>OKSD01001735.1_pt1 | contig 20661 bp, 9 predicted proteins | sample 1601221 | NCBI WGS metagenome assembly OKSD01 (sample SAMEA3541550, study PRJEB24748) | human gut metagenome | biome: human gut; feature: human-associated habitat; material: faeces | place: China | collected 2012
GGGCACTATGCTTCCCTCCTTCATAAAAATATGATTTCATAGGTACTCAACAGCCGGAGAGGCTGTTGTACGGCCTGCCAAAGAGGTACATACGATATATATAAACCTTTTCGGCAAAGCTCATTTCATGCGGGGATTACTTGCTCTTGGGACGCTTGGCGCCGTACTTGGAGCGCGCCTGCATACGGCCCTGAACGCCCTGGGTATCCAGAGTGCCGCGGATGATGTGGTAACGAACACCGGGCAGGTCCTTGACACGGCCGCCGCGGATCATGACCACAGAGTGCTCCTGCAGAGAATGACCGACGCCGGGGATGTAAGCGGTGACCTCGTAGCCGTTGGTAAGACGCACACGGGCGATCTTACGAAGAGCGGAGTTCGGCTTCTTGGGGGTCGCGGTTCTCACAGCGGTGCAGACGCCGCGCTTCTGAGGAGAAGGAAGGTTGGTTTCCTTGTTCTTCAGCGTGTTGAGGCTATACTGCATGGCGGGAGAATTGGACTTGTAGGTGGCCTGCTCTCTGCCCTTGCGGACCAGCTGATTAAAAGTAGGCATTCAAAAGTTCTCCTTTCTGAAAAATTGCGAGCCGGAGGCTCAATTTATTTTTTACAGGATATCGGTAAAATATCCCGAAAAAACCATATTTATCCGTTCAGGAGCGTTACGACCGCGGCGCCGACGGCGATGCCGGCCGCGCTGCCGAGCTGCGCCATCGTGAAGTTCCGCTCTACGGGAACCGACGCGCAGGCGTCCTCGACCCGTCCGGTCACGGTGGGGTCTGCGTCGCAGGCGAGAAAGACCTTTCCGGCCCTCCCCTCGCGCAGCGCGCGGAGCGATTGCTTCACGCCGACGACCTTTTGGGCAGTGCTGAGCTCTTCTAACACGGCACGCCCTCCTCACGGCATAACAAAATCCGCGAAACAGTCTCGCGCAAGGTAGAATTATAGCATAGTTGTCCCCCACCGTCAAGCGATATTTGCTCTTCGCAGTCTAAAATTTTCTCTGAAATGTACGATTTTTTCATTTTCTTTTCGGTACAAATGTATAAAGGAAGAGCCGACCGGTGCGGTCGGCTCTTCTTCTGCGGTATTTAGACCTCTTCGGAGCTCTCGCCCGCCTCGGTCGAGGCGGCCTCGGAGGCCGTTTCGGCGGCTTCGCCGTCATACGGCTCTGCCGCGGTCTCCTCCTCGACCGGCTTTTCGCGGTCGGGGACGATCTCCTCGGCGAACTCACGGTAGGCGTTCAGGCCCGCGCCGGCGGGAATGAGCTTACCGATGATGACGTTCTCCTTCAGGCCGAGCAGATGGTCGACCTTGCCCTTGATGGCGGCCTCGGTGAGCACCTTGGTGGTCTCCTGGAAGGACGCGGCGGAGAGGAAGGAATCGGTGGCGAGGGACGCCTTGGTGATACCCATGAGGAGCTGGGTGGCCTCAGCCTCACGCAGCGGCTCGCCGGTCTCGGCATTGACCTCACCGGCGGCATTGCGGCGCGCAATGTCCTCGTTGGCGTCCATCAGCTCCAGAACGTCGACCATCGCGCCGGAGAGCAGGTTGGTGTCGCCGGATTCCTCCACGCGCACCTTGCGCATCATTTGGCGGACGATGACCTCGATATGCTTATCGTTGATGTCAACGCCCTGCTGACGGTAGACCTTCAAAACCTCCTGAATGAGGTAGTTGTGAACGGCGGAAGCGCCGCGGATGCGCAGCACGTCGTGCGGGTTGAGCGCGCCCTCCTGCAGCTGGCAGCCCTTTTCGATCACGTCGCCGTCCTTCACGCGCAGACCGGTGTGCGGCACGGAGTAGGTGCGGGTGTCGCCGTCGTCGGCGGTCACGATGATGTTCAGCAGGCTGCCCTTCGTGGCCTCCTCGAACCTGACCTTACCGGCGATCTCGGAAAGCGTCGCCATCTTCTTGGGACGGCGCGCCTCGAACAGCTCCTCAACACGCGGAAGACCCTGCGTGATGTCGCCGCCGGCAACGCCGCCGGTGTGGAAGGTACGCATCGTCAGCTGCGTGCCGGGCTCGCCGATGGACTGTGCGGCAATGATGCCGACCGCCTCGCCGGGGCCGACGGGCTTGCTGGTCGCCAGATTCATGCCGTAGCACTTGGCGCACACGCCGGAATGGGCGCGGCAGGTCAGGACGGTGCGGATCTCGACCTCGTGAATGTCGAACTTCTCAAGCAGATCGGCGTCGGAGGCGTCCATCATGTGATCCTTGGAGATCAGCACCTCGTCGGTGCCGGGCTTGAGGATGTCGTGGACAGGATAGCGGCCGTGGATGCGCTCGGAGAACTTCTCGATGACCTGACCGTTCTCGCTGATCTCGCTGGCGATGATGCCGCGGTCCGCGCCGCAGTCGTCGGAGCGGATGATGACGTCCTGGCAGACGTCGACCATGCGGCGGGTGAGGTAACCGGAGTCCGCGGTACGCAGCGCCGTATCGGCCAGGCCTTTACGGGCGCCGCGGCTGGAGATGAAGTATTCCAGCACGGACAGGCCCTCGCGGAAGTTTGCCTTGATGGGGATCTCGATGGTCTTACCGGCGGTGTTGGCCATCAGGCCGCGCATACCGGTCAGCTGACGGATCTGCTTCATGGAGCCGCGGGCGCCGGAGTCCGCCATCATGAAGATGGGGTTGTAGCGGTCCAGGCTGGCGGTCAGGGCGTCGGTAACGTCGTTGGTGGTCTTTTCCCACTCGCGGACCACCAGCTTATAGCGCTCCTCGTCGGTGATGAAGCCCATGTTGTACTGGTCCTCGATGTCCACCACCCGCTGTTCGGTCTCCCGGATCAGCTCATACTTCTTCTCGGGGACGGTCATGTCCGCGATGGAGATGGTGATGGAGCCCCGGGTGGAGTATTTATAGCCCGTGGCCTTGATGTTGTCCAGCACCTCGGCGGCGGTGGTGAAGCCGTACTGCTTGATGGTGCGGTCCACGATCTTGCCCAACAGCTTCTTGCCGCAGGTCTCGGTGATCTCATAGTCGAAGAAGTGCTCGGAACGGGTGCCGTCGTCGTTATACCGCTTCACAAAGCCCAGATCCTGGGGGATGTTGCGGTTGAAGATGATGCGGCCGGCGGTGGCCCGGACCACATGGGACAGCTTTTCGCCGTTCACTTCCTTGGTGACGCGGATCCACACCGGCTGGTGCACGCCGATGATGTGCTCGTTATAGGCCATGAGCACCTCGTCCTCGTCGCGATAGATGTTCATGTGGACGTTGGCCCGCTCCTGGTCGGTAAGCTCGTCATAGCTCTTGCCGGCCAGGGAGAAGTCCACGCCCTGGGGCCAGTATTCGTCATTGTCCATCTGGCTGACGCCGTTTTCAAACCGCTCGAAGGTCAGGTAGTAGGAGCCCAGCACCATATCCTGGGTAGGAACGGTAACGGGACCGCCGTCCTGGGGCCGCAGCAGGTTGTTGGCGGACAGCATCAGCAGGCGGGCCTCAGCCTGGGCCTCGGCGGACAGGGGGACGTGGATGGCCATCTGGTCGCCGTCGAAGTCGGCGTTGAAGGCGGTGCAGTTCAGGGGGTGCAGCTTCAGGGCGCGGCCCTCCACCAGCACCGGCTCAAAGGCCTGGATGCCCAGGCGGTGCAGGGTAGGCGCGCGGTTGAGCATCACGGGGTGGTCCTTGATGATCACGTCCAGAGCGTCCCACACCTCGGTGACGCCCTTGTCCACCATGCGCTTGGCGGACTTGATGTTGTTGGCGGAGCCGTCCTCCACCAGCTTCTTCATGATGAAGGGGCGGAACAGCTCCAGGGCCATCTCCTTGGGCACGCCGCACTGATAGATCTTCAGCTCGGGGCCCACGCAGATAACGGAGCGGCCGGAATAGTCCACGCGCTTGCCCAGCAGGTTCTGGCGGAAGCGGCCCTGCTTGCCCTTGAGCATATCGCTGAGGGATTTCAGCGCCCGGTTGTTGGCGCCGGTGACGGGGCGGCCCCGGCGGCCGTTGTCGATGAGGGCGTCCACGGCCTCCTGGAGCATACGCTTTTCGTTGCGGACGATGATGTCCGGGGCGCTGAGCTCCAACAGGCGCTTGAGGCGGTTGTTGCGGTTGATGACCCGGCGATACAGGTCGTTGAGGTCAGAGGTGGCAAACCGGCCGCCGTCCAGCTGGACCATGGGCCGAAGCTCCGGGGGGATCACCGGCAGAACGTCGATGACCATCCACTCCGGCTTGTTGCCGGACAGACGGAAGGCGTCCACCACCTCCAGGCGCTTCACCACCCGGGCCTTCTTCTGGCCGGTGACGGTTTTCAGCTCCGCATGGAGCTGGGCGCTGAGCTCTTCCAGGTCGATCTGCTGCAGGAGCTTCTTCACGGCCTCGGCGCCCATGCCGGCGTCGAAATCGTCCTCATACTTCTCCCGCATGTCCCGGTATTCCTTCTCGGACAGCAGCTGGTTGCGCAGCAGAGGGGTCTCGCCGGGGTCGGTGACGATATACGCCGCGAAGTACAGGACCTTCTCCAGGATCCGGGGGCTGATGTCCAGCAGCAGGCCCATCCGGGAGGGGATGCCCTTGAAATACCAGATATGGCTGACGGGGGTGGCCAGCTCGATGTGGCCCATGCGCTCACGGCGCACCTTGGCCCGGGTGACCTCCACGCCGCAGCGGTCGCAGATCTTGCCCTTGAAGCTGATCTTCTTATACTTGCCGCAGTGGCACTCCCAGTCCTTGGTGGGCCCGAAGATGCGCTCGCAGAACAGGCCGTCCCGCTCGGGCTTCAGGGTGCGGTAGTTGATGGTCTCGGGCTTCTTCACCTCGCCGTAGGACCACTCGCGAATCATTTCCGGAGAAGCGATTCCGATTTTAATGGCGTCAAAAGTGGGATAACTCATGCTCTATGCTCCTCCTGTTCCTTAAAATTCATCGTCCGCGCCGTCGTAGGAGGCCTCCACCTCTTCCTCGGGCACATAGTCGAAGCCTGCGTCCGCCAGCTCGCTCTCGTCGGCGTAGCGATTGCGGCGGTCGTCCTCGGCGTCCATCCGGGCCAGGTTGAAGGAATCCGGGGCGTTCTCGTCCTCCTTCAGCTCGATCTGGTTGCCGTCCTCGTCCAGCACCTGGATATCCAGGCACAGGGACTGCAGCTCCTTCACCAGCACCTTGAAGGACTCGGGCACGCCGGGGGTGGGCACGTTGTGGCCCTTGACAATGGCCTCGTAGGTCTGCACGCGGCCGGTGACGTCGTCGGACTTCACCGTCAGGATCTCCTGCAGGGTATAGGCCGCGCCGTAAGCCTCCAGCGCCCAGACTTCCATCTCGCCGAAGCGCTGGCCGCCGAACTGGGCCTTGCCGCCCAGGGGCTGCTGGGTCACCAGAGAGTAGGGGCCGGTGGACCGGGCGTGGATCTTATCGTCCACCAGGTGGTGCAGCTTCAGGAAGTACACATAGCCCACGGTGACCTTGTTGTCGAACCGCTCGCCGGTGCGTCCGTCATACAGCCAGCTCTTGCCCTGGGGGTCCAGACCCGCCTGGGTCAGGGCCTCGGTGATGTCCTTATCGGTGGCGCCGTCGAAAATGGGGGTGGCCACCTTCCAGCCCAGAGTCTTGGCGGCGTAGCCCAGATGGACCTCCAGCACCTGGCCGATGTTCATACGGGAGGGCACGCCCAGGGGGTTCAGCACGATGTCCAGGGGGGTGCCGTCGGGCAGGAAGGGCATATCCTCCTGGGGCAGGACCCGGGACACCACGCCCTTGTTGCCGTGGCGGCCAGCCATCTTGTCGCCGGGCTGGATCTTGCGCCGCTGGGCGATATACACCCGGACCACCTGGTTCACGCCGGGCCCCAGCTCGTCGCCGGCCTCCCGGGTGAACACCTTGGCGTCCACGATGATGCCGCTTTCGCCGTGGGGCACCTTCAGGGAGGTGTCCCGGACCTCCCGGGCCTTCTCGCCGAAGATAGCCCGCAGGAGACGCTCCTCGGCGGTGAGGTCGGTCTCGCCCTTGGGGGTGACCTTACCCACCAGGATGTCCCCGGCGTGGACCTCGGCGCCCACGCGGATGATGCCGCGCTCGTCCAGGTCCTTCAGGGCGTCCTCGCCCACGTTGGGGATATCCCGGGTGATCTCCTCGGGCCCCAGCTTGGTGTCGCGGGCGTCGATCTCATATTCCTCGATATGGATGGAGGTGTAAACGTCCTCCTTCACCAGCCGCTCGTTGAGCAGCACGGCGTCCTCGTAGTTGTAGCCCTCCCAGGTCATGAAGCCCACCAGGATATTGCGGCCCAGGGCGATCTCGCCCTGATCGGTGGCGGGGCCGTCGGCCAGCACCGTGGGGTCGTCGCCGCCGTGGACTCGCTCGCCCACGGAAACGATGGGCTTCTGGTTGATGCAGGTGCCGTGGTTGGAGCGCAGGAACTTGATGAGCTTATAGTCCTTGGTCTCGCCGCTGTCATAGCGGACGGACACGTTGGTGGCGTCCACCTTGGTGACCACGCCGTCGCCCTCGGCCAGCACCACCACCTCGGAATCCAGGCAGATCTTGTGCTCCATACCGGTGCCCACAATGGGGGCCTCCGGCCGCAGCAGAGGCACGGCCTGCCGCTGCATGTTGGCGCCCATCAGGGCGCGGTTGGCGTCGTCGTTGGGCAGGAAGGGGATCATGGCCGTGGCGATGGACACCATCATACGGGGGGAGATGTCCATGTAGTCCACGTATTCCGGCTCCACCTGGATGGTCTCGTCCTGGTGGCGGCAGGTGATACGGGGGCCGATGAGGCAGCCGTTCTCGTCCACCGGCTCCGCCGCCTGGCACACAACGTACTGATCCTCCACGTCGGCGGTCATATAGGTGATCTCGTCGGTGACATGGCCGGAGGGCCGGTCCACCCGGCGGAAGGGGGCCTCGATGAAGCCGTACTCATTGACCCGGGCATAGGTGGCCAGATAGGAGATCAGGCCGATGTTGGGGCCTTCGGGGGTCTCGATGGGGCACATGCGGCCATAGTGGCTGTAGTGCACGTCGCGGACCTCCATGTTGGCCCGCTCCCGGCTGAGGCCGCCGGGGCCCAGGGCGGACAGACGCCGCTTGTGGGTCAGCTCGGCCAGGGGGTTGGTCTGGTCCATGAACTGGCTCAGGGGGCTGGAGCCGAAGAACTCCTTGATGGCGGCGGTAACGGGCCGGATGTTGATGAGGCTCTGGGGGGTGACGATGTCCAGGTCCTGGATGGTCATCCGCTCCCGGATGACCCGCTCCATGCGGCTAAAGCCGATGCGGAACTGGTTTTGCAGCAGCTCGCCCACGCAGCGCAGGCGGCGGTTGCCCAGATGGTCGATATCGTCCTTCTGCACCAGGCCGTGGGCCAGGACGTTCATATAGTTGATGGAGGTGAGGATGTCGTCCACGATGATGTGCTTGGGCACCAGGCGGTCCGCCTGCAGGCGGCACTGCTCGATAAGCTCCTCGCCCTGATACTGACTCAGCAGCTCCTGCAGCACGTCAAAGCGCACCCGCTCCTTGATGCCGCACGCCGTCTTGGGGTCAAAGTCCACATAGCGGCTCATGTCGCACATGCGGTTGGTGAAAATGCGGATGACCTCGCCGTTTTCCAGCCGGACCTTCACCATACCCACGCCGATGGCGTCCAGGGTGCGGCAGTCGCCGCCGGAGAGGACGTGGCCCTCCTCCAGCAGCAGCTCGCCGGTGGCGGGGTCGGCCACGGGCTCGGCCAGCTTCTGACCCTTGGCCTGGGCCCACAGGGTCAGCTTCTTGTTGAACTTATACCGGCCCACGGTGCTCAGGTCATACCGCCGGGGGTCGAAGAACAGGCCCTGCATCAGGTTCTCGGCGGAGTCCAGCGTGGGGGGCTCGCCGGGGCGCTGCTTGCGATAGATCTCCAGCATGGCCTCCTCATAGGACTTGCAGGTGTCCTTTTCCATGGTGGTCACGATGCGGGGATCGTCGCCGAAGCGGTCCAGGATCTCGCCGTCGGTCTTCAGGCCCAGGGCCCGGATCAGGCAGGTGATGGGGAGCTTGCGGTTCTTGTCGATGCGGACCCAGAACACCTCGCTGCTGTCGGTCTCATACTCCAGCCACGCGCCCCGGTAGGGGATCACCGTGGAGGTCAGCAGAGGCAGGTCGGTTTTCAGGTCGATCTCCTTGCCGTAGTAGATGCCGGGGGAGCGGACGATCTGGCTGACCACCACGCGCTCGGCGCCGTTGATGACGAAGGTGCCGGAGTGGGTCATCAGGGGGAAATCGCCCATGAAGATCTCCTGCTCCTTGATTTCGCCGGTCTCCTTATTGTGCAGGCGCACGCTGACCTTCATGGGGGCGGCATAGGTGGCGTCCCGGGCCTTGCACTCCTCCACGTCGTACTTGGGCTTCTCGTCCATGCTGTAGTCGATGAAGCTCAGCTCCAGGTTGCCGGCATAGTCGCCGATGGAGGCCACGTCGGCGAAAACCTCCCGCAGGCCGGTGTCCAGGAACCACTGATAGGATTTCTTCTGGATCTCCAGCAGGTTGGGCATCGCCATGACCTCTTCGTGTCTGGCAAAGTTCTTGCGCAGGGTCTTGCCATAATACTTGTCCTTGGCCATCTTCAATACTCACGCCTTTCTTTTCGCATTTTCTCCGTGCTTTTCCTTGGGAACCGCTCTCCCGGGATTTTGACACGCTCGGCCCGGTTGTTTGTTTTCGCCCGGGCCCACTTGTAATTTTGGGGGAAAGCTGGTATCATAACAGCAGATTTGAAATGGGGCATCAGGCCCCATTTTCTCAATATAGCGTCTTATTGTACCACAGGCGTGGCCCCTTTGTCAACATAAAACCCCGCCGGGAGCCCGATTTTTTCGGACTCCCGGCGGGATTTTTCGCAGGCGCCGTATTTTTATGCTGCGCAAGGGATTTTTCGAAATTGCGGGCATTTCCCGCGCGATCCGTCGGACGGAGCCGCGGACGGTCCGCAAATGCGTAGCCTTGCAGCGCGCCGGAAAGCTCCATCCCCGGGTGTCTGGCCCGGGGCCGTTTTTTTGACTGGAGAATGCCGGAAAATTTGGAAAATATTTTGGCATTTTATGCCGATACGTCATTGCATTAAAGCCCAAAAGCTGGTATAATATGTAAATCGCGCTGAACTTTTATGCAGCGGCGGACAATATATTTTATAGGAGGAACGAGATGACAGCTATCAAACGGTGCTGCGCACTGGCTCTGGCGGTTCTGATGATCCTGACCGCCCTGCCGGTGACGGCATTCGCCCAGGCAGCTGAGCAGGAGGTCAACGCCTCCCTGCAGGAAACCACGGTCAGCGGTATCGCCAACGATATCGCCCGCCAGGTCCTGCGCAGCGGCCAGAAAAACGGCGAAAAAATCCAGATGGAGAACACCGCGAAGCTCGACGACAGCGACGAAGTCGAGATCATCGTGGTGGTCAACGACTCCGTGGCCGACCCGGATTCCCGGGCCCAGGTCAACGCCCTGCTGCGCACGCAGAAGAGCGCCCTGGCTCAGATCAACCGGGCCATTGACGGGCAGGTGGAGCCCCAGCGGCAGTATACCACCCTGCTCAACGGCTTTTCCGCCACGGTGACCTATGGCCAGTACAAGGCCATCCGGAAGCTGGACTGCGTGCAGTCCGCCTTCATTTCCCCCACGTTTGAGCTGTTGCCCGACACCGCCAACAGCAACCGGATGATCGGCGGCGGTATCTATAATACCACGGGCTTCACCGGCGAGGGAATGCTGGTGGCCATTCTGGATACCGGCGTGGACATGGGCCACGAGATCTTCAAGACCGCCCCCAAGAGCCCCTCCCTGACCCGGGAGAAGCTCCAGTCCATGCTGGAGACTTATGATTTCCAGGTGGAGAGCATCGTCAAGGGCATCAGCGTGTCCGACCTGTATTACAGCGCCAAGATCCCCTTCCAGTTTGACTACGGCGACAGGGACAAGGACGGCATGCCCGGCGATAAGGGCAGCCACGGCACCCACGTTGCCTCCACCGCCGCCGGCAACACCGGCGTCAACGAGGCCGCCATGGGCGTTGCTCCCCAGGCCCAGATCATCAACATGAACGTGTTCAAGTCCACCGGCGGCGCGTCCTATGCGGACATTCTGGCCGCTCTGGAGGACTGCATCCTGCTGGGCGTGGACGTGGCCAACCTGAGCCTTGGCTCCGACTGCGGCTACATCGACTATGACAGCGAGGACGCCTTCACCAAGAGCCTGCTGGACGTGTTCGAGCGCACCGGCGAGAGCGGCGTGTCCCTGGCTGTGGCCGCGGGCAACGCCTATAACGCCGCCTATGGTGATGCCTTCGGCGGCAAGGCCCTGGCCTCCAACCCCGATTACGGCCTGGTCAGCGAGCCCTCCACCTATGGCGAGTCCCTGTCCGTGGCCGCCGTGTCCAACGGCATGGTCAAGGGCCCCTATGTCACCGTGGGCGGCAAGAACCTGGCCTATCAGGACAGCGCCACCATCAGCGAGGACGAGAACGCCAAGCCCTTCCGCAGCCTGTCCGCCCGGGGCTCCATCGAGTATGTGGTGGTTCCCAACTACGGCGCGGAGGAGGACTATGCGGGCCTGGACCTGACCGGCAAGATCGCCCTGGTGCAGCGGGGCGGCGGCATGTACTATGAGCAGAAGGAGCGCAACGCCGCCAACGCCGGTGCCATTGGCATGCTGGTGTACAACAACGTCCCCGGCATGCTGTACATGTCCATCACCGACTGGAAGATCCCCTGCGCGTTTATCTCCCAGGCCGCCGGTGAATACATGAAGCAGCAGGAGACCAAGACTCTGTCCGTGGCCTCCGCCGACGCCCTGGTGGAATCCCCCACCTATGGCATGGCCGACTTCTCCAGCTGGGGCGCTACCCCCGAGCTGACCCTGAAGCCGGAGATCACCGCCCCCGGCGCGGGCATCTATGCCGCCGTGCCCGGCGGTTATGAAAGCATGGACGGCACGTCCATGGCCTCCCCCCACGCGGCCGGCGGCATGGCCATCGTCCAGCAGGCCCTAAAGGCCCGGGACAACAGCATGACCGGCGCCCAGCGCAAGCACATGACCGACACCCTGCTCATGAGCACCGCCCATGTGATCTATGACGACAACGGCGTGCCCTATTCCCCCCGGAAGCAGGGCGCTGGCCTGATGAGCATCAACGACGCCGTGAATACCCGGGGTTATCTGTCCGTGGAGGGCATGGAGCGTCCCAAGCTGGAGCTGAAGGACGATCCCGCCATGAAGGGCGTGTACACCATGAACTTCACCGTCCACAACACCGGCAGCGACACCCTGTATTACGACGTGACCCCCATCGTCCTGACGGACACCACCGAGGCCTATGTCAACGGCAGCGGGCAGGAGTTCTCCACCATCAGCGGAAGCTCCCGGCTGCTGCCCCACACCTTCACCACCAACTGCGAGAATAACCGGGTGGCCGTGGCCCCCGGCAAGACCGCCGACGTCACCGTCACCGTTACCGTCACCGACGAGGGCCGGGCGATGCTGGCCCAGTTCCCCAACGGCAGCTATGTGGAGGGCTTCGTGACCCTGACCCAGGTGGCCGCCGACGGCAGCGCCCTGACCGATCCCATTGACCTGGGCCTGCCGTTCCTGGCCTTCTACGGCGACTGGACCAAGGCTCCCATCATGGATTCCACCGATTACTGGGAGACTCTGGACGGCTCCGCCAGCCAGGCCCAGGCGTACATGAACACCGCCTTCTCCTCCTCCAGCGAGAACACGGTGGACACCTACCTGGGTGACAACAACTACACCAGCGTGCCGTATCTGGCGGACCGCAACGCCATCTCTCCCAACAACGATGACTTTATGGACAGCCTCACCGGCATCTACACCGGTCTGCTGCGCAATACCAAGAGCCTGAAATACACCATCACCGGCGCCAACGGCCAGGTGTACTACAGCAAGGACTGCGAGTATGTGGGCAAGTCCATCTACAGCTACGACTATTACCGCATCGTGCCCGCCGGTGTGGACGCCGAATATGACGGCATCGAGCCCTGGTACGGCACCGACGCCCACAACGCCAAGCTGCCCAACAACACCAAGGCCACCGTGACCATCGAGGCCACCCTGCCCTATGGCGACGGCGTGGGGACCAACCAGAAGCACTCCTGGTCCTTCCCCATCACCATCGACACCGAGGAGCCTCATGCCGACAACCTGAAGGTCACCGAGTCCGAGGGCCGGTACTATCTGAGCCTGGACGTGTCCGATAACCAGTATGTGGCGGCCGTGGTGTTCTACAACATCAAGAACAGCGAGATGCTCTATGGTATGCAGGGCTTCGGCGAGGACAAGCCCGGCGTCACCAGCCACATCAAGGAGTATGACATCACCGGCTTCGGCGAGACCTTCGGCATGATCGTCCACGACTACGCCGGCAACTCCAAGATGTACACCGTCACCGCCAAGGGTAACCCCGACGATCACGGCACCATCACCCCCACCAACATCCTCTGGACCGAGAACTTCAACGAGAAGTGGCTCCCCGACGACTGGAGCGTCCAGAGCAAGGGCGGCTCTCTGAACACCTGGTACCGCGACGAGGACTACATGGCCGCCGTGGATCATGACGACGACAACCAGCAGGACGAGTGGCTGATCTCCCGCACCACCGATATCAGCGGCGTGGATACCGAGGTCCACATGGTCTTCGATTTCTACACCACCTATTGGTACACCGTGGAGTATAAGCACTGCAACCTGCAGGTCATGGCCTCCGGCGACGGCGGCCAGAACTGGCAGGAGATCTGGAACCTGCAGCGGGATTCCGGCCTGTTCACCGCCTGGACCAAGACCCAGGCCAAGGTGACCATCCCCGAGAGCCTGCAAAACAGCAAGGACCTGCGCTTCGCCTTTGTCTACACCGGTAAGGGCGGCTCCACCCTGTCTATGGACAACGTCCAGCTGTACGCCGAGGAGCGGGACAACTATGTGTCCGTCACCGCCACCGCCGGTGAGGGCGGCACCATCACCCCCGCCGGTCAGACCCTGGTGAAGAAGGGTACCAGCAAGACCTTCGACATCGCTCCCGCCCAGGGCTATGAGATCGTCAACGTCAACGTGGACGGCGCCGATCTCGGCCCCATCAGCTACTACACCTTCCAGCGGGTGGGCGTGGACCACACCATCTCCGCCACCTTCCAGAAGGCCCAGCAGTCCGGCGACACCGTCACCCTGACCACCACCGCCAATGAGGGCGGCTCCGTGGCCCCCGCCGGTCAGACCAGATACGCCCCCGGCGCAAGCGCCGAGATCACCTTCACCCCGGACCCCGGCTATCAGCTGGCCTCCGTGAAGGTCAACGGCCGCACCGTGGACGTGACGGACGGCGCCTACACCCTGGTCATGGACCAGAGCTATGCCGTGTCCGCCGCCTTCGAGAAGATTCCCGACGTCCCCGTGGTGATGTTCCAGAACGACTTCGAGGACGTGGCCGGCGACAGCTTCCCCTTCCACGGCTGGACCGTGAAGGTGCAGGATACCAGCAGCACATGGAAGCAGTATACCTATTACAACTGGAAGAACGAGGGCAATGATTCCAAGCACGCTTACATCAGCAATGACTGGAAGGGTGCACAGGATGAGTACCTGATCTCCCCGGTGGTGGACCTGTCCGGTACCCGTGACGGCGTTCTGACCTTCGACTTCGCCTACGGCGAGTACGGCATCAAGAACAAGACCTTCACCGCTACGGTGGAAGCTTCTACCGACGGCGGAAAGACGTGGAACGCTATCTGGAACTTCCAAGACAGCTATACCGGCCAGCAGGCCAGCAACTACATCATTTCCGGCAGCGCAGAGGTTCCCGTGCCCGCCGAGTACAATGTGGACGGCGTCCAGTTTGCCTTCCGCTATGTCCATCCCAATGAGGACACTACCGGCCAGCTGGCCATCGACAACGTGAAGCTGATGGCGGTGGAGGACGGCCCCGTGGCCCAGAAGTACACCATCACCGCCACCGCCGGTGAGGGCGGCTCCATCACCCCCGCCGGTGCGGTGTCCGTGAAGGAGGGCGCGTCCCAGACCTTCGCCATCGCCGCCCAGGAGGGCTATGCCATCGCCGATGTGCTGGTGGACGGCCAGAGCGTGGGCGCGGTGGACAGCTACACCTTTGAGAATGTCACCGCCAACCACACCATCGCCGCCCTGTTCACCAAGACGGCCTCCGACGTGCAGTTCGACAACGACTTCGAGTCCGAGAACTTCCCCGGCCACGGCTGGACCGTGAAGGGCACCCGTACCGACAACCCCTATACCTGGTACAAGGGCACCAATACCAAGCTCAATTCCACCAAGCAGGCCCGCATCGACATGGATTACTATGAAGATCCCTGGGGCGGCGGCTGGAGCGTGGGCGGCATCCGCAAGCCTCTGCTGCCTATGGCAGGCGGCAGCGATAAGCTGCAGGATGAGTATCTCATCTCCCCGGTGGTGAACCTCACCGGCAAGACGCCTACGCTGAGCTTCGATTACCTGCTGTTCAAGTCCGTCATCGGCAACTACTGCTCCGTGACCGTGGAGGCCACCACCGACGGCGGCCAGACCTGGACCACCATCTGGACCGCAGCCGATCTGGAGCCGGTAAGCGGTTATTGGTTCATGGGCACGGCCAACGTTGCCGTTCCCGCCGCCTTCTGCACGGACAATGCCCAGTTCGCCTTCCACTTCTATAAGAAGGCCAACCGGGGCTATGACGATACCGACGCCATGTTCGCCATCGACAACGTGACCATGACCTACGGCGTCACCGATCCCTGCGCCGATGGTCATACCCTCACCGCCGTGGCGGAGGTCCCCGCCACCTGCGAGGAGACCGGCGTCAAGGCCCACTGGGTGTGCTCCGTCTGCAGCAAGCTGTTCAGCGACGCCGAAGGCAAGAACGAGACCACCCTGGAGGCCCTGACCATCGGTGTGCTGGGCCACGACTATGGCGAGGCCGCCTGGACCTGGACCGGCTACGAGTCCGCCAAGGCTACCTTCACCTGCAGCCGTGACGCCAGCCATGTGGAGGAGGTCACCGCCGCTGTTACCAGCGAGATCACCACCCCCGCTTCCTGCGAGAGCACCGGCGTCCGGACCTATACCGCCACGGTGACCTTCCAGGGCCAGACCTATACGGATACCAAGACTGAGACGCTGCCCGCCGCTGGCCACGCCTGGGGCGAGCCCGTGTGGACCTGGACCGGCTGCAGCGCCGCCGAGGCCTCCTTCGCCTGCGCCCGGGATGCCGGCCATGTGAAGGTCCTGCCCGCCAGCATCACCAGCGAGGTCACCACCCAGCCCGGCTGCTCCACCGAGGGCGTCCGGACCTATACCGCCACCGTGACCCTGGAAGGCAAGAACTATACCGACACCCGCACCGAGACCCTGCCCTCCCTGGGCCACAAGACCCAGCTGGTAGGCGCCAAGGCCGCCACCTGCACGGAAGATGGCTACACCGGCGACGAGGTCTGCACCGTGTGCGGCGAGACCGTGAAGAAGGGCGAGGTTATTCCCGCGCCGGGCCACAAGACCCAGCTGGTAGGCGCCAAGGCGGCCACCTGCACCGAGGATGGCTACACCGGCGACGAGGTGTGCACCGTGTGCCAAGAGGTCGTGAAGAAGGGCGAAGTCATCCCCGCTACCGGCCACGATTACAAGGACGGCAAGTGCACCAACTGCGGCGAGACCGACCCCAACTACAAGCCCGCTGAGCCCGAGAATCCCGGCGTCAAGACCGGCGACGAGGCTCACACCGCTCTGTGGCTGGCTGCGGCCTCCGTTTCCCTGCTGGCTGCCGCCGCCCTGCTGCTGAGCAAGAAAAAGCACCTGAGCTGACCCTAAAAAGTCAGGTAATAGCAATAGCCCCGGGATGCTATTGCGTCCCGGGGCTATTGCATAGAACCTTTGATTCTCTGCACTCCATAAAAAATCCGCAGGGCACAGCCCTGCGGATTTTTTTACTTGATTCGGTTACAGATACTTGCGCATGCCCTCGGTGGCCACGGAAGCGTCGGCGGTGAGGGTCACGGTGAACTTCACGGTGTTGGCGTCGCTGAACTTGTCCAGCCAGTGCAGGAACTTTTCCACGGCGGCGAAGTCCTCGCTATGTACGATCTTGCAGAGGTTATCCACATAGACGTGGGAAATATCGTAATTGCCCGCATACAGACCGCTGATGAAGCCCCGCAGGCACTCAAAAGAATCCAAGTGGTATTCACCGGCGTTGACCAGGCGCACAGAGGACTTGATGTCGTAGGTCATGTCCGCGCCGGGCTCGATGCAGACGACACAGCCGCCCTCCTCGGCCACGGAGGCATGAACCAGCTCGATGAGCTGCTTGGTCTTGCCCGCGCCGTTGTCGCCCATAATCAATCTAACCATAAGAGATCACTCCTTTTGCATATATGTATACCATACCATAACTTGACGGAAATGGCAATGGGAAAATATACGGTTTTTTACCGGCCCAGCTTTTCCCGCAGGGCCTGGCCCATGTCCTCATAGCCGGGCTTGCCCAGCAGGGCGAACATGTTCTTCTTATACGCCTCCACCCCCGGCTGGTCGAAGGGGTTCACGTCCAGCAGATAGCCCGACAGGCCGCAGGCATATTCAAAGAAATAGATCAGCTGCCCCAGGGTGTCTGCGTTCAAGGCCCCGGCCCGCAGGATGATGTTGGGCACGCCGCCCTCCTCGTGGGCCAGTAGGGTGCCGTCCATGGCCTGGGTGCGGATAAAGTCCATGGTCCTGCCCGCCAGGAAGTTCAGCCCGTCGCCGTCGGCGGCGTCAAAGGGCACCGTGCTCTCCTGCTCCTCCGGGTCGAAGCGCACCACTGTCTCCAGCAGATGGCGCTCCCCCTGCTGGATATACTGGCCCATGGAGTGCAGGTCCGCCGTGAACTCCACGCTGGCCGGGAACAGGCCCTTGTTCTCCTTGCCCTCGGACTCGCCGTACAGCTGCTTCCACCACTCGGACATGAACCGGAAGGACGGCTCATAGGAGGCCAGGATCTCGATCTTCTTCCCGGCGCGGTAGAGCTGGTACCGGGCCCCGGCGTACTGCCAGGCGGGGTTCTGCTCCATATCTCCGGCGGTGCAGACCTCCTGCATCCGGGCGGCCCCCTGCATCAGGGCCCGGATGTCGATGCCCGCCACGGCGATGGGCAGCAGGCCCACGGCGGTGAGGACGCTGTAGCGCCCGCCGATGTCGTCAGGCACCACGAAGGTCTCATACCCGGCCTGATCGGCCAGGGACTTCAGGGCTCCCTTCTGCCGGTCGGTGGTGGCGTAAATGCGCCGGGCCGCGCCGTCGGGGCCGTATTTCTTCTCCAGCAGCTCCCGGAAGAACCGGAAGGCCACGGCAGGCTCCGTGGTGGTGCCGGACTTGGAGATGACGTTCACGGAGAAGTCCACCCCCTCCAGCAGCTCCATGGTCTCCCGCAGCTGCCGGTCGGACAGGCCGTTGCCCACAAAATAGATGTTGGGAGTGTCCTTGCGCCTGAGGTTATAGTTGGGGGAGCACAGGCACTCGATGACGCCCCTTGCCCCCAGATAGGAGCCGCCGATGCCGATGACCACCAGGGCCCGGGAATCGCTCTGAATGCGCCGGGCCGCCGCCTGGATGCGGTCGAACTCCTGCCGGTCATACTCCTGGGGCAGGCGCACCCAGCCGGTGAAGTCGCCTCCGGCCCCATCGTTCTTCTGCAAGTGGTTGTGGGCGATGCGCAGGCGGGGCGCCAGCGCCGCCTCATAGGGCAGGGCGATAAATCGCCGCATATGGGTCAGGTCCACCTGGATCATAGGGATTACCTCCTGTGTAAATCGGATTTTTCATCACACCGTATCTTACCGCGTTTTCCCGGAAAATACAAGGGGATTCCCGTCGAAACGGTGAAAATCCTATCCGATCACATGGTTCGCAGTTCTGCCCGGGGCGCGGTCAGGTCCCAGCCGCGCCCATCCCGCAGCAGCAGCTCCGCCGGACCGCCGGGGATGTGCTCCGGGGCCCGGTCCACCCGGGCGTCCACCATCAGGAGCCGGGGCAGCGGCGTGCTTCTCAGCCAGTCCGGCATGGGCGGACGGTCCCGCAGCAGCAGCGGCAGCCGGAACAGCTGATCGTCGTTGCCGCTGAACATCCTATAGGCGGTCGTATCAATAAGATACCGCTGCGCGCCGAAGCGGATAGCCGCCGGACTGTTGGCCCGCGCCCATTCTCCGCACTCCCTCCGGGAGGACGCCATCAGCAGGCTGAGACTGCCGTAATACGCATCCCGGGTAAAGCCGAAGGCGTACCACTCCCGCCCGTCCGGCAGGCACAGAACGCTGCCCAGGGGCCGGACCTCCCGGATATTGCCGCTCTGCCAGGCCAGGATCTCCGGGGTCAGATATCGAAGAATATTTTGCATTATGATTATCCTCCTGAGTTTATCCTGAGTTTATATTTTATTATATCGCCGTTTCCCCTGTGCCGCAATATCATTCCTGTTCAGTTTCCGCCAAGGATCACCCGCAGAAGCACATGGTCCGGGCCAGGCGCAGGAACATCTCCCCGAAGGTGAGCTTTTCCACGGTCTCCGCCGCCCGGATGGGCACCTCCAGCAGCGTTTCGCCGTTCTGGGTGACGGTCAGGGTCCCCAGAATGTCCCCCTGACGCACCGGGGCCGCCGCCGACTCCGGCAGGGTCACCGTCTGCTCCAGCCCCTGGAGCCGGGCCTTTTCCGCCAGCAGCAGGCCCTCCGCCGGGTCCACCATAGACTGCACCGCACTCCGGATCCCCAAGGTCACCGGCACCGGCGGCAGCGGCTCCTCCGGGGCGGCATGGACCAGGCCATAGGTGGAGAACCCATAGTTGAGCAGGGTCTTGGCGTCCTCGAACCGCTGCTGGCCGGTGGGGGATTTCAGCACCACGGCGATCAACTCCATGCCCTCCCGCTCCGCCGTGGCGGAAATGCAGTATCTGGCGGAGTCCGTGGACCCGGTTTTCAGCCCCGTGGCTCCCTCGTAAAACCGGATGAGCTTGTTGGTGTTGGACAGCTGGAACTGTCCGTCCCGAAGGGTGTCCATCCAGATGGTGGTGAAGCGCCGGATGTCCGGGTGACGGCGGATCAGCTCCCGGGACATCACCGCGATGTCCCAGGCGCTGGTGACGTGGCCCTCCGCCGGCAGGCCCGTGCAGTTGACGAAATGGGTGTCCTGCATTCCCAGCTCCCGGGCCCGGTTGTTCATCTGCTCCACAAACAGCTCCGTGACTCCCGCCGTTTTTTCCGCCAGGGCCACGGCGGCGTCGTTGCCGCTGGACACGCACACCCCCTTCAGCAGGTCCTCCACGGTGATCTGCTCCCCGGGGGACAGAAAAATCCGGCTGCCGCCCATGGAGGCGGCATAGTCGCTGACGGTGACCACGTCGTCATAGGCCAGGGTCCCCCGGTCGATGGCCTCCATCACCAGCAGCAGGGTCATGACCTTGGTGACGCTGGCCGGTTCCAGGGCCTGGTGCTCGTTTTTGGCGTAGAGCACCTGTCCCGTCTCCTTCTCCATCAGCAGCGCCGCCTCCGCCTGCACCGGCAGCTCCACCCCCCAGGCCGGACACAGCATCAGCAGCAGCACCAGCACCGGCAGTGCCCCCAGCAGCTTTTTCATGGCAAACCCCTCCCCGTTTTTTCTTCACCGTATGCGCCCGGGGGCAAAAAAAGAACGCCCCCGCCGGGGCGTTCTCTTTTTCAGGTTCAGGCGTTGAGGATGCTCATAAACTCCTCGCCGGTGATGGTCTCCTTTTCGTGCAGGAACCTGGCCAGCTCATCCAGCTTCTGCCGGTCGTCCCGCAGGATCTGCAATGCCTTCTGGTGCTGCCGCTCCACCAGCTCCACCACCAGCCGGTCGATCTTGGTCTGGGTCTCCGGCGAGCAGGCCAGGGAGGCGTCGCCGCCCAGATACTGGTTGGTGACGGTCTCCAGGGCCACCATGCCGAATTCGTCGCTCATGCCGTACCGGGTCAGCATGGCCCGGGCCAGCTTGGTGGCCTGTTCAATGTCGTTGGAAGCGCCGGTGGTGACGGAGCCGAACACCACTTCCTCGGCGGCCCGGCCGCCGGTGAAGGTGGCGATCTTGTTTTCGATCTCCTCCCGGCTCATCAGATAGTGGTTGCCCTCCTCCACCTGCATGGTGTAGCCCAGGGCGCCGGAGGTCCGGGGAATGATGGTGATCTTCTGCACCGGGGCGGAGTGGGTCTGGCGGGCCGCCACCAGGGCGTGGCCGATCTCGTGATAGGATACGATCCACTTCTCTTTGTCGGTGAGGATGGCGTTCTTCTTCTGATATCCGGCGATGACGGTCTCGATGCTCTCCTCCAGGTCCGCCTGGGTCACCAGCTTCCGGCCGTCCCGCACCGCCCGCAGGGCGGCCTCGTTGACGATGTTGGCCAGCTCCGCGCCGGAGGCGCCGGAGGCCATCCGGGCCACGGTGGAAAAGTCCACGTTCTCCGCCAGCTTGATCTTCCGGGCGTGGACCTTCAGAATCTCCTCCCGGCCCTTCAGGTCCGGCAGCTCCACCGGCACCCGGCGGTCAAACCGGCCGGGACGGGTCAGGGCGGGGTCCAGGGACTCCGGGCGGTTGGTGGCCGCCAGGATGATCACGCCGGAGTTATCGTCGAAGCCGTCCATCTCCGTCAGCAGCTGGTTCAGGGTCTGCTCCCGCTCATCGTTGC
>OKSD01001747.1_pt1 | contig 20562 bp, 18 predicted proteins | sample 1601221 | NCBI WGS metagenome assembly OKSD01 (sample SAMEA3541550, study PRJEB24748) | human gut metagenome | biome: human gut; feature: human-associated habitat; material: faeces | place: China | collected 2012
TCGCCGGAACGATTCCTGCTGCTCCGGACTGCACAAAATAGTAAAAATCAGCGCATTTTTATGTTTTAGCCGGCAGAAAAAGAACAGTGAGCAGGCAGAAAAAAGAAAAATGGCTGCAAGCGTAATGCCAGAGATGAAAAGTCTTGTGGAAAGATATTTCTGGATGGCAGTAACTGTTCCAAAGGCCGGTGGATAGGTAATACCACTGTAAATATGCGAATAATTGGTGGCAATAATTGTGATATGAACGGTTCCGGAGGCGGTAAAAGAAATTTCTTTATTGCCAATTAAATCTTTATAATGCGTCTGGTCAGGATTTCCCTGCGAGCAGACCTTTTCCTCGTTTAGGTAGAGTGTGTAAGCGGAAAAAATTTCCGGCAGATACAAAGAATATGTCCGTGCCGTGTCTGGGAGAGACAGTGTTAAGCGGTAGGTGGCAGTGCCATTCGATGCCTCGGAAGTACTGCCAAGACTGAAATTGCCAAATGAGCCAAGGGTTAAAAAAGTGCCTCCCGTTACTTTTTTTTCATTAAAATCGGAAGGCGTATATTGTTTGCCTGGGAAAAAATTCCACTGATGGGCAAGGAAAATTACGGAATCCCCGGATAAGTCGGCATCGGAACAAAACATGACACCGCCTATTGGGTAAACCGGATTATTTTCATATTTATTGTTGTAATAGAATAGAAAATGCGCAAGTAGCAGAAAGGAGGCAAAAGGAAGAAACAAAGCAAGAAATAGTTTGATAAAGCGAGGTTTCATCTTAATGTTTCCTTTCTTTTTTGTGGTAGACAAAGCAGCCGGTCGAAATCAGAACTAACATAATGGCACCTATAATTACAAGACGAGGCACGCGGTTTCTTTTGACCGGAAGATTTTGTTTGGCAGAGCCCGGGGGCTTGTAAACGCCGGTTTTGTCAATGGTGCGCGTTTTGTTCTCCTGCTTCCAGGTAAGCCGGCTGTTTGGAATATTCGTCAACACTTTACCTGCGGCACGAACTGCAAGAGTTACCTCTTTACCGGAACCGGGAACAATACTTACCATCAGTACTTCATTATCTTTAAGATTCAGTGATAAAAGATAATTCGTCGGAATTTCAAGCGTAATATTATCATAAGTAAACGGAACATAGTTTGGATTTGATTCCGCAATCAGACGAAGTCGTTTTCCGGATAGAGAAATACGGTTTGAGCCAACCTGTTCTATTGTCTTTTTCTCGCTGGCATGGGAAGTGGTGGCACTGTCTGCCGTATCTTTTTTCATTGATGTAGTTGTATTGGTATTTGAACCGGATTTTTCTGTACTGCTTGTAATGCCGGTAATCATTCCCTCTGATTTCTGGGAAGAGGAAGAATTCTTCTTTTTTTTCGTGCGTGTTGTTTCTTTTTTGGGAATGGAAGAAACAGACGTCGTTGGAATTATAATTGCCGCTGTGGCAGTTGGTTTTGGCACGGCTGTGTGGTGTGTAGTCTGCCCGCTGTCCGGTGTCGATACCGGTGAAGTAATTTCAAACGGGTCTTCCGAGGAAAAATCGCCACCGTCACGGTCACCCTCAATTGGTTTCGAGCGAACGAGTTCACCTTTCTGCTCCAGACAAAGAATATTGGAGGTAAGATTTTCGTTGGTTAATTTTATATATAAATAGCCATCTTCCTCAAAAAAAGCAGATGATAACATGACGCCATCCGGTGTTGTATTGAAATTTTCCGAAGATGTAATTGTTGTCCATTCGGCTTTGTTTAGTTGAGATTGAGTAAGGGCGGTTTTGGATTTTACATAGGCCCCTTCTATTGTGGAAAAATCCTTAAAATGATGCACAAAACTCAGCGTTGTGTGGTGGAACGATGTAAAGGTTGAAAAAATTTCAAACTTTTCCGGGTCAGAGATACAGACCGGAATGGTATAGGTTTCCGAATAGTTCTCTGCCAGTTGGAACATTTCTTTGTTATATTGCAAAGTCATAGTCATTTCATAGATGCCTTCTTTTTGCACATCAACCGAGTGAATGTCATAAGATGGTATCAGTTCCGTGCTCTCGTTTTCATCTTCGCAGACGGCGTAGAGAGGGCAATTACTGTAAGTCTGAATGGTTTCCTGAAAATGGTGAGAGCCAACCGGAAACATGAGGGGAGCAGATGCAAGATCCAGATCATAAATTTCTGTAATAACTAATTTGTCCTGTGTGGATGCCCACGCAAAAGAGACATTCCCCAAAAGTGAACTGAGAATGCCAAGAATTAGAAAATAAACAACGATTTTCAATCTGCGCATAAAAAATATCCTTTCCCGCTACTGATTCAACGAAAAATCCAAAAAAGTCTTTTTTGCCTGCGATAGATTCCGCCGGCTAATGGGTACTTCTTCTCCATTATTGAGAACGAAGTGATCTTTTTCTAATTCACTCACATGCTGTAAATTCACGATAATGCCTTTGGAACAAAGGAAAAACCGGGAATCACTAAGGAGTGGAGCGACTGTTTTTTGAAAATTAATGGCGGAAGACTGTTTTAGCACCTTTTTTTCTAAATGAACTTCTGTCTGGCGCATCACCGATGATAAATAGTACAAATCCGAATAAGGAATGTACAGCGGTGTCCGCTCTACCATAAGTGGAAGCTTCCTTGCTTCCCCACGAAATTTGCGTAAAAAGGGATTTAATGTATCTTCCAACTTGTCGTAAGTAAGTGGCTTAAGCAAATAACGAAAAGCCCCTACTTCGTATCCTTCGAGTGCATATTCGCGGCTGGACGTTAAAAAAATAATTGTGCAGTCGCAGCCTGCTTCTAATAATTTGTGTGCCGCGTCCATACCGGTAATCTCATCCATGAAAATATCGAGAAAGACAAGGTCAAAGGAATGGTGAGAAAGCCCTGCCAAAAAAAGTTCACCCGACTGAAACGGGTAAATCGTAATACTGATTCCGCTTATATCGAAATAACGTATTAGCAATTCCTGTAGTAATTGGCGGTCGCTTTCTGAGTCATCTACAATTGCGATATTCATTGCTGCCTCCTATCATTTTGCGACATTTACCTATATAAAATTTTAACAAATTCATAAGGAAGGGTCAAGCAATTTTTCACCCTTTGCCCACAATTCTGCAAGGTTTGTTGCAGGATTTAGAAAGAGCCGATACAATGAAGAAATGAGCAGAAAGGAGAAATTTTAAGATGGAGATAAAAAAATATCAAAAATGGACGGCGCTTGTGCTGGTTTTGTGTATGTTATTTTCAATGACCGGCTGCGCGGACGAAGAGAAAGAAGCGAAACAGAGTTTCAGTAAGGAGGATACTTGGGTTGTTTATTGGTATCTGTGTGGCAGCGATTTGGAGAGCAATTACGGTGCAGCAACAGCAGATCTAAATGAAATGATGCAGGTTAAGCTTCCGGAAAACGTAAAAGTGGTAATTCAGACGGGTGGTGCGTCAAAGTGGCAGAATGATCAGGTAAAAACCGACCGGATTCAGCGTTATGAGTACAGTGGAGATACACTTACTTTAAAAGATGAAACTGAGCAGGCAAGCATGGGTGATCCGGAGACGTTAAAGGGATTCCTCAATTATGCAGAGGAAAACTATCCGGCAGACCATAAGATGTTGTTGTTCTGGAATCATGGTGGTGGAAGTGTAAGCGGTGTCTCTTTTGATGAAAATTATGAAATGTATTCGTTGGTATTAGACGAAATTTCCGCTGTTATGAAAGATGTCTACGGTGACAAAAAGCCGTTTGAGGTTGTTGGTTTTGATACCTGCCTGATGGCAACGGTAGATACAGCGAATGTATTCCAGAATTATGCGTCCTACATGGTAGCGTCTGAGGAGACAGAACCGGGAAATGGATGGCTGTACAGCGGATGGCTTTCTAAACTTGCAAAAAATCCGGCTATGAACGGTGCCGAACTTGGTAAAGAAATCTGCGACAGTTTTAAACAAGGTTGTAAACAAGCAGGAACGGATGCGGAAATTACACTTTCCGTAACCGATTTGTCCAAGACACCGGCAATAATTGAAGCCCTGCAGAATATGGGTAAGGTCGTTTTGAAAAAAGCAGAAAAAGATTCTTCTGTATGCGCGGAATTTGCCAGAAGTGCCACGAAGGCAGAAAATTATGGTGGTAACAATGATAAAGAAGGTTACACAAACATGGTTGACTTAGGGCATCTGGCACAGAATGCAGAAGGGTTGATTGGTGAGAGCAAAGCGCAGATTGAAAAAGCACTTTCCGATGCAATTGTTTATAAAATAAATGGAGACTACCGCCGTCATGCAAGCGGACTTTCGGTTTATTATTCCTATGACGGTGATCAGGAATCGGCAGCCCGTTACCAGCAGATTGCCGCAGAGAATATTTATTCTTCCTTTGTCAATTATTCCATCGGTGCCAATATATCCGGTGAGGCATTGAGCGAAAGTGGTGTCGGCGAAGTACAGGAAGTAAGCGGATTTGACGGTGACCTTGAGATGTCAATTAATGAAAATGATTACATCCAGTTGAACATTGACCCGGCAAAATTAGATAGTATTCAGAGCATTGCTTTCAATTTTGCTTATATCAGTGACGACGGAAAAGCAATTGTCTTTTTAGGAAAAGATAATGACTTAGAGTGCGACTGGGAAAAAGGTGTATTTCAGGATAACTTCCGTGGTGTCTGGGGCTCCATCAATGACAGAGAATGTTGCATGGAGTTAGTTTATGAGGGCGATGATTATAATTTGTATACAGTTCCGATTAAATTAAATGGAGAAGACAGTTATTTAAGTGTTGCCTATGATTATGAGGCAAAAGACTTCTATATTCTTGGTGCGACTTCCGGTGTGGATGAGTCCGGACAGGCGGGAAAAGATATGCGGCCATTGGAGAAGGGCGATAAAGTAGCTATTGTCTATTACGCACAGAGCATGGAAGGAAATGATGAGGTTCAGGAAATGCCGGATGAGGAATTTAGCTGGAAAGAAAGTTACCAGTTTAAGGAAAAAGATTTGCCGGATGGAAAATATGCCTTTACTTATGAAGTAACGGATATTACCGGTAAGAGCACGATGTCGGACGTTGCCTTCCTGAATTTGAAAAATGGCGAGATTAAGCCGGAGTTATAAAAGAAATTTATAAAAAATGCAGAGACTTTACCGTTTCTGCATTTTTTTTACCGTTTTGACAGAAAGCGTAGGATTTATCCGCAAAGTATGATATTTTGGGAGCACGGAATCTTTTGAGGAGGGGTTTTATGCGAATTTATTTATGTGATGAATCCGCAAAAGAGCGGTCAGCGATAAAAAAGTGCGTAGATAAATATCTGCGTGGCAATTATCAGGTAAGCATAAAGGAATTCAGCTCGGTCGAAAATATGTTATCCGAACTTCCGATAAACAAACCGAGTCTTATGATTGTGAACCTTCCGGAGCAAAAGATAAAAGACCCTGTGATTGTACAAAAACTTCAGGGGAGAAAGAGTAATCAGAAGATGATTATGACAGCAGCATCTGAATGCTATGCAATGGATGCCTTTTCCGTATATGCCGATGGCTTTTTGATAAAGCCGTTTGTGCAGCAGCAGGTTGATTGTGCGCTGAACCGTTTTCAGAATATGTTTTATCAAATGAAAAAAAAACATATCATTTATGGTAGACCGCACAATGAAAAGATTTTGCTTAGACGAAATCATTTACATGGAAACATGTGGGCATGCGACGATGATACATACGCTGCATGGGGATTTTCGGACAAATTGTTCGCTCACGAGGGCAAAAGAAAAAATGCCGGATGGCGGTGATTTTGTTACCTGCGGGAAAAGTTATTACATCAATGCGGGCTATATTAAAGATGTTACCAAAACAGAAATTATTTTACGGGGAGGTGAACAAATCTTTATTCCGATACGATTACAAAAGGAATTATGCTTGTTGTGGCAAATGAAAGTAAATAACAATATTTAATAAAAAATTAAAATTTGGAGGATTTAGAAAATGAAAAAGATTGTATCAGCAGTATTAGTATTTGTAATGATGTTAAGTTTGGCAGGATGTGGTATTTCTTATGACGACATCAAAGGTGATTGGACAGCAAAGACAATCAATGGTATGACGATTGATGAATATGCAGCATCCCTTGGCGTTGATCCTAGTCAGGCAACTGTAAATGTAAATATTACAGAAGATGATAAAATGACAATGGTAACTGCAAACGGTGAGACAAAATTTGATTATGAGAGACGTTCTGACGGAATTGAAGTTAAAATGGAAGGTAAAGATGAAATTTACATGTCCATGGCATATGACAAAGACAAGAAGACGCTCACATACAAATTAGATTTGGGAAATGGACAGACAATGGAAGTTGTTTTGGAAAAGGGAAAAGCTGATATGACACCTGTTCAGCAGGACGCTCAGACTCAGACTGAAGGAGCTACTGAAGCTGCACAGTAAGGAATATGATGAAAAAATGGGACAAATGGATAACGTTAGCACCAATTGCTTTGGTGCTTGCGTTTCTGCCCCTTGTTGTAGGCAGGATAAACAGTAAAACATACACAGAGAATGAACCGTGGCTTCCCGCAAATGCGGTTGAGTCAGATTTCTTTTTGTATGGTAAATTGTTTGTCCTGTTTTTTTGCTGCCTTTTTATGATTGTGCTTTTGGTTCGTATGCGTTTTTGGCGGCAGATTCATGAAATTCCAAAGTACTTTCTTTTTTTACTGGGATATGGATTTTTGGCGATTGTTTCGTCGTTACGCGCAGAACACCCTTTTTTGAGTATTCGCGGGATGACCGGCAATATGCAGGGGCTTTTCGTAATACTTTCGTATCTGGTTGTGTTCTTTTACAGTTTTTTTTGGGTGAAAAAAACAGGGAATATTTCTATATTGATAAAAATCCTTGGCGCCTCAATTGGAATCCTTGGCGTAATTGGCATTTCGCAGTTCTTTGGATTTGATTTATTGTCAATGGGCTTTGTGAAAGAGTTTCTAGGTGGGAGAAAGGCGAGAGTTTCGCATTTTATATATTTAACTTTGTACCATTGGAACTATGTGGGAAGTTATGTAGCGCTTCTTCTGCCGGTGACGGTGGCAATGATTGTTTATTTCCATGAGGCGGGTAAAAAGCGGGAGAGAACTTTTTGGTTCGCGCTTTTTTATCTGCTGATTTTCTGCCTTTTTGGTTCGCAGTCGCGGACCGGCACGCTTGCGGTACTGGTTTCGTTTTGTGTTGGCGGCGTAAAATATCGGAACAAAGTCTGTCAGTACAAAAGAACAATTCTCTGCGTCTTGGTTTCTGTGCTTGCAATTTTATTTTTCTGCAACTGGTACATCACAGGGGATATTTTTGGAAAATGGCAGCAGGTTCGCTTTTCTACCAAAGGAAGTAAAAAGTTATCTTATATTGAAACGAAGGATAATCATGTGAAAATCCGCTATAAAAAGAAAAATTATTCTTTTGTCATAGAGGGAAGCGGTGAAAATATCACGCTTAAAAAGACACCGGATAGAAAGTGGAAAGCATTTTCATTTGAAAAGAAAGCATTTGCGGACGGTGAAAAGACCGTTTATGGCTATGAAATGAAGTACAAAAAGAGTGTCTGGCGGTTTACCAATCAGCGTGAGGATGGGAAGTATTATTATCTCAATGCAAACGGAAAATGGGATTTGTGTATTCACGCCGAAACGGCACTGCCATCGTGGATGAATGAGGTGGCATCGCTTCGAGGTTTTGTGTGGTCAAGAACGATACCGCTGTTAAAAGATTATGTGCTGCTTGGCGCGGGGCCCGACCAGTTTGGTTTTGTGTTCCCGCATAATGATTATGTTGCCAGATATCAGTATGATTTGTTGACAACTTATTATAAGAAGCCACATAATTATTATCTTCAGATGGGAATTGAGACAGGGTGCCTCTCGCTTGTTCTGATGCTTGCATTTTTTGTGATTTTTTTAAAGCGTGGCTTTGCGGCAGCCAAAGGAAAGTGCCATACGCAGAAAGAGTATTTTATACGGGCAATTTTGATTTCTGTATTAGGATATCTCTTTGCCGGGATGTTTAATGATTCCATGGTAGTAACAGCGCCTGTGTTTTGGTGTCTGTTAGGACTGGGAGCGGGTGGAATGGGTGATAGAGTTAGGAATACAATAAGTTAGACTTACCTAAAAAAGGAAAAACCACAAACCAGCGAGAAACATAATTCGTGAAGCGAATTCTCTGTTTCGAGTCGGTTTGCAGTTTTTCCTTTTTTATCGTAAGAATAGCCTTATTATTTACCCTCTCAGCGCCTCATCAATTGCCTTAGCGGCAGCTTTTCCTGCACCCATGGCAAGGATTACGGTTGCGGCACCTGTTACGGCGTCACCACCGGCGTATACATTATCACGGGTTGTTAAACCGGATTCATCCTTTGTGATTAAGCATCCGCGGTTATTTGCTTCCAGACCAGGAGTTGTGGAGCGAATCAATGGGTTTGGACTTGTACCAATGGACATGATTACGCTGTCAACATCAAGAACAAATTCGCTGTCAGGTTTTTCAACCGGACGACGGCGTCCGCTTTCATCCGGTTCGCCAAGTTCCATCTCAACACATTTCATGCCACATACCATACCCTCGTCATTGCCAAGGATTTCAACCGGGTTATTTAATGTCTTAAAGATGATTCCCTCTTCTTCTGCATGTTCAACTTCTTCTTTACGGGCAGGAAGTTCTTCCATACCACGGCGGTATACAATGTAAACTTCTTCGGCTCCGAGACGTTTTGCGCTGCGGGCTGCATCCATAGCTACGTTACCACCACCGACAACAGCAACTTTCTTTGCGTGCTGGATTGGTGTTTTGCTTCCATCGCGGTAAGCTTTCATGAGGTTAATACGAGTCAGGAATTCGTTTGCAGAATAAACACCCTTCAGACTTTCACCAGGGATATTCATGAAACGAGGAAGTCCTGCACCGGAACCAACGAAGATTGCTTCGTTACCCATTTCGAAAATTTCATCGATGGTTAATACTTTACCAATTACCATATTGGTTTCTACATCAACACCGATTGCTTTTAAGTTATCAATTTCCTTCTGCACAATTGCTTTTGGAAGACGGAATTCCGGAATACCATAAACCAAAACGCCGCCGGCAAGGTGAAGTGCTTCAAAAATTGTTACTTTGTATCCTAATTTAGCCAAATCACCGGCAACGGTAAGACCACTTGGGCCGGCACCGATAACGGCAACTTTGTGACCGTTTGGCTCCGGTTTAACCGGTGCGTCTGTGCAGTGCTCTCTGTGGTAGTCAGCAACGAAACGCTCCAATCGTCCGATACCAACCGGCTCGCCTTTGATACCGCGGACACATTTGCCTTCGCACTGATTTTCCTGTGGGCATACACGGCCGCAGACAGCAGGAAGGGAAGTGGATTCTGAAAGAATCGCAAAAGCACCTTCAATATCTTCATTTGCTACGCGCTCAATAAATGCCGGAATGTTAATCTGAACTGGGCAGGCGCTGACGCAAGGTTTGTTTTTACAGTTTAAGCAGCGACGAGCTTCGTTTACTGCCATATCATAGGTGTAGCCAAGAGCTACTTCGTCAAAGTTTTTATTACGGACATCCGGGTCTTGTACCGGCATTGGGCATTTATTCATATCCATATTTCTCTCTGCCATGATTAATTTTCCCCTTTCTTGAGTAGATTGCAATATTCATCGCGGGCGTGTGTCTCAAATTCTTTGTACATTGTTCCACGATGCATTGCTTCATCGAAATCAACGAGGTGTCCATCGAAATCCGGACCGTCTACGCAGGCAAATTTGGTTTCGCCGCCAACTGTCAGACGACAGCCGCCGCACATACCGGTTCCGTCAATCATAATCGGGTTCATGCTGACAACGGTTTTGATGTCATATTTTTTCGTTGTCAGGCATACAAATTTCATCATAATCAATGGTCCGATGGCAATGACTTCATCGTATTCATTTCCATCCTGAATTAATTTTTCCAATGCGTCTGTTACCAGACCTTTTTCGCCATAACTTCCGTCATCGGTCATCATGACGAGTTTGTCACTGGCTGCTTTGAATTCGTCCTCAAGAATTACTAAGTCTTGATTACGGAATCCAACGATGGCGTGAACTTCAGCACCCATCTGGTGCAGTTTCTTTGTAATTGGGTAAGCAATGGCACAGCCAACACCACCGCCGACAACTGCTACTTTTTTCAATCCTTCTGTGTGTGTAGGAACACCAAGCGGGCCTACAAAGTCGTGAATGTATTCACCTTCTTTTAAGGTGTCTAATTCCATTGTACCGGCACCAACAATCTGATAAATAATGGTAACGGTTCCAGCCTCGCGGTCAAAATCCGCGATTGTCAAAGGAATTCTCTCGCTATCTTCTTTTGCGCGGAAGATAATAAATTGTCCCGGCTCTGCTTTCTTTGCAATCAAAGGAGCCTCTACTGTGATTTTACTGACAGTAGGATTCAGGGACTTTTTTTCAACAATTTTGAACATAAACAAAATCCTCCATTCATCTGTGTACATAAGTCAACATAATTCTATCATATTATAAGGGTAAATTCAAACGGATTCTTCTGGAAGTGTAAAAAATATATTAAATATCACGATTTTGCGTTGTTTTTCTTGACAATAGAGAAAGCGTGATGTATTGTTTACAATATGATGTGGTTTTGAAAACTACATGGAACATAAAAATAATTTGCAGGATATGATATAGGAGGAACGCAAATGGCATTTTCAAAAGGCGATATTGCAGCACCATTTATTCAGGTTAAGGAAGATGAAAACGGTGTTTTGCAGGACATTAAATTTGTAAATGATGATAATTTTAACTTTGCTTATGATGTGGTAGATAAGATGGCAAAGAAAGATCCGGACAAAGTAGCAATGCTTCACATTTCAAAGGATGGAAAGGAACGCTCCTTTACCTTTTATGATATGGCACGTTATTCTTCTAAGGTAGCAAACTATCTTCAGTTTTTAGGAATTAAAAAAGGCGACCGCGTAATGCTCGTTTTAAAACGTCACTACCAGTTCTGGTTTGCGATTTTGGCACTGCACAAGATTGGTGCAGTAGCAATTCCGGCAACAAATCTTTTACTGAAATCCGATTTTGAATATCGTTTTAAAGCCGGTAATGTAGATGCGATTCTTTGTACGGCAGACGGCCCGGTTTCACGCGAAGTGGATAAGGCGTGCCGCAGCTACAAAAATCTGAAAGTGAAAATCATGGTTGGTGCTAGCCGCAAAGGATGGCGCAGCTTTAACAAGGAAGTAAAATATTTTTCAAGCCATTTCCGCAGACCACATGGTGAGAATGCAATTCATGGAGATGACCCATCAATTATGTTCTTTACTTCCGGTACGACCTCGTATCCGAAAATTACAACCCATAACTTTAAGTATCCTTTGGGACACTATGTGACAGCGAAATACTGGCATCAGGTTGACCCGGACGGCATCCATTTTGCTATTTCCGATACCGGCTGGGGAAAAGCTTTGTGGGGTAAAATTTATGGTCAGTGGCTGTGCGAGGCATGTATTTTTACCTATGATTTTGATAATTTCGATGCAAAAGAAATTCTTCATATGATTGAGAAATACAAAATTACAACATTCTGTGCACCGCCAACGGTTTACCGTGTAATGGTACATTTGAAATTAGACCAGTACGATTTGTCTTCTTTGCAGAATGTAACAACAGCAGGCGAAGCACTGAATCCGGAAATCTTTGAGAAATTTAAGGCAAAAACCGGACTTACACTGATGGAGGGATTTGGACAGACCGAGACAACATTGACAATTGGTAACCTTGTTGGTACAACACCGAAACCGGGTTCCATGGGTGTGCCGACACCACAGTATGATGTACAGATTATGCTGCCGGATGGAACACTTGCCGGTCCGGAAGAAGAGGGTGAAATTGTTATCTGCACAGAAGATGGTGCGCCAAATGGTTTGTTTATGGAATATTACGGTGACGAGGAAAAAACACAGAATGCATGGCATGATGGTTATTATCACACAGGTGACACGGCTTACTTTGATGAGGATGGTTATCTGTGGTATGTTGGCCGTACCGATGATGTAATTAAGTCCAGCGGCTATCGTATCGGACCATTTGAAATTGAGAATGAAATTATGAAACTTCCATACGTTTTGGAGTGTGCCGTTACTTCCGTGCCGGACCCAATCCGCGGTCAGGCAATCAAGGCAAGTATCGTTCTTGCCAACGGTGAAGAGGGAACGGATAAACTGCGGAGTGAGATTATGAAATCCTTGAAAAAGAATATTGCGTCATATAAATGGCCAAAAATACTTGACTTTACGAAGGAATTGCCTAAAACTATAAGTGGTAAGATTCGTAGAAAAGAAATCAAGGAGAATGACTGGAATGAAAATGAAGACAACGAATAGTCGGCTTGTCATCACCGGAATGGGTGCTGTGACACCGATTGGAATTGGCGTAGAGAATTATTGGAAAAATCTTGCGGCCGGAAAATGCGGTGTGGAAGCGATTACCCGCTTTGACACTGAGGAGCTGCCGGTAAAAATTGCAGCTGAAGTCAAAGATTTTAATGCGGAAGACTTTATGCCAAAGAAACTGACGCGTGAAATGGACGTGTTTATGCAGTATGGTTACGCAGCAGCGATGGAAGCAATCGCGGATGCCGGAGAGGAGATTGCTGTACCGGAGCGCATGGGTATCGTCGTTGGTACGGCGCTTGGCGGTATTTCACCGATTGCAGAAGTGCAGGATGGATTAAGCAAGGGAGAGCATAAAAAAGTCAGCCCGCGCTTTGTGCCGAAAATTATCGGCAATGAGGCAGCAGCCCAAGTGGCAATTGCAAAAGGCTATCGTGGTCCAAGTCTGACGGTGAGCACAGCATGTTCTTCCGGTGGTGACGCAATCAGTACCGCCTGCATGTTAATCATGTCCGGACAGGCAGACGCCGTTCTTGCGATGGGAACGGAATCCGCATTATCCCCATTGTTTATTCAGGGACTGGCTTCAGCACATGCTTTGTCCACCAATAATGAAAATCCGCAGCAGGCGAGCCGCCCGTTTGATAAAGACCGTGATGGTTTTGTCATTGGAGAAGGCGGTGGCGCACTGATTATTGAAACCGAAGAAAATGCGAAAAAACGTGGCGCTAAAATTTATGCGGAACTCGCAGGATTTTCCAACTGCACTGACGGCTACCATGTAACAAGTCCGCATCCGGAAGGAATTGGTGCGGTATTCTGCATGGAAAAAGCAATCGAGCATGCAGGTATTACAAAAGAATCCGTAGATTATATTAATACACATGGAACTTCCACCGGTATGGGTGACCCAATTGAAACGAATGCGATTGCAGAACTTTTTTCAGAGCATGCTGGCGAAATGGCTGTGACTTCGACAAAGGGCGCAACCGGACATATGATGGGTGCCGGCGGTATCACCGAGGCAATTACTTGTATCCAGTGTATTCGCACCGGTGTTGTTCCACCAACATTAAATCTGGATGAATTGGATGAAAAATGTGCATCCTTGAATTATGTTCCACATAAGGCAATTGAAAAAGAGGTTCGTGTGGCAATGAGTAATTCGTTTGGATTTGGCGGACAGAATTCAAGTGTGATTTTTTGCCGCTACGAGTGATGAATAATTATGATGTAATAGTTAATAAAAAGAGATGGTTAATTTCCCATTCGGAATCGCTTCCGCTGAGAGAACACACGCAGCGGTGCGTGAGGGCAGACTACGCCCTCTGCGCACCGGCGGTGTTCAACATTCCTCATGGTGAAATTAACCGTCTCTTTTTTCTCATTACATCATGATTAGTTTTGACAAAAGAGGAATTCCTTATGCGGGCGAGCTGGTCAATGCCCCTGCTGTTACGCAGCTCAATGAGTGAAAACGCCCATGATGCGCAAAAGATTCCGCTTGATTATTGCAATTAAAAAACATTGTAACAGATAAAAAAACAACTGAAATTTTTGCATATTTTTCAAAAAATCGGAAATCCTATAAGAAAGTCACAAGTGGATGACTTTGGAAAGGATGATTTTATTTGGGTAAGAAGAAATTTTTTGCAGCGGCTTTTGCGGCATTTGTTCTGTGGGCTATTGTGATTTTGCAGACTGTATTAACCAGATGGTATGTTTCGCAGACTGCGTTTGAACAGGCATTTGCAAAAAGTGATATTATGAAAGCATCAACTCAGGAGGCGGCTGCTGATACAAGAAATATAAATAGTGACAATCGTGTGATGGAAGGTGTGGTAAATGGCAGGCTGAATGCATCGGAGCAGCAAACAATGGCGGACAAACTTTTTCGTCAGTTTGGCGGTGGAGAAGTAATGAACAGCAATTCCGATAGCAGTTCGGATTACTATGTCGCATACGGCTATACAAGCGGATTTGAAAGTTCCAAAAAGGTAAATGGCAGACGCATAAATATGATGGCTGCATTTTCGTATGATGAAAACAAGGATGTTACAAAAGTTGTGTTTGGAACACCGCTGATTAACAGTGATTTTTGATTTTTTGGGAATGTTTATTTTCCTGCCGCATACAATAAAAGAAAAAGGCGTGTGCGTATGCTCAATAAACTTTGGGGATTTATGATTCTCATTGGGATTTTGTTTGCGGCGGCAACCGGCAAAATCGGAGAAATCGGAACAGCAGCACTGGATTCGTCAAAAGAAGCAGTGACTTTATGTATTACAATGCTTGGCATCATGTCCATGTGGACAGGACTTATGAATATTGCAAAAAAGGCAGGAATTATCGATGCGCTTACAAAAGCACTTCGACCGGTTCTTGCCTTTTTATTTCCGGGCGTGCCAAAAGAGCATAAGGCAAATGAATATATGGCCGCCAATATGATTAGTAATGTTCTTGGACTTGGATGGGCGGCTACGCCGGTTGGCTTAAAGGCAATGGAAGAATTGAAAAAATTAAATCATGGAAGCCACATTGCCAGTGCGGATATGTGTACCTTTTTGATTATCAATATTTCTTCTCTGCAATTGATTCCGGTTAATATTATAGCGTATCGAAGCCAGTATGGTTCAGCCTCGCCTGCTTCAATTCTTGGCATGGGGCTGGTGGCTACAATTGTGTCGACGGCAGCCGGTGTTATTTTTTCTGTAATAGCAAGAAAAGTATCAAAGAAAAAGGGGGAGCGGTAAATGGAAGTCCTTTATTATATTTCAGATTGCATGATACCATTTGTGATTCTCTATCTTGTCGGCTATGGCATGTGCAAAAAAGTGGATATTTTTGATTCGTTTATTGAGGGAGCCAAAGATGGATTTTTGACGGTCTATAAAATTCTGCCGACGTTAATTGGTTTGATGATTGGTGTAGGAATTTTGCGGCAGTCCGGTTTTATGGAGTGGCTCGCCGGTATGTTTGCACCGGTTGTAAATATCCTTCATTTCCCGGGCGAACTGCTTCCACTTTTTATCGTGAAAATGTTCTCATCTTCGGCGGCAACCGGTCTTTTGCTTGATATATATAAAACATATGGGACCGATTCGTATCTTGGTACATTAGCGTCAGTTCTTATGAGTTGTTCGGAAACCATTTTCTATACCATGAGCGTTTATTTTATGACGGCGCGTGTGACAAAAACGCGTTATACACTTACCGGAGCATTGGTGGCAACTTTTGCCGGGGCTGCGATGGCAGTTTTGCTGGTAGGGATGTCGTAAAAAAATTCCTTACTTTTGCAACATTTTCCAGTTATCATTCGTTATATAAGTACAAGGTACATGATTAATGGACGTGTAAATGAAAGTAAGGAGAGTGATTTTATGAAAATGAAAAAGATTTTGGTGTCGATGTTTTTGCTGTTTTTTGCATTGTGCTTGAAAGCAAATGTTTCAAATGCAGCGGAGATTTCTGCGATGGAGCGGTTGGATTACTGGGATGTTTCTAAGGAATATACGATTACCAATCAGGATGCAACCTATCACGCATATTTATCGAAAGATAAAAAAGAGAGCTGGATTTTTACGGCGGATTTATTGGACAAAAAGAAAATGCTAGATATCATAATTCCTCAAAAAATTGAAAATGCGCCGGTTGTGAGATTGGGATATAGTGCAGATTTATATCAGGGGGAAGAAGCTGCGTGGCCACAAAACTTATTTGGTGTGACAATGTTTGATTATTGTGATGCCGACAGCCGACCGACTTTGGAAATACTTAATGTTAAATCCGTTGTGATGCCTGATACAATTCGCGAGATGGGATCTTGTACTTTTGGTGCAATGGGAAACTTAAAATATATTCATTTGTCAGACAAACTTACAAGTTTGAAAAATGGAACATTTTTCGGAAGCAAAGATATTAAGAAAATTGATTTTCCGGCAAAATTTAGAGTGGAGGCTGCGAATGTTTTTGGCTACTGTGATGGGCTGCCGGGGCTTGCACATGAAACTAAATATTTAAAAAATGACACACTTACATTTTCTGGCAATATGGTTATCAATCAAACCGAAAAAACTTTGATTCAGGTAATGCCGGATACAAAGAAAATTACAATACCAAAGAGCGTGAAATGGATTGAGCCGACGGCGTTAAAAAACACCAGCCTAAAAACGGTAAAAGTGTCGAAGAAAAACAAGTATTTTGCGGTTCATAAAAGATGTTTGTATCGGAAGGCAGAAAAAGAACTTGTTTATGTGTTTGGCAAGGGAAGCACGTTGACATTGTCGAAAAAAATAAAACAGATTAGTGAAGACGTGGTTGTAACCAAAGCTAAACTGAAAAAGCTAATCATTTCGCATAAAGTAAAACGGTATAACAATTGGAAAAAGCCATTTGTTAAAAATAATAAAAAGATAAAGATTTATTACCGTGGGAAAAGAGTGAAGTAGGGAGGTTTTGCTTATGAGAAAAGAAATTTTGCTGGCGTGTGCGTGTGTACTTTGTTTATCAGCATGTGGGACTGGCACAAAGGAACAGTCAAAAAATCCGCAGAAGGCGTTGGAGGTAGGAGCAGAAACAACGCCAAAAAGTGTTGAAGCAACGAGCAGTCCTATGGTACAAAAAATAAAAAACACAAGCGGGAAAAGGGAAAATCCAAAAGATTTGAAACAAATAAAATTATCCGTTGAGCGCTGGGATACGAAGCAAAAAGATTTTTCTATTCAGGCAGTCAGATTTGGCACTGGCAGTGGCTGTGTTTCGGAATTTGGCCAGAATTGGGAGTTTATTTCTTATAAAGAAAATCTCAAAACGGTCCAAAAGAAAAATCCGTCGTATTTTGTGGGATTAACTGATTATCTGGATGAAAATCACAAAAAATATAAGGCGGCGCATTATTTTAAGAATAACAATTCTTATGTCCTTTATGAAAGAAGTGAGAAAGGGAAGAAACATAAGTATTTGTGTCTGGAAAACCAAATGCTTACTTTGGAGTATCCGAAATATATGAATGAGAATCAAAAGTATATTTCTTTTCCTTATCCGTCATGTAAGAGTCTTTCTGATTTTAAAATTGAAGAGTCTTGGGAGAAAAATGAAGACTTTTACGAAAAGGAATTTTGGCAGTTATATTCATATGCGGATTTAAAAGTATTTTATCAGAATTTTGAAAAAGGTACTGCCGAATGTTCTGATAAAACGCAGACTATTCTTGTGAAAGCAATGGAACACGATTATGATAATAAAACAAGTGATGCAAGTGTTTTGCTTGATTTTAAAAATCATAATTTTATTGTGAAGAACCCGCAGGGTAAAAAGATTTTTGATAAAAATGACGTATGGAAAGCGTATGAAAAGCAGTACACAAGTGCCGGGAAATTTGGCAGTAAAGAGTTTTTCTATAATAAAAGCAGTGTGAATATTTTATGTGTGGAAAAAGGAAAAAGAACGGTATGCATTGAGAATCAGGATGTGAGAGATACCCTGTTTGAGGATTTGGGTTGGAACTGTGTTGGAACAAGTATGGATATGAAAGTTTCGCCGAAATCAAATTCTAAAAATATATATTTAGATGTCACGCTCCATATGGAGGAGGATGGCAAGTGGGATAATCATGCGGTGCTTAAACTTGACAAAGAAGGAAAATTTGTGGAATGTAAATAAAGGTTGACAATTCCGATTTTCAAATGTATACTATGACAAGATAAAAGGTTTACATTTGAAAAACGGAGGATGAACAATGAATGAAAAAAACTTTTTTAACCTGAAAGATATGGTGATAATGGCGTTATTTGCAGCGCTTACCTGTGTACTTGCACCGCTTGCTGTACCGATTGGTCCGGTGCCGATTTCGCTGACAAACTTAGTGATTTACTTTAGTTTATATGTACTTGGCTGGCAGCGGGCAACCATCACGTACATTGTATACTTGCTGCTTGGTCTGGTTGGACTTCCGGTATTCTCCGGATTTGAAGGTGGGGTTGGTAAAGTTGCCGGTCCTACTGGCGGTTACTTAATTGGATTTATTTTCATGGCAATTGTATGTGGTCTTTTGATGCAGGTTAAGAAGGATAAGAAGATTGTAAATATTGTTTTCTGCGTTGTCGGAATGCTTATTGGTACTGCGATTGCATATGCATTTGGTACGATGTGGTTCTGCTATTCGACAGGAACAGGACTTGGCGCAGCAATGGCGCTTTGTGTAATTCCATTTATTCCGGGCGATTTGATTAAAATTGCGATTGCAGCAGTTGTTGCACCGACAGTTGCAAACCAGATAAAACGAATTTAAGAAATAAGAAAAGATTCAAAATAAAAAGGAGCAGCTCTCCATGTACCACCGTGTTTACACGTAAGAGACATGGATAACTGCTCCTTTTGTTTTATTCGTTATGCAGGAAACATTAATCAAAGTAATCAATTTTCATTGCATGTTTTACTTCGCTCAAAGTACCCGCGGCAACTTCTTTTGCCTTAATACTTCCTTTGTGCAAAATTTCCATAACGGCCGGAATATCTTTTTCAAGTTCTTTTCTTCTTGCCTGAATTGGAGAAAGTTCCTCCATAATAACAGAGTACAAAAATTTCTTAACCTTCACGTCACCCAGACCTCCACGAGTGTAGTGGTCTTTCAATTCTTGTAAACAACTGTAATCCGGCAGGTATTCTGCAAACAATTCATCCTTGCAGAAAGCATCCAAATAAGTAAATACCGTGTTCCCTTCCAATTTTCCCGGATCTTCAATGCGGATGTGGTCCGGATCGGTGTACATACTCATGATTTTTTTGCGGATATCTTCCGGCTCATCGGACAGATAAATACAGTTGCCAAGGGATTTGCTCATTTTTGCCTTGCCGTCGGTACCCGGCAGACGGCTGCAAATTTCATTTTCCGGCAAAAGTGCTTTCGGCTCAACCAAAACCTCATCGTAAGTAGTGTTAAAACTGCGGACAATTTCACGTGCCTGCTCAAGCATTGGCAGCTGATCTTCGCCAACCGGTACGGTCGTTGCTTTAAAGGCGGTGATGTCAGCGGCCTGGCTGATTGGGTAAGTAAAGAAACCAACCGGAATACTTGCATTAAAGCCACGCATCTGAATTTCTGATTTGACCGTAGGATTTCGTTTCAATCTTGAAACTGTAACTAAGTTGCTGTAATAAAAAGTAAGTTCTGTAAGTTCGGAGACATACGACTGAACGAAGAGGTTCGATTTCTCCGGGTCAAGTCCACAGGACAAATAATCCAGAGCAACTTCCGAAATGTTTTTACGAACTTTTTCCGGGTTATCTGCATTATCCGTTAAAGCCTGTGCATCTGCAATCATAATGTAAATATCATCATATTCGCCGGAATTCTGTAATTCTACACGGCGTTTCAAGGAGCCTACATAGTGACCGACGTGAAGTTTGCCTGTAGGACGGTCTCCTGTCAAAATAGTCTTCTTCATTTCTTCCTCCAATCCGGAGCCTTGCATGTTATCAAATCTCCGTTGCAATTTTCATAAGAACAATTTTAATAGGTATTGTATCAAAAGTCAATGTCGGGATAGAAACAGTTTTGGGGGAAGTGTTCGTTGGTACTTTTTGGGGCCTTCCGTAATTCAGCGGAAATGCTTGTGTCTCGTGGGTGCTCCCGCTCGTTGAGTGCGTAGCGGTATGGGCACTGAAACTACCAGTGCCTCATACCGACGTACTCAAAACCCACGAGCCACAAAGCATTTCTGCTGAATTACTGGATACCAAAAAGATACGAGCACTTGATGTCAACTAGCAAGAAACGAGCAGCTTCTTGTGTTTTCAAAACAACTCTTTTCCCTTAATTTGCTTTATAGGGTTGCCTTTTTGCGTCGCATACAAATCTAATCAAGAAGATTTATGAAGAAATTGCAACCTAAAAGGCGGATCGAAAGAGTTGCCTTTGACGGCTAATTTCTTCAGATGAAACTTGATAAATGCAACCCTATGGGACAAATCAAGGGAAAAGAGTTGCAACGGAACCGCAGGTCTATTTTACAAAAGCTGCTCTCAATTATTTGGTGAATTGAAAAATTATACCCCTACGCGTTTGTTTAGCGAAAGCGCCCACTCTTCGCAAACTATTCTTGCTTATTTACGGAAACTCAAAAAACTTCAACGAACATTTGACACAG
>OKSD01001751.1_pt1 | contig 20542 bp, 17 predicted proteins | sample 1601221 | NCBI WGS metagenome assembly OKSD01 (sample SAMEA3541550, study PRJEB24748) | human gut metagenome | biome: human gut; feature: human-associated habitat; material: faeces | place: China | collected 2012
CTTCCAGCGTTTCTTTGATTTCGTTTACGGACGCGGGCATTGTTTCGCGCGATTCGAGGCAGTACATGCCGACTTCTTCGGAGCCGAATCTGACAGCCGTACGAGCGCAGTCCACCGCAACGTTGCCGCCGCCGATGACAACCGTCTTGCCGACAAGTTTTCTGTCGTGGTTTTCGGTTGCGTCGTGCAGGAACGATACAGCCATATCCGTGCCGATCGCGTCTTCGCCGGGTACGCCGGGGAGTCTGCCGCCCTGGCAGCCGATTGCAACGTAAAACGCCTTGTAGCCTTGTTTTCTGAGTTCGTCGATGGTGACGTCGGTGCCGACGTTCACGCCGCATTTAATTTCGACGCCGAGTTCGCGCAGTACGTCGATTTCAGCCTCGATGACGTCCTTTTCGAGTTTATAGGAAGGAATACCGTAAGTGAGCATTCCGCCGGGACGCGCGTTCTTTTCAAACACGGTGGGTTTGTATCCTTTCGTCGCAAGATAGTATGCACAGGAAAGTCCCGCAGGGCCTGCGCCGATGATTGCGATTTTTTCGGACCATTGCTTATCGACGTTCGACGGAATAACGACTTCGGGAACGAATCTCGTTTCCGCGTGCAGGTCTTGTTCCGCAATGAACTTCTTGATGTCGTCGATTGCGACGGCTTCGTCGATGGTGCCCCTTGTGCAGGCGGCTTCGCAACGCTTATTGCAGACGCGTCCGCAGACTGCGGGGAACGGATTGTCCTTTTTGATAAGTTCCAACGCTTCCCTGTACTTGCCTTCTTTGGCTTTTCTTATGTAGCCCTGAACCGCGATGTGAGCGGGACATGCAACCTTACAAGGCGACGTACCCGTTTCGTAGCAGTTGATGCGGTTGTTGTCGCGGTAATCTTCGTCCCACTTGTCGGGTCCCCAGCTGAGATTGTCGGGGAGTTCGTGCTTCGGATATTTGATTTCGCCCTGTTTCGTGCAAAGTTTTTGTCCGAGTTTTACCGCGCCGGCGGGGCAGTATTCCACGCACTTGCCGCACGCCACGCATTTGTCTTTTTCAACCCTTGCGACGTACGCGCTTCTGGACATATTAGGCGTGTTGAAAAGTTGCGACGTACGCAGAGCGTTGCAGATATTGACGTTGCAGTTGCAGATTGCGAAAATCTTGTTTTCGCCGTCGATATTCGTGATCTGATGTACGAAACCGTTCTTTTCGGCGTTTTTCAGAATTTGCATTGCCTCGTCGTAAGTGATATCGCGGCCCTTGCCCGTTTCGCGGCAGTAATCCGCCATATCGCCGATACCGATGCACCATTCTTCACAGCTGTCGCCGCAGCCTTCGCCCAGTTTCGCCCTGCCGTAACGGCACGAACAAATGCCTACACCAAGGTGACCTTCGTACTTTTTGAGCCAATACGAAATATGCTCGATATCCATTGTGCCGTTTTCCATCTCGATTGCTTTCTCGACGGGGATAACGTGCATACCGATTCCCGCGCCTCCCGGGGGAACCATAGGCGTGACCATTGTCAGGGGAAGATACGTCATACGCTCGAAGAACATCGCGAGTTCCGGATGATCGTCAAGCTGCTTCTTTATCATGTTCGTGAATTCCGCAGAACCGGGAACGAACATCGGTAACGTATAACGACGGATTTTCTTTGCGCCCTTAATGGGACCGTTGTGGTCGTAATTGTCGCCGTAATCGTATTCCAGAATACCGATTCTGCTCATGTCGTCAAGCAACTTTTGAAGTTTTTCTTTCCCGAGTTCGGGATTCTTTGCAAGAAGGTCTTCAAACGTGTAGTGATGACGCACTTTCATTTTCAGCGCGACGTCCGCCATTTCGTCGGTAACCACGCAGGCAAGTCCCCAGTATTCGGGATCGTTTACCGTGACGCCCAGAATCTTATGGTCGACGCAGTCGGTGATCTTTCTTGCGAGTTTGAGAATTTTTTCACGCGGATTGGGATCGCCCATAAACTCCGGTGTGTAAGCTTTACTCATCTCTGCCATTGCTGTTTTCTCCTTTGAAAATTTGTTTTATAAATTTCGTTTCGAGCGCGTCATTTCGTCGCCCTTCCTTGCACATACGATAAATACTGCGCGCGGTAGGGCTTCAAAATTTTCGCGTCGTTAAAACCTTTTTTGTAAAATTCGGGTGTTTTTGATACGTCCTCTTTTGCAAGAATTATCGGATTTTCCGTCCGAAATTGCCGCATTTTCAATATATCTTTAATATATTTTCTGTTACACTATGAATAATAATACGGAAATTCGCGAATGTAAAGTATTTGCACGATTTTTTGTGATTGTAAAGATTTGGTAGAAAACCTTAAAAATCCTATCATCCGCGCCTTTTTCAACTCGTTTGTTCCTTTTCTTCAACAAAAAACCGCCCGCGTCCGGACGGTTTTATTTATTGTTTTTTGACTTTGCGGTTACTTCTTTTTAAGAACGTCGTCGAAGAGTTTCAGGTTGTCGAAAGACGGTTTGTACTTGCCTTCTTCGATGCCGCGGATTATTTCGACCGCCCTGTCGTTGACGGGAGTCGGCACGCCGACCTTTCTTCCGTACTCGCTCACGACGCCGTTGATTGCCTCGACCTCGCAAGGTTTGCCCTTTTCGATATCCTGCAACATACTTGCGCGGATAAGGCGGTGTTTTTTGATTGCGACGGGAATTATCGCAAACGAGATTTTTTGTTTGATCGGGTTGTTGTAATCCAGAAGTTTTACGACGTCTTTGCCCTGAATCGGCTCAATATGAATACCGCCCGCGCGGGTTGAGTCGATGATTTCTTTTATGATGCGTTGCGCGCAAAGTCTGCTTTTTTTGTTGTCCGCGACCTCGCCGAAATTGCAGCCGAGCACCGCCGACATTCCGCTGAATGCGGAGTTTACGAGAAGTTTTGACCACCTTACCCCTATGAAATTGTCTTCAACCTCGACCTTACCCATAATGGACAGTATACGGACGATTTCCTTGAAATGCTTGTCTTCCTGCGCTTTTTTATTGAGTGCGCCGAGCGCGAAAACCAAAGCGTCGGGTTCCGACGTGAGTTCGCTGACGCCGGGAGCGGTCATTTGCGCGCCCCAGCCGATTGCACAACCGTACGTCCTGTCTTCGCCGATTATTTCGGACACGCTGTGTTCCGGAAGACCGTTTTGCATCGTACAGATTACACCGTCGTCCGCCAAAAAGTTTGTGAGCATTTTCACGACTTCTTTGTTGTTCAGTTGTTTTGTCATAAGGAAAATTATGTCGTATTTTTCCTTCATTTCTTCGGGCAGCATCGCGTTGACTTTCACGTTAAAATTCGCTGTCCCCGTGATTGTCGCGCCGTGCTCTTTCAACGCGGCGACGTGCGCTTTGTTCCTGTTGACAAGGTCGATTTCCTCGCCGCTTTTCGCGACGTATGCTCCAAGTACCGTTCCGAGCGAACCCGCTCCGTAAATGCAAACTTTCATATTAACTCCTTAAAATTTTCAATCAAAGATATTTTACCACGAAAAAGCCTTATTTACAACGGTTGACAATAATTTATTCATTTTTCGCGGCATTTTCACGGCAGAGGTCTTTCAAAAGTTTCGGCGAAATCTCGTTGACAACCGCCGTTTACTTCTATATAATGCAATCAAATGAATAATCTCGCCGCCGGGTGAGCGCGTCAAATTGCATCGTTAGGCCTTTGAAGATGCAACCTGGCGCTTTTTTATTTGTGGAGAAAAAATGAAAAACCAGACCTTGAAAGAATTTTTTAAATACGTGTCGGCAAACGTGATTGCCATGATCGGGCTGTCCTGCTATATTCTGGCGGACACGTTTTTCATTTCTTTGAGTCTCGGGAAGACCGGGCTTGCCTCGTTGAATCTGGCAATGCCTTCGTTCAGTATCGTTTTTTCAATCGGTCTTATGTTCGGCATCGGCGGAAGCACGAAATTCGCCATATACAAAGGCGCGGGGGACGTCAAAAGCGCAAACAGAGTGTTCACTCACACCGTTTTTGTCGTCGCGTGTTTTGCGGTCGTATTCGTGCTTCTCGGCGCGTTTTTAAGCGGTCCCGTGGCGTCGCTTCTCGGCGCGGACGGCAAAACGTTTTCGGGGAGCAAAACCTACGTGCAGATTATACTTTGCTTTGCGCCCTTTTTTATGTTCAACAACGTTCTGCAAAACTTCATCCGCAACGACGGCGCGCCCAGACTTGCGATGACCGCGTCGCTTCTCGGCAACCTTTTCAACATCGTTTTCGACTACGTTTTTATTTTCCCATGCAAACTCGGCATGCTCGGCGCCGCCCTTGCGACAGGCATTTCGCCCGTAATCAGCATGCTTATTCTGATGATTTTCTTTTTCCGAAAGAAAAACACTTTCCGTCTTGAAAAGACGAAACTATCTCTTAGCGTGTTCGGCGAGATAATCTCGTTGGGACTTGCTTCGTTCATTGCGGAGTTCGGCTTCGGACTCGTGATGATGCTCATCAATAAGTTGTTCAAGTCGCTTGGCGGGGATACGGCGGTTGCGGCGTTCGCCATCGTCGTCAACGTGTTTTACGTGATAAACGCGATTTTCAACGGGATTTCGGCGGGCACACAGCCTATAATCAGTTTTTCATACGGACAGCACGATTTCACGAGAATACTACAGGTGCTGAAATATGCCCTGATTACAATCGGCGCGACCGCCGCCGTCCTGTACGTTATTCTGTTTTTCTCGGCGGACGGCATCGCGGCAATCTTCAACACGGAAAAAGCGGAAGACCTTCAAAAACTTGCCACGACCGGCATAAAACTGTATTTCATTTCTTCGCTGTTTTCGGGGTTCAATCTGTTATTTTCGTCATACTTTTCGGCGTCCGACAAAGGCGTATGTTCGCAAATCATCACCCTTCTGCGCGGAGTCGTGCTGATTATTCCGCTTGCTTATCTTTTCGCACATCTTTGGAAAATCACGGGGCTTTGGCTCGCAACGCCCGCCGCCGAAATGCTGACGCTCGTTGCGGCGATTATCATATTCTTTGTCACACGCAAAAAACGCGCCGACGCGGAAATCCCCGCCCCCGTTTCGGAACAGGAATAATCCGCCGTACGCGTTCCCGTTTTTTTCTGATTTTATTTTTTCTTTCCTTTTGTTTTCTGTTTTTTGACGGTAACGACAAGTATTATCGTCGCGATAACAATCATCCCAATGCCAGTGGACAATATTATGATGATTTTGGTCACCTTTCCAAGCGGCGGATTGTACCTTTCGGGATTTTCCGACGCGCAAAGGAAAAGCGTGAGATCGCCGTCGGGCAGTTTTTCAAAACGCGCCTCGTAAACCCCGCCTCGGTCTGCGATTCGTCATACGGAACGAATCCGAAAGGAAACAGGCATCTTGTTTCGACAGTCAGATTTGTCGGATTGTGGAAAGTGTATTCGGCTGTAACTATGCCCCGCCTGCCGTATTCCTGCACGGGGATAAAGCGGTCGGCGGAATAAATATGAAAAGTCAGATCTTCCGTGTCGACGACTATCGGACTGTTTTCGGTCTTGACGATAACCCCGCTTGAATCGTAGCCTTTCGTTCTCTCGGCGCGGAATTCGCTTCCGAGACGGCGGAAGGCAAGAATACGATCGACGAAAACAACGTCAACGCCATGGTCAGAAGAAGGATTATCGTCTTTTCCTGTGTTTCATTTTTGTCCTATTCTATTTCGGAAAACAATTCTTTTCCGACTCCGCATACGGGACAGACGAAATCGTCGGGCAAGTCTTCAAACTCCACAAGCGGAATCCCGTTTTCCTTGCAACTTTCTTCGTCATATACCCAACCGCATACTTCGCAAATGTACTTTTTCATTTTCTTTCTCCTTTTGGTTTATTTGTATTTGATTTATTTCATAAGTTCAAACGCCGACGCGTCGTGCTTGCATATCGGACAAATGAAGTCGGGCGGCAGTTCTTCGCCCTCGAAAACGTAGCCGCACACTTTGCAAACGTACGATTTCTTCTTTGGCGCAACGGGCTTCGGCTTCACGTTTTTCTGATATTCCGTATAAGTCAGCGTGTCGAGATCGGAAAACACCGCCGCTTCTTCGACGGAACAAACGAACATGTCGTGCGTGCCGAGGTCGATTGTCTGCTCCACCGCAAGGGATATGAACGCGTTGCAAAACTCCGGCATTACGACAAGCCCGTTTTCGCTCCTTTTCGGCGTTTCTCCGAAAAACTTATCGACAGTTCTGCCGCTTTGGAAACCGAATCTTTTGAAAACGTCAAAGGTCGCGTCGACCGACAAGCAGTTGACGTTCATTTTCAGCGTTTCCAGAATCGTCCCGCACGAGTAATTCTGTTTGTTTACGCAAACGGCGACTCTCAACGGATTGCTTGTGACCTGCATTACGCTGTTTACGATGCAGCCGTTGTCTTTTCTTCCGTCGTTGGTGGTCAGAACGTACAGCCCGTAGCCGATTCTGAACAATGCGGAAAGGTTAATTTTCTCTTTTTCGTTCGTCATATTTATTCTCCTTTGTTTAATTCTCGTTGTTTGTTCGCACCGTATACAACCACCGCCGCGCCGCACAATGACGCATAGTATCCAAGCCCCGAATATTCGATTTTGACGGTTTTATCAATCGGAAGAAACAGTTTATCGTTGATTTCTGCAATAATGTCGTCTTTGAACAGGTCAAGGCTTTGGGATACTCTGCCGCCAAGATAACATACGTTCACGTCAAGAAGAGTCGCGGATTTCGCTATGACCGCACCCTGTGCTTTTGCCGCGCGCCGCCCACCAGAACTTTTGATCCTCCGATGTCGATTGCAAGACGCTTTTCCATTTTTCTTCTTCTTTCAGATTCCTGTCAAAAGATAATCCGAACTTGCTTTTCATGGACTTTTTCGGTTTTCTGCAACAAAAAAGTGAAAGGAAATAAAATTTATTCCGATTGCGCTTTGATAATTCTTCTCATAGGCGGTTACCTCCGTCGCGGGGTAAACTTCCGATTAAAAATAATTGTCGTTTGCTCCTTCCTGTTTTAGGTATAAATATTTTATCACTAAACTTCGTTTTTGTCAATTTGTCGCGGTATGTCCGTAAGGCGTTGTTTTCGCTTCTCAAAGGTGCTCGCGGTTCTTTTTACCGTTTACGTTTCCAAGCGTTATTTCGACAACCGCCCCGTTTTTCGTCAAACGAAAACCGTTCGCCTTTTTCTTTTCTTCACTTGCGGACATTTTGGCGAGCCGGGGTTCACGCCGCAGGCGGCACGATGCACCGCATCGTGCAAAATCCCTGTTTCGAAGCATAGAGAAACAGGGATTTGTTCTTGCCTTTTGCAAAGCAGTCCGTGTAAAATATTTTTATGCTTTGCAAAAGCCTTCGGTCAGCCGCTAAAAACGACGCACCGTGTCGTTTTCTTAACGCTCTCGTTCAAATCCCTGTTGTTAAGTATCGAAAAACAAAACGGACAAGCGAGTTTGCTTGTCCGTTATATCCATCGGAGAAACAGGGATTTGTGAAATAGCGTAGCGAGTGAGTTTACTCACCAAAGCGGAGCGTCTACGCTAAACAAATTGCGCTTGCGCGCTAATGCTTTGCATTTGACACTTTGTGTCCATTTGTTTGCTATGTCCGCTGCGCTCGATTTCCGCAAATGCAAGCGCTTGCTTCTCTCTTCGCTTGCGGTCAGCCTGGCGAGCCAGGGTTCACGCCGCAGGCGGCACGATGCTCCGCGTCGTGCAAAATCCCTGTTTCGGAGCATAATAAAAACCCGACAAAATAAGTCGGGTTTTTATGGCGGAGAAACAGGGATTTGTTCTTGCCTTTTGCAAAGCAATCCGTGTGAAATATTTTTATGCTTTGCAAAAGCCTTCGGGCAGCCGCTAAAAACGACGCACCGTGTCGTTTTTTTAACGCTCTCGTTCAAATCCCTGTTATTAAGTGTCGAAAAACAAAAACGGACAAGTAATCACTTGTCCGTTTTGTTTGGCGGAGAAACAGGGATTTGAACCCTGGCTACGCTCCTCACGTACTACTCCCTTAGCAGGGGAGCCCCTTCGGCCTCTTGGGTATTTCTCCTTAAACCGAAAACGCGTCATAAAAGATGCTTAATTATAATAGCATACGAGTTTGCATTTGTCAAAAACATTTCGCAAAAAAATGCTCAATATGTGATAAAGGTTGAAAAAACAATTATATTTTATCAATCGAAAGCATTTTGAAAAGGTCGTCCTCGGTGACGGTAAGGACGTTTTTCCCGCGGCGTATTGCGGACTCAATCGCCCTTTCTTCTTCTTTTGAGGGGTTGCCCGCAAATATATCGGCGCGACCGACGTGCGATTCCATAACGCCGCCCCTGTCCCGGACTTTTTCGACGATAAGCAACATCTCGCGGAAGTGATTGTCAAAGTAATTTTTGGACACCGCGACGTGTTTTCCGAGCAACGATTTTTCAACCGAAGAATCCGCGATAAAGTCTTCCAGAAAGTGTTTGTATTTGTTGAAATTACTGCCGCGCATTAAATTACTTCCCGACGTACTGTTGCGGTTTATTGCACAAATAAGGCTTTCTGCGCGCGTTTTGTAAAGATAAACCGTGTTATACGCCTTATGAACGCCCATACAGTTTGGATACTGCGCGATAAGTTTGTTAAGCGACAGCCCCAGCTTTTCGCAAAAGTTTTTGGTGACGAGCATCGACACTTCGGCGTCGTCGTCGCTCTTATGCGGGACGTATTTGTTGACGTCGAGGTTCAGTTCTTCCACAAGTTTTTCGGTGCTGAACGGGTTTATGAGATTATTGTAATCCTTATGAATTGTCTGCACGTCCACGAAGTCGTAATCTATTGACGGCAGGTTGTAACGCTTGCAGGCGTTGTCCAGAAACACGGTGTCGTTTTTGTGCGAAAACCCGATGACGGTCTGATCCTTATATTCGATAAGCGCTTTGATTTTTTCGTACAGCGCGGGGAAAGTCGGGCTTTTCAGAAAAACTTCTTTCGGGTACGCCATTTCGATGCCGGGGTAGGCTTCCCTGTTTTTCTTGCCCCAGGCGCCCGTATGGAAAATCGCCTCGGGGTTCATCAGAATATCGTCCTTTTCGAGTATGCGGAATTTTTCGTCGGTCAGAACGTAACCGAAACTGCACATACTTTTACCTTCGCTGCACTCTATGTCGAAAAACAAATATCTCATAACGGCGATTAGTATAACACATCTTTTGATACTTTGAAAGCAAGACCGTATATTTTTTGTAAATTTGCGGATACTTTTTTCGGAGGTATTTATGAAAAATCTGAAAAACAGCAAAACTTACGAAAATCTGGCGCGGGCGTTTGCCGGCGAATGTCAGGCTCACGTCAGATATATGTTCATCGAATACGGCGCGAGAAACGAAGGCTACGTCGCGTTGTCCGAAATCATCGACAAAGTGGTTTACGAAGAATTCAATCATGCACGCATGCTTTATTCATTCCTGCAAACCGCCGACGAAAACGTCATCAAAAACATCGATATTTCCGCGGGCTTCCCTTTCAAACAAAAATGGAATCTCCTTGACAACCTTGCATTTGCCGCGGAAGACGAAAAAAACGAGGCGGAAAGAATCTATCCCGAATTTATGGAAACCGCGAAAAAGGAAGGATTCAATGATATCGCGGGGCTTTTTGAAAACCTTATTCAGGTTGAAACCTGCCACGAAAAACTCTTTCTTGACCTGCACGAGCAGCTGAAAGATTCCACCCTTTATAAACGCCCGAAAGCGGTAAAATGGAAATGCTCGGGCTGCGGCTATGAAACAACCGCCGAATCCGCCCCGAAAGAATGTCCGCTGTGCCACGCAAAGCAAGGCGCGTTCATGCTGAAATTAAACGACGGAAATTAAATCAAATTGATAGATTTATTATCAGGAAAAATCAATTTTAATAATTGCGAAAAAAATTAGCACTCGGCTATTGACACTGCTAATTATCGGTTGTATAATGCAGGCGTAAAGAGGTGAACGATATGAAAAAATCAACTTCAATTTTATGGTTTTTAGCAAGTATTCTGATGATTGCCGCGGGTATCGTGTGCTTTGCGCTGCCCGTTGACACCACGCTTACGACGCTCGCATACGTAATCGGCGCGATCGTACTCGTAATCGGCGTTGTGGAAATCGCAATGTTTTTCACGACGGTCGGACTTTTCGGCGGCGGAGCGTTTCTTGCGGACGGCATAATCACGACGATTCTCGGCATAATCATGCTTTCAAACGAAAACGTCGTCGCAGGTTTCCTGCCCTTCATTTTCGCAATGTGGTTTATTTACGAAGGCATTTCGGAATTGTCGATGGCGATTGCCGCGGGCAGACTCAGACTGCCGTACTGGTGGGTACTTCTGATAACTTCGATATTCGAAATCGTTTTCGGTATGCTGGCGTTCTTCAATCCCGTCGGCGGCGCGATATATCTCACGGTACTTCTGGGCGTGTTCCTGCTTGTACACGGCATATCGATGCTGGGCGACTGGTGCGTCGCGTTCAGGGTCAAAAACTTTTTCAGAAAGTGGATGGGCGATATGAAAACAAACGCCGACGAAATCGACGGCTGACAAACGAATATCCATTCAGGGGACGGGTTTTTCCGTCCCTTTTCTTTTGCCGAAAACTTAATTTTTTCAAAAAAATTTCGCGTCGGGCGGTTAATATCCTTGCTATTATTTTAAGATATGTATATAATACAAAAATCAAACGAGAGATAATAATATGAAAAGAACAGATTTAAGAAACGTTGCAATTATCGCCCACGTCGACCACGGCAAAACCACGCTGGTTGACGAAATGCTTAAACAAGGCGGCACCTTCCGCGAGAATCAGCAGGTTGAAGATCGCGTTATGGACAGCAACGCCCTTGAACGCGAACGCGGCATCACCATCCTTGCGAAAAATACCGCAATCCATTACAACGGCGTGAAAATCAACATCATCGACACCCCGGGACACGCGGACTTCGGCGGTGAGGTTGAACGCGTCCTGAAAATGGTCAGCGGCGTGCTTTTGCTTGTCGACGCCGTCGAAGGACCGATGCCCCAGACAAGGTTCGTTTTGTCAAAGGCTTTATCGCTCGGGCTTAAAATAATCATCTGCATAAACAAAATCGACCGTCCCGACGCGCGTATTCACGAGGTCGTGGAAGAAGTTCTGGGACTTTTGATTGACCTTGACGCCACCGACGAACAGCTGGACAGCCCCATCGTCTATTGCAGCGGCAGAAAAGGCACAAGCACCCTTACCGAAGGCGCGGAAGGCGAAAACCTTATCCCGCTTTTTGAAACGATTCTGAGCCATATCCCCTGCCCCGAAGGCGACGACCAAAAACCCGCAAAACTGCTGATTTCCGCAATCGACTACAACAACTACGTCGGTCGTATCGGTATCGGCCGCGTCGAACAAGGCGTCATAAGGACAAACTCCGACGTCGTCGTCAGCGACTGGCACAACCGCATTCAACCTTATAAGAGCAAAATCGCCAACCTTTATCAGATCGAAGGCTTAAAGCGCGTTCCCTGCGAATCGGCGGCGGTCGGCGACATCGTATGCGTTTCGGGCATCGAAAACATCAACATCGGCAACACCGTGTCAAGCCCCGAAAACTCCGAACCGTGCGAGTTCGTCAAAATTACCGACCCCACCGTGCAAATGACTTTCTCCGTAAACGACAGTCCCTTTGCCGGCAAGGAAGGTAAATTCGTCACCAGCCAACGTCTGAGAGAAAGGCTTTATTCCGAACTTCTGAAAGACGTTTCCCTGCGCGTCGAAGACACCGACAGCACTGACAGTTTCAAAGTATCCGGACGCGGCGAAATGCACCTTTCCATTCTTATCGAAACAATGCGCCGCGAAGGCTATGAGTTTGCGGTATCCACGCCCAAAGTCCTTTTCAAAAAGGAAGGCGACACTCTGCTTGAACCTATCGACAGGCTTGTCATCGACGTCCCCGGCGACTGCAACGGCTCGGTCATGGGCGCGGTCGGCGCACGTCGCGGCGATCTCGTACACATGCAGGCAATCGGCGACAGAATGCGCCTTGAATTCGATATTCCGTCGCGCGGACTTTTCGGCTTTAAGAGCGAACTTTTGACGCTTACCCGCGGCGAAGGCGTAATGAGCAGCATATTCCTTGAATATCAACCGTATAAGGGCGATTTCCCCCGCCGTAAAACGGGAAGCCTTATCGCTTTTGAAACGGGCGAGGCGGTTACTTACGGATTGTTCAACGCGCAGGAAAGGGGCATCCTTTTCGTCTCCGCCGGCGAACAAGTGTACGAAGGCGAGGTCATCGGCTATCCCCCGACGCTCGGCGATATTACCGTCAACGTCTGCAAGAAAAAACATCTGACGAACACCCGCGCGTCTGGCAGCGACGACGCGTTGCGCCTTATCCCCGTCAAAAAACTTTCCCTTGAAGAGTGTCTTGAATTCATCGCCGACGATGAGTTGTTGGAAGTCACTCCCAAGAGTTTACGCATCAGAAAACGCATCTTAAACCACGAGTTGCGTATGAAAGCGCGTTTCGCAAACGCATAATCAAAAATGGTATATCTCTTTTTCGGCATCTGCATAATCGCGGCGACTTTCTGCCTCGGCTTCCGGTCGCTCAATAAAAACTTCTGGGGGCTCGTCGCAAAATATATCGCGTCGCTGTCCTTTCTGATAATCGGAATTGCCGCATTCGCAAAAAACCCCGCCTGCAACATGAACTACTTCGTTCCGCTGTTTCTCGGGCTTATCTTGTGCCATGCCGGCGACGCTTTCCTTGGCGTTAAGGAACTTACTCCGACGTACAGAAAACGCCTTATCCCCATCGGTTTATTCGCGTTCCTTCTCGGCCACGTCGCCTTTTCAACGGCGTTCAACCTGACAAGCGGTTTTTATTTCGTGACGGCAATCGTAGCGGCGGTCGCGGCAATACTGACGTTTGGCGGCTCGTACGTCTTTAAGTTTGAAATTCCGCTGTGGATGCGCATACTTATCACCCTTTACTCCTTTACGGTAACGTTTACGGCGGTGTCCGCATGTTATCTGTACGCGGTGCAAAAGACCGTCGGCGGGCTACTTGCGATGATCGGCGCGCTTTTCCTGCTGTTCAGCGACACGTGTCTGTCGTTCGTGTACTTCAAAGAATGGCGCGCAAACCGCACTTTGTCCGTTCTGGAACTCGCGACCTATTTCGCAGGACAGGCTTTAATCGCATTGTCGATAATGTATGTGTGAAAAAACAGTTGCAAATTTCAAAAAATATTATATAATATAGCAGTACGGCAAAAACAGCCGTATTACCGGGGTGTAGCGCAGATGGTAGCGCGCATGGTTCGGGACCATGAGGCCATGGGTTCAAATCCCGTCACTCCGACCATAAAAAACACACACGCGTTGTTTGCGTTGTGTGTTTTTTATTTGCCCGAAATAAGGGATTTGAACGATGTTGTAAATTGAAATTCTTTGTGCAATTTGATTTGAACGAAAATAAAAAGACGAGCGGTCGCCCGCTCGTCCATCCTGATAATGGCATTTCAGCCAAGGACTTATTAAAGTCTTTATTAAATATATTATAGATATTTTATTAAGTCAACCATAAAACCTTATATTTTTGCAATGAAAAACCCACGGCTTGCCGTGGGCTTTATAAAGTATTTAAGATTATTGTTGCGGCTGAGGTTCGGCAGGCTGCACCATATTTCCGTATTTCACGCGGTCTGCGACTTCATACAGAAGTTTCGGGTTGTCGGACATAATGCAGTCCGCGCCGTTTTTAATGAGCGTTTCCATCTGGCTTGCCTCGTTGATTGTCCAGAACTGGCAGGCGATGCCGTACTTGTGCGCGTAATCGATGAACGACTTGCTGCCAAGGAACGGGAACCAATTCATATAAGGAATTTGCAAAACGTTGTATTTCACCGTGCCGAGGTCGCGGTTCATAAGGTAACTCAAAAAGATTTTCAGAACTTCGAGGATACCTGCGGAGCGGTTGATTTTGCCGTTGTACACGTTGGCGTTGAGATAATCGAAGTAATCGCTGATATCGCCGTTGAACGTGCCGACAACAACTTTGTCGAACATATTATACTTTTCCATAAGCGCGCAAAGTTGTTCCGCCGCGTATTTGCCGACCGAGCCTTTGTCCTTGATTTCGATGATATAGCGATATTGTTTGCCCGCATTTTCCGCCGCGACAATAACTTCTTCCAGCGTAACGACGCGTAAATCGTTTGCGTCGACGCCGTCCGGCAAAGCGTTCAGGTCTTTGTAAATACGCTTATCTTCAACCTGGACGCTGCCCCTTTCGTACGGGAACCAGTATCCGAAGTTCAACTCTTTGATTTCTGCAAGGTCTTTATCGCGCGGCAACACGCCTTCTCTGCCCCAGACTTCGACGCTGTTGGTGGTGCGGTCGAAATTTTCGTCGTGAAGAAGGATAAGCTCGTTATCTTTCGTCAGGTGCAGGTCGAATTCCAGAACATCGACTTCGTATTCCTCGTTTTTGATACAGGTTTTTATTGCTTGCATCGTGTTTTCGGGGTCCAGAACGCCGCCTGCGCGGTGAGCCGAACGCAAAAGCCCCGTCGTGTTGTAAACTATGTACGGATTATCGTTGTTGGTTTTCGCATACGAAACGCTGTCGCCTGTCGTTGTGACGTTCCCGCCGGGCGCGGTCAATGCAAACGCCGTTACCGAAAGAGCGACGACAAGCACTGCGATAATCGAAAATGCCGTAATCTTAAATATTGACTTTTTCATAACGTTTACTCCCTTTTTATATAAGTGTTAATTGTTTTACAAATTGAATTTTTTTACCACTTCGTCTTTCATCGCGGCAAGGTCTTTTTCCGCCGAATCGAAGGAATCTTCTTTCGTGGCAAGATAGATTTTGAGTTTCGGCTCCGTACCGCTCGGGCGGACGCACATCCAGCAGTCGTTTTCAAGCGTGTAAAGCAGGACGTTGGACTTCGGCAAAGTGATTTTTTCCTTTGTGCCGTCGCATTTCGTCGTAACGCCCGTAAGGTAATCGCTGAGCGCAAGGACTTTTTTGCCCTGAACCGACGAAATATCGCTTGTGCGGATATCGTTCATAATCTTGTTCATTTTGTCCATGGCGTCGATGCCGGTGAAGCCGAACGAAAATGCCCTTTCAAGGAAATATCCGTATTCCTTATAAATCTTTTGCAGCCTGTCGTAAACGCTCGAACCTTCGTTTTCTTCAAAGCAGGCAAGCTCCGCAAAGAGCATCGAGGCGACGACGGCGTCCTTATCGCGGGCGTGCGTGCCCGACAAACAGCCGTAACTTTCCTCAAAGCCGAACATAAAGGTATATTCGTGAGTCTGTTCCCACTCTTTTATTTTTTCGCCGATGAACTTGAACCCCGTCAACACGTCGAACACGGTCGCGCCGTAATCTTTTGCAACGACGTTTGCAAGCCTTGTCGTAACGATGGTTTTGACGACGGCGGCGTTTTTCGGAAGCGTTCCTTTGTCGCGGTTGCGCCTTAATATATAATCCATAATAAGAACGCCCGTCTGATTTCCGTTCAGAAGGACGAACTCGCCCTTGTCGTTTCGTACCGCAACGCCCATTCTGTCGCAGTCGGGATCGGTGCCGATAACGACCGCTGCATTGACCTTTTTCGCAAGCGCGACAGCCATCGACAGGGCGTCGGCTTCCTCGGGATTCGGCACGCGCACCGTCGAAAAGTCGGGATCGGGATTGACCTGCTCGGGAACGGTAACGACCGGCATACCCATTCTTTCAAGCATTGTCGTGACGGGCATATAGCCGCTGCCGTGAATGGGGGTGTAAACGATTTTCATTTTGTCGCGCTGCGCTCTTACGGCGTCTTCGGACAACATAAGTTTTTCGATTGCCGCAAAATAACGCTCGTCCAGGGATTTCCCGATGACGGTGATATTTTCGTACGTTTTGCCGTCGGCGTTTCTTATGTCGCTTTCGGTAATTCCTATTTTTTTATACGGCGCGAAATAATCCTTTTCTTCTTCGATAAACTTCACGACGACCGCCGTATCTTCGGGCGACATCTGCGCGCCGTCTTCGCCGTAAACCTTGTATCCGTTGTAAATTTTGGGGTTGTGCGACGCGGTAATCATAATGCCCGCAACCGCGTTCAGATTGCGGATTGCAAAACTGCAAACGGGCACGGGGCGTACGTTTTCAAAAAGGTATACGCGTATGCCGAAAGAATTCAGGACTTCCGCCGAAACAATCGCAAACTCCGTCGAAAAACGCCTTGTGTCATAGGACACCACGACGCCGCGACGCATCGCGTCTTCGCCCCTGCCGATAATATACCTTGCAAGTCCCTTTGTCGCACGGGCAACCGTGTACGCATTCATTCTGTTAATGCCTGCGCCGAGAACGCCGCGCATACCCGCAGTTCCGAATTCGAGTTCCGCCCCGAAACGGTCTTTTTGTGCGTTTAAGTCATCGGAAATCGCCGATAATTCCGCCTTTTCGTCGGCTGTCAATGCGCCCGATGCAAGCCAGTTTTTGTAGATATCTCTGTAATCCATAGCCTTTTTGCGATTTTTAATCAAGTTGTCAACAATAAAATCACCCGATGTGGATAACTTTGTGGATAACTTGCCCCTATTGATATTTTACTGCATTAGTATTATATATGATAATGGAAGTAAAGTCAAATTATCCCCGCAAGTTGATTTTCTTTATTGTTATCGTCCGCCGCTTTTTTGGTGCCGCGCGCCACGACTTTTTGTTGCGATTTATAAAAGTCTTTCCGAATTTCCCTGCGGAACACGCATTCCCCGTTCATATACTTTTCCATTATTCCGCGGCTTATTACGCCGTCCGCCCCCTCGGCAAGCACAAGTTCCTCGCCGACGTTCATCGTGTCGTCGTCAATATATTTCACGTCCCGCGGCGCGCTTCCCGTGATTTCCGACACAAGCCGCACTTCATAGTTCAACGGGCTTCCGTATATTTCAACGTACAATTCGTCGTCTTTAACGTACGATTTAACGTATATCGGATACCTTCCGTCGTTTGCAAACTTAAAGTCGGTCATCGACGACACCATCGCGTCGAAACTTGCCGGCACGTATTTTACGGGGAGCGAGTGGCGCGATACGCCGATTATCGTCAGATCCGCATACAGCACGGCGTTGTATAAAGTCGTCGATACCTGACATACGCCCCCGCCGATGCCGCCCTGAAATTTGCCGTCTACGATGACCGGAGCTTCCAGAAATCCGTTGTCAAGTGTCCTTGCCCCGATTCTTTCGTTGAACGAAAAAACTTCGCCGGGGTTTACCGTCGCACCGTTAAGTTTTTTCGCGGCAAGCCCGACGTTCGACTTTCTTGCGTCCGAGCTTCTTTTGAACGCCGTCGAAAACTTTCCGCGAAGAAGGGTGTTTTCGCGCAAATCTTTTTCGGTGATTTCGGGATACAGTACGTCGTACGAAACGCTTACTACGCTTTGCGCGCCGATTACGTTTTTCACGACGTCTTTGATAAGTTTATCAAGATCCGCCTTGCGCCCCGTTTTCTCGGGGACGTATTCAAACGTTTTTTCACCGTCCGGGTTGAACGTTACGCGGGCGTTTTCGGGCGGCAAGTATTTTTCGTTCGCCAGGTTTTCAAGCGAGCGAAGAAGCGACGGAAAGGTTTTCAAAAGCGCGTCCTTTTCGGAATAACCTTGCCTTAAAAGCCCCGTCAGTCGCTTTTCGACGTTGAACCCGAACAGCCGCTTTAACGGCGGAATACCGTCGCCGTCGGCTGAAAAAGTTTCATCAAAACATATCTCCGCCCCGTCCACAACGATGACTCGCATTTGCGTTTTCGGCTTTGCCGCAACGCTTACCGCGCATAAAAAAAGCAGTACGACCAAAATAATTCTTACCTTTGCCATACCGCTATTATGTGTATATATTAAGTTTTTACTTTTGGATAAGGTTTTTTCACTCACAGTGCCATAGTGTTGCACGGAAAAAACACTCTCCCCTAAAAAGTCAGCATTTTGATGCCTATTCCCCCATAAAACGGCGAGAATTTGATGAGATTGTGTTTTTCTCGGCGGGTTCTGAAAAATCCAGTGTACTAATGCGTACACGATTTTTCGGGTTCTGCCGAAAAAGCAAAATATCGCAAATTATCGCCGTTTTACAGTCCGAGTTTTTTGAGAGAGCGCATGTCAACCCTAGTACAATCGTACGTCGGCGATACGTAAAGATTCGCGTCGTGCAGGTCCGTGCCTGCGGTCGTGATGAGATTGTACTTTGCGGCAAGGCTCAAAAACCTTTTCGTGTCCGTTTCGTTGAAGGTGGAGTAATAACATTCAAGCCCGTCAAGGCCGTACGGCACCAGCCCCGCGACAAGAAGTTCCAACTTGTCTTTCGGGATATACACGGGGTGCGCGACAACCGCAACGCCGCCGTATTTTTTGATGAGTTTCACGCCGTCCATCGGGCGGAGTCGGTAGCCCGGAATGTACGCTTTTTTGCCGGAGCCCAAGTATTGATAAAAGGCGTCGGACACTGTTTTTGCAAGCCCTTGTTTTACCATTTCTTTGGCGACGTGGACGCGGCCGAGATTTGCGTTTTCAAAGTCGAGCGCGCTGTCGTCGAAAGGCACGTTAAGGGCGTGCAGTTTTTCGACGGTCTTATTTATTCTTTGACGTCTTAAATCCTTGACGTTTTCAAGTTCCTGCACAAAATCAATGTTTTTGTAGTCAAAATTGTATCCTAAAATATGGATTTCGCAAACACTGTAACACGAAAGTTCGATCCCGGGAAGCACTTTCAAGCCGTATTTTTCGCCGGCGCGGATTGCCTCGTCAATGCCCGAAACGTTGTCGTGATCGGTAAGCGACATGGCTTCGATGCCGTCGTCGCGCTGGATTTTCACGACTTCTTCCGGCGTGAACACACCGTCGCTTTTAACGCTGTGCGTATGCAAATTTACTTTCATAATTCCCCCTCGGAAAGTTCCGCCGCGATACCTTCGTCGTCGGTGGTAACCTTGTCAAGTCGTTTCTGGATATATTCGGTGCGCTTGCCGGCGCGCTCGATTTCCGTCGTGACTTCGCCCAGCTTTTTCTGCGTTTTTTCAAGGATCTGACAGAAGGTTTCAAAGTCCTTTTTGAACGCGCCCAAAAGTTTGTAAATCTCGCTTGAACGCTTTTCGATCTGCACCGTCCTGAACCCCATTTGCAAGCTGTTCAGAAGCGCGGCGAGCGTCGTAGGCCCCGCAAGAATTATGCGCTGATTGTTCAGAAGTTCGTCGGAAAGCCCGCGGATTTGCATGGCTTCGGCAAACAGCCCCTCGATGGGCAAATACAGTATCGCGAAATCGGTGGTTTTCGGCACGCGGATATATTTGCTCTTTATGCTGATTGCTTCGGCGCGGAGCCTGACGGCAAGCGCCTGTTTGGCTTCCTTAATCTGCACTTCGTTTTGCGCGTCAAGGACGTGCTGATAGGTTTCGAGCGGGAATTTCGCGTCGATGGGCAGCATAACTTTGTCGCTGGTTTTCCCGGGAAGATTGATGACAAAGTCCACGCGGTCGGCGTTTTCCGACTTGGTAAGCGCGACGTTTTTGTCGTATTGCTCGGGCGCCAAAAACAGAACCGACTGTAGAAGAACCGGAGAAGCCCGAAAATAAAGAAATCTCAGACGAAAAGAAAAAGAAAGAACATGAGAAAAAACCGAAAAAATCATGGAATATTTTCGGGGCTATTGAAAAAATGACCGATAAAGTCATCAGTTCTACTGAAAACTTTTTAACAGATGAGGAAGATGCAAACCCTCCTCGAAAAAAAAATTAATACGGAGTATTGATCTCAGACCATTCATGAAATAAAAATCACAACGGCTATGGATGAAACTATCGACATAAATAATACACTTCCCTTTGAGGGAGGAAACCCTTCTCCTTCGATCATTAAAGTGATCGGAGTCGGTGGCGGTGGCGGCAATGCCGTAAACCACATGTACAAAACCGGAATAGAGGATGTTACATTCGTTCTCTGTAATACCGACCGACAAGCTTTAGCAAATTCGGACATTCCCCGAAAATTGCAAATCGGAAAAGGCCGGGGAGCCGGATTGGGAGCTGGCGGTATTCCTCCTAAAGGAAGAGAAGCTGCAGAAGAAAGTATAGATGAAATTACCGAACTGTTCAATGACGGAACTCAAATGGCTTTTATTACGGCCGGAATGGGAGGAGGAACAGGAACAGGTGCAGCTCCGATCGTAGCCAAAGTCGCCAAAGATTTGGGTATTCTTACCGTCGGAATCGTAACGATTCCGTTCATTTTCGAAGGCCGGAAAAAGATACAACAAGCATGGGTCGGTGTCGAAGAAATGCGGAAAAACGTAGATGCACTACTCGTAATCAATAACGAACGACTCCGGGAAATTTATCCGGACTTGAACTTTATGAACGCTTTTGCCAAAGCCGATGATACATTGACTATCGCAGCAAAAAGTATCGCAGAAATCATTACGATAGAGGGGCGCATAAATCTCGACTTCGCCGATGTAAAAACCACATTGAAAAATGGTGGTGTAGCCAT
>OKSD01001796.1_pt1 | contig 20105 bp, 11 predicted proteins | sample 1601221 | NCBI WGS metagenome assembly OKSD01 (sample SAMEA3541550, study PRJEB24748) | human gut metagenome | biome: human gut; feature: human-associated habitat; material: faeces | place: China | collected 2012
TGAGTTTTGCGCTGAAAGTGGCGCACAAAGGTAAAGTTGCTCTTATCTGTAAAAGTGGGCTGGAAGAAGCCAATACGTACTTCGCCCAGGGAGGGGTAGCCTCCGTCACCAACCTTCTGGTGGATAATTTCGACAAGCACATTGAAGATACGATGATTGCCGGCGATTGGATCAGTAACCGTGCCGCAGTAGAAAAGGTAGTGCGCGAAGCTCCCGCACAAATTGAAGAACTGATTAAGTGGGGAGTGGATTTTGACAAAAACGAGAAAGGCGAATTTGACTTGCACCGCGAAGGCGGACACTCGGAGTTCCGTATTCTTCACCATAAAGATAATACGGGAGCGGAAATTCAGGACAGCCTGATTAAAGCCGTACAACGCCATCCGAATATCACGGTCATCGAAAACCAGTTTGCCATTGAAATCCTGACACAGCATCATCTGGGAGTGACTGTAACCCGCCAGACACCGGACATCAAATGTTATGGTGCTTATATCCTCGATCCGAAAACGGGAAAAGTAGATACCTATCTTGCTAAAGTGACGCTAATGGCTACCGGTGGAGTAGGAGCCGTTTATAAAACGACCACTAACCCACTAGTCGCTACCGGAGACGGTATCGCCATGGTTTACCGTGCCAAAGGTACGGTGAAGGATATGGAGTTTGTACAATTCCACCCTACCGCCCTGTATCATCCGGGAGACCGCCCTTCTTTCCTGATAACGGAAGCAATGCGTGGTTACGGAGGTGTACTGCGTACAATGGACGGCAAAGAGTTCATGCAGAAATATGATCCCCGTATTTCACTCGCTCCCCGTGACATCGTGGCACGCGCTATCGACAACGAGATGAAGAATCGTGGAGACGACCATGTATATCTGGATGTTACCCACAAAGATCCCGAAGAAACAAAGAAACATTTCCCCAATATCTACGAGAAATGTCTTAGCCTGGGCATCGACATCACGAAAGATTATATCCCGGTAGCCCCGGCCGCCCATTATCTCTGCGGAGGTATCCTTGTCGACCTGGACGGACAATCTTCCATCGAACGTCTTTATGCCGTGGGAGAATGTTCCTGCACAGGATTGCATGGAGGCAATCGTCTGGCTTCCAACTCACTGATAGAAGCAGTCGTATATGCCGACGCTGCCGCCAAGCACAGTCTGCAAGCGGTCGATCAATATTCTTATAATGAAGATATTCCCGAATGGAATGATGAGGGAACCCGCTCACCGGAAGAAATGGTGCTCATTACGCAGAGCATGAAGGAAGTGAACCAGATTATGAGTACTTATGTAGGTATTGTCCGCAGCGACCTCCGTCTGAAACGGGCGTGGGACAGACTGGATATTATCTACGAGGAAACTGAAAGCTTGTTCAAGCGCAGCGTAGCGTCCAGAGAAATCTGCGAATTGCGTAATATGGTGAACGTGGGTTATCTGATTATGCGTCAGGCAATGGAGCGTAAGGAGAGTCGCGGATTGCATTATACGATTGATTATCCGCATGCAAAGAAATAGAATTTACAGTATTATTCTTATTAAAAATAAAGAAACAAGAGGCTTTCTCAAATTATATTTTTGAGTTTAGCCTCTTGTCTTTTTATCTTGATACGTTTCTTTTCACTCCTCAAAGAAACTATACTATACATTTATGAGAATATAATACACTTCAGAACGCCACTTATCAAACTGTAAAACAAGCATTTACGCAACAATAGCATGTAAGTACGAATATCTCTGTCTATTCTAAAATTGTCCCTGAATATCACTCTCTTAAAAACATGTTCTTGAGCATGTGTACACTTCTTTGAGAATATAGTAAACGCTTTCCTGTCTCTCATCTTTGCTCACAGAAATAATCACTAATCGAAATATTATGGATATAGCTAAAAGATGTGAGCAGAACCCCCTACTGGCTCCAAAAGATTTAAAAGCGGGAATCAACGGAATGGAAATTACATGTTTGTTAAATCCCGGAGTTTTCAAATATCAAGGCAAAATTTGGTTACTTTTACGCGTCGCAGAAAGACCTATACAGAAAGAAGGAATTATCAGTTTTCCTATATACAATGAAAAAGGAAAAATAGAAGTGGTTTCGTTTTTAAAGAATGATCCCGATTTGGATGCTTCAGACCCACGCGTTATCGGTTACAAAGGAAAGAATTACCTGACCACGATGTCTTACTTACGTCTGGTTTCAAGTACCGACGGTATTCACTTCAAAGATGAACCGGAATTTCCACCTATTTTCGGAAAAGGAGAGCTGGAAGCATTCGGCATTGAGGATTGTCGTGTTGCAACAACCGAAAATGGCTTTTACCTTACTTTCACAGAAGTATCATCGGTAGCTGTAGGGGTTGGACTGATTCACACCAATGATTGGAAAAACTATACACGGCATGGGATGATATTCCCACCGCATAATAAAGATTGTGCATTGTTTGAACAGAAGATAGGTGACAAGTATTTTGCTCTTCATCGCCCCAGTAGTCCTGAACTTGGTGGCAATTACATATGGTTGGCAGAATCGCCCGACCGCTTGCACTGGGGAAACCACAAATGTGTAGCAACCACTCGTGACGGAATGTGGGATTGTGCACGTGTAGGGGCAGGGGCAGCTCCAATAAAAACAGAAGAAGGGTGGCTGGAGATTTATCATGGAGCCGATTTTAATCACCGTTATTGCTTGGGGGCTTTATTACTCGATTTAAATGACCCGTCAAAAGTGATTGCAAGAAGCGAAGAACCGATCATGGAACCTATCGCCGCTTATGAGCAAACAGGTTTCTTCGGAAATGTAGTTTTCACTAATGGGCATTTGGTGGACGGCGATACGATAACCATGTATTATGGAGCAAGCGATGAAGTGATTTGTAAGGCAGAGCTTTCCATTTCAGAGATATTAAACGTATTAAAACAGACACAAAAGAAGTAATGAATAAACTGAAAAAAGAATATCTGTTCTTTAAGCAACAGGAACCTAACATGAGAACACTGTTGGTTACCAATATGCTTTATGCATTGGTACTACCGATAGTAGAAATCTTTGTGGGAGCCTATATCATGAGGAACACGAGCGATCCGGTGATGGTTGCTTTTTATCAGCTGGCAATGTATATAGGCATCATTACTACCTCTCTTGTTAACGGCTATCTGCTAAAGAAATACAGTGTGAAGACACTTTATTCGGTAGGAATCCTGGTAAGTGGCATTTCCATGTTCGGTATGATGACTATCAAGTCACTTGGCTTCGTCGAACTTGGTCTGGCCGGCTTTTTAATGGGAGCAGCTTCTGGTTTCTTCTGGACCAACCGATACCTGCTGGCTCTCTATAATACCAACGACAACAGCCGTAACTATTTCTTCGGATTAGAGTCTTTCTTCTTTTCTATTACCTCCATCGGTGTTCCTTTAATTATAGGCGCATTTATCAGCCAGATAGATGGAAAAGAAGTTTTCGGATTCCTCTTCAATATCAATACCTCTTACTGTGTAGTTACGATGGCAGCAGTAGTCATTACCGTTATCGCCTGCATGACACTGTGGAAAGGTAAATTCGAGAACCCTAAAGAAACGAACTTCCTCTATTTCCGCTTCAACATTCTTTGGAAAAAGATGCTTTGGCTAGCCGCATTGAAAGGAATGGTACAAGGTTTTTTAGTAACGGCCCCAGCTATATTAGTGTTGAAGCTGGTAGGAAATGAAGGAGCTTTGGGATTGATACAGGGAGTTAGCGGGGCACTGACCGCTGTCCTGGTGTATGTATTAGGACGTATGGCCCGCCCGCAAGACCGTTTGAAAATCTTTGTAGGAGGATTAATCGTATTCTTTGTCGGTACACTATTCAACGGTATTCTCTTCTCTACTACAGGAGTGATCCTTTTCGTCCTTTGCAAAGTGATATTCCAGCCTTTGTTCGACCTAGCTTACTTCCCCATTATGATGAGAACAATTGATGCAGTTGCAAAGATTGAGAATAGAAACGAATATGCATATATCCTAAGCCATGAGTTCGGCCTTTTCCTTGGAAGAGCTTTCGGTTTACTACTGTTTATCTTCCTTGCTTATTGTGTATCGCAGGATTTTGCATTGAAATATGCGCTGGTGATTGTTGCCGGATTACAATTAGCGGCATATCCTTTAGCTAAGAATATTACTAATCAAACTGATACTACTGAACATGAAAATGACAAGTAAAGGTGTTTTTGTACTTATGACCGTTTGTCTCCTGGCATCTTGCTCGGGCAACGGAAATAACTTTGGTGAAAAGGTAAAGCAGGTTTCCATCCATAGGGTAGACTCTATGCCTGATATGCCTGAAACTTATAAAATGCTGGACTGGAAACAAAAAGCCCAAAAGTATGACCAGTTTATCTTTGACTGGAATAATAAAAGCGAAGTCGGACCATTAATCTGGTTAGATGACGCCCGCAGAAATATGGACCAGACTACATTTGGCTTATATACTGCCATTAAAGATATTCGTCAGGGAAAGAATGCCAATAACGGAGAGTTCCATGAAAGTCTGAACTCATTGGCAGCTATTCTTGGTGCCGGCCTTGTAGGAATTGACAAGACGAATCAAGACGGATATAACTATGTAAAAATGGTGCAGAATTATTTCAACTCTGATAACGGCTGGAATATAGTCATGAACAATACGACTCCGTCAGTAGCCCTTTTAGGAGGAGGCTATGGCCGCGACTGGTGGTATGATGTATTACCCAATGCCTTATATTATGCTATTTGCGATGTTTTCTCCAATGTAGACGGGGCAGAGAAGATACAAAAAAGTATTGCGGAGCAGTTTGTTAAAGCAGATTCTGTATTGAATGGAAATTACGACTATTCTTATTTTGACTATGCACAAATGAAAGGAATGGTTAATAATATTCCATTGCAACAAGACGCCGCCGGTGGGCATGCTTATGTATTGTTATGCGCTTATCATAAGTTTGGTGACCCACGTTATCTACAACATAGTAAGAGTGCCATCGAAGCCCTCCTTGCCCAAAAAGAAAGTCGTTTTTACGAGGCTCTTTTACCACTTGGAGTTTATACGGCAGCCTATTTGAATGCGGTAGAGGGAGCCAACTATGATGTAGCCAAACTTCTTGATTGGGTATTTGACGGATGTAAAAGCCCTGCGGGAAGAACCGGTTGGGGAATTATTGTAGGAAAATGGGGTGAATATGATGTAAGTGGTCTGCAAGGAAGCATCACAGACAGCGGAGGATATGCATTCCTCATGAACAGTATCAAACCCGCCTGGCCCTTCATTCCGATGGTGAAATATCAACCTCAATATGCAAAGGCTATCGGCAAGTGGATGCTGAACAATGCAAGTGCGTGTCGTTTATTCTATCCGGGGGAAATAGATGAAAAACATCAATGGGCTCCAGAATTGAAGGACATTACTTATGATAATGTTTCTTATGAAGGTTTACGAAAAACGGATGACTATGGAAAAGCATCATTAAAAGGGGTTAGTCCGGTTGCAATCGGCGATGGTCCCAAATGGATAAAAGGTAATCCGACGGAGAGCATGTTCAGCGTTTACAGTTCTTCTCCTGTTGGTATTTTAGGGGCCATTGTTTGTCAAACGAATGTGGAGGGTATCCTCCGGCTGGATTGTAATGTCACAGACTTCTATACAGAGAAACCTTATCCGGTCTATCTCTATTATAACCCTCATAAAGAGACCAAAACCATTACTTATCAAGCTACCCAACCATGCGATTTGTTTGATATTGTTGCCAAAGAATATATAGCAAAAAATATAAAGACAAATGGCTCCGTTGAGATCCCGGCCAACGACGCAAGAGTAATTGTGGAACTTCCCGCCGGAACAGAATTAGAACTGAAAGATGGTAAGATTATTGCGAATAAACAAAATATCATTTCATATAATTAAATCTAAGTGTATAAACTATGAGTAAGCATTTATTATTATTCATTCTTATTCTTGCTGTTTGCACAAATGTCTTTGCACAGCAAACCAAGAGTATTTCGGGTGTGGTATACGACAGTAATACCGGAGAGGCTTTAATTGGAGTTTCTGTTCTTGAAGTGGGAACGACCAATGGTACTATCACTGATTTTGACGGTAAATATACATTAAAAGTATCGTCAAATAAAGTTTCATTCTCGTATGTCGGTTTTAAAACTGAAATTGTAAACGTAACAAATAGCGGAACGTACAATGTAAATCTAGTGTCTGATAATAAATTGGATGAGGTTGTAGTTATTGGTTACGGTACTCAAAGAAAGAGTGACCTTACCGGTGCTTTGGCTTCTATAAGTAGTAAGGATATTAAGAACTATGCAGTGTCCAATGCATCCGAACTACTAACAGGTAAGGCAGCCGGCGTATTTGTTGCCGCCAGTTCCGGCCAGCCGGGATCGGATGCAGTGATCCGCGTGAGAGGTTTAGGGACCGTCAATGACAACAACCCATTGTATGTAGTTGATGGACAGTTCATGGATAACATCAGCAGCCTGAATCCATCTGATATTGAACGTATGGAAGTATTAAAAGATGCTTCAGCCTGCGCTATCTATGGTTCGAGAGGTTCTAATGGAGTAATCCTCATTACTACCAAGGGAGGGGTGAAAGGTGAAACGACTGTAACATTAGATGCTTATGTAGGTGTAAAAAACAGTTACAAAGCATTGAACATGATGAACAGCGACCAATACTACAACTTCATCATGAAAGCGTATGAAAACGATGCAAGCTTTCAAAACTCAATGAAGGATAAGTTTACCAATCAGTATCAGAAAGCGGATTAATGCAACACCATACTACCTTCGCCGTAAAGGATAAGTTTACCAATCAGTATCAGAAAGGTTATAATACCAACTGGTGGAATGAAGTAACCCGTACAGCTTTCAACCAGAACTATAATCTAAGCATCCGTAAGGGGACAGATAATTCGAGATCTTCTTTAAGTTTAGGATATGTAGACGATCAGGGTGCGATCATCACTACTGAATTCAAGAGACTTTCACTTAAAGCGAATCTTGAATATGATATTAACAAATTTATCACTGTTGGCGCCAATGTCAATCTGGCAAAGATAAGAAAACGTGACGCAGGAGCAATTCCTTCATTCGATTTCATTCAAAAAGCTGATCCTTTTACCCCTGTTATCAGCCCGTTGGTAGATCCGTCTTCTGAAAATTACGAATATAACAAATATGCGCCTACCGAGTGGTCTTACGACCCTAATCCGGTAGCCATGCTCGAACTTCCTAATAGATACAATGACATATTCAATGTATTTGGTAATGTGTTTGCCCAAATCAAATTGTATAAAGGATTGAGCTATCGGGTACAGTATAGTTTCGAAAGATACCATGATACTTTCAAAGACTTCCGTCCTGTCTATTCGTCTACTTTTTCGGAAGATAACTTAGCGAATCAGGAAAGTAAATATAATAAAGAAACTCAATTGAATAATAATAGTGCTGTTACTTCTAATTATCTGGTGGAACAACGCCTTAACTACAACACGACAATAGGCAGGCATAAACTGGATGCAATGGTTGCCATGACTTATGAGAAGAACAGCAGCGAAGGCATTAATGCATTTAAGAGAAAGGCTTTAGGTAACGATGAAATCTATCAGATACTTGATGCACAAACAGCCGGAGATAACACCTCGGGAGGTAAAGAAACATCTTCTATGTTGTCGTACCTGGGACGTATCAACTATGTATATGATGACAGATACCTTGCTACAGTCAATTTCCGTGCCGACGGTTCTTCAAGATTTGCCAAACGTAACCGTTGGGGCTATTTCCCATCAGTTTCATTAGGTTGGAGAGTGAGCAATGAAGAATTCTTTAAGAACCTGAACATTGAAAATACAATTTCCAATTTAAAACTGCGTGTAGGTTGGGGACAGAATGGTAACCAACGAATTGATAGAGACGCGCCTCTTACGTTGATTGGCACCAATAATAAGAATCAGTGGTACTTTGGAAACGGATACTCACAAGGTTACGTCCCGACTTATGTGGGAAATGCAGATATTAAATGGGAAACCAGCCAGCAAACCAATGTCGGTTTAGATATGTCTTTCTTTAAAAACAGCCTTGATGTAAGCATGGACTTTTATGTAAAGAAAACAAGTGACATGTTGCTGAATATGCCTATTCCTTCTTTTGGCGCCTTCCCTAACAGCCCCTTCTTCAATGCAGGAGACTTGAAGAATACCGGTTTCGAAATAGTAGTCAACTACCGTAACCAGATAGGAAAAGACTTTAATTACAACGTAGGACTGAACATGTCTACTTATAAAACAGAGGTAACCAAACTTACATCGGAATATTTGAGTGGGAATACTAGCCGTACTTATGTAGGAGGTCCTATCGGACGTTTCTGGGGGTACAAGCAAATAGGAATATTCCAGAATCAGGAAGAAATAGACAATTATGTGGATAAGAACGGTACCAAGATTCAACCTAATGCACAACCGGGTGATTTTAAATTTGCCAAATTAGGAGAATCAGGCGAATTGAATGATGATGATGACCGTACTTTTATCGGTGATCCTAATCCGGACCTCATTTATGGTTTCAACTTAGGATTTAGTTATAAGAACTTTGGTGTAAGTATGGCATTCCAGGGAACTATTGGGAATGACATCTGGAATGTTGCTAAAGGAAGCCTTGCTTCAGCAGGACGTCAGAACGCTTTGGCTGATGCTTACACAAAAGCATGGACAAAAGACGGAGATTTGGATGCTGTATATCCACGCATAACCAACTCTGATTCTAACAATAATATGAGAGGTTCTTCTTTCTATGTGGAAAATGGTTCTTACCTACGTTTGCAAAATCTGCAAATAGGTTATACACTGCCGAGTCACATTTGCCAGAAGAGTAAACTGTTTTCAAGTTGTAGATTCTATGTGAGCGGTCAGAATATATTTACTTTAACCGGTTATTCCGGGCTTGATCCGGAACTGGGTATCAATAACCCATTGGATATGGGAGTGGATACTACACGTTATCCGTCTTCACGTACATTCACTTTTGGAGTTAATTTGCAATTTTAAATCTAGCTAAAAAGACATTACATTATGAGAAAAATATTATATATAATATGCTGGGCTCTTGACGGAGTGGGGTTGTATAGCTGCTCTCTTGACGAACCAAGTTATGGTAAAACCACAAGCGATAATTATTATCAGAAGGAAAGCGATATTGAACAAGCCTTGACAGGAGCTTATCTTCAATTACGTACAACTTGGAATGAATATGCATTAAATCATTATTTTGTAGGTGATTGCAGTACGGATGATGCCCTAAAAGGAGGAGGAAATGACGGTGACCGTGCCGAAGTACGCGACTTGTCCGACTTTACTGTCTACACAACTAATGGCGAAGTAGGGCGTCGTTGGGAGATACTGTACAGATTGATTAATCGCTGTAACGATGTGATTTATTATGCCCCTAATGCAATAGGAAATGAAGAACTATTGACGCGTTATGCAAACGAGGCAAAAGCATTGAGAGCATTCGGTTATTATTGCCTGGTCAGTACATTCGGAGAAGTTCCTTTAATCACTACGCCAATGCAACCCGCTGAAATACTGCAAATACCCCGTTCCCCATTGGAGAAGGTATATGAATGTATTGTGAGTGATTTAACCGATGCCTCTGCACTTCCCGCCAAAGGAGATTACTCTGATGATGATGCTTATCGTGTAACACGTGGCTTTGCAAAAACAATGCTTGCTAAAACATATATGTTCAAAGGTGATTTTGCCTCTGCCGAAACTGTACTTCATGATATTATTGAAGTAGACAAAGACTATACATTGTTGAGCGATTACGGCATGAACTGGCGTACTGAATATGAAAACAGCTCGGAATCTGTATTTGAGATTGCCAACAAAGTATATGATAAAAACATTGCCACAGGTACCAATGTTCCCCACTTCTTTACAAGCAGACGCATCTCCGGTTATCAGGGATATGGATTTCACGTACCGACTCAAGATCTCTATAATGCCTTTGACGCAGATGACCCACGTATTACCTACGTATTCACACAAACTGGTGACAGATATAAAGGTGATACTGAAGCGCAAGACAACGCTGAATCTCCAAGCGGTTATCATGATTACAAAATGACTGTACCAGCAATAGAAAAAACAGGTTTCGACGTCTGGATGATTAGTTACAACATTCGTTTGATCCGTTACTCCGATGTCCTCTTAATGTATGCCGAAGTATTAAACGAAAATGGAAAACCAGGGCTTGCACTTCCTTTCCTGAATGATGTAAGAGAAAGAGCCCGCAAAACTAATCCGATAGATCCGAGAAGAGATCAACAGACGTATGTTCCTGCTGCAACAGCTAATACCCTGCCCGACATAACAGAAACGAACCCAGAACGTCTAAAAGAAATCATTTGGAAGGAGCGTCGCTGTGAATTGGCTATGGAAGGCTGGAGACGGGATGACCTAATGAGGCAAAAACGTTTCGGAACCGTGATGCGTGCTTATGCAACAAAATATAATACATCGAAAGGTGCCAATTTTAGGGACGACAGAGATTATCTGTTTCCTATACCACAAGGTGAAAGGGATAAGAGTAACAATATTCTTTCCCAAAATCCGGGTTATTAATATGAATAATTCAAGTTTCGCAAGTTAATGAGATATGTTGACATGATGGCATAAAAAAGGCATAGGAGTTTCTGTATGTTGCAGAAAATGAGTAAATTTAAAGTGCAAACTAAAATTAATACTCGCCCCTATGCTTATGCACAAAGTTACAACATTCCTCTCAGAGATCAGCATCTTTTTCCGGGAAAATGATTCCCATAAAGCCATGTATACCATTATGGATGTGATTAAAGGGTTAAAAATGACAGAGCTATCCCTCTTTGGGACAAAGAGCAAATGCAACCATGTATATACATTGCTGCAAGTGTTCCATACTCTATTGATGTATCCTTGTTTCATAATTCGTAATCCTTTCAATTTTCATAGTTCTTCCTTAAGCCATGTTCTGCATTGCCAGAAAGATGTATTCTATCGGTTTATGAGTAATCCTCAGATAGACTGGCGCAAACTTCTTTATAACCTGAACATTCAATTGTGGAATAAGATAAGAGTCCGCACAGACCATAAGGAAGGCACTACCTGTCTGATAGTTGATGATACGGACTATCCCAAGGCCGGAAGGCGCATTGAAAACATCGGAAGAGTTTACTCCCACGTTCATAACAAGTGTATTCTTGGTTTCAAAGCTCTGTTTCTTGCCATTACCGACGGTACGAGCCAGATGATCCTTGATTTCGCTATTCTTGGTGAAAAGGGAAAGAAGGGGAATTATGGCATGAGCGACAGGGAGCTTCAACAACGCTTTACCAAAGAACGGGATAAGGATTCCGCCCTGCAGGAACGGCTCAATGAATACTATCAGAAGAAAACAGACTTGATGATAAGCATGATCAGAAGAGCCATCCGAAAAAACATTAGATTTCGCTACGTACTGGCTGACAGTTGGTTTGCTTGTAAGGATATTATCCGTTTCATCCGCTCCCGCCATATCAAATGTGATTATCTGGGTATGATTAAGGTTGGAGAGAATGGAAAAACCAAGTATGGTTTTGAACGGAAAGACTTTACGGCTCCTGCATTGATAAAGCTTCTTACCCAAAGAAAACAGAAAAAGTACAGTCGCAAATTGCGCTGTTACTACATCACCGTTGATGTGGTCTTTGCCGATACCTCTGTCAGACTCTTCTTTGTCCGTCGTAGCAAGAACGGAGCATGGAATGGGCTTATGACAACCAATACCAAACTGGAATTCTTTGAAGCATACAAAATTTACTCCCAAAGATGGTCTCTGGAGGTCATTTTCAAGGAGGCCAAAGGGATGCTTGGATTGGGAAAATGTCAGGCCAACAACTTTGCTTCGCAGATTGCCTCCACTTCTTTGGTTGCTTTGCAATACAACATCCTTTCGGTTGTAAAGAGGTTTACAGCATACGAAACGATGGGGAAACTTTTTCAAGACATAACCAAAGACTCTTTGGAACTCTCGGTTACTGACAGAATATGGGGAGCCCTTCAGGAGATTGTTATAGCTATAGCGAACCTCTTCGGATTACTCGATGAGGAAATATACGATGCTATTATCAACAGATCTGAGGAGCTGGGCCATATATGCGATATTTACAAATTAAAACTGGCAAGTTGAACTTGCGAAACATGAATGAATAAAATGAGGGGGCGGGTTATAAAATCCGCCCTCTTTTAACAACCAACTGACCATGAAAAAGACATTATTATTTCTCGTGAATGAATGCTGAACCTAGCAAACGCCTATTGATTATTGATTGGTTGTTGACGATGAAATCATAGACTATCGTTACCGATAAAAATATGCGTGGAATAAAATAAATTCCTTATATTTGCTATCATCCTAACCGTATAAATAACATTCATTTACATGAGAAACATCTTATACGTACAAATAATTTTTATTTTGATTATTGCATTTGTTACTCCCATAAAGTCTTATGCATTTAATGTAGCAAAACACATATCAAATGTTAACGGACTGACAAATAACTCGGTAAACTGTATTTTGGAAGATGAGGAACACACGATCTGGATTGGGACATGGGATGGACTAAATGCGTATAATGGAAGAGAAATTACGACATTCAGATATAGCAAAAACAATCCGAATTCTATAAGTAATAACGTTATCCGCCAGATTATCGAATGTAAGGGCAGTTTATGGATAGCAACAGATAATGGAATCAATCGGTTAGATAAACGAACCCGTCAGATAACAAGGTATTATTTAAGAACAGATAATAAAGTACCCAATCAGGAAAAGTCTTTTATTTTAGGAAAGAGTGCGGCAGGAGATATTATCTGCCTCATAAAGGGGCTGGGGTGCTTTGTCTACAATGATTCTGAAGATGAGTTTAATCCGATTAACACAGACTTTGCAAGTCATATAAAGGACTATTCCGTGAATGATTCCGATCGTATGCTTTTCCTTTTAAATAATGGAAATACTGTGTATCTGACCTACAATCTACTCATTAACGGAGGAAAACAGAGTGATTTACGCACAGTCGACATACAGACTCCTGTAGATAAGATATTTCTGTCGAAAGGCAGATTTATCTTAAACAAAGATAACAAACTTTTCCTTTTAAATCCCGACTTTACAGTTTCCCAATGCATTGAGCTGGATAGTAGCAAACCTGTATCGCAGGTTATTTTAGCAGAGAACAAGATGTACGTCAGCTTTATAGAAGGGGGATGTATTCATTATGATTTAAAAAAGAATACTTTTACCTACCTGAACGAACTATCCAGTCAGTTATCAGTCTTCACTCTTTATTCCGGTAGTCAGAACATATTGTGGATAGGAACGGACGGACAAGGATTAATTCAACTTTATCATTACGACTCTTTATTTGAAACCGTTCACACCAGTCACCCTGTGAGATGTTTTTGTGAAGATGAAGATGGTAATATTCTGATAGGCACAAAAGGAAGCGGAATAAAACTGTTGAATCCTGCTACGAAGGAATTGACAGATTATCTGAATGAGAGTAAAGGATTGATTTCCAATTCTGTCTATGCCTTGAGAAGAAATAAAGCGAATGACATTTTTATCGGAACGGAAGGAACCGGAATCAATATATTGAATGCTGCTACGGGGCGACTGGAAAAGCTTGAGATACCTGATAAATATCCGCCTTTCAAGGCTGTGTACAACATTTATTTTACGAACAATGATTCTCTTTTATGGGTGGGAACATCAGGATATGGTTTAATCAAAATAAATATTTCCAGAGAGCAAGGTCGTTATCACGTTAAAGGATTCAGGCAATATAATTCGTCGGATAAGAATATCTCATTGAATAACGATGTTGTTTATGCTATTACATCCGATCCGGAAGACAATATGTTATGGTTTGGTACACGTGGCGGAGGCTTGAACTGTATCAATATGAAAGATAATAGCATAAAATCATTGGAGGATATGGACAGTCGGATTTTACTGACCAATAATGATGTATTGTGCTTACTGCGTGATGATGCCAATATATGGATAGGAACAAGTTATGGACTGAACGAATTGAAAAAGGAGGAGAATGATTTTCACCTGATACAATATGCCGATGAGAAATTGAATAATAAAACGATTCATGGAATATTAAAAGACCACGAAGGAAAGATATGGATCAGTACCAACCAGGGATTGTCTAGCCTGAATGTAAAAAACAATAAAATAGATAATTATACCTTGAATGACGGATTGCAGAATGATGAATTCTCGGATGGAGCTTTCTTCAAGGATCATCGTGATTTCTTGTACTTTGGAGGAGTAAGCGGGTTTAGTTATTTCAATCCTCGAAATATACATTTGCGCGAGTTTAATCCTCCACTTATAATAAGCAGTTTGAAGATATATAATACGTCACAGGATATTAATGAACGAATCAGAAAAGGGGTGTTGAAACTTAGCTATGAAGAAAGATTCATGACTTTCAATTTCATAGCCAAAGACTTTATTAATAATGAAAACTGTGAATATGCTTATCGCTTGAAAAACCACTCGGATGATTGGGTGGAGATGGGTAACAATCCGAATATTATCTTTACCCAACTTCCTCCGGGTGAGTACCTGTTTGAAGTGAAGAGCACGAATGGCGACAAAGTATGGGGAGATAACATTTATCGCTTAACTATAAAAGTAGGTTATCCGTGGTGGCTTAGTGTTCCTGCATTGATTATCTATGCCATATTGTGCACTATTATCTTCTATATCACAAAGTCTGTTATCAAAAATCGCATACGGTTAAGTCGCCAGGTTCTTATAGCCCAGGTAGAGAAACGGCATGAACAGAAAATTTATGAATCCCGGCTCAATTTCTTCACTAATGTGGCACATGAATTCTTTACCCCCCCTAACTTTGATTTATACACCTGCACAGCACTTGTTGGAACAGGACGGGTTAGATGGTAGTACAAAGAAATATCTCCAAATAATAAAGAATAATGCCGAAAGGATGCAGAAGCTGATTAGTGAGTTGATGGAGTTTCGTAAAACTAAATCGAGCAATATGGATTTGCATCCTGAAAATGTGAACGTAAAATCATTGATGGAATATGCTTCCAACAATTATGTGGATATCCTGAAAGAGAATAAAATAGACTTCAAGGTAGAGACTCATGATACGTCAGAGATCTATTCCGACCGCAATGCTTTGGAAAAAATTATATTCAATTTACTGTCGAATGCGTTCAAATATACTCCTCGTTATGGATATATTCATGTTGAGATATCACAAAATGAGCCTGATAAAACCTTATACTTGCTCGTAAGAAATTCCGGTAAGGGATTAACAGAACAACAGATGGCAGAGATATTTGATAAGTATAAGATATTTGATACTCCTAAATTGGGTAACTCTGTCAGCAATGGCATAGGTTTAAATCTAACAAAGAGTCTGGTTGAATTATTAGGCGGGCAGATAAGTGTAAATAGTGAACTGGGAAAAAGTGTTGAATTTTCAGTCGTGATTCCTTCTTTGCCATCCGATCATTCACTTGTTGTAACGGATGAAAAAGATTCGTTGCAGAAAGAAAAGAACGGGCAGGATCACTTATCCCCTCGCAAAGATACTGTCATACTGATAGTGGAAGATGAAAAGAATATCAGAGACCTGCTGAAAGATGTCCTCTTTGATTATGTGATACACGAAGCAAAAGACGGCGTAGAGGCTTTGAAAGAGATAGAACATAATCATCCTGATATTATTATAAGTGATATTGTCATGCCCAACATGGACGGCTTGAGCTTGATTAATAAATTGAAATCCGATTTGAAAACAAGTTATATTCCGATCATAGGAATATCGGCAAAGGCTTCTGTAGAAGACCAGATTAATGCCTTTAACCATGGTGCGGATGCTTATATCGTCAAACCATTTCACCCGAGGCAGGTTATCTCCACCATAGAAAATCTGCTGTCGAGACAAATGCTTTTAAAGGACTATTTCAATTCCAGCATGTCTTCTGTGAAAGTAAAAGACGGGATTGTTCTTCATCCGGAAGACGAAGAATTAATACAGAATGTTACAGACTTCATAAAGAATAATATAGATGATGAGTTATTAAGCCCTTCTTCTATTGCCGAATTTGTAGGAGTGAGCAAAGCTACCTTGTATCGGAAGTTCAAAGAAATAATAGATAAGACTCCGAGTGAATTTGTACGAGGCATCAGACTGGAATATGCAGCCAAGTTGTTAAGGACAACCAAGTTGACCGTATCCGAGATTATGTTCAAATGTGGATTCTCTAATAAATCTTATTTCTATCGGGAGTTTTTAAAGCAATACGGTGTATCTCCCAAGGATTACCGGAATCAATAGATAATACAAAAAAGGCTATCCGAAAAATAGGTAGGGATATTCCTAAAATAAGAAAATTTAAGACAACTAACTCATTGCAAGTCAGTTGCCTTTTTTGTATCTTTAAGCAGGGATATTCAGTAAATGTACCTTTTCCATATAAGAACTATCCATCCTATTTATTTTTCTAATATTGTAAATTCAAGTATTTTACTTCAATTTTATTTATCTTCTAAAGAGATAGCATGAACATTAATGCTGTAAATCCTAGAAAGAAAATCTGCACGAACCTTAGGAAAATCCAAGTCTTTTCTCCGTAGAATACTAAGTTCAAGGTACTTTTGTTCAATATCAATACCAAGAAATCGACGTTTCAAAAGATTAGCCGTGACACCAGTAGTACTACTACCGGCAAAAGGATCTAATATCCATGCCCCAGGCCTAGTACTAGCTGCAATAACCCTAGCTAATAAATTTATCGGTTTTTGAGTAGGATGTTTACCGTGTATCTTTTCCCATCCCTCAATAGCAGACAAATTCCAAACATCTGTCATCTGATGATTAGCATTACTCATTTTCATAAAATCATAATTATAATAATGAGAAACATTATTACTTTTACGAGCCCAAATAATGTATTCTGCCGAGTATGTAAAATAACGACACGAAATATTAGGAGGAGGGTTAGTTTTCACCCACGTAATGCAGTTAAGAATTTTAAACCCAAGTTCAGTTAACTGATTAGCTACAGAAAAAATATTATGATAAGTCCCTGATATCCAAATTGTACCATTATCTTTAAGTTTGTCACGACAATCAGCAATCCATTTATAATTAAAATTATCAATGGATTCTTTGCCAAAACTACGATCCCAATCTCCTTTATCTACACAAACAATTTTACCAGATTGTACAGAAATCCCTCCATTCGAAAGAAAATAAGGAGGATCAGCAAAAATCATATCAAATTGAAAATCAAACTGTGACAAAAGTTGTCGACAATCGCCAAGTAAAAGAGTAAATGCTCCATCCGATGATTTATAATATGATTTTAAGGGCATTATACGAATTTATTCAGTACGTAAATTAAGTACCCAATTTATCCAACTAATCACTGTACTGGAACGGCGATAATATAAATTTTCAGACATGCGGTAAAGTTCGCAATGCCTCATGATATCTATTACCTCCTCTTTAGATGGGATATTAGCATTATCAATATAACTCTTCAATGTCTGTCTAAAAGGACTATGGCTAAGAATCAATTCTGCCACCCGAAGATGTCGGCTTCGCAATGGCAATTTAAAAATTTGTTTCCCTAAATTCGATAGTTTATAATTGTAGATACTCCCTTTTTTATACCGCTGAATTAAACCCAAATAAACACCTGCATTCGCATAATAATCTGACTGGCGCTCATCAAAACTATATATTTTTGCTATACCATATTTATTAAACGCTTTATTATCCGAATTCATAATTTCACAAAGGTTGATAATGCGTTCCAACGAATCTGCTTGTGGGAATTGAATTTGCGGTTCCTTGACAACTGGAATACGCTTTGGTATCTCAAGTATATCCTGTAAGGTTATCACATCGTTCTCAATACGATATTTTTTATATTGCACTCTCTTTAGGGAATTATAATTACCTATTTCTTCAAAAGCATATTCAAATAAATAATATGTACCATTACTATACAATAAAAATACAGGTCTGATAGGCTTAGTTATCTTATTAGTCCATAATCTAAAGGGATAGTAAAGTTGGCGTACCAAAAAATCTGTAGAAAGAGAACTTTTAGCTTCAATCAAACACAAAGAATTTGTTCCTTCATAACCTCCATCAATCTCTATCTGTGAGTTACTTACATCCACTAAAAGAGAAGTATCTTCACCTGACAAACAATTGACACTAAATGAGAAACTTCCAGCTCCCATTCGCCCATTTACCGTAGGCAACAAGGTCGGTTCATTCAAGAAATCCCTGAGAATATCCGAAACATATATGCTATTAATAGCCGTAGCCTCACTTGTGATATTATTAAAATCAATAGACTCAATAAATGCAGGTGAAGAAACAGGCATACTATCTGTACTATCAAAGACTTTCTCTCTATCAGATAATGCAAAATCATGATACAAGTCCATTGCACCAATAATATAGCTTCCTCGTGTAATTGGCAAAATAGACAAAGAATTATCTATAAATATCTGGGGTCTATTGACACTATGATCGTGTTTAGTCATCAAACGAGGCTCCCAAAATTCTTTAATTTGTTGTGCTGTTATAATATACTTTCCTTCATCTTTTATAGTTTGCAGAATAGGATATTTATTAAAAATTTTCGTCCAATTAGTGTCTATCTTACTTGCATTATTCATAATTTCTTATTAATACTTCAGAGACCTGTCCCCTCTTTTCAGCATCTGAATTGATGGATCGAATGGCCTTTATTTCAGTTATGTTATAGTTCTTATATAAATCAAGAATCAAATCAGTACATGAGTTTGATAAGAGAAACTTTGCCTTCTTTGCATGCAGCCAATCACAAACATTTCTCAACCGTTCTTGTTCTGTACGATCAAATCCTCCCTGAGTATATCCCGTAAATGAAGAACTGTTTGATAACGGATCATAAGGAGGATCGAGATAAACGAAATCACCTTTAGAAACGTTATGTAAAGCCTCCTCGAAATCACCATTCATTATTAAGACATTGGAATTATTCAAATATAAGGAGACAGCTTTTATAGTTATCTCATTGACTATATTAGGATTCTTATATCTACCAAAAGGAGTATTAAATTCCCCAGAGCTATTCACTCGAAATAAACCATTATAACAAGTTTTATTTAGAAATATAATTCGCGAAGCTCTTTCTATGTTTGTTAATGCCGAAAATTTCTCTCTATCTCTATCCAGACTCCGAATCTCATAAAAATAGTCTGCTTCATTTTTATGTTTTTTCAAATCCGCTATCAGTTCTAATGGATTTTCTTTTATTACAGTATAAAGGTTTATTAATTCAGCATTAAAATCATTGATAATGGCATTTTTTGGCTGTATATGAAAAAGTAACGCTCCTCCACCAATAAAAGGCTCGTAGTAAGTTGCAAATTTTGAAGGCAAATACTTTTCAATTTCTGAAAGTATCTGCCTCTTTCCTCCAACCCACTTTACAAAGGGAACTACAAGTTTATTAGTTCTTCTTGATGACATACAACTGCAATTTGCAGCAAAGATAGATAATCCATTTGAAACTTGGAGAGTTTTAATCTTTTTATTTCTGAATCGTATAATATGATTTCCATAGTAACATATAAAGAGGATATACCTAATGGATATATCCCCTCTATCTAATTCATCCGTAGATTAATAGTTTTCCTTCTTCACCTCGAAATAAGCCTGTGGATGCAGACATGCCGGGCAAACTTCAGGAGCTTCCTTACCGATTTCAATGTAACCGCAGTTACGACATTGCCATACCACTTCGCCTTCTTTAGCGAATACAGTCATATTTTCGATGTTATTCATGAAAGCCAGGTATCTTTCTTCGTGACCTTTTTCTGCGATGGAGATATTGCGGTACATAGCAGCAATCATCGGGAAACCTTCCTGTTCTGCCACGTCGGCAAAGTGAGGATAATCCAGTGACCATTCTTCATGTTCACCCGCTGCGGCAGCGC
>OKSD01001812.1_pt1 | contig 19983 bp, 17 predicted proteins | sample 1601221 | NCBI WGS metagenome assembly OKSD01 (sample SAMEA3541550, study PRJEB24748) | human gut metagenome | biome: human gut; feature: human-associated habitat; material: faeces | place: China | collected 2012
TCTTTGCAGTGCAGTAAAATATTCCACACCGGTCAGATCAGAAATTTTTTTGGACAATACATCAATTTCTATAACCTGTTCCAGTTCACTAACCGTCAGAATATCATCCGCTGTTGTATCAAAATTTTCTTTCACATAGGTTCGGAAATTTTCATCCGGGAAAGTGGTTTCATTGATGGCAACTCCAATTCCAAACGGTACGGTAACGGTGCCGGAAAAGGTGCCTTTTCCAGTAATAATTGCGTTTCCTGTACCGGTATGCTGGTTGTTTGTATAAGAAACGGTATAATCGACATCCTTTTTAAGGGTATCCTCGCCATATTGAAGGACTACATCGGGAGTCACCGCAGAACCAGTATAAACTTGTTCCGGAATTTCCTTTACCATGCTTTCTGTTAAGGTGCAGGAAGTCGGACGCAAGGTAAAGGTTTCTGTTTTTTCATTGCCAAGATCATAAGTATAGGTCACATCTGCTTTCGGATTAGTTACGGTCAATGTGTTTCCATCTACCGTCGCATTCTTCCAGTTGGATGCTTTGCTCAAATCAAAGCCTTCCGGAAGTGTACTGAGATCAAACGTGCCGCCAGTTAAAGCAATCGAATACGTGTTACTGTCACATTCTAAATTTGTCAATGCCGTATTTTGACTCAAATCCAATGCGGTCAGATTATTATTGAAACAGTATAATGTATTCAGTTTTGGATTTTGACGCACATCCAGTACCGTTAGATTGTTACCGCTACACCATAATGTTTGCAACGCTGTATTTTGACGCACATCCAATGTGGTCAAACTGTTGGCACCGCAGTTTAGTGCTTGTAATGCAGTAAAATATTCCACGCCAGTCAGATCAGAAATTCCTTTGTATGATACATTGATTTCTGTGGCCTGTCTGAGTTCACTTTCTGAAAGAATGCCATCGGCTGTTGTATCAAATTTTTCTTTCACATAGGTTCGGAATATTTCATCCGGAAAGTTTGTTGCATCAATGGCAATGCCCTCTACGCTTTCCTCTGTCTCCTCTGCACTTGCCTGCCAATTCCAGTGAATGGAAAAGATTCCGCTCGGAAAGTTTAACAGCATACTGCTGCATACAGACGCCGCGGCAAGAACTGCTAGTGATTTTTGAAATGTTTTTTTCATACGAATGTTTCCTCCTTTGATGAATTTTTATGAATTGCATAGCAATTCTAGTTTTTTTGCTCCTTTCTAATTTTTATTATACCAATTATGCAATCAAATTGCAATAGATTTGGCACAAAACGTAAAAAAATGGCACGAATTGTAGTTCCAATCGCTTTTTATATTTCATTTCTATGAATATTGTGTGATTCCAAACAAAAAGAACCAATGAAAAAAATCGCCACACAGATGTAAATAAGCGCCAAAAGCAATAACATACACACGAATAAAGGAATGATTTTATAGATGCATTTTAACATATCGTTTCTTTTTCTGTCAACGCTTTTGTCGTAAACGTCAATTTTCTGTCGTAAACGTCATAATGGACACAAGATTTTTTCTTTTGCTTTCAAGTATTCTCAAACATAATAAGAAGATGATTCGATCTTATCAACCAAGATCGAATCATCTTCTTTTATAGATGGAGACTGTTCGGTTCCATTGTAAACAAGCTTTTCTTCTTTTAGTTTGATTTCTGCATCGGTCAGATCTGCCGGCAAAATCGTAAACGGAATTGTAACACTTCCTTCCAAAAACTCCTTACCGGTAATGGTAGCAGTTGCTGTCCCTGCATCAATGTTCTCTTCATAAGAAACAGTCTCTTCTGTCAAGGGGCAGGAGGTGGGATGTAAAGTAAAGGTTGCTGTTTCTCCATTGCCAAGGTCATAGGTATGGGGTACATCCGCTTTTAAATTAGTTACATTCCCATCTACGGTCGCATTCGTCCAGTTGGATACTTTGCTGACATCGAAAGTTCTGGGAAGTGTGCCGAGATCAAAGGTGCCACCAGTTAGAGTAATGGAATATGTGTTATTTGCAAAGCTTATGGAGTACAAGGTGCAGATCACCATGGATTTGTATTGTCATACCTTCCTTGATCATATATGTGATGTCATGAACAGCATGGCAGATTTGTTTTGAGGAATGAAAAGGACAACAGGAGGGCTTGGATGGCTCTCCTGTTGTTTTTTTTGTGGAATCAATTCTTGTTTTTCGATTGGGGAATGTGGTATAATGGGGAAAACTGAATGTGGCAATCAGACATATAAATCGGAATTTCCCTATCCACGATCAAGCATAGCCTTGACTTCCTCGACGGTATATACGCCGTCTTTTTTGCTGTGTAGTACCATATGACAGTTAGGGCAGACAGGAACAAGATCTTTGATAGGATCGACAACATAATCTTCTTTGATCTCATAAAGTGGTTTTCTGTGGTGAACGTTGATTTTCCCGGCAAACTCCTCACCATACATTGCACCGAAATCAATCCCACAAACCTGACAAGCTGTGCCATAGTGAGCGATACATCTCGCCCTTGCTTTGCGATTACGCTCATACTTGTTTGTAAGTATGTCACGCATAGCGCCTTCGATAAGCATTTTTTCGGGCAGATCAGAGTTGCTTATCTCTTCCTGATCAAAAAGCGGAAAGGTCTTAATTGTTCTGTCATGATCGTCAAGCCACATTTTCAGCCCTGTTTCAAAATATGGCAGTTCATAATCAAAAAGCTGGTTCAGGATTTCTGTAATCTGAGAGATATTTTCTGTTTCTTCCGATATATTCCAGCATTTTAATATGATTTCTTCTCCATGACGTTTATCTACTCCTGCGGCTGATAATAGTTTTTCAAGCAGTTTTTCCTGCCTCCTGCTGATATGCTTGGTGTATATTTTCACGGTCAGAAGTGTATTTTTACTTGTATTGCATAACTCATAACATAAAACATAACCGTCTTCGTACTTGTTCTGTGCAAAGACGGCATTCGTATTATCGCTTGTAAAGCGTATATTCTGCATTCCGTCACATAGCGATTTTTCAAAGTGGATAAATTCGTTTTGACTATCCTTTTCCATATACCAGTCTATCAGCATTTTACCGATAATTCGTGTTCTGGTAGTCAAGGGTTCAGTCATAATGATTCACCTTCTTCAAATGAGACAACTGCACCATAGGGATTTTTCAGAGACAACTCGTTTCTTTTGCCCGTTATCACCCATAAATTACGATAAGTCAACGGCTTAGGAATTTTATCCTCGCCATAGCCATCGGTAAAATAAATAAGAATTGCATCACGGTAATATCTGTCTGAGTTGATATGCGCAATAACAGGAGTAAAATACGTTCCCCCACGTCCTGCGACATCGTTTTTTACATCAGACGGCTTATTCACGATATAAATACGTTGTATCTCGCTGTCGCATTCTATAACTGTTATGCGATATTGTCTTTTGGCAAGAATGGCAAAAATCTCGTTGAAAATCTCAGCTATCTCACGGCTTGTGACAGACCCCGAGGTATCTATTGCTACAACGATTTTGAGCATTTTATCGTTTATATCGCCAGAAAGATCAAATCTGTTCGGCTGACGGCGGTTGAGCTTTGTTCTTGTTTTACGCTTACCTGCGGCTATTGTTCCAACATATTTCTTCAAGAGCTTTTTCCACGATATTTTCGGTGGCTCGTTTATCCTCTTTACTTGTTCGAGAAAATATGCAGGCATAAGACAACGGGTCTCGTCGTTCATCATCTCATAGGATTCGTTGATAAACTCCCGTATTACAGAGGTTATTTCGTCAGCATCATCGCCAGCCTGCCAGTTATGGTCATCGGGCTTACCGCAGTTTTCGGCGGTGATGATGTTATCACTATCGTTTCTATCTCCGTCAGAGCCGTCCTGAGGTGTTCCTTCACTATTATTATCCTCCGATATATCTTTTTTCTTTATAAGTTTATAATAATACTGATAATTTTCAAGGGGTCTGACATTTCTGAGTCTGAACATTTTTCCAATTGTTTCCGAAAGTATACAGCCGTCGGGAACAGTCATAAACCCTCTGTTTTCCCATTCTATTTCATAACGAAGCCTGTCATTAACAGAAGCATCGGCTGCTATGTTGAAACACTCAAAGATTTCGGAATCGTTGGTCGGATTTGCCTTGACCATTTCAGCCGGATGATTAAGTACGATATGCTCTATCTCATGGCAAATGATGAAAATGATTTCTTTCAGGGAGTGCTTACATAACAGCAAGGGATTCGAGTCCATAACAGGCGGATAGGTGTTCAATCTTATTCCTGCGATGCAATTTAAACAGAAATCGGCATGATAGGACAGATTCATCATAAAATACCCGTAGTAGCTGTCGCGCTCAGAGATCATAAAGAGCTTTATCAGTTCCAGCATTTCGTAGAAATCTAATTCTATCTCATCAAATATCGCCTGCTCACGCTGACCATTTTCAACTGCATCAATATTATCCTTAATACGATAAAGACATTCTTTTATACTGTGTCTTTCCATCAACTTTCCTCAATGAGTTTTCTTGTGCTGTCAGACAGATCAAGCATATCTATCAGGTCTTTTTCAAATACACCGAAAAGCATTTCAATCAGACTGTTACCGTCATTTGATACAGTGCCAGAAAGCTTCTGAGCAAAAAGAAGTCTCGTAGATGAATCAAGTAAATGCACAAGCTGTGACAGCTGCTTTTTGTTCATCTCGAACTGCTTTTTGCTGAGCATCATAAATTCTATGTTTTCTTTCAGATAATCAAGCATAAGGTCACAGGTCTGTATTTTCTTTGCAGCTGACAACTGCTCTATCTTCTTTGACAGCTTATTCAGGTTTTCATCATCTGCAAATATTTCCTCGGGCATGATCGCTCTTGCTTGTGACACCATGCTTGCAAAGAACATCGTTGCAACCGATGAACCGAGTTTTGCGGACACAAGATTTTTCATATCCTGTTCTACTATCTTCGGATCATTTTCTTTTTCTGTAAAGAACTCTCTTACAAGCGGTTCTGATTTAAGCAAGGTATCCACCATATCCCAGCCACGGGGAGAGGGTGACGGTTTTTCATCGTCCTGAAGTTCCTTATCATTATTGGAAAGGCATTTCGGGTTATCCTTAATAAAGCTGAGAATTTCAAGAGAAATGCCTGCCTGCTTGCCATAATTCAGCCATTCTCTTGTATTATCGGAAACCTTTATTTTCAGAAAACGATCCAGCTGTGCCGGATCCATTTCATTTGTTGCATACAGACTGTTCTGCGTACTGGGATTCATCGCACCGACAAAAAGCACCCACCATGGGAAACGGTAACCGTTCACACTTCTTGTAAGCAGGATATTCATAAGCTCTTTATATACCGAGTTCTCTGTTCTGTTTATTTCATCAATAAAGACTATAACAGGCTTTATTTCGCCGCTTTTCAGCATATCCAGCTTTTGTGTGGGTGTAATACTTTCAAGTGCATAGCGATTTTCATCGCCGTCAAGAGCATCATCTTCCGCTGTTTTGCCTGAAAGTTCAAATAGCCTTTTCTGTTCATTCTGTATACGCTCCACGGCATAATAGGGCAGAAATCGAAAACGTACATTTCCGCTGTCGTCTCTATATTGATACGGCAGACCAGTGATTTCGCCCTCTTTAAGTGTACCGCCCTCAATAGTGATACACACACCGCCGAGATCACCTGCCACCGATTTTATCATCTGCGACTTGCCTATGCCATGCTTACCCGAAATAAGCGGAGTTATTGCAAGGCCTTTTTTATCGCTGACTATATTGCTGAGAAAAACTCTCTTTATCAGCCTTTTCGCTTCATTTATTGTAATCAAAACTGTACTCCCTTTAATCTTAGAAAAACAGCAAACTGTTTCGAACGGTTCTCCTTTTTTCTCCACTCATTTTTGCCTCTTTTTAATACCGTTTCTGCATCGAAATCAGAAAAATGCTTCTGATAAAATCTTTCGCTGAAAAGCTGATAACGGGCTATCTTATCCTTGTCAAGAACAGAGAAATATTTTTCAAGGAACTGCTCACTGAAAGTTAATTCCGACAAGATCGCTTCTATTTCATATTCTTCAAAAAGGCTGAAATTATCATCTACAAACCGTTCATCAAAATTCTCATGAGTCTTAATATATGTGCGAAAACTGCTTTTATACTTATCAGAAAGCCGCATAGCATTAAGATCAGCCTGGAATTGCTGCAAGAAAGACACAGCAGTTTTGCCTTGATGTTTTGGAGTAACAGCTGAAATATCTTTTTGTACCTTCGGTTGTTCTTTCTTTTCAGGCTTGCTGCTATCGTGAGCATTCCATTTCTCGATCTGCTTCATAAGCTCGGTACACCTCTTGCGGTAGTCATCATTATAATCACCCACCGCAAGTTCTGTGCGCAAAAGCTCTAAATCCTCTGCAAGAAGATCTTTGCTGTTATTCTTTAGTATCTCATATATTTCCATATTTTACTCACTGTACAGGCTTATGAATGCCATTTACAAGATTTTTTACAAGTATTACCATATCTCCAAACAGCTCCATAATATCGTAATCGTTGAACGGACTTTCACGCTGAAGATCCATAAATGTAACGTCGCCATTTTTCTTAGCGTATTCTATGATATGCTCCATGTAATTTCTCTGCATATCATTCAGTCCACTGTAATTCAGGATACTGCCGAATTTGGTCTGTATCGCTTCATCAGCGATGCCCACCTGCATACGCAGAAACAGCAGCAATGGTGTGCTGTTCGACCACGTTGTAAATTCTGCCTCAGTTCCAAGCGTTTCATAGAACACACTTTTCAGAGCTTCTTTTTCTGTATCAGTCAGCTCATCAAGGTTTCTGATTTTTGCGAGTGACGGATCTGAGCTTGCGGATATGTATTCCATAGCTTTTTCGGCATAAGATTTCGGCTTATCCGTGGGCATATCAGCATCCACATCTATTTTATCGGGAATGTCAATAATGAAGTAACGCTTGATGTTTGGCAAATACTGCATAAGATCACGAAGCTGCTTACGAACACTTTCGGCTCTTTCCAGAGAAAAATTGTCATAAAGATAATCGCAGTTCATCATATCCTTTAGCATCTGCTCATTCTGTATGACCGCAGGGATCGTTTTTAGCTTTAACAGTTCTTTCATGCGTGCGGTTATCTCATTTGTTACGTTCACAAAGCCGTTTCTGATCTTCATGGGATCTTTGCCCTCGTCGATCATCTTTTTATATTCATCCTCAATAACATACATCAGCATATCAAAGGACTTTACTTTCATATGTGCCTTTTCGGAGTGCAGAAGTGCAAGAATATGCTCCTCTATCTCTTTTTGCTGTGTGTCTGTGATATTATTCCAGTTTTCAGCTGTTCTGTACTTGCTGACAAATGCCATGTGATACTGCACTTCAACCTCATCATTGTTGAGCGAACGCAGTTCGGATACAAAATGATCGTGTAGTTCAGTCATATAGCGATTTTCAAAGGCAGTGCGTTTCTTTGACTCCTGCAACTGTTTGAATATGCTGAGTCTCCTTTTGTTGATGTTATAGGTCTGGGAATGTGTTTCATAGGATTTCTTATCGGATTTGGGATCAGACCAGTTACCCTTGGCATTGAAATAACCGAAGTTATCAAAGTAGTCAAAAATCAGAAATCCTTTTTTATCCTCACTCGGACCGAATATATCGGGAGAGAGTCTTGTGCCTCTGCCTATCATCTGCAAGAATTTTATTTTAGACATAACAGACTTAAAGAATACAAGATTCAGAATATCGGGTACATCGATACCTGTATCCAGCATATCCACACTGACAGCAATCTGCGGCAGACTATCACGCTGTTCCAGCTTCTCAATAAGATTATCGCTGTTTTCTACATGGCTGTCTATCAGAGCGCAGAAATCACGACCTAATTCATGATATAAATGATTGAAACGCTCTACGATCTTTACTGCTTCAAGATGACTGCTTGCAAATATGATCGTCTTGCCGAGCTTATCGCCACCGTCAACCTTCAATCCATTTTTCATCAGGTCGCCAAGCATGGCATCTATCGTACCAAGATTGATAATACGTCTGCCTATTTTGCTGCCGTCTATCTCTGCACCGGTATAATCGGGAGTTTCCTCGCCGTCGGGAGTGAATTCTTCTTCAAACTGATTTTTCTGTTCTTCCGTAAGATCGTCATATTTGATACCACGCTTCATGGCTTCAGTGGTCTTGTCAAGAATGGTGAAGCCTACAAGATAATGGTCGGCAATGGCTTCTTCCAGCTCGTATGCCATATCGGGTTCGTTATTTTTCAGGGCGAATACCTGATAGGTACTCTTGTTTTCCTCCGATCTCGGTGTGGCTGTAAGGCCGAGCATAAGTGCATCAAAATAATGGAAGAGTGCTCCGTACTTCTTGAAAATGGAACGATGTGCTTCGTCAATAATGATAAGGTCAAATCTTCCAATACCAAATTGTTTCTTTTCATCGTTAACAAGACCGATCATTGTCTGATAGGTCGAGAAGATTACACGGGCATTTTCATCACGGTTCATACTGCCGCCCGAATATACTGAGGTCGTAACATTCGGCAACAGCTTATTGAAATTCTTATGCGCCTGCTTGACAAGGCTTGTTCTGTCGGCAAGAAAAAGCACGTTCTTCACCCAGTTGGCTTTCATCAGCACGTCAACGGTCGAAATAGATACTCTCGTTTTACCTGTGCCTGTTGCCATAACGATAAGACTTTTTCGGCGATTTTCCGAAAAAGCATTGCATACCGCACGGATCGCATTTTTCTGATAGTCCCGATTGGTGATGTTTTCGTCGATGACAGGATTAGAGATATCCTGACGCATCGTTTTGCGCTGCTTGAGAAGTTCCAGTTCCTCAATGGTATGGAAATCAAACACACGTCTTGCAGGAAATCCAAGTTGATCGATGCAATAGATGTGATAACCATCGGTATAATACACGATAGGCTTATAGCCGTACTTCTGTTCAAGTTTTTCGGCAGCGGCAATTGCCTTTTTTCTGCCAAGAACGGGGTTCTTTTTCGTCTCAGTCTCCTCGATGACGGCAAGCGGTCTGTTATCTCTGCCGTTCAGAATATAGTCCACCATTTCACCGCTGTCGTCGATGATACAGTTCAAACTTGCACAGCAAGGCATAGCCTGATTGGGTACGCTTACCATTTTCCAGCCTGATTCCCGCAGAGACGCCGCAATAAACAACTTTTTGTTTTCGTTCTCATCACGTCCGTGCGCGGTATCAAAAACAGTCTTGCGCATACGCTGTGCAAATTCTGCAACGACCTCCGGCTCGGGTTGAACCTTTTCGGGCTTTGCTGGTATTGACGGAGTTGGTGCAGGTGCTTTTGCTTTTCGTTCGGGCTTGACGAATTCCGGATAATCGTCCACGATGTTAAATAGAAGCATGATCTCGCCCACGAGAAAATGCAGATTTTCAAGCACTTTCAGTGCTTCACTTTCTGTCAAATCTCCCTGATGAACGGCGGCATTGCCCATTTTGCGGACATAGTGAATCGAATTGAGCAGATAGCTGTCATGGATCCAGTTGATAAAACGCTGATCGTCAAGCATATCAAACATTGTCAGTCCATCAACAGGTGCAATTTTTGAGGCGTACACCAGCTTCACGAGATATTCCAGTGCCTGACGGGCAGACATTCCCGACAGATACGGTCTTGTATATACCAGCTGTTCGGCATCGGAGCAATAGCCCCACAGCTTTCTCAGTTTCGGAAATTTTTTAAGGTAATCAAAATTCATGGTAACACCTCCGGCGGTTCATTTAGCCAAAATACTCCTGCATCAGGCTGTCAAATAAAAGCTGTGCCTCGTCAAGTGCCTTTTGCACTGCAACTTTTGATTTGTCTACTTGTTTTACAAAGTCGGCGAATTGGGTTTGTAATTCAATTGGTGGAACAATTACTTTTAATTCACTCAATATTTTAAGATTTATATTCTTTTGAGCCGATTCTGGGGCTTGTTTTTCCAATATTGCTTGAAAAAATGAAAGCCAATAATGAATAAAAATATTATTTGTATTGCAATTAGAATTAAATCCAACAACACTGTCCGGAAAGCATGAATCAAACATGAGTATGGCTGTTTTTGCTATATTAGCTGCAATCGTTATACACAAAGTTCCTTTTTTCCACATTTTACTTTGCAAAAATCCTACTTCTGAATAAGTAGAATTATAATCATAGATATATAAATTAGCATTCGCAACATCACCTGTTTGAATAAGTGGATATTTTCCACCCAATAATTCAGGAGCATTTCGTGGACGATATTTTGATACACCACGCCCTAATTCGCCTAATTCAGAAAGCGTTTTTAATGGCAAGTCATGCGAATTTGAAATTGGATCCCCAAACATCTCGACAAATCGGGCTTTTACAAGCAAATCAAGCTTTTCAAGCTGGGTGCGGCGGTGGGTGATGATGGATTGGAGAGTGTCGAGGGTGGAAGCGATTTCAGACTGAATTTTTAAATCTGGAAACGGAATAAGTATCTTATCAAAATCTTTTTTCGTGATATGTTTCATGGTTGCACCATGTGTTTGTTTTTCCATTTCTTTAAGATTATACCTTATAGCAAATACAAAATACTGTTTATTTACATCTAATTTATCAAATACAACTTTAAAAATATGCTGGTTTAATAGTGCTTTTCCTCTATTCCATACATAAACGCCAAGACTGGCAGACCAAGAAATTAAAATATCACCATTATTTATTTCAATTTTTTCAGGATACTCACCATCATAAAACCCTAAATCATAAGAATTTCCCGTTAAATCTTGTATTCTAATGATGGGAAGTCCTTCTGTTCCTCTATCTTCCGGCTTGAAAGCATAACCATTTATGTAAGTTGCAATATCGCCAAGTCGTTTTTGTTCCATTTACGGCCCTGCAAACCCAAATTGATTGATTTGCTTTTCCTTTCCTTTTACTTTCTGAGCATCTCTTTCAACTCTGCCATTTCGGTAGCTACCTGCTCATTCAGGCTTTCAAGCTCCACCATGATTTCCTCAGTTGGCGGATACTCCACAGCCACATATTCGATCTTTTTATACTTGTTTATCGAAAGATCGTAGTCGTTTTCGGCGATCTCCGACTTCGGCACGAAAAAACTCTGCTCGGTGCGTGCTCTGTCCTTCTCGCCATCAAGGTTTCCGAAACGTGCGATAATATCGGGAATGTCGTTCTGCTCCACGGGACTGCGCTTATCGTCAAGACTGTAACCGTCGGCTTTCATGTCGTAGAACCAGACGTTGTCCGTTCCGCCGCTGCCCGTCTTCGTGAAGATCACGATCGCCGTCGAAACACCTGCATAAGGCTTGAAAACGCCACTCGGCATCGAAATAACAGCTTCCAGGCGATTGTTCTCCACAAGCTCCTTTCGCAAAGCCTTGTGTGCCTTGCTCGACCCAAAGAGAACGCCGTCCGGTACGATCGATGCACAGCGTCCGCCTATTTTCAACGATTTCAGAAACAGTGCCATAAAAAGCAATTCGGTCTTTTTCGTCGGTGCAATAGCAATCAGGTCTTTGGAGACAGTTTCTCTATCAAGGCTACCTGTAAACGGAGGATTTGCCATGATAAGCGAATATTCTTCACGGTGTGTATTGTCCTCCGAAAGTGAATCCTGCCAGCTGATATTCGGAGCTTCCACACCGTGGAGCATCATATTCATAGCACCGATTCGCAGCATAGTCTGATCGGTGTCAAACCCCGAGAACATCGTGGTCGTGTAATGCTTTTTGTTCTCTGTTTTCATGAGGTCAGATCTGTAATTCTCAGAAATGTAAGCCGCCGCCGCACAGATAAATCCCGCCGAACCCATAGCCGGGTCGCATATCACATCGTCGAGGTTCGGCTTCATCAGTCCGACCATCATCTTGATGATATGCCTCGGTGTGCGGAACTGACCGTTTGTACCGCTCTGCGCAATCTGCGAAAGCAGATACTCATACACATCGCCCATGATGTCCTTGTTGTTGAGGTCAAGACTGTCCAGTGCATCAACCACACGCACAAGCACCCTCGCCGTCGGCACAAGGAACAGTGCATCTTTCATATACTTGGCAAAAGCCGTGTCCCTGCCTGCGTGAAGGTCTTCTTTAATGAACGGAAACACCTTTTCGGTCATGTTCTTGAACATTGCCTCAGCTTCAAAGTGTCTGAACTTGTGCCAGCGGCAGACCTGATGCTCATCGTCAAATATCGGGTCAACGACAGGCATATCAAAAGCCGCCGCATTAGACTCCTTTTTCAGTTCATTATCGTCAAGTATCTTAATAAACATGAGATATGTGATCTGTTCAATGACAGTCAGCGGATTCGTCATACCGCTCGACCAGAAGATATCCCAAATACCGTCAATTTTGTTTTTCAATTCACCAGTTATCATTTCAAAGTTCCTTTTCGGATATATAGATAAAATAATTATATCACATTTTGACAAAATTTACAATAGTATTTCATCAAAATTTTATAAGGAGTTCAAAAAAGTTTTGCACGTTCAAAGAGCAAGTCTTTTCACATTTCGGAGCATTCTTCTTGGCTTCGATAGCCGCCCTGTTCAGCTCATCGGTCAGAGTTTTTAGCCGTTCCTCTTTGCTGTCAAGTTCAGCTTGCTGGGGAAACGATTCAGCAACGATTTTCTGTGCTTCGGCATGGTCAAGACGAGGCATGGGATGGAAACATAAAAAGGAGCGGTTTTAGTCGCTCCTTTTCTTTTCCTTGACAACTTTTTCTATTCAGCATTGCTTTCAGAAACACGAATCAAGGAAAGATTACTAATTGTGATCGTGCAAGGTTTCATACTCTTTCCGCCGCAGTTGAATGCAATTTCACTGTTTTTGCCCGTTGCTGAAGTCATTGTAAATTCTGATTCCATATGTTGAACTTCCAGAGTATACTGCAATCCAACTGTATGATATGGCATATAGCTGTCATGGTTCTGCATGACATTGCAGTCAGAAGAAACTCCATCTGTCGCAAAATAGTCAAATGAAAGCTTATAAGTCACACCTTGTTCCAACGTGATATTCTTATATGCAATCTGTGCCTCCCATGGATTGCTTCCTCCATTTTCTACTTGAATGGAAACTCCATCTGCCTGATAGGTCACTTCTGCAGATGCACCGTTCGTGCTGTCAACCCAGCTTGACCAATTATCCGCATTACTGCAAAGATTGCTCCCGGAACAACGAGCAAAAATAAAAAATCTCCCGTTCCGGAAGGACGTTCTATCTTAAAATCGGAATCGTGTTTGTGGTGATAGCCAACATTGTGAATAATCATAAAATGCTCCTAGTGATACGCTTTGCCGCATCTTCCCTTAAAAATCACACAGCACAATCTCCAAAGAAACGATGCTTGCAACCTCATTATGTGTTAGAAGCCACAAAATTTGCAAGTTCCTGTACCTTTTTCAAGACTAAATCCTAAAAATGCAGTCGAAATATTATTCTTAGTCAATCTTTTCGCTCTGCAAACTGGAATTTATCGGTTCATTAGTTCAAGTGTTTCCTCAAAAGAAATACATTCTGCATACCGTTTATTCCACATAAATTCATTATAATAATAGTAGCTTTGTTCAGCAGTTATATACTGATTATCAACTGTACTATTAGCATTTGCAGGAACAATCATTTTGAAACCATGTTCAAATCCCGATTTAATCGTTGCATCAATACAATAATCTGTCTGCAATCCAACAATAATAATCGTTTTTTCTTCTTTTTGTCTTAAATACTCCAATAGTCCAGTACCTTTAAAAGCACTATTTACGTTCTTATCAAAAATAAGTTCGCCATTAAGTGGTTGAAATCCGTCATATATTTCAAAACCATTATTTCCCCTTGTTAATTCATTGCCAATTCCATCATCATGCCGAACAAAAACAACTTCTATCTTATTATTTCGAGCTGTTTTTATCAGTTCTATAACACGAGATTTGAATAAATCAAATTGGTATAACTTATCATTTATAATTGCTTTTTGTGTATCAACTACTAAAAGTATCATCAACAATTCCTCCACAAATTCCAGTTTGTCTAAGATTAGAGAGCGACCAAAATCGCTCCTTTTTACATTCCCGCTACATCCCCATACCTATAAATCACTAGCCGTAACAGTGACTTCAAATTATTATTGTTCTAATCCCCTGTGCGGCTGTTTTTGCAGCCTGTCAGTAGGAATCTGATACGGTAAAATTGACGAATCAAAGCATATCCCCTACACCTTTTATGAACCTGTACCGCTATACTTCATAGCACCATACATCCAAAATCTATAGCTTAACCAGAAGAACAGTATTCCGACAAACGGTGACAGCCACGAGAGCAATGGTACTTCATCTGGTCGAAGTACCACAAGACTTGGGTAATATGCGATAAATGCAATCGGAATCAAGAAGGTAAATACAAACCGAAATACAGGATTGAATATCGTAATCGGGTATTTTGCGTAATCCTTGAATCGTGTCACAAGATCCAGGACATAGAAAGAATTTTGAATCCAGAAACAAGTTGCAGCTGCTGCATTTTGCATTGCTATCATAATAAGTGACGCAGTCAGCAGAAACACCACTACTTTCAAAAGAATAAACGGCGTAAAACCCAGACCTATTTTTGTCCATGCGTATGCCAGCGTGCCGATGCCAAACGCAAGCTGTCCAAGTCCCTTGATATCGAAGACTTCTGACTGGTAATAAAAAAACAGGTTGATAGGACGAAAGCAATATTTGATAAAATCACCGGAATAAACGTATATTCTTAAACTCCAGTTATTATCAAACAGACACTGTACCGGAGTCAGCGCAATGAGTGAAAATCCGTAGAGAAACAGCATTTCATAATAGTTCCATCCGTTGACAGACGGGAAGTTGCGGAATAGTATCCAAAAGCTGATAAATCCTGCGACATTGGTACATATCATTCCGATTGTTGAAATGATAAAATCAGCACGATAACTCATTTTGCTTTTTATGTCCTGTGCCAGAATCTTTCTGTAAATACGCAAGTAGAATCCTAACCCTTTTTTTCGCATAAGATCACCCTCCATTCACAGTGATTTGCCGCAGTGATACTTTCCAGAAAAGCTTGCTGAGACATGACATTATAATACACCACATCAGCTGCGTTCCCAGAATTGTCAGAACACTTTTATCATCCGACGAAGTATACAGCAAAATAGAAAGCGGTGCATTGTAGATTGACTGAAACGGAAGATGATATACCATTGTCTTCAAAGGCTCTGGAAAGAAAGCCAGCGGTATTGTTGCTCCGGACAGCAGAAGAACAACTACCTGTTTCATAATATTGATGCCCCATATTGACTCCGTATAAAGACAAATTGTTCCCACAATAAAATCTACACTGTAGTTTATCAGAACTGCCATTGTCACTGACACTGCAAATAACAACAGATTGATACCTATATGAATCGCACCGTGTGTAACAAACATTACAATCAGAAATGTTGGAAAAAAGGTGAAAAAGAAATTTGTCACAAAGGATCCGGAATATGACCAAAACAAATAACTGCGATACTTCATGGGTTTCAAAAGATCCAAAACGATTTTTCCCGACTGAATATTTCTTCCGATCTCCCACACCGTGTACATTTCCATAAAACCAAACAGTGCTGTAGCAAGTACAAGATAAATGAGTGTTTCTGTAAATGTCATTCCACTGACAGTATCCGTTCCTGCCGAGGCATAGATTGCTTTCCACAGAAAATATACAATAATCAGATACAACAAGTTGCCGGCAATCATGATTAGTGTACTAAGACGAAATTGCAAAGATTCTATCACGCCTGCTCTTGTAAGCGTGAGGTATTTTTTTAATTTCATGATACACCATCCTCGTATATTTTCTTGATGACCTCTTCCGTAGAAATCTCCTCCAGCTGCATATCCCGAATACTGTGAAATTTTTGAAGTTGGCCGAGAACATCGATTACCTTTGTCCTATCCTCATCTACTAGAATTGAGATCCATTCCTCATCCGCTGACACGGAAAACGCAGGAAATTCTTTTTGTATCTGTTCAGCATGATGTCTCATATCACCATCTATGCGAATCTTCAATGTGCGATAAGAACCGAAAAATCCTTTCAGATGCTCAATGTCATTATCATACAACATTTTCCCCTTGTCGATAATGATAATACGACGGCAAAGGGCATCCACATCTCCCATATCATGTGTTGTAAGTATTACAGTCGTATTTTTCTCTTGATTGAGTGCATGAATCAAGGTACGAATCCTAGCCTTCATAGAAACATCCAGGCCAATGGTCGGTTCATCCAGAAAGACAATCTTAGGATTGTGCAGAAACGCTGCCAGTATATCACTGAGTGTACGCTGTCCGAGAGACATCTGACGAACCGGTTTGTGCAGCAACGGCTCAATATCCACAAGTGACTGATACAGTTCCAGCATGCTGTTATAATCCCCGTTGCTTATCTGGTAAATGTCCTTTAGAATGCGAAAGGATTCCACCAGCGGCAATGCCCACCAAAGCTGTGTCCGCTGTCCAAATACAACACCAATCTCTTGTGCATTTCGTGTGCGGTTCTGATATGGAGCATTTCCGCCAATCCATATCTGACCGGAGGTCGGTTCCAAAACACCAGTCATCATTTTGATCGTGGTAGACTTACCTGCTCCGTTCGGTCCAAGATATCCGACGATCTCGCCCTGTGCAATGCTCACACTGATATTGTCTACAGCACGAATTGTCTTGTAATTGCGTGAGAATAAGTCTTTTACGCTGCCCTTCAGACCTTCACGGCGGTTCAGTACTCTGAACTCCTTTACTACATTTTGCATTTTTATAATTTCTGACATAAAAACCTCAACTTATCTGTAATTGAAAATCAATTACCATATTCCTTTTTACTCTTTCAATTTCGACTGACCCACCCGTTTATTAGTATAGCAGAAATTTTGCGGAAGAAATGCAATATGGTACAAGTGGTATTGTTTTTGGGTACGAAATGCAAAATCCGCCTGACTTAAAACGTCAAGCGGATTTCAAATAACTTTTCATAAGCAATATTTTTCGGATCATTCGTCCAAACTGTTGTAGAAAACAACTGTTGTGTAATACCGATTTTTTTCTGTATGCGAATCTAACTTGCCATGATATTTTTGCAAGGTATTCTCTACACTCAAAAGACCGATTCCGTGTTCTCTGCCATCATGCTTTTTTCGATATGCCGGATCATAGGTATTTTCAAGGTCAATACGTATAATGCCCTTGTGCAGTCGAATGTTGACCTTCAGCTGCTTTCTCTTAGAATGTCTGAGTGCTTCAATCGCATTATCCATCAGATTTCCCAGTATGATCGTCATGTCAAAAGAGGAAATGTTCAGATTTTCAGGCAAGTTCACATCACAAATGACCTCCGTGCCGAATTCGGCGGCAAGTGACAGTTCATAATTCAAAAGACTGTCTACATCTTCGTTTCCTGTTTTCACATACTCTTGTTTGATTACAGCAGCATCTTCCATTTCATTCAGGTATTGTACGATTGCCTGCATATTCTCCTTTTCGGAAAGCAGTTTCAGTTTTTGGATATGACGATTCAAGTCATGTTTCAAAAAACGTATTTTTTTCTGAGATTCATTTACGATCTGCAGCTGATTTCGATATGCCTCATTAGACGATTCAATCAATTTTAACCGATATTGCACTGACCAACGATCTTGTTCCAAATGATAAACATAAAAAGTGAACAGATTGATTAACAACAATATGGTTGCAATGATATAATCATAGGGTGAATTCTCATCTACTGTCATTACCCCAATTGCTCCGGTTCCGATGGACGTAAAAATCAAAAGCCAGACGTATTTGGAGCGAAAGAGACAGGTCTCTTTCCTTTTATAATACCGCCGGAACAGAACAGCACAAATCAGTATGACATTACATTGTACAAAGCCGCTTTTTATGACCTGAACATCTCCAAAAGCAGCAATTGCAATCCAGTCTATAAACATTCCCACAGCACAGGATATTATGACAGAAAATATTTTTTTAGACCATCCCGAATCGTATTGCAGTGTGATGCCTAAAAGCGGCAGTGTATTCAGAAATAGATTCAGCGTAGGACTTTTCCAATACAACCACCCGACTGTGCTTATCAGAAAATACAAAAGGTAAATCAAGCGATTCATTCCCGGACTTAGCCGACTTTTTCCCAAAAACGAAGTAATGAAAATACTGATTGCATAGATGCGAATTGCATTTGAAGTAATGTATAAAACGCTCTCCATTTTACCTCCTTATATTTCAGATAACCGATCCCGCACCGCATCCTGGCAGCCACGGCTGACAGATAATCTTATGCCATCTGTGAGATACACTTCTCTTGCAGTCGCCTCCACAATATGCTGAATATTTACGTATATTCCACGTGAGATGCAGACAAACTTATTTTTATGAATTCCGATTATATCAGAAACTTTCCCATAAACGGAGAAACTGCCTTTTCGGGTGTGTAGTATGGTTTTCTTTCGATTGCTTTCCAAATACAAAACTTCGCCGGTTCTTATCCGATGCTTTATATTTTCCAAAGTGTATTCCATAAATCCATGCGAATTTTCAAAATATGCCATGTAAGTAAGCAAACACGATCTGAGTGTTTCTTCTGTAATCGGCTTTATGAGAAAATCAATTGGTCTGACGGGAAACAAATCCATTGCATAGTCTTTGACTGCTGAAATAAAAATGATTTGCGTATCATAATTTTTCATTTTCATACGCAGCAGTTTTCCCAATTCAATTCCATTCATGCCCGGAAACTCTATATCTAAAAAGATCAAATCGTAGTTTCCTCCATTTGCAAGGAGACGATACATCTCTTCACAAGAAGTATAACATTCAGAGCAAAAGTCAAAATCATAATGAACATTGCATTTACTGATTAGCCGCACGATTTCCTGGCATATCAGTTCATCATCATCTACAACAGCAACTTTTATCATAACATTCTCCCGATCATGCAGCTGTCTATTGTCCTGAGAGACAATATTTTACTACACGTTGTTGAGTCCTTTGCAATAGTATACGGTTTTATTGTAGCATATCTGTTTTTGTTTTTCAAGTCAGTTTTCACTTTCATGCCGTGCTTTCAGCTGGAAATCGGCTTGTTTTTCGGTTGGGGATGTGGTATAATGAAAAAAAGCAGAACACCAGCATTGTAAGCTGGAATTTGTAAGGGAGAAATTCATATGACAGAATGGGAAAGATTGCAAAATGGCATGATATATAACGACTTTGACAAGGACTTATTTGATCGCAGAGTCGCTGCAAAAAAGCTGTTCAGAGCATACAACAAAACAGATGACGAAGAAGTTGCTCTGCGTCATCAGATCATGCAGCAGCTATTTCAGAAAGTCGGCGAAAACGTTTGGATAGAGCCTGATTTCAAGTGCGAATTCGGCAAAAATATCACCATCGAGAATGACATATATATCAATTTTGGCTGCGTGATTCTTGACTGTGCAAAAGTAACCATTGGCTCACATACACTACTCGGTCCAAACGTAGGACTTTATGCTGCCAATCATGCAACAGACGCCAACGAAAGAATCAACGGCGGCTGTTATGGCAAGCCGATACACATCGGGAAAAATGTGTGGCTGGGTGGAGATGTAAAGGTTCTTCCGGGAGTCTCCATTGGCGATAACACGATCATTGGAACTGGAAGTATTGTCACAAAAGACATTCCTGCAAACGTCATAGCGGTTGGAAACCCCTGCAAGGTAATCAAAGAGATCACCGAAGCAGATAAAACCAGCTATTCCGAACGAATGTCGCTCAAATAACATTTTACTCGAAGATATTTTTCAGCAAAGGAGAAATTCATATGACTGAGAGCCTGTGTTCATAAGCGTTTTAAGAGCGTGACGGCATGAGAAATCATAATCATTGTTTCAGCAGAGCAACAAGAAGTTTCATAATCCT
>OKSD01001821.1_pt1 | contig 19892 bp, 20 predicted proteins | sample 1601221 | NCBI WGS metagenome assembly OKSD01 (sample SAMEA3541550, study PRJEB24748) | human gut metagenome | biome: human gut; feature: human-associated habitat; material: faeces | place: China | collected 2012
GCACGGCGCGCAGCGCCGCGACGGAGAGGGCGGAGAAGCAGATGCTGGCGGCAAGGCCAAAACCTTATACCGCCTTTGTTGTGTCCCCGGTCATTGGCCCTCTCAGTCAGCCTGCGGCTGACAGCTCCCCCAGAGAGGGAGCCAAGGGGATTACGGATTATCGAAGAGAGTGCGCGTCCCTCTCTTGCCTCTCCCTCTGGGAGAGGTGGCACGGCGCGCAGCGCCGCGACGGAGAGGGCGGAGAAGCAGATGCTGGCGGCAAGACCAAATTCTCACCACGCCTTGTTGTTGTTCCCCGGTCATTGGCCCTCTCAGTCAGCCTGCGGCTGACAGCTCCCCCAGAGGGGGAGCCAAGGAGGGTGCGGATTATCGAAGCGAGCGCACCCCAATACTTGCCTCTCCCTTTGGGAGAGGTGGCGCGGCGCAAAGCGCCGTGACGGAGAGGGTAACAGCTGAGGGCACACAGCAAAGATCGAAGGAACTAACTTATCTTGTGAATAAGTTGATGATATCAAATAATTGAGCTTTAAGCTAGAGAATTACATTCCTATTTGTAGCACCAACGGCAGCATGGCAATACCTACATCGACGCTTTTATCTGCAATCCATTTAATAATATTTTTAGATTTTTCCCATTTTTGTGTTTTTCGTTCTTGCGAATTAACAATTTTTTCAAGTTCTGCTATTTTAGAAAGAATTTCTTGTATTTCATCTTCCTTCAATGCTGACATATTCTCAATGCTCCCTCGGACTGCTTCAAAAGTTATATTAATTGTTTGACTCAAATTATTGGTGTTTGAGTTATTAAAGGTAATATCACCAGATGTTTTTTGCGCATAATGGTTTTCATAGCCCATTGCTTTAAACAGTTCAAGTTTTTGTTTTAATGTAGTAAGATTGTTTTTTAGAAAATAGCCTCCATCATCTGTATACGGTCGCTTAAGCAAGTTGTCGGCAAATCCATCTATTATGCTCCCGTATTTAGACACTAACCGACTTTGTAAAGCCAACCAGTCATCTTTACGCCTAGAATCAATAGTCTTAGTGCAGAGATCAATGTCCTCATTAACAATCTTCTTAAATTCGTCTGTCATTTTCACATTTCGTCCTTTATCTTTGTTACGTGATGTTGCTAATTATCTATTATGTAATTATACAAGTCTTGCTGTAAAAAAGAAACAGATAGTTATATAAGTGAAATGTATTTTATCGTAATATTTGCACAATCTTTATCCGAAAAATTCCTGCATTAGGCTGTCAAACAGCAGCTGCGCTTCATCCAGCGCCTTTTGTATAGCAGCTTTTGATTTTTCGGTCTGATTCTTAAACTGGACGAATTCTTTTTGGAGTTCGATAGGTGGGATGTAGATGCCTATACTTTGCATTTCTTGTGCGTTGATGTTGGCTTGTCCAATTGCTGCTTTGCACATCCCCAAGAGTGTTCTTTTGGAAAATTCTGTATTCAGGAAGGCTGAAAGGAATTCAGGTAAAACCAAATCATTCACCCTAACTCTGATCACAAAACCTGCAAGAACCATCATTTCGTCACGATCATACACACAGGTTTTTCCCACGAGCTCTTTGCTGTTGGTTCGATTGAACAGAACATCACCTCGACGGACAGTGCATTTTTCCAGTTCGTTTTCTGGAACATCAATACGCTTGACATCTGATAAATCCAACTCACCGCCATATGTGATATTGTTCATTCTGAGATAGGGATACTTCCCACCATCTACAGCTGGGCGGCTGGAGCCATATCGCACGTCTGCAACAACGTCCCGGATTGTTCCCTTTTTCCACCCCATAGGGTTAAGTGGATACGCACCAAACATCTCGACAAATCGGGCTTTGACAAGCTCGTCCAGCTTTTGGAGTTGCTGCTGGCGATGGGCAATTATATTTTTTGATTTTAATAATAACCTCACGATATATTTCTGAGCTGTTATGTCGGGCAACTCTATCATTGCATCTGTTAGATTACCAAGTTTAATATACTTAATTACTCCGCCGATTGAGAGCTTTCTGAGTTCCTCAACATATCTTTCCATAAACAAATACAGATACGGAATATATAACCGCCCATCACCATTTCCTTCAATAATATACGTTCTCTGATAAGCGTCAAATTTTCCATTATAGTACTTTACGTTCAAATCACCATTGCCAGCAACAAGTACACACTCACAGTCGTATGAATAAGTTGCAATTCTCAACGGCTCTTTTGAGCAGGTAAAGAATGGGTATTCACCATCTAAAGACGATGCGTTTGCATCGAGTTTGCCTGTCTTTATTCGTGCCAGGTCGCCAAGCCTAACTTTCATCTCTTCATCCCTACAAATCCGTTCTCACAGCCCCAGCAGCTCTTCGAGCTTGCACATTTCCTCGCCGATCTGCATTTCCAGCTCCCGCAGCTCTGCCATGATCTCACTCGTCGGCGGATACTCCAAGGGCTTATATTCGGTTTTCTTGTACTTGTTGATGGACAGATCGTACCCGTTTTCCACGATCTCCACCTTTGGTACAAGGAACGATTTTTCCGTGCGCGGGCGGTCTTTTTCCTCTTCCGGATTATGGAATCTTGCAACGATATCCGGAATATCGTTCTCCGCCACAGGGCTGCGCTTATCGTCCAGCGAGAAGCTGTCGGCGGTCATGTCATAGAACCACACATTGTCCGTGCCGCCGTGGCCGGTTTTCGTGAAGATCAAAACGGCGGTGGAGACGCCCGCATACGGCTTGAACACGCCGGAGGGCATGGAGATCACGGCCTCCAGCCGGTTGCCGTCCACCAGCTCCTGCCGGATGGCCTTGTGCGCCGCGGAGGAGCCGAAAAGCACACCGTCCGGCACGATGCACGCGCAGCGCCCGCCGATGCGAAGCATCCGCAGGAAGAGCGCGAGAAATAGAAGCTCCGTTTTCTTCGTTTTGCAGACTTTCAGCAGGTCCGCGGACACGGTATCCGCGTCCAGACTGCCCTTGAACGGCGGGTTGGCGAGGATCAGGGAATACCTGCCCTTGTCCGGGTTCTGGTCGCTGAGACTGTCGCGATACTCGATAAACGGGTTGTCGATGCCGTGGGTCATCATGTTCATCGCACCGATACGGAGCATGGTCCGGTCCATGTCGTAACCGAAGAACATGTGGTTCATATAATGATCCTTTTTCTGGCGATTGAAGAAGATCTCTTCCTTGCGGCGCTCTTTCAGATATTCGCCCGCCGAAACAAGGAAGCCGGAGGTGCCGCAGGCCGGGTCGCAGATCACGTCGTCGGCTTTGGGGTCCATCAGCTCCACCATCATGCGGATGATGTGGCGCGGCGTGCGGAACTGGCCGTTGAGACCGGACTGGCTGATCTTGCTGAGCAGATATTCGTAAGTATCGCCGCGCACGTCCGCCGCCTGCGATCCGCTCATCAGACGGTAAATTTCGTCCAGCGCGTCCACGACCTTGGAGAGCAGCAGCGGCGTCGGCAGCTTGAAAATGGCATCGTCCATGTACTTGGAATAGGCGCTGTTTTTATCGCCGTGCAGATTCTTGATGAAGGGGAATACCGATTCCTGCACAACGGCATACATTTGCGCGGCAGGGAAGTCGTGGAACACGCTCCACTTGAGCTGGCGGCCATCCACGGTGCGCTCACCGATCTGTACCTCATCGGCGAAGATGCTCTGATACGGCAGACCCAGCATGGCCGCCTCCTTTGCCCGGCGGTTGTCGGAATCGTCAAGGTCGTGGATGAACATCAGATAGGTGATCTGCTCGATCACATCCAACGGGTTGACAAGGCCGCCCGCCGCGAAAATGTCCCAAAGACTGTCGATTTTGTTTTTCAGCTCACCGGTGATCATTTCTTTTTCTCCCTTGCGTTCTGTATTGTCAATTATCAGGTGATATATGCGTCTATATTATACTTTGATTCACGCAGGAACGCAAATAAACAATTGGTTTGTTTTTCCCTCGCTCGTCAGAATTCGTCACGGCGGCGCGAAATGCGCATAATCTCCCGCGGTTGGTAAACAATAGGTTTGCCGGACATTAAAAACACAAGGGAGAAGATAAATATGAAAGCAACCGGAATTGTTCGCCGCATCGACGATCTCGGCCGCGTCGTCATCCCCAAGGAGATTCGCCGCACCCTGCGCATCCGCGAGGGTGACCCGCTGGAGATCTACACGGAGAAGGACGGCGAGGTCATTTTCAAAAAATACTCGCCCATGGGCGAGCTGAGCAGCTATGCCGCAGAGATCTGCGAATCGCTCTATAAGTCCACGGGCGGGACGGTCGCCGTATGTGACCGCGACAGCATGATCGCCGTATCCGGCGGCGGGAAAAAGGAGCTGCTGGAAAAACCTGTCAGCAAAGCGCTGGAGGAGATCATGGAAAACCGCCGCGCCGTGCGCACGGATTCGGGCAGCCGTGCGCCCCGGCCGGTCGAGTCGGCGGAGGATTACGCCATCGCGGTGGCCGCGCCGATTTTGGCCGAGGGCGACGTGCTTGGCTGTGTGATGTTCCTCTCGCACCCGGGTTCTCCGGCGGCGACGGATCTGGAATTCAAGCTCGCGCAGACGGTGGCGGGATTTCTCGGGCGGCAGATGGAGGGCTGACGGAGAAGACCGTCAAAATATTTTTTCGTTTGGGTGTTGACGGGCGGCACAAACTGTGGTAATATAACTCTTGCAATATCGCGGGGTAGAGCAGTTGGTAGCTCGTCGGGCTCATAACCCGGAGGTCATTGGTTCAAGTCCATTCCCCGCAACCATGTTGTGCAACCAAAAAAGATATTGCACCGGGAAACCCAGAAACCGCAATGGTTTCTGGGTTTTTTCGTGCCTCCTTTTTTAAGTGCAAAAAAAAGATATTTTTCTTTGTTGAGAGGACTTGAACTACCGACCCCAGCATTTCGAGGCGACTTTTGGAGGATTTTTTCTTCCGAAAGCCGCCTTTTTTCGTTTTCTAAGAAAAATATTTTCGAGTATGTCTTTCTAAAGTAAGGACGACTCTACTGCCCACGAAAAGAGGTTTGCCCTACATTTTGGGGCAAACCCCTCTAACAGAATAAGGAATGAATTGGGCTGGCCTCTTGGAACACATCCTTGAGGGCAGCCCTTTCATTATTTGCGCAGAAAGGAATGGTATCTATGATCAAAATCAGAATCAGAAACGCCGATCACGAGGTCGACGTCCGCTTTCCAATCAGCGAGAGCGAGCTGTTCGCAAAACTCGCTGAAATCCACGCAGTTGAAGACAGAAATGCCGCGCAATCAGTCTATGTGACGGAGGTTTACTGGCCGGAGGAATTCTCGGCTCTGAAAGACCGGTACGCCAATCTGGATGAGCTGAACTATCTCGCCAGAAGAATGGAGAGCTTCGATACCCTCGAATACGACCAATTCCTCATTGGCATCTCCAAGCTGGACAGCAAGGAAGTGAAGAATCTCATCAATCTGACCTTCAATCTCCACCACTTCACGCTGTGCCAAGATGTCAGCAGCTACGGAAAGATCGGCAGAGCGTATGTGTTAAACACGGAAGGCTCCGTCCCCGCCTATGACGAAGACGATCCGAAATACGCCGCAATCGGCAAAGAGCTTATCGACCGAGGTCTGGCGCAGATCACTGCAAAAGGGCTGCTCATCTACAAGCCCTTTGAGAAGTTGACCGAGGTGTACGACGGACAGACCTTCCCCGAATACTACTACGAAAGCACCCTTGCCAGTGCGGAGGTCAATTACAACGGACGCATCGAACTGCTCCTGCTCCCCGGCGAAGAACTTGCAATCAAAAAAGCTCTTGTAAGACTCGGTGCTCCGTCTGACCAAGATTGTGAAATCAAATTCTCACTCAAAAACGGAGATGATAGCGCATGGGAGGAACGTATCGAAGGGATCATCCGCAGTGAAGGACTGTATGCGGCAAACAAGATGCTCCGCTCTTTGGATACCAGTGATATAGATTGGAACAAGTTGACCGCCGCTGTTGAGCTTGCCGATGTAAAGGGTACCGCCAACATTGCCGCCGTCGCAGAACATCTCGAAGAGTTTGGATTCCTCCCCGATGCAAAGAATGAGTCCGACATCGGGCACTTCCTCGTGGATAACGTGGACGAGTACGGGATGAACATCGAGATGGAGGAATACTTCGACTTCTCCGGTTTCGGCGAGTATTTCGCCAAGGAACATGACGGTCAGTTTGTGAGTGGCGGCTTCGTCTACTTTGACAGCGACAAAACCTTGGATGAATTCCTCGAAGAATTGGAATCTGAGGACGAAGGCATGGACATGGGGGGAATGTGATATATGGCTGTACTCTTTTCAGCGGTAACACTTACCGTAGGCAAAAATCAAGTGGAATTTCTCGCCGCCGGTATTCCGAGGGCTGCAGATGATCTCGAGGGTTGGGCTGCATTTGAGGACTTCATGGACGAGCTGGATGCTGAGCAGGAAGTCGGCGTTCACGTGGAAGCATATCTCTACGGCGAGGGCGAAACTGTCGGGGCGACGCCCGAGGAAGTAGCGTACTTCACCATGAGAGCGGATGCAGATGAGGAATTCCTGCATGACCACTGCGACAACATCGAGGACACGGATTTCACGATCCGCTGGTCGCCGGACGAGTTGTACGGAACGGAGATGGAGTTATGACGGCAGAAAAGAAAGACCGCAAGCCGCTCCAGATCAAGAACCTCACCGACCTCAAGCGGCACATTAAGCTCGGAACCGAGATTGTGGCGACCTCGCACCAATACCATCCCGACATCGTCGGGCTGACCCGTGTAGTGACGAAGGTGCAGACAAACGGCTTTTACTCAAAGATCAAGGATCAGCCGGATCACAAATGGTCGACCTGCAATCATGGCTCTGGATTTTGGTCGCCTTACAGTAAAGCCAGTGCTTACCGTTTCGACGGTTCCAAAATCCAAGTACTCAATCCCCGCAAGAACAACGGCAGCGTGCTCTACGAGATGGAACTATACGACAGTAAGCAGAACATAGCAGAACAAAACAAGGAGGTACCCCATATGAACGAATGGGATCGCCTGCACAGACAGGCACAACGATACAGGGAAGCCTATCCCCCTGGAACGAGGATCATGCTTCTCAGCATGGGAAACGATCCGAACCCCGTGGAGAGCGGCACAAGAGGAACGGTTAGAGCTGTGGATGACATCGGAACCCTGCATTGCGATTTCGACAATGGCAGAAGCCTCGGTGTCGTCCCCGGCGAGGACTCCTTCCGTATGCTGACAGATGAGGAACTGACCGAAGAACAGACCGCAGGCATGGACGAGGACGAGAGCGGTCCCGTCATGGGAATGTGAAGCGCCTATGAGAGCAAAATACGAGATCGAAATCCCGCCTCAGCTTACGGAGCCGCTTCTTCGGCTGGTTTCGGAAACGGAGCTTCCGTTAGAGGACATTGTAGAAGCTGCTCTCAAAAACTATTTGGAAAGGAGTCAGAACAATGCCTAACAGCGGAAAGAAAGGGATCACCGTGCGGATTGACGCCAACCTTCACGCACAGGTCAGTCAGTACCTGCGGGATCACAGCATGACTATGGCAGAGCTTGTTAGTCGGGCGCTGGATGATGAACTTCACCCGAAAACTCAGATGAAGGAAGGAAACACTATGGTAAATACAAGAACCATTGCCGTGCAGGTGCCGGAGGATCTGTTTCAGCGGATCAAGGACTACCTGCAGCGCAATAACATGACTCAGCGGCAGTTCCTCCTCGGACTTATCGAGGACGAGTTGGAACGAGAACAGACCGAGCGTGAGAGTCAAAACGGGACAGTGAACGACAATCTTGAGCAGGATGAAGGCCCTGCCTTTGACAATTCTGAAGCCGATTCCGATGAGGACGAAGACAAGTCCGAAGATGATGATCAGGGCTTCACTATGGGAATGTGAGGTGACCAAGAAATAAGGACGGGTCGGATGCTCTATGGCAATCCGATTTTTTGATATGTTCGCCGGTATCGGCGGCTTCCGTTCAGGCTTGAAGGCTGTCGGTGGGTTTGAATGCATTGCACAGTCAAACTTCAGCGGAAGCCAAGCCATCAATGATATGACGTTCTCTGTTCTGTGCAGCGCCATGCCGAATGATCCGAGGATTACCGCACTCGTTGAGTTGGACTTCGATCATAACGCCGTGAGCGTGTGCGAGAGCGGCGATAGTGCGTGGCGGACGTACAACCTCAAAGATGTGTCGGCCGCAATGTATAGGGCCGAGCGCAAGGAAGGCTTGTCCCTGGACGCCAGACACGAAATCTTTGCCACAGCACTTGAAAGCAAGGCGATTGTATTCGACGAGGGCAAAGACGAGCGTCCCACCATGCAAATGTAGCCCGCCGTTCGAGCCGTGAGGCGCCTGTGTCGGCTTTTCCATAACGGGGCAGACAACAACCCATTTGAAGATCGAAAGCCAGAATGGAAGCGGTTTCGAGCAGACGTTCAGGCGCAAGATAATGCCCCGCAGGAGAATTTTCGACAGGGTCGAAAATCAAGCAGGTGAAAGAGGCGGTGCCGTAGTACGGCTTCCGCCTCGGTTTACCGCGGACGGCAACGCCGACCGCATAAGGGCTTTCGACGGTTTTGTCCAACAAAGAATTACGGTGCCGTATTTCACGCCCTGACGCTGGGATACGGTGCCGTAATTCCCGAAATCGCTGTCTTTACAAGGATATTTCACGGCGCCATGAACGGTGCTGTCCAAGGAACAGGAGTGATACCGATGAATGACGAGAAAAAGCCGAAAGAGAAGGAAGTTAAGCGCAGGTTTCAGTCTTGGCTGCGCCCATCAACGATCAAGCTCATGGATCGCCTGCATGAAGATGATAACTGTAAGAGCAGATCTGAATTCATAGAAAAAGCCATTCGCTTCTATGCTGGATATCTCTCTACACAAAATGCAAGAGAGTACCTTCCTAACGTGGTGATTTCGACACTGAAAAGTATTGTTGCGGAAAGCGATAACCGACAGAACAGAATGATGTTCAAGCTGGCGGTCGAGATTGCGATTATGCAAAATCTCGTCGCACTTCAGCAAGACATTGATCCGCTGTCGCTGGATATGTGTACAGCCTCAACAACATCAAATCGAAAACCGTTGGGGATGGTCAGCACGGAACAGCCCGCTGGATGACCAAAGGTGAACAGCGCAAGGTGTATCAGCATATTCCCTTTACGCCAAAGAAATGGAGAGAGCAAGCTAAGAAAGGCAAGACTCCTACAGGCGAAGATGGCAAATCTCTTCCGCAGGGAATCGTCGTCGGATGCACAGGTAATACCACAGCGATGGTAGATACTGGCGACGTCCACGTGCTGATGATTGGCGCGGCCGGCGTAGGCAAAACAGCCTTCTGGCTATACCCATGTATCGAGTACGCCTGCGCCAGCGGGATGAGCTTTCTCTCTACGGATACCAAGGGCGATGTCATGCGCAACTACGGCAATATTGCAAAGGCTTATGGCTACCATGTATCAGTAATTGACCTGCGTAACCCGACCCGTTCCAACGGCAACAATCTCCTTCATTTGGTCAACAAGTATATGGATCTGCATCAGGCGAATTCCGATGTACTTGTATATAAGGCGAAGGCCGAGAAGTATGCAAAGATTATCTCCAAGACCATTATTCTTTCCGGCATGGATGCGGCAAGCTTCGGACAAAACGCTTACTTTTATGATGCGGCCGAGGGACTTCTGACTGCGACCATCCTGCTTGTGGCAGAATTCTGTAAGCCGGAGGAACGCCATATCGTATCTGTGTTCAAGATTATCCAGGAACTGTTGGCTCCTTCGGGAAAGAAAGGCAAGAATCAGTTTCAGCAACTTATGGAAATGCTCCCCAACGATCACAAAGCCAAGTGGTTTGCTGGGGCTGCGCTGAACACTGCCGAACAAAGCATGGCATCTGTCATGTCAACAGCGTTGTCCCGACTTAATTCCTTTCTGGACTCCGAATTGGAGCAGCTTCTATGTTTCGATACAGAGATCGATGCCGAGAAGTTCTGCCGAGAGAAATCAGCCATCTTTATCATCATGCCGGAGGAGAACCCTAATACCTTCTTCATGATTTCCCTTATCATTCAGCAACTCTACCGTGAGATATTGGCCGTAGCAGATGAAAACGGCGGGCAGCTCAAAAATCGCTGTGTATTCTTCTGCGACGAGTTTGGAACGCTGCCGAAGATAGAATCTGCGGAGATGATGTTCAGCGCATCCCGATCCAGACGTCTGCAGATCGTTCCGATCATCCAATCTTTCGCCCAGCTCGAAAAGAACTATGGCAAGGAAGGCGGCGAAATCATCGTAGACAACACGCAGATTACGCTGTTCGGAGGCTTCGCTCCCAATAGTTCTTCTGCCGATACGTTGTCCAAAGCCCTGGGAAGCCGCACAGTTATGTCCGGTTCCGTGTCTCGAAGCAAGTCCGATCCATCCGAATCTTTGCAGATGATGGAGCGGCCGCTCCTCACTCCCGATGAACTGAAAGCCTTGCCCAAGGGTGATTTCGTCGTGATGAAAACAGGCGTCCATCCTATGCGCGTTCATCTCAAACTGTTCTTCAAATGGGGTATCGAGTTTGACAAAGGCAATCCCTATACCATTGCAGAGAACGGGAACCGCAAAGTGCAGTACGCAAACAAAGCCGAATTGATGGATGGGATCATCAAAAAGTATCATCCGGAAGCTTTACTTGAAAAAGATACTGCTGTTGATGGCAGTTCAATGACGGAAGCAACGCAGGCAGAGGTCAAAATTCAGCAGCCACCCAAACGGAATCCAGCCCGAAGCAAGCAGCTTAAGCCTCTACCTGAACAGCAGGAAAAGGACTGCAAGAAAGACAGCACACAGGCCTCGCAGAAGCAAACAGGTACCGAAACGGAGGCGGAACCCATGCTGCAGGAGGTGAATCCCGATAGGCAGACTTGATTTTCTGTATCGCATGGAGCTCCCTCACCGTGCAAAATCCGTCTATATCTACCTTGCGGATCGAGCCAACAAAGACGGTGAATGCTGGCCTGCGATTCCTACCATCGCCAGAGAACTGAAACTGTCGCAATCGACCGTGCGCCGAGCCTTGCAGGATCTTCGTAAAGCCGGACTGTTGGAAACTGAGCAGCGATATCGCAAGCATGGAGGTAAGAGCAGTTTGCTATATACGCTGAAATAACGCTTTTTCTCCGCCTATTTACCGAGGGCATAGTATACCCTCTTGGTGGCAGGTGGTACCTGTCTCCGTGGAAGGAGAAGGTGAACGACCCATCGGAAGAAATACTACAGCAGAAAGAAACACTTTCGCAGACAACGATAATACAACTCCGGCAACCGGTTTGTCCTTTGGGCGTGAGAGAATTACGGTGGGTATCCGGAGATCATATAGGCATCGTCGAAAAATGCGAGAACGGCATGGTGTACACCATTGAGGGCAACGTCAATAACGACTGCGCCCAGGGCGCTACTATGTAGGCGATACCTGCATCTTCGGGTACGGTTTGCCGGCATACTAAAAACCGGAGAGCCCGGCTTTGGGCTCTCCGGATTCACTTAATAAATCTATAATGTTGTCTTACAAATCAATCATAGTTAGCCGTTTCAAACAGCAAACTCACTCGGCGAAGTAGTGAGGTTTTTGTCGTCTCACAAAACATGTCCCGTCCAATATTCACCTTATAACACCGGCCGGAATACTCTCTTACAAAAACAGCATTATAGGCTTCTTTAACTCTCTCATCCAACGACACAGTTGGTTCTTTACCTATATTGATATCCATTAATTCTCTTTGGGATAAAAGAACACTTTCCATGCTACTGCGTATATCCTCTACCATTTCCAGCAAAGGAGAACAATCTTCTCCTCTAGAAAAGCGGGCATAGCGGCTCAGATCTTTTATCCGAAGCCCCAACATAATTGGTACAACAATTAAATTGCAGAAATTGTTCTCGTCCGGCCAGTCGCTTCCGCGCGCCGACTTATCCGCAGTAACTCGCGTAAGAACAAGATATTTTGAAGCCTCCCGTAGTGAAAATTGGTATTTTTTTATTACCGCTTCGCATACTTTGTCGTATACGAAAGGACTTCCATTATATCCAATGCTTCTATAGAATTTTGCCATATCCGCCGGCGGAAGAGACACTCTCAAATCAAAAAATCGTTCCAAATACCGGCCGGCATCAAAACCACTTCCATAGTGCTGTCGAATCGTATGCTGCAGTTCCTCCGCATTTATGGAAAAAACGAATGTGATTCTGTCATTCGCAAAATAGTGCTTGATTCTCTCCAAAAGTTTTACAGCGAAACTTGGTCTGCAGCGATCGAGCTCATCCACGAAAACGACGAGACGATTTCCTCTTTCATAGAGAAACGAATCAAGAAAGTTTTTTATCTCATCCTCAATGCTTTTCGCTTTTTTTATTTCCGCAAGAGGATCTTCGCCTCGGAGCGCATCAATTACCGCTGTCCAGTTTTTTCCTGTAAACGAATCCAGAACAGTAGATGCTATTTTTATGCAGTCGCCGTCTCTGGAAAGGGAGTAGTCTGACTCAACATCATTGATAATTTCGTATACCAGTGATAAAACCGGATCCTCATCACCGTCATTCGTCCATGCATCATAATACACGCAAACTTGCGGCTGAAGGTCAGGCATCGGTTTTCGGGAAAAATCGGATCATTTGCTTTGAAAAAGCGATTTATCTGGATCTGGAATTGCATGAACATGGTCGTTATTTGCATCCAGGAACATTTTAACCTGTTTTACAAAAAACGTTTTTCCGCTGCCCCAGCTGCTGTCAATCGCAATTGAAAAACTGCTGTCAATAACATTCAGCAGGTTTGCAAATCGGATTACATCCGCGCTTCTCCCGATTGTGTCGTTAACAAACGTTTTCCGCAAATTATCATAGGTTGGCAGCAATTCACTTGATTTCATTTTCGTTTCCCTCTTTCTCTATAAGAAATGTGAAGTGAGGATAGGGGCGATTAAAAGATTGGCATCCCCCAAAATTTTAATCACCAATGTCTATCTCGTCATCAACCATTGGAATGCTGTCAAAATAGGCGCGTAACTGTGCATATTCAGCATGGTCTAATAAGTCGAGACCATTTGCCGTTCCGAGCTTGACGAGATCGCGACATTTCTTTAGCCTCGCCAGCATCGGAATAACATTTTTTGCATCAAGGTTGATATAATCATATAGTTCTATCTGCTTAGATGGGATTTTATAGCCTTTTTGAGAACTCGCAATTATTACGTCTTTATCTCGGAGTTTTCCGATAATACGCGCTCTGAATGCCGTATCGGAAATCCCTCGCAATTCGGTGTTGCTGAGCTGCTCTTTCAGTTCTCGGGTGCAAATATATCCACGACAATCATTGTTCATAAAGCGGAACAACAAATACTGTAAAACACTTACTTGCGCTTTGACCTCGGGATCCGGATCATCGGCGTTATGCTCTACAAACTTGACTGCCTGAGCAAAACAAAGCTTTGCAATATCCATATCGTAGTCCTCTGCAATTGCGCTGTTTTCAAGAATATAGGTGTCATATGTCTTGGGATATAACTCAACACGGATAATTTTTTTATTAAGTATTTTTAGATAATCAGGGGCATCGTCTGATTTTTTGTGCCGGTCGAAAACATACGCAAGCGTTCCGCTAATAAAATCTGCCATTTGTATGCGCACATCGTTTTTGCTATTTTCAAAGCTGAACTTGGCATCGCCAAAAAGGTTCGGCATATCTTGGCGGCTAGTCACATATTGGCAGAAGCTCTGCATATACTCATTGCCGCCTATCTCGTCAGCCACTATAGTTATTTTCTCAAATGCGCGGCGCAGCTCCCGATGGACAATGTTATTCATAAATTTATAGAAGGTCTTCTTATACTGGAGTCCCTTCATGCTCATATTTTCAATGCATTTCTTTTTGTCAACACAGACCGAGAAAATGCTGAATGGGATACCCTGAAGATCCGCTAATACGCGAAGTCGGCGTGCATGATTGCCGCCAATATTGCTCGATTTAATTTCACCTGTTTGAAAATGTTTTTTTCTTAATGCTTCGGCTTGCTGCGTAAAACTCTCAAGATCAGACTCCTTGACGATAATTGCTGTGATAATAAAATGCGTCGAAACGTTAGGGTTTTCAATGTCCCATCCAAAAGCTCCAGACTCGTCAGTAAATGCATAGACTCGCTCCACAAGCTCATTCCTTTCGTGCATATTATATAAAAAATATACCACAAAGCTGCTGCGCATTCAATGTATATATTAAAGCCGCACACGAATTATGCGGATTCTTATGTTTGCATTGCGCTTAAAAAAGATTAACATTGATACTCTTCCGCACAAACCTTAATGCGTTCATTCAAAGAACGGCAGCGTTATAAACCTGCGTATTGTCAGAAAATAACGAGATCATTATTCTGCGTTTTACCAATCGCTCGAAAATCAGCTTCATCATATCATTATTTTTCTGCCAACGATTCGGTAAACGCTGTACTGAATAGTTGCAAGTTCGTCGCAAGTTGGTTTTAAGTTAGTTGCAAGTTGGACGCAAAAACCTGCTCAGGATTACCCCAAAGCTATGTTTCCAACAGCGGAAGAAAAAGCCGCCCGGAGGGGGACACGATGTCCTCCGCCGGGCGGTTTTCCTACTTAATATCTCACAACAAAGAATCTTAGAGCCAGACGCCGGAAGAATTTGGTGTTCTTCTTCGGATGCGTAAGGAACGCGTCGCACAAGCATTTAAGCTTGCCGAGTTGTTTATTGAGCATCTCATGCGCGTGGCCCCGCCGGTTTCTTCGACAGGGTAGCACGTAAATCGGCTCTTAATTCCCGCCGTATCTTTGCCGCAGATCTTTACAACATGTGGCTAATAAGCCGAGACGCTGCGATTAAACTAACCCTCTTTTTACACTTTTTCAATCGGTATTTCTGTTATTTTACTGACGATATAATGCCTTAGGCATAGAAACGGCTATCGACGGAAGAACACAACAATGCGGCTACGATTTGCAATGTGAAAAAAAGCCAAACAGGTGCCAGAAACCAAAAACTTGATCAGCAAACGAACGGAGTAACCAGAGAGCAAACTGTGGCGAAGGCATCTGTAGGTAGCATGTCCAATAGTCCACCTTGTATAAAATGTAGCCATTATGTCATTTGGCGCAAGACTACTTGAAATATACGGAAAAAACCTTTAAAAAGAAATCAAGATGACTTTCCGGAAGTTATCAGGAGTAATTGTCAAACACGACGTAATGAAAGGAGAAAAAATGAAAAAAGTGCTTTCCTTCCTGTTGGTAGCTGTAGTGCTGGCAGCCCTGGCAGTTCCTGCGCTTGCTGCTAATACGACAGATACAACCCTGCCTACGGATTATATCACCTACTATACTGGAGCGAACACACCCGTTCGCGCAAAAACGGACTCGTCCCCGATTTTCATTAAGAATGACACATCTGTAAACATTACTTGCTATGCAAACGGGGTTGAGGAAGATACTACACCGACCAATCCGTTGTACAATGCCGGTCATACTGGATGGCAAGGGTACAGTCGCGCAGTGGTTCCCCCTGGCCGTTATCTTGTTCGCTCCATAATCAATGAAGCTGGATATTCGAAGGCCAGCCTGAACCTTTCCTGCTCCGTTAATGGAGAAACGACGTTTCTGAGTGGTTGGTGGAGCCCCGACTCGACGGGGTCTTACCCTGACGCTACTTATGGCTAATAACTAATACCCTGCACAACACAGGTGGGTTTATACCCACCTGTGTTAAAAATAGATATTTTCTTTGCGAGGAATTTCTATGAAAAAAACAATTTACGTTTTGATCCTTATTTGCATACTGATGCTCATGCCGTCCTGCAGGAAAAGCAGCGAACCGCAGGAAAAGAAGCCCGGCTTCAGCGAGAATGGTTCGGAAGTCGGGAATGTAAGTTCTATGGACAAACCGCAATTTGCAGCAGAAGAACCGGATGAAATCGGTGTAAGCGAAATCACGGAGGATACCTTTGCGGCACCGAAATACAACATTCAGGATGGAGCCGTTCGAGCATTTGGTGAAGAAATATCCGCTGCCGGTGTTCTTAAGGGCGATCTCGTGGAAAATGCCATGACGTATATTATTACCAATGCAGAAATATTCGATTCATCTGACGCTGCTGGCATTGATTCGTCTAAGATGGAAGAGTACATAGATTATCGATTTACGGATGAAAACGGGAACTTGCGTTCAGAAGTTCAGTTCCTGCTTGTGGATATCACGATCCGCAATAATGAAATGCCGCAGGAGCTGAATATATCGAGCCTTGAGCTTACCTATTGCGAGCCGAGCCAGACGGATCTCTCCGTGCGCTCGTTTTATCCATTGGCCTATCCCGCATATTTTTCAAACGCCGGCCCAAGATCGGGAGAGTACTCCAGCGAGTATTATCATTACACATTGCCCGCTGGCGAAAGCCTGTCGGTGAAGGTCGGGTGGTATGTCGATCTGACGAAGTATGATAAAAGCTCGTTATTTTTAATTTTCAATTCCCGGATAGAAACGCTAAGGCAGTATTTAGCTTTATTTCCGGCTTAAGGAGATTTGTATGTTTAAAAGGACACTATACCTTGAGTGCAGGAAGGCAATAAGAAACCGACTGTTTGTTATAGCGATCGCGGTTGGCTGCATGGTCACGTTATGCAGTCTGATACCGCAGGTAAAAAGCTATTATCGTGGAATACAAGTTGTAAATGGTTTTTCTGAGGTTTTCCAACATCGAAACCCCCATGCAGCCATAAACACCCTATACAATCATTGGGTGGGCGGGGAAACCTATACTTTAGGCTCCTCCGTATATTTTTTTATATTCCCTCTTTTGGTAGCAATACCCTATGGTTGGTCTTTTTGTAACGAGCACCGCATCGGTTACACAAGGTGTATGGTACTCAAAACTGGAAAATTTCCATACTATTTCGCCAAATACTGCGCCGTATTCCTTTCCGGCGGTTTGACAATGGTCATTCCTTTGATCTTTAACTTTTTGCTGACAGCCATGTTTGTTCCCGCAGTATGCCCGGATCCTTCCTATCTCATCTGGTATGCCGTAAATGGGGCCTCCCTTATGTCGGAACTGTACTACACATATCCGGCGGTTTATGTGCTGCTCTATTTAGCTATTGATTTTCTCTTTTGCGGACTGATCGCATGCCTGTCGTATTCTATTTCAACCATTTATAAGAATCGTGTTGTTGTAGTCTTATTACCGTTTTTTCTGCTTTTGGGATTGAACTTTGCCGGTGTCTCGATTGTTTATACGAGCAATCTTATACGGTACACCGAATTTTCTCCCATTTACTTTTTGCATCCTGCCGCAGCACGCTATGACGCCGGATGGAATGTTATCGTTGCAGAAGCACTGATCCTTTTCGTGCTTACCTTTGTTCCAACCGTTATAAAAGGAAAAGGAAATGAACTTTACTAAACTTATACATTTCGATGTTAGGAATGGTATTTGCAAAAACGTTGGACTTATACTTACTCCTTTTATAATAGCGCTTATTTCGTTTGTCGATTTTAACCGGACGTTTTATCCGTTAGCACTTGCTGAATCATCCGCGTCCAATGTGATCCCGACATATGCGGACCATATTATGTACATATACGGTGGTATGGCGCAGTATATTCCCAATCCTGCAGAGCCGTTTCAATTTCCTGCAAGGTGGATGATTTGGCTCATATCCCTGCTGTTTTTCATGTCAAGTTATGCTTACAAAGACATGCAAACATTTGGCATTCAGATTCTAACACGCAGCGGAAGTCGCCGCCTGTGGTGGCTGTCAAAAACCTTATGGTGTTTCTTCGGAACACTCCTTTTTCATACAGTCCTCTGGGTGACAGTGTGCATTGCCTGCCTAGTGACGAAGGCGGAACTTTCTCTTGTTTTACATGCAGACATAATTTGCAAGCTTTTTCAGACCTTTTCCACCGGTACTGCCATCGGCGAAATACAAATCTCCCTGCTTGCTTTGCTGTTGCCTGTTGTTGTTTCATTTTCCTTGTGTCTATGCCAGATGACCCTTTCTCTGTTTATTAAACCAACACTTAGTTTTTTAACAATGGCCGTAATAGCAATCCTTTCGGTATATCTATTCTCGCCGGCGCTCTTATGCAATTATGCCATGCCTATCCGAACCGAACTGTTTATGTCAAACGGCGTAAACGTAGATACCGGCTATATTTATGCAGTTTCATTTGACTTTTTCCTGATACTATTGGGCGCTATAATTTTCCGTTCCTATGACTTGATCAATAGAGACTAAAGAGGTGAATATATTGAGCGAAATCGTGGTAAATGAAGTGTCAAAAAGCATTTACGGCGTCCCTATAATAAACAGCGTATCTATGACACTTGTATCAGGGAACGTATATGGTTTTCAGGGAATAAATGGCTCCGGAAAAACCATGCTGATGCGGCTGATCTGCGGACTGATCTATCCGACAAAGGGGGAGATCGTGATCGACGGAAAACGGCTGGGAAAAGAGATCACTTTCCCGCAGAGTGTAGGTCTTCTGTTAGAAAACCCCGCATTTTTAGATAGCTATACCGGATTTGAAAACCTGGAAATGCTTGCTTCTATTAAAAATATAATCACCCGAGAGGAAATACACGATGCAATTACTTCTGTGGGATTAGATCCGCTGGATAAACGAAAATATAAAAAGTTCTCTTTGGGAATGAAGCAACGACTCGGTATAGCAGCTGCTATCATGGAAAAGCCGGATATTCTCATTCTCGATGAACCCACCAACTCGTTGGATAGCAGCGGGGTCTCTTTGGTGAAAACAATTCTTGCAAAAGAAAGAGAGCGTGGCGCAATTATAATTCTTGCCTGCCATGATCTTCCTGTACTTCAAGACGTCTCCGATGAAATCTTTCTTCTGGAGCAAGGGAAAATAACAGAACATTTGTATAAGCCATTTTGAGGTACGAAATGAAAAAATTTATATTGCCGGTGGTTATCTCCCTTCTTGTTTTGGGATGGGCAGCGCGAGTGTATTCCATCAACGCAGATCTGGACTTGCCTCAGAAAATCGTCTATCCGCTTGGCGAGATAGTGCCTATTGAAAATGACTACTTTGACTATGAGTTTGAGGATATGGACGGGTACTCCGTGCAAGTGCTGCGTTCGGAATTGGTGAGCGCAAAAGAGTTTCTTGATCGGTATAATGCGGGTGATCGTCTGCCGGAACTGGGACCATATTCCGATTATGTGTATGCAGTAGAGATAACCGTAACAAACACCAACAATCCTTATACCAATGAAAAAGGCATAGCTTTATTACTATATAACCTGGTGGGGAAAAACTACATATTATCAATCGATAATATTTGTTTTGCTATTTCCAATCCACATATGCCGGGCCTTTCCTTTTCGTTGCAGCAGAATGCCAGTAAAACAATACTTCTTCCTTTTATAGTAATGGGATGGCAGAACGACTATAATGACTTGCTTGAAAATCCGCCCATGCTTCAGATCACACAATACCCACACCAGAAAATGCTTGAAATCGCCTGAGAACCCATATTGTTTTACACAGAATGGATTTGACCTTAGTTCATATCAAATTCGTTTTGGAGGTGACCCACGCAAACCGTTGAGACCGAACACTACATCCTCCACTACGGCGCGAACACCGCAGCCGAGCGCGATATCGAAAAGATCGCCGCGCTGCAGGAGGGCTGCTTCTCCCACATCTGCGCCGTGCTTGGCCTGACGCCGGATTTCAAGATCGAATACTTTCTCTGCGATTCACCGGAGGAGGTAGGCCGCATCTGCGGCGGCGACGACGAGCCCTGCAACGGCTTTGCCGACCTGCCGAGCCGCATCTACGC
>OKSD01001836.1_pt1 | contig 19759 bp, 18 predicted proteins | sample 1601221 | NCBI WGS metagenome assembly OKSD01 (sample SAMEA3541550, study PRJEB24748) | human gut metagenome | biome: human gut; feature: human-associated habitat; material: faeces | place: China | collected 2012
CGCTGCTGTGCGGACTCTGTAGACGGAGATTTCTTTGAACTCACGGGAGAGCAGGAAAAAATGATCCGCAGTGTTCAGCAGCAGATTGAGGAGTGTGTGCCGGATTTGGACGAGCGAATCCGGCAGCAGGAAGAAGCCTTGGAACAAGTCGCGCAGCAACAGACAATGTAATATCAAACGGAACGGGCCGGAGTCTTAGCAATAAGATTCCGGCCCTTTTTTCATTTCAGAGAGGAGTTCACTTATGCCGTACTATTTCATGCGAGACACGCCGCTGCAGGCGTTGGAGCAGTTGATGATGTCTCAGCCCGGTCAAAAGCCCAGAGGTGGTGGAATATACCGCAGCCCATTTCGTTACACGCCCAAAGATGTGGCGTGCGAATACTGCCAGAACTATGTCCGCAAGCATCCGTGCCGCCTATGTGAATGTACCTGCCTGGAGGAGCGGATCGAGGCAGGTGTGCTGGAGCTGAATGCGTTCATGTGGGACTGCTTCACCCCCTCTATGGGGCCGCAGTTTCGAAAAAGGATGCATCAGCAATTCAGAGAGAGGAAACCTCAATTCTTCCAATTCTTCCTGTCCGATGCCCACCGGCGAAGATGGACACATTGGCGAGAGCGCTGCTGGCGTTTGTCCGACCGGAACAAAGCGGCCCTCTTCCTGCTCACGGCATACGAGAGCCTTTGGCGCAGGATGGTCTGGAAATGCGGGAATGACGGCTTTGACTTCCAAAGCGTCCGGCTCGGAGGAATCGAGCCGGAGCTATACAGCGTCTACCAGGCGGCGAAGGCCATTGCGGTCGGCTGCTGTAATATCACTCTCGCAGACCTTGCGTCTCCGGAATTGGTCACAGATGAGGCGTTCCACCTGATCACTGGCGCACTGCTGATGGCCAAATACGGAGATGCGGTTTTGAATTTGGAAAAAGGAGTTGACGAAACATGATGATACAAGCGGTGCTTGGCAATCCGCATCACCCGGAATACGGCGTGGCGACCATTCCGTTTCCTATTCCCCGCGACCAGCACGCACACTGCATGGAGCTGCTGGAGGCGTTGGAAATCGGTGACGCGGTCAAGGCGGACTGCAAGGTGGAGAAGATCGACAGCTTCTACACCGTTCTCAAGCGAGTAGAAATGCTCACGGTCAATGTGGAGGAGCTGAACTACCTCGCCAAGCGGCTGGACAGCTTCGACACCGGCGAAGCCGCACAGTTTCAGGCGATGGCCCACAAGCTGGAGCTGTTCGAGTTAAAGGATCTCATCAACCTGACCTTCTGCTGCCAGCAGGCTACGGTCATCACCGACTTTTCCGACCTCGCCGCCATCGGCCGCGACCACTACATGAACCTGCACGGCGGCAGCGCAAGCGTGGATGAGCTGAACGCGCTGGACGGCAAGAAAACCGCACGGCAGCTCATCGAAAGCGGCAGCGGCACGGTGACGCCCTATGGTGTGGTCTACGACAACGGTATGAAATTAGAGCAGGTCTACGATGGCCGGTTCTTCCCCTGCTATTACTACAAGCCGAATGTCATCACCGTTGCGGTGACCTCTAAAGCCGAACCGGAGGATACGGAGCACATCACATGGCTGTTCCTCCCCATGGTGCAGGAGGAGATCGACCGCGCCCTCCTTCGCGGGGGCATCACTGATCCCGCCGATGCCCGCCTGCGGCTGGAGGACAGTCAGCTCCCCAATGAGGTGGATGTCCTTCTGGATATGGAGTACGAAACTCTCTCCGACCTCAGCGAACTGGCAGAGGCAACGGATGGATTGTCAAACGCGGATATGAAAAAGCTGGGGGCTGTGGTCATGCTGGCAAAGCCGGAGAACGCGGCGCAAATCAAAAATCTTGCGGAAAACCTCGACCTCTTTGACTTTGCCCCCGGTGCACACTCTCCCGCCGAGTACGGCAAGTACATGATCCAGCAGTCCGGCCATTTCGACTATGACGAAAACCTCGACGCTTTTTATGACTATGAAAAGTACGGCTCGGAGCGCATGAACGAGGAGGACGGGATGTTCACCGACCGGGGCTACATCGCCTATAAGGGCTATATCAGCATGGAGGAAGTGATGAACGGCAGCCAGAGCAGCCACATGGTGATGGGAGGGCTTTCACGATGATCATTCGAGCGGAACTGAAGTGTAAGCAGGCAGGATGCGAGGCAGACCCCTGCGCCGTGGATAAGGTCATCGAGCTGCCAAACCCGCGGTTCAAGCAGTTCAGCCGCGCACTGCTGGCTGACTATGATTTCATCGCAGAGAACAAAAACGCTGTCCGACACGATGATGATGCCAGGCACTGTCTGCTCGTCCTCGACGCGGAGGGAAAGGACGGTTTCCTTGTTGACCCACAGGGATATAACTACGCCCGGTACAGCGCTTTTGTTCCCAACGCCCGCAGCTTGCTGACGCCGGATATGGGGATCGACCGCAGCTACCTTTCGCCGGCAGATCCTTGGCGGGATGAGAGCAGGGATGAAATGCTCCGCATGACGCTGCGCGTCAATGGAAAGCCGGACTACACCCTCGTCCTCCCCGCTGATGAGGAATACCTGGACGCTGTGAAAAATTACCTCGATATTGATGTTTTTGCGGATGCCATACTCTGTGATATTCACTTCAAGGTGCCTTACATCGGGGAGCTGATCCGTGATACGGATTACCCCGCCGTGGAGGATTACAACGATTTTGCCGAAGCTTTGGAGGATATCTGGCAGCAGGACGGTGCGCTTCTGACCTACGCCGCCGTGCTGGAGGCCGAGCGGCCGGATACGCTGCGCGGAGCCTGTGAACTCCTGCGAAATCTGGACAACTATCAGCGCATCACGGAGGATGCCTACGGTTACGGTCAGCAGCGATTGCAGGAAACACTGGGGCTGGACAATGAGGCCATCTATGAGCTGGACGGCTACATGGATTTTGAGCAATACGGTCAGGACTGCATGGAAAACGACTGTGTGGCAAAAACAGAGTTCGGCCTGCTGCGCCGCTTGGACCCGCCCTTCCCGGAGCAGACGCAGGGGCAGCAGATGTTTCAGTAGACTTTGCGGCAGATGTGTAGTATGTTTGCCGTTACCAAAAAAGAAAGGAAGGAACACCAAATGGCTGTAAACGCAAGAACAGAGGAATTCCAACACATTGAAGTATTTGATAAGCCCGCGCTGTTCACCAACGGGCGTATTGCCCGTGATACCGTGCCGAAGGGCTGGTACTGCTATGACATTCGAGGCTCTGACGATGATCCCGGTGAGCTGTGCTACATGGAAGAAAATGTTGTGGTCAACCACGCAGGCTCGGTGCTGATGCCGGAAAAGCTGGCGATGCCTAAGTCCGGACGGCTGGATGTGCGGGATGAGCTCGGTTTTCTCGATGAAGGCAACATGACGCTCCGTGAGTTCTGCGAAGCACATCAGATCCCCTATCCCGCAGAGAACATGAAATTTCATATCCGACCTGCCCGCCCGGAGGAGGCGGGCTTATTTTATACCCCGCACCCCGAAGAAGATAAGCGGCTGGGTACCGTTGGCCATGTCCGCATGGATTTCGGGCGCAGCGGCAATGAGTTCTGGCATACCTGGTGGCCCCGTGGCCCGGAGGAACTGAACAGCCCCGCGTTTAAGAAGGAACTGCAGGAGGTCGTGGACACGCTGCGGGAGAGCGTGCTGAAAAGTCGCTTCGCGATGGAGCGTTTTTGCTATGACCACGGCGGGAAAATCGACGGCGGCTATGTACAGAACTACGGCTACATCGTGGAAACGGAGCATTACCGCTACTGCCTGCGCTGTAATCCGTCCCCTGGTGACTATAACGGGTATCTGACGGCCTATGATCTGGATGTCCAGCGGCAGAACATGGCGCAGGACAAGCCGCTGGTGGGCCGCGTCACCTATGCCAATGGCGATGGACAGGAGTTTACCGATGCCGAAGCCTTTCTCAAGTGTGTGAGAGAAGAACTTCCGTATCGCTCCACCACAGGCTTCCGTTACGAGGTGCTGACCGACGATCCCAGTGTCCGCAAGGCGGTGGATGACATGATCTTCGACTTCTACGGCGAGGAAGCCCCTTGCCAGCAGGAGGATCACGAGCCTCGACCCGAGCAGGGCATGACCTTCGGAGGAATGTAATGGACGCTTCAAAAAAGCAGCGAGAGCTGGTCGCTTTCAAGAGCCTTGCCGAGCTGAAGCGGTTCATACGGCCCGGTGTGGAGTTTAAGACCGTCAGCCACGCCAATCACGCGGATATGGTGGGGCTGACCCGTGTGGTGACCACGGTGCAGACGGTGGGCTTCTATTCCAAGATCAAGGACCAGCCGGAGCATCCCTTCTCCACCTGCAACCACGGCAAGGGCTTCTACACCGATTTTGGAAAAGCCGGCAATTACATCTTTGATGGTACGACGGTCAAGGTGAAGGATACTCGAAAGCAAGATCGCGGCGTGATCTACGAGCTGGAGTTTTACGACAGAGAGCAAAACATGGAGGAAACAATGATGGACAGAAAAATGGTAAATTTTATCAAGGAGCAGTATCCCCCCGGTACCCGCATCCGGCTCAATTCGATGGATGATCCCTACGCGCCCATTCTTCCCGGCACCGAGGGTGAAGTGGACTTCGTGGATGATATTGGCACTATCCACATGAAATGGGACAACGGCAGGACATTGGGGATTACCCCAGGCGAGGACAGCTTCACCGTGCTGCCGCCCAAGCTGACCACCCTCAAGCTGTATATGCCCCTGACCGCCGATCTCTACGAGCGAAACGAGTACGGTGATCTCGATGACAGTAGCACATTGCTGGAGGGCAGTGAGCTGCGCAGCTATCAGGATCAGATCACGGCGGCACTGGTGAAAAGCCGGATGCCGGAGGAAACCGAGCGAGGTCTCATGCATTGGTATGATGAAGCCGACAGCGTTGACCGCAAGGTACGCTCTGCCGTCTTCGCCGTGGAGGTGCGTGACCGGCAGCTCTGGGGCGTGGCGGAATGCCGCGTCACCGGGGAATTATCGGATACAGAGCTGGAAACCTTAAAGGAGTACCTCACTGGACAGGCATCGGACGGCTGGTGCGAGGGGTTTGAGCAGCGGGATATCCTTGTGGATGACGGCTGTGAATTGTATGTCCACTTTTGGAACTCGGACGAGTGGAGCATCCAAACGGAACAGGAGCTCTTTTCTCCCAAGCTGGCAGAGGGACTGCCGGAGCTGTGCTTCTCCACCCTCCCCGGCACCGGTGAGCTCATCTGCATCAAGCGCGGTGAAAGCGGCTACTACCCCAGTGATTGGAACACGAACGATCCAGCGCATAACCGTGAGATAGCGGACTATAACAACGAGCGGCTTGGCGTGACGCAGGAGCAGCGGTTGGCAATGGAGTGCGGCAGTATGCACGGCTGGGGCGTCCCTGGTGCTGACCCGAAAACCTATGAGCAGAACGGGATGAAAATGGGAGGGATGACCCTTGGGTAAAAAGATATTTGGCATCTATCTGGCAAAGCTGGACGCACCCAATAGTGAGGCCCACGCAAGGCTGGAACTGCCCGCTTCCCCGTGGGAATTGCACGATGCAATGGACAAGGTGCAGCTTCAGGAGAACGAGGAGCTGTATCTGGAAATTGACGATTACTATGGCTTCGAGTATCTCGCTCCTCACTTGATGGAACTGGACGCCAGCCTCAATGAACTGAACGATCTTGCCGGTCGTCTGGCTGTGCTGGATAAAACGGAGCAGGAAGCGTTTGACGGCCTGCTCCGTCTGGAAATTCAGAGAAAGGTAGAATCCAACGGCAGTATTCTTACCATGCAGGACCTGAGAACTCTGGCGGTCAGCGCGGGGCAGATTGCTGCCATGTGGTCGGCGCGACCAGTGACGCAGAACTGGGCCGCTTCTATGCGGAAAACGGCTTCATGGAGGAACTGGACGGTCTATCCGACGATGTGTTCGAGATGCTGGACTTTGGCAAAATCGGCAAAGCCCTGCGTACCGGCGAAAACGGCACATTCACACGGAGCGGCTATGTGGTGAAGCACAGTGAACTGGTCACCGCACCACCCTGCGCCAAGGAACTTCCCGAAAAGCCGGAATATCTCTTCCGGCTCACCCTTGGCCTTCATCCTGACCTCGAAGATGACCGCACCGTCACGCTGGAATTGCCTGCGTCTGCTGAAGCATTGAGGGAAGTGCAGAAGCAGCTCGGAGCGGACGGCTGGGAGGGTGCTATGGTTCTCGACTATGACGGGATCATCCCACAGGCGGCAGAGTTTGCTGACTTGCCAACGGAGCTGGATGCCTTCAACGATTTTGCGGAGGCAGTGGAGGATATGCCTTCCCGCGAAAAACAGATCCCGAAGCTGAAAGCCCTGCTGGAGCATTTCGAGGTAACGGATCTGGCTACTGCTGCGGGCCTTGCCGAGCATATCGGGGATTACATCCTCACGCCGGAGATCAGTTCGCCGCAGGAGGCGGCCATTGATGAACTGAACTTCACAATGGATGCCCACTCGGCGGAACTGCTCCTGCCTCATGTAAATCTCTTCACCTACGGGAACGAGATCATCAAGGATGACAATGCTGCACTTACCTCCTACGGCCTGCTGCATCGGGAGGACTATCAACCGATGCAGACACCGGTGCAGGAGCGCTTTGAAATGGACACGCAGCAACTAACATGATTCTATCCTACCAAGCCAGTAGATAGAAAATATACCAAGGTGCCGTTTTTCCGGATGGGGAAAAGCGACCCCTTCTTTTTTGCGCTCTTTTTGTCTCCTATTCCGGGATAACGGCTCCGGAAAGGAGGAACTGTGGCAACCAACGAAGCCCTTGCGGAATATCTTGCGCTTCACCACAAGGGTGAAGCAAATGCCGTCACCAGCCGGGAGTTGGAGTGCAGCTTCCAAATGCGTGGTTCTGAGCTGCGCCGGGAGATCAACGCCCTGCGCGGTGACGGCATTCCCATTTGCAGCTTTGAGGGCGGCTACTATTACGCCGCCACTGCCGAGGAGCTGGAGCGTACCATCCGGCAGCTCCGCAGCCGCATCAAGAAGATCGCATTTGCGGAGCGCGGCCTGTCCAGTGCTTTGCCGGACTATGTAGATACCGGTCAGCTTTCTCTCCCGCTGGATGGGGGTGATGCCCCTTGAACAGCTTTATCCCATGGGTGGGCGGCAAGAGCAAGCTGCTGTGGATCATCAACAAGATGGCGCCGGATCACTACAGCCGGTTCATTGATGTGTTCGGCGGTAGCGGCACGGTGACCATGAGCCGTCCCATCCAGCAGGGTTGTATGGAGGTCTACAACGATTTCAACAGCAATCTCACGAATCTCTTCTGCTGCGTGAAAAACCGCCCCTTAGCGCTGCTGGCGGAATTGGGCTTTCTGCCTCTGAACACGCGGGATGATTTCAATGTCCTGTACAAGTTTCTCTCCAAGGGCGAAATCACGGATGACTATCTGCAGGAAGAAATGGAACTGACTGAGATCCTGCTCAAGCCGCCCGAGGCCGAAGCTATCCGCACTCTTCTGCTGGAGCGTGCTCCCCGCGGAGATGTCCGCCGTGCCGCAGATTTCTTCAAACTGGTTCGGTACAGCTTCAGCGGCAGCTCTAAATCATTCGGTGGTAAGCCCTGCGATATCCGCCGCTTCTTCCACCTGATTTGGGAGTGCTCTCGCCGGCTGGCGAATGTCATTGTGGAGAACAAAGACTTTGAGGATGTCATCCGCCGTATGCTGCAGAACTCCGGCAAGGTACTGGACAATGCGAGTCCCATCATCACCTCCCGACTTGCAAGGAACATTCGTATCTCGGTCATCAAAACGCCTGTGTTGGATGAGGACGCCGGCGTTGCCGCGTCCATCCGTATCGTAAATCCCAGAAATCTCAGCAAGGCTGACTTTGTACAGAGCGGCACGGCCACAGAGGAAATGCTGGATTTCCTGTCCGCCTGCCTTCGCTACGGCGTGTCTATCTGCGTGGCGGGAGCGACCTCCTCCGGCAAGACCACCGTGGCGGGCTGGCTCCTCTCCACCATTCCGGACCGCAAGCGCATCTTCACCATTGAGGATGGCTCACGAGAACTCCAACTCATCCGTGAGCATGACGGCAGGGTGACGAATTCTGTTGTTCACACGCAGACCCGCGACAGTGAAAATGAGCGCCAGCGCATTGATCAGATCGCATTGCTGGATATCGCTCTGCGTTTCAATCCGGACATCATCTGCGTGGGCGAGATGCGCGGCCCGGAGGCCAATGCGGCGCAGGAGGCCGCCCGTGTGGGCATTGCGGTGCTGACTACCATTCACTCCAATTCCAGCGAGGGTACCTACCGCCGCATGGTGTCTCTCTGCAAACGCGCTGTGGATACCCCGGACGATACCCTCATGGGATATGTCACCGAGGCGTATCCCATTGTGGTTTATTGCCGACAGCTTGAGAATAAGCAACGCCGCATCACCAACATCTCTGAATGTGAGATTCTGCCGGACGGAAGCCGCAGACTTCACAAGCTCTATGAGTATCACATCACGGACAACCATCTGGAGGACAACCGCTTCATCATTGAGGGTGAGCACCGGAAATGTGAGGAGATATCCGAAAGCCTGCGACGCCGCTTTATCGAAAACGGGATGCCGCTTGGAGCGTTGGCGCAATTCGTTCAAGGAAAGGAGGAAGATGAATGACTATGATCCAGCTGATTGCCTGCATCGGCATGATCGCAGGGCTTTTTATGGTACTGCATGTCTCGCCGCGAGAACTGAGCGACAGTCTTTTTTCCCGCTTGACCGCAGCTCCCGGCAGTATCCGTGCCGATATCAACGAGACGACCAGGCGAAAAAAGGCGGGATTCCTCCGGCGTGAGATCACCGAGGCGCAGGCGGTCTTGGCAGCCTCCGGACGGACAGACAAGTTCCCGCTGGTGTGTTTCACCTCTATGCTCTGCTTTGCACTGGGTGCCTGTATCGCCATTGCCGCAGGAAACGCATTCCTCGTGCCGGTACTGGCTGTCGGCCTGATGCTGACCCCGTTTTGGTATGTCAAGCTCACGGCGGGCAGCTTCAAAAAGGATGTGGCGGCAGAACTGGAAACTGCGCTGTCCGTCATTACTACAGCCTACCTGCGTACTGAAAACTTCCAGCAGGCCGTGGAGGAGAATGTTCGTTATCTGCACCCTCCGGTGCAGGAGGTATTCCAGCATTTCCTGATGCGTATCAAGCACATCGACCCGGATATGGATGCGGCACTCACTGACCTGAAAGCCGCCATCGACAACGAGGTCTGGCGGGAATGGTGCGATGCCGTGATGGCCTGTCAGGCAGACCGAAGCCTGACAAGCATTCTGACACCCATCGTCAGCAAGCTGTCGGATATGCGGGTGGTCAATGCGGAGCTGGAAAATCTGGTGTTTGGTCCCCGCAAGGAGTTCATTACTATGGCAATCCTCGTGCTGATCAACATTCCGCTGGTGCGCTTCATCAATAAGGACTGGTATCACACGCTGGTAGCCACTATCCCCGGTCAAATGGTCGTCGCTGTCTGCCTTGCCGCTGTGTTCGTGTCCTTTGCATTCGTCGTGAAGCTGACGCAGCCCATTGAGTATCGGAGGTGAGAGGGTGAAATTGCTGTTATTCCTGTTCGGTGCCGCCTTGGCCGCCGGACTGTATTTCGTTCTGGCGGACCTACTGAAGATCCCCAGGCTGGCAACGGAGCGTGCCCTCATCTCCGCAGGACGCAAGGAGCGCAGTCTTGTGAAATCTATGGAGACGCTCGTCTTGGGATGGTCGCTGAAGCTGGCTCCGCTGATCCGCTTGGATGCCTACAAACGCAGACGGCTGGAAACGAAGCTGACTGCCGCAGGACTGGATATGACCCCCGAGGTCTTTACGGCTTACACCGTTCTGAAGCCCTGCCTCATCCTGCTGGGGATCATCCCGTGCCTCCTGATCTTGCCCATCCTGACACCATTGGTGGTAATACTGGCGCTGCTCACTTACTTCAAGGAGAGCCGTCGGGCGGATGAGCTGTGCAAGGCCAGAATGGAACTGGTGGAGGGTGAACTGCCTCGCTTCGTGGCGACCATCCATCAGGAACTGGCCGCCAGCCGGGATGTCCTGCGTATTCTGGAGAACTACAAGAAACACGCCGGGCCCGACTTTGCCCGTGAACTGGATGTGCTGACGGCGGATATGCGCTCCTCCTCTTATGAAGCGGCGCTCATCCGTTTCGAAGCCCGTATGGGTTCTGCTATCATTTCGGATATCGTCCGCGGTCTCGTCGGCATCTTGCGGGGCGATGATGGGCGGATGTACTTTCAAATGCTCTCCCACGACTTGAAAGCGCTGGAGCTGCAGCGCCTGAAAGCCAAGGCGGCGAAGATCCCGCCAAAGATCCGGGTGTTCAGCTTCCTCATGCTCATGTGCTTCATGCTGACGTACATCGTCATTATCGTCTACCAGATCATCAACTCGCTGGGTTCGCTGTTTTAAGGAGGAATGCCTATGAAGAAATTACGAAAACGGCACTCCGGCGAGGGCTATATCGATGTGTGCGTGTTGGTGGTCTGTGCCATGCTGGTGCTGGCACTGGCGGTGCGGATCCTGCCGGTATTCGTCGCCAAGCAGCAGCTTGACACCTATGCGGTGGAGCTGGTGCGGGAAGCGGAGATCTCCGGCAGAGTCGGAACGGAAACCAGCCGCCGTGCCGCAGCACTCACCGACAGCACCGGACTTGATCCCAATATCCGCTGGTCGAAAACGGGTCGCATCCAGCTCAACGAGGAAGTCACCGTAACGCTGACATTGGACATGGACATCGGCCTGTTTGGTGGCTTCGGCTCATTTCCCATTACGCTGCGGTCGGAGGCCACCGGAAAGTCGGAGGTGTATTGGAAATGAGCAAGCACCATTTCCTTCGCCGCCACCCCGGCGAGGGCATCCCTATGATCCTTGCCATCGTGCTGGTCCTGCTGATGCTTTTTTGCACGGTCGCGGAGTTCAGCCGGGTGTGGATCATTGCCCAGGGTGTCAAGGAGGCTGCCCAACAGGCGGTCATCTCCACCATCAACGACAACTATGATGATGTGTACCACGCTGTGCGGGAGGGCTATGCCGCAGGCTGGTATCCGGACGGCACAGGCCGATGGGATGAGAGCGTGGATACCGGCGACGTGTACGGTCAGCTGGCATCAACGCTTGGGCTGGAGAACACCGGCAGCGGATATCAGAAGATCTCAAACGGAAATGTGGAATATACCATCTCCGGTCTGAGCGTGGAGCTGAGCAACAACGCCCTCAGTTCCGGTCAAAGCAAGGGCTATACCGCCGCAGTGGAGATCCGCTTGGAGGTACCGGTGCGATTCCTTGGGAACCTTTTGCCCGCAGCTGAAATGACGCTGCATACGGAAGCTAAATATGTGCCGGTATTCTGAAAAAGTTTCGCTTTCCCAATAGACTTACGCCGAAAGGTGTGGTATTGTCCAATCAAGAGATAAATCAGAAAAGGAGGAAAATCAATGAACGACAAGACGAAACGGATCATCCTCATCACCGTCTGCTGCCTGCTCTGCGGTGCGGCAGTCATCGGGATCGCCGGACGCTTCGGCGGGAATACGGTGACGCCCTCTGGAACGGTATCAGGCAGCCAACTGGACAGTAACGACCCCAATGTGAACATCAACAACCAGGGAGATGTGAATGTCCCCTCGCTGACGCCGGAGCAGAGTGACCCCGGCCAGGGTGCAAACTCCAACGGCACGGAGCAGACCATTCAGGCAGACCCCGTTAAACCGGACGCTCCGGAAAAGCCGGAATCGCCCAGCGGCACGGCGACACTTCCGGATGATCACAAAGCGGAGGATGTGCCGACCTCGGAACGCAAGACAGAGGATGAACCGCACCCCACATATCCGGAGAAACCCACCTCCAAGCCTGCGGAATCCCAGCCCGCTGCAGGAAGCACGAACTCCTCCGGTCAGGTATATGTGCCGGGCTTCGGCTATGTAGACAGCAGCGGTGATAACACGGTCATCGATGGACAGGACATCTACGAAAACGGAAATAAAATCGGTGAAATGGGCGGCGGGAACTAACAGTACTCCCAATCAGCATGGCGCAGTCAGAAATGGCTGCGCCTTTTCTTTTTCCGAAGCTTTGAAAGGAGGAATCCATGAAGCGACTTCTCGCACTTTTTCTTTCCCTTGTGCTCATGCTGTGTGCGGCTGTTCCAGCTTATGCCACCGGTGACGGCAACTTCGACGGCGGTGGCGGCGGCATGGGCAGCGGCACATCCACCAACTACTGGAATCCGGGTATGGACGGTGTCCGCATTTCCGTGGTGAATGTGGACAGCCACGCTGTCGTGGGGAACACCATTGACTGGAGCAATCAGAATCCGAGCACCAACATGATCCACTTCGGAAAGGTATCCAAGCTCTCTTATAACAGCGGGCGGGCGTTGTCACCTGTCGTGGGAGGCTATACCTGTATCCGTCCAGCACAGAGTTTGCCTCGCATCATTTCGACCGGCGACTATCCCGCCAGCATTGCGGCGATTCGAAGCTACTTTACAGACGAGCAGGTCATTCGGGCGATTGCCGGATATGTGGGAATAGGCTTTGATACGCTTATTGCCGGCGATTACAAAATCGTTGTCGAGCCTATCGCCTACTTCGTCTACGGTGGAGCCTACTATGCCATGACGGCCACGGAAGCGGCGCTCTATGACCAAAAGGTAAACGGAAATCTTCGAAGCAAGATGGGATCGCTCACCCATAAGAATCTGCCGCTGGCCATCTTCCTTGAAGAAGCAGATCTGGGCTATCCCGCATGGTCTGGCAGCACCAACAGCAAGGTCAGCAACGATCAGATCATCTCGTCCCTCGGCATCGGAGTCGTCCGCTTCAACGGTGAGCTGGAGCCGCCCGATGTAAACGACTTCGACTATGAATACCGAGTCGATACCGATGTGATCTCCTCGGTGGAGGTGAGCGGCGGGCAGTCCGACCCGGATAATCCTGTGACTGTTCGCTTTGTGATTCAAGGCAGAACTTACACCGTCAGCAATGTCTACTATCCGGACGGCGACAGTCAATTGGTATGGGTAAAATGGCACACGCCGTCAGAGCCATGCGTCATTACGATTGCCGTCAGCGTGTCTGGCGGCGGCACGGCGCAGAGCACGATCACCTGCAACATCGTGGATCTGGACGGCAACGATCCGCCCAACCCGGTGGCGGATGACCGCAACGACCGTTTCCGTCTGGCCTCCATTCCAGAGAAAGAACAGGTAACATCCGCTTCCTGGGGCATTTGGTCACCTTGGTGGCAGGAAAATTGGGAATGGGTAGAGAACTGGGAGAAGTGCTGGCACACGGATCGATGGGTGGACGATAACAATGTGGTTCACCGTGACCGCTGGTATCACTGGGTAGATAACGGCTGGTGGGAGGATCATGGCTGGTGGGAGTTTGACTACAACAGCTACACCGCAAGCCTGAGCGCATCCATGCGCATCACGCCGGACAGCTTGTCACCCACTGCGACTGCAGCTACCATGAAAAGCGGGTACGGAATTCAGGAGAAAGTAACGGCCAGAGTAACGACCACGCAGAGCGCGGCTGTCACGGCGGCGCAGAATGCCGTGACCTATTTCCCTGAATTCGGGTACGAAGGCTTCTGGAGACTGCTGAACCGCAGCGTCAGCGGCAAGAGTACCACCTTCGCTTTCAAAAATAATCCATACAGCACCTATGACCGCCCGACCCACTTCACACCTATCTGGTACCCGGACGGCAGCTACACGCCGTACACCTGGCTCCTGGACTGCTGGACGCCCACGGGAATGCTCAGTATGAACCTGACGGATTCCGTGCGCATCGCCGGTGACCTGTGGGAAGAATGGCATATCGCACCCTCAAAATAACAACAAGAATTGGAGGTATCTATGAGCAAAATGAAATGCAAGCGCCTTTGTGTGATGCTGACCCTGTCCCTGCTGTTGGTCTGCATGATGGGAACCACGGCCTTTGCTGCCGGCACCGGCGATGTGGCCGGAGCGGTGGAAAGCACCTGGGCCACGGCATCCACGCAGATCAAGACCGTCGTCAACAATGTGGTGTTTCCCGCCATCGACCTGATCCTTGCGGTGTTTTTCTTCGCCAAACTTGGTACGGCTTATTTTGACTACCGAAAGAGTGGACAGTTCGAGTGGACGGCGCCCGCCATCCTGTTCGCGTGCCTGGTGTTCACGCTGACGGCGCCGCTGTACATCTGGCAGATCATCGGAATTTGAGGTATAGGCAATGACTTTTTACGAACAGGAGCTTCGGAAGATCGTCGGAGAACGGTACCCCGACGCCACCTATGTGGGCAGAGCCTGTTATGTGCGTCTGAGCGATATGAACCGGGCAAAGATTCAATTTGTCACTGGAATCGTCTCCAATCAGTACAACGCCCTGCAGATGACAATTCTGAACCGCAGTGAAGGACAGGTGGATACCCTGCGCCTTCGCTTTTCGGATCTGCTGGGGACGAAGGTAACTTCCAACCCCAACTTCCGCAATGGTGTTGACCCGCACATTTGGGATGACTATGGAAAAGTAGACTGGTATGTGTATCATCCCACCCGGCAGGACTACGAGAAGCTCTCCAACGCAGTATCGGACTATTTGGAAGTGTTCCAAGACATGAGCCAGTCTGCCGATCAGCAGTGGGCGCAGACAATGTAAACCGAGCATGATTTGAAGGCCGTGCCAACTGTACGGCCTTTGCCATATCCCAAGCAGTTGGTACGGCCTCACCCGGAGGAGGTGAAACCGATCAATGTTTATTTGGGATTTTGTTGCCGATAAGATCCTCGGCCAGATCGTGGATTGGTTCTACGGTCAGGTCGTGGGCTTTCTCGGCAACTTCTTCGCAGAGATGGGAAACATGGGTGTCGAACTCTTCGAAATGTCCTGGGTGCAGAGCATCGTACTGTTCTTCTCCTATCTCGCTTGGGCGTTGTACGGAACCGGGCTGGTCGTGGCCTGCTTTGAATGCGGCATCGAGTATTCCAGCGGGCGGGGCAACATCCGCGAAACCGCGCTCAATGCCATCAAGGGCTTTATGGCCGTGAGCCTGTTTACTGTCGTTCCGGTCCGGCTCTATGAGCTTTCGGTAACGCTGCAGGGGCAACTCACCGCAGGGATCACCGGCTACGGTGCATCCATCGGAGATGTGGCAAGTGATATCATGCAGGAGTTCAGCGCCGTGGAATCGCTGACCGATTTGACATCCGGCCCGTTCCTCGGCTTTGGCAGTATCACCAGCGGATTCATGATTCTGTTCTGCATCATCCTTATGGCGTATGCGATCATCAAGGTCTTCTTTGCCAATCTCAAGCGCGGCGGTATCCTGCTGATCCAAATTACTGTGGGAAGTCTGTACATGTTTTCTGTTCCCCGTGGCTATACGGACGGCTTCATCCAGTGGTGCAAACAGATCATTGGATTGTGCCTGACCGCATTTTTGCAGGCGACGATCCTCATCGCCGGACTCATGGTGTTTAAGGACCACGCACTGTTGGGTCTTGGTTTGATGCTTTCGGCTGGCGAGATTCCCCGCATTGCCGGAGCGTTTGGCCTGGATACGACAACAAGAGCCAACATTATGAGCGCGGTATATACGGCGCAGGCCGCTGTAAACACCACGCGCACGATCGTGCAGGCGGTGTCAAAATGAGCGGGCACACTATGGGAAGCCTGTTTGACGGCATCGGTGGTTTTCCTCTGGCTGCCATTCGCAGCGGCATTACGCCGGTGTGGGCTTCGGAGATTGAAGCCTTTCCCATTGAGGTCACGAAGCAGCGCTTCCCAAGCATGATCCATGTGGGTGACATCACAAAGCTCAACGGCGCAGAACTGCCGCCCGTAGATATCATCTGCGGCGGCAGCCCGTGCCAGGATTTATCCGTGGCTGGAGCGAGAGCCGGATTATCCGGCGCCCGCTCCGGTTTGTTTATGGAGCAGGTTCGACTGGTAAAGGAGATGAGAAATGCAGACGAACAAAGAGGCCGAGCAGGTCACGCTGTCCGACCTCGGTATATGCTGTGGGAAAATGTTCCAGGAGCCTTCTCCAGCGGAACTCCCAAAGGCGAGGACTTCCGTATCGTCCTCGAAGAGATCGTCCGAGTTAAGTGCGGTTCCGTTTATGTCCCTGGACCTTACCCCTGGCCATGGCAATCTGCTGGGCGAATCCTACTGGGAACTGATTTCTCCCTGGCTTGGCGGTGCCTGGATGCTCAATACTGGGGTGTCGCCCAACGACGCAAGAGGATCTTCCTTGTCGCAGATTTTGCAGGACGCACCGCCGATAAAATACTATTTATCCCCGAAAGCATGTTTGGGGATCCTGCGCCGAGCTTCTGAACGCGGAAAAGCTCTGCCGCCGAAGCTGGAACGGGCGTTGAAGATCCAAGCCGGATTGATGCGCCCGGACGGACAGCCTACGGATCTGAACGCATTCCATATCAACCAGCGGGATGAGGGCATTGACCTGCACGGCGTATCCGGTGCCTTGATGGCGACCACCAATATGCAGATGCAGACCTTCGTGACGCAGCCGGATGACACCGTCGAGGGATTTGACGGCTACAATGGTGACCTGACCGGCGATGTTGCGGCCACGCTCGGCGTGAACTGCGGGATGTCCACCGGCAGAAACGGTGTCATGGCCTTTGCTGCCAACCAAAGGGACGAGGTCCGTGACTTACATGATGTTGCGGGTGCGCTGGGCGCACAACCAGGGATGAAACAACAGACCTTCGTAGCTTCAGGCATTGTGACCAAAGGCAATGGAGATTGCTTCCTTTCCGAGGAACGGCACACAGCATTGACTGCCGGAGGTGGGCAGGCAGGACAGGGTTACCCCTGTGTGCTGACTGCTGCCTTCTCCGCTGGTCAAGGCAGCAAGGCCGGTGGTATCGGGTATCAGGAGGAATGCTCTCCTACGCTGAAAGCAGCGGAAAGCGGCACGAACATGGTGCCGTCTGTTTTATGCCTCAACGACCAGGGCGGCAGCGTGATGGATTGCTCTGAGAATGTGTCCGGCACTCTGCGGGCACAGGAGCATGGACACCAGCCTCTCGTATATGAAAACCACGGCGTTGACAGCCGCTACACCGGCCCGCACAAGGTGGCCCCTACCATGTCCGCAAGGTACGGCACGGGCGGCAACAATACTCCACTGGTCGAGCAGGAGGCAGATGCCATCTGCATTGCAGGCAACATTGTAGACCGTCAGCCGCAGAACGGCGGCAACGGCCTTGGCTGTCAGAATGAACTGGCCTATACGCTGACTGCTACAGATCGCCACTGCATCTATGCCCGTCAGCGAGTGGATAAATTCAAAGGCGGTGAAGTAGTCAGCACGCAAAGCGCACGACAGCACAAGGGCGCTACCGACCTTGTCGTTGATGTGGCAGGACTTGACTGCCGTAATGCTACCGAGAACGGGGATTTATGCGGGACTCTCCAGAAAGGAACTTCAGGCAGTTCTATCAACTCCATCCACCCAATTCGTAACGGCCTGCTCATCCGTCGACTTACTCCACTGGAGTGTGAGCGCTTGCAGGGCTTTCCGGATGGCTGGACAGATATACCCGGTGCTTCGGACAGCGCCCGATATAAAGCGCTGGGCAACAGCGTTTATTTAATCATGGTCGTTATGAGAAGAACAGATGTGAAAACTGCGCCAGGAGAGGATTCCTGGCGCAGTTGCTTCACATAATGTGCTATGCTTTTTGAGACCCAAAACTTTTCAACCACTCCATTGTACTCCGGCTTTTCTGCCAGGAAGGCATTGAGGGAACTGGAGAATCCGAAACTCGTTCCAGAGCTTTCTGCTTCATTGTAAGACTTGAACGGGCATATATGTCTGTAGTTTTAATGTCGGAATGTCCGAGGAAATCGCGCACATGAACGAGATCATTATCCGCGTCGTAAATGTGCATTGCTTTAGTATGGCGCATCAAATGCGGAGGAATTTTCTCCGGTATGGAAGGATCAATCACTGAAGCGGCCTTGGCATATTTGTTCAGGATGTACGTAACCCCTGCACGAGTTAGCTTTTGCCCGTTGCGGTTCATAAATAGCGGCAGATGACTTTTTTCCGGTGCAAGCATGTGCATTTCAGTAAGATATTTTTTCAAGTTCTGCGCCGTTGCCGGCAAAATGGGAACTACCCTGGTTTTTCTGCCTTTACCAAGGATCTTGACACTTGCAGGATAATCAAGACGGACATCTTCAATACGTAAGTCACAGATTTCCTGCACACGGGCTGCTGTATCATAAAGAAAACACAGGATAGTGGCATCTCTTCTGCCGCTGAGAGTGGATGTATCCGGCTGGCGCAGGATCAGCGCAATCGCCTCTTTTGTCAACGGATTAATCGCTTTGCGCTCAGCTCTTTTCACTGGGATTGCCAGTATTTGCTGGAAATTCAGTAAAAGGCGCGGCTCTTTTATCTGCAGGTATTTAACAAATGAGCGGATGGCTGCAAGACGTTGGCTACGCGTCGCGGTTCCATTGTTTCGCTCTATCCTCAGCCATTGCAAAAAATGGTCAACGAGTTCCGGCGTCAGATCATCTATGGAAAGCTTTTCAATCCTCATCCCCTCTACATCCTGGCAATAGCCAAGGAATAGCCGAAATGCATCGCAGTATGATGAAATCGTGTTCGTACTGATATTTTTAAGTTCGGGCAGGTAACGGGAAAGAAACTCCGTCAAATGTGCGGCAAAATCAGCAGTTTTCATTCGGCGCCTCCCACGTTGGAATCGTATCGCCAAGATAATCGCACTGCTTTTGAATAAATTCAGGGTAACATTCCGCTGTTAAATGCAGATAGATTTGCGTCGCACTCATGTTGCAATGGCCGAGATACGCCGAAAGGTATGGAAGTGTAGTCACGATGTCGCTCTTGGATTTTTTCAGCTTTTGCATAGAACGAACGGCAAAGGTATGACGAAGGTCATGAACCCTCGGACCGTATCCACGTCCTTTATGCGCAATTCCACAATGCCATAGCGCATCCCGAAACCGGTTGTAGACTGTGGTTGTATGGTAGCAGCTTTTTCGGGGATTGGGGAAGAAATAGTTGTTACCAGAACTTTCCGCATGGATTTCTTCAAAATATTGTTCGTAGTCCGCCCACAGACTTTTAGACAGAGGAACATATCTTGGTTTGTCATGCTTTGTTTCCCAAATCTGCAAAACGCCGTTTATAAGATCTACATCTTTTACACGGAGCCGGGTTGCCTCTCCGGCACGTAATCCACAGCAGATCAGAGTCTTAAACAGCAAAGGAAAGACAAGGTGCGCAGTAGGGCATTGCCTGCTTGGAACCATCGTTTCAAAATATTTCATAATACGTGCCAACTCATCGCTCGTAAAAATGCAGGGAGAAAAGTCAGCATCATCTCGAGATGAAATGGTAAGTTCGGGGTAGTACGCGGCATAGCCATTCAATTGAAGATATTTGGCAAAGCGTTTTGTGAAATTAAGCCGCCATTTTTGATTTTTACGCTTTTCATTGGGCCGCTTTTCAATCCATTTCTCAACGACCAATTCCGGCAACACTGGAGTATTGATTCCTTGTTCTACGAGAAACCAGTCCAATGTTTGAAAGGTTTTGGCTTCTTTTTCATACTTACATCCGCAGGCCCGCTTTTCTGCAATAAAAGCACTTATTTGACTTGCCAGTCCGCTTCTGTACTCGT
>OKSD01001848.1_pt1 | contig 19626 bp, 20 predicted proteins | sample 1601221 | NCBI WGS metagenome assembly OKSD01 (sample SAMEA3541550, study PRJEB24748) | human gut metagenome | biome: human gut; feature: human-associated habitat; material: faeces | place: China | collected 2012
GGGCTTTCGGCTGTTCGATTTGCAGTCCCTCCATGAGCCAGCGGTACTGCTGCGGTGTTAAAGCCTTTACCTCAGATTCCGAACGCGTCCACTGGTACAACCCCTTGTCCCAGCCGTTTGTACAGCATGATAATGCCATCCTTTTCCAAGTATAAGCCTTTGATATGGCCTCGATGCCGTCCGCAGAATAGAAACAGCATGTTGGTAAATGAATCCAGTTCAAACTGCTGATAGGTGAGCCACGCGGGACCATCTATGCCTTTATGTAGATATGTGTAGCCGCGGACGATGTAGACTTTATCCGTACCGGTAAAATCGTTCAGCATAGGCGAAGAATATCCACTAACATTTTTCGGCTGTTTCGCATCATACCCAGAGTAAATGTCCAGACTGGCACTGCCGATACGCAGTGTGGCGCAACGTTCCGAAACGTTGCGAGACATTTTCTTCGGTTCCGGCAGCTCCGCAAAGGTCACAGCCGGCACACCGGAGCACGGTGCTTGGTCGGCAGCAGTTAACAGCTCCCGTTCCCAACGGTAATAGGTGGATGCGTTGATTTCTTCTTGTCTGCACCACGCCCGCACTGACAGGCCGCTGCTGCGGCAATCCTGTATTCGTGCTGCCCACTCCTGCAGCTTCGCACGGTGTTTCAACTCTGCGCTTGTCATCCCTATACCTCCAATATGATAGTAGCGGAACGTTTCGCAACGTTCCGCTACTATTGTCTCATTCCTGTCCATGCGCGGGGTGGTTTGACGGTTACGTTTCTACAACCATTCTCTTGAACTCCGGCGTATATCGTTTGTTTGGTACTCCTTTTGGCATAGAAAAACACCCCACTTCTTAGATAGTATATTATACTGTCTAACAAATGGGGTGCAGTTCAGTCCGGCTTGTCGGGAATCTTTAATGTCAGTATATGTGCCGTTGGCCATATCCCCGACGCCTTGTTTTACAGATTGGTGATCTTATTCTTTCCGGTGTCGATATAGCTGCGGGTGAAAATGCTTCCCGTGGTAGCATGACGGACGATGCCATGAAGCATTTCAATAATGTACGCGTTGATTTCCTCCGGTTCACCATCTACGCGGGGAATTAGCATACCGCTGACAGGATCCAGAGCTCCTGCATCCACGCAGGCCCGGATCATGCGTTTTTCCATCTCACCGCTGTGCAGGACCTCTTCCTCCCCGGCTAAGGCGGCCAGACAGGCACAGATGCCATAGGCGCCCCAGTTGGAAATATTGCAGATCAGGCCCACATCAGACTTTACGCTGGTTGCAATACCGCCGCCGCAGCCGCACAGACAAGTGGCGCCGTTGGGAATACCAGCCTTGACCTCTTCCTCCACGTTGCCCATGCCCATCTCGTTGCCCAGATCACCCACACCAATGGTCAGGATGCCTCTGGCTCTGGCTTCTTCATACAGGTAATCCAGCTTTGCGGTCACGGAGGAAATATCATAGCCCATGCCGCTGTGATGGACGTGTTTATCATTCCAGCCGGGACGCTCCACGGCAATCACGGCCTTGGGATTCAGTCGATCCAGGATCTCAGCGGCCTGCTTCTTGGCCTCTTCATGGTCCAGGGGGAAGCCCATGACCATGGCCTTGCGTCCCCGTCCGCCGCGCTTGAGCTCCTCTTCACTGTGGCACACGATCATACCGGCAGATTCTGTGGTCTTGGCCAGATTGTCCACCAGGATGTCCTCCGTCAGAATGACAGGCACTGCGCCAAGGGCCAGATCCAGACTGCGGGCCAGGGCTGCCACGCCCACAGGGCCGTCCGTCTCAGGACGGTTCCAGTTCAAGATCACGAAGCCGGACAGGAGCAGAACGGTATCGCCCTTTCCCACCCGCTCGTTCAGCAGCTGGGCTGCACGGAGGGTCATGGGATCCCCGCCGCCCTTCTTTCTTGCCGCTTCATAGGTTTCAGTCAGAGGCAGTCCCTTCAGGATAGTCCAGTTCGACATAGGCACGGTCACCAGACGGTCAACTGCTTCACCGATAAACTTATAATCCTTCATGTTAACTTCTCCTCCTTATTCCATCAAGGCTTGTAATAGTCGCTGATTTCAACCTTATCCTCCATGCAGTTGGTACGGCGCTTGTAAATGTACCGCTTGCTGATGGGGGCAGTGGCATCGATTCCGAATTTACCCACATTTTCTTCCTTGACGTCCTCTCGGGTATACGAGGACACACCGGGGATCACCATAATATCCCGCTCCGGGCAGCACCTGGTCTGAATGGCCCACAGGACGTCATTGGGATCACGCACATCCACGTCCTCATCCACGACGACCACAAACTGCGTCCACGCATAGGATGCGAGGGCGGACAGCAGCACATTCTTGGGCTGATCCTCCGACTTCTTTCTCATGCGAATGAAGCAGCCGAATACAAACGGTGCTGCGTACACATCAAGGATGTCCTCCGGAGTGGCAAACTTACGGATATGGTTAAAGACCTCCGATTCAATGGGCAGACCCAGCAGATTCAGATCCTCACGACCTCCGGCATAAATATCATGCCAGAAGGCATCCTTGCGGTGGGTAATGGCAGTGACCTGGAACGCATGGTTTTTCATAATCGGCACATAGGAATCGGTAAACTCGCCGAAGGGGCCCTCTTCCTCTCTGACATTGGGAAGGACCTTGCCCTCGATGACGATCTCTGCATTGGCAGGAACCAGAACATCGATGGTCTTGCAGCGTACTACCTCCATCTGCTCCCCCGACAGTGCGCCGGCAAATTCCAGCTCATCCCGGTCAATGGGGATCTTGGAAGCTGCGCTGTACATCATGGCAGGAGAAGAACCCAGCACAATGGCCAGTTCCAGAGGCTTGTTCTGCTTCTCTGCCATCTCATAATAAATACCCAGATGCTGAGGAGGCATCATCCGCACATGCAGCTTATCCTTGGCCACCAGCTGGCAGCGGTTAAAGGATGCATTCATCATGGGCATATCCGGATGCTTGGCGATCAGTACACCGCCGGTAATATACTTACCATTGTTTCCGTCGCTGTGGAGGCAGAGAGGAAGGTCATACAGATTGGGTTCCTCTTCCACCACCTCTTGGACAGGACCGCTTTCCACGATCTTGTAGGGCAGCTGCTGCTCCTCCCGACGGCTCCACTGGTGGGTCATCTGGGTAGGTTCCATATTCAGAGCGGCTGCAATCCCATCACGGTTTGCCAGCGCATAGGTGAACACAGGATACTTGGAGCCCTTGACGTTCTCAAAGTAAACAGCCTTGCCGTACTTTTCGTTGATTTTCTTGGCAACGGCCACCAGCTCATACTCCGGGTCCACCTCACGGGTCACATGGGCGACTTCTCCCCGCTCCTCCAACCATGCCTTCAGTTCGCGCAAATCTTTCATTTTTAAAACCTCCTAAAGCATCAGATGATGGCCTTCTCAACGATCAGCTTGTTCTCACGGAACCGTCTGATGTTCATGCGGGACAAATCCAGAGTCCTGTACTCGTCATGAAGAATGTACTCTGCCAGACCCTTGCCGGCTGCCGGCGCCTGCATCATGCCGTGGCCGGAGAATCCATTGATCAGATAAAGGTTGGGAACATCTGGGTGCTGTCCGATGATTGCATTGTGATCGATGTAGTTGTACTCGTAGCAGCCACGCCAGTAATTGATCAGCTTCAGCCGATCCAGGCTCTGCATATGGGCAGCCAGATCGGGCCAGACAGCCTTTTCAAAGAAGGGAACATCTACATCGTAATTAAAGCCAAACTCAAAGTCCAGCTTCGTGCGGCCGCAAATCAGAGTGTCTGCCGTCTTATGCTCACGATACCAGTAGGTCTCGGTAGGCAGGGTGGTATAAGCGGTACCCACATCGGCCTCCATGGGCATCTTTGCCACATACAGGTCATGGGACAGAGGCTTGATCGGGATCTCTACGCCGATCATATCACCGATCAGATTGGCCCAGGGACCGGCGGCGTTGACATAGGCGCCAGCGCTGTACTCGTCACCGGACTTGCAGACGACATTGACGATCTTATCGCCGTTCATCTTAATATCGACAACCTCGTCGTTGATGATGGTAACGCCCATCTCCTTGACTTTGTGCAGATAGCCGTTCAGCACGGAAGCGGGATCCAGCACACCCTCGCGGGGGCACACGGTACCGCCCACGATACCGGTCAGATCGGTCTCCGGCAGCATGGTCTCCAGATCACTGACGCTGAGCAGTCGAATATCCACGCCCTCAGACCGCTGGATCTCTGCATTCTCCAGGGCGGTGGGCCATTTATCTTCATTGACCAAGAACAGATAACCGCCCTGACGCAAATCAATGTTGGGCTTGCCAAAGGTCTTGGTCTCCATGATCTCGCCAAAGTTCTCGAAGGTCTCAACGCTCATCTTGGCCATACGGATATTGGTGCGTTCCGTAAACTGCTGCCGGATGCCGCCCAGAGCCAGAGGCGTGGCTGCATGCTTATAGGTGGGATCCTTCTCGATCATCAAAATCTTCAGGTCCGGTCTTTCAGACAAAAGATTAAAGGCCGTTGAGCTCGCCATCAGCGAACCACCGATAAAGATAACATCATAGTTTTTCAACCGATTCACTCTCCTTCTTCAGTTCAGCTCCTCTGACCAAAAAATTCAAAGAAGCTGTGCCGGTTCAGCTGCATTTACACTTCCTCACAGGCCTGTGCCAGCGCACGCTTCAGCGCGTCGCGCCCCAGTGCCTGACGGGTCGGTCCATCCACACGGCTGTCCTGGAAGGGTGCGATTTTTTTGGTAACCGCATCCTGAAGTTCCTTGCACATACCCGCAGCTTCCTTCAGGGTCTTGCCCTCCAGCAGTACGGGCGCCTCATTTACGTTTCGAGGCATAACGCCGGCGCTGCCGACCACGATCTTCGCCGTTTTGATCACCTGATCCTCGACCCCCAGAGAGACAGCGCAGCTGACCAGAGGGAAGTCAATGGATGCACGAATGGTCTTGCGAACATAGGCGGAGTGAAGGGCACCGGTAACGGGAGGAATGACCAATCCGGTCAGGATCTCATCCGGCTCCTTCGCTTTTCGGCCAGCGGCCTTATAAAGCTCAGACAGAAGTGCCGTCCGGGTCCCTCTGGGGCTCTTCCATTCCGTTATTGCGTTGTAGGAAATCAAAGCAGGGGCCACGTCCGACTGAAACAGGGCCATACAGCCCAGGGCCTTGGGATACTGATAACAACGGTCTCCGCCCAGCTTGAAGCAGTGGTCCACACGTCTCCAGCTTACGGATTGGTTGAAATAGACGCATCGGTTTTCCTGCAGCACATTGCCGCCGATGGTGGCCTGATTGCGGATCTGAGGGGATGCGACCCGGGAGCAAGCCTCTCGCAAACCGCCATACTGGGCCAGCGCTTCGTTCTCGCTGATCTCCACCAGCTTGGTCAGCGCACCGATCCGCACAGAGCCGTCTGCTTCAAAGCTTACGCCGCGCATATCGGGCAGCCCTTCCAGACAGACAAACTGCTCATGCTTTTCAATCCCCTGGTTGACCCGGGGAATGATGTCGGTGCCGCCGGCTACGGGATAGGCAAAGGGGCATTCCTCAAAGGTCTGCCACAGTTCATCCCAATCCGTTACACGTTTCACATGGAAGGACATCAGCCCACCTCCGATCCGTACAGTTTTTTCGCTGCCAGCTTGACCGCATCCAGGATCTGAACATATCCTGTACAGCGGCAGAGGTTTCCTGCCAGCGCCTCCTTGATCTCCAAATCACTGGGATGATGGTTGCGGTCCAGCAGTGCCTTGGTGCTCATAATAAAGCCAGGCGTACAGAATCCGCAATGGACAGCACCGGCCTCAATGTACGCGGACTGGATGGGATCCAGAACGCCATCCTGCTCCAAGCCCTCAATGGTAGTGACCTGTCGGCCATAGGCCTGCATGGCCAGCATGGAACAGGAATACACGGCCCGTCCGTCTACGATGACCGTACATGACCCGCACTCAGCGCTGTTGCAGGCGCATTTTGTGCCTGTCAGCCCCAGATAGTCGCGGATGTACTTCAACAGAGTCAAATCCTCAGGGATCATATCGCGGTGTAATTCACCGTTGATCGTTACTTCCAACAGAGCGCTTCGCGTATTTACCATAATTGTAACCCTTCTTTCGCTCACGCTTATTTTTCAGCCTTCCGGGCCTTCAGTGCCTCGATCAGCTTGGGGAGGAACTCGTAGGCGTCCGCCACCACACCAATATCAGCGACATGGAAAATCTGTGCATCGGGGTCCAGATTGATGGCAATGATCGTTCTGGAGGAGCTCATACCGACCACATGCTGCACTGCGCCGGAGATACCACAGGCGATATACAGCTGAGGCCCCACCGTCTTACCGGTCTGGCCGACCTGGTGTTCATAGGAGACCAGCCCGGCGTCCACGACCTTACGGGACACGCCCATAGCGCCGCCCAATACCTCGGCCAACTCCTGGACCATTGCAATGCCCTGCTCCGTCGCCATACCGGCGCCGGCTGCGACCACGATATTCGCATCATCCACGGAGGACGCATTTTTCTGCTCCAGATAATCCAGGATTTCGGCCAGCACGGCAGTCTGGCTGGCCTGATACTTCTTTTCCACGATTTTTCCTTCCCGCTTCAGGTCAGGGGGAAGGGGCTGCATCACCTTGGCCCGTACCGTGGCCATCTGGGGCCAGGTGCAGGGGCAGAGCAGGCTGGCATACAGATTTCCGCCGAAGGTGGGGCGGGTCTGGATCAGCAGGCCATTGTCACGCAGCTCCAGCTTAGTGCAGTCGGCAGTCAGACCGGTTCGCAGGTTGGCTGCCAGACGAGGTGCCAGGGAACGGCCCATTGCCGTAGCGGACAGGAGCAGCGCCAGAGGCTTCTCCTCCTTGACCAGGCTCACAATGGCTTCCTTGTAGGGCTGATCCAGGAAACGATGGAACACCTGATCCTGCATCAGATAGACAATATCTGCTCCGCCAGCGATCAACTGACCAGGATAGTCTCCCGCTTCCTCGCACAGCAGCACAGCGGCAACCTTATGCTCCGTACCCACTGTCAGACGGCGGGCCTCACCCAGCAGTTCATAGGTACAGCCGGCGGTCTGTCCATCCCTCAGCTCAGTGACCACCCACACGTCCCGGCAGTCCTTCAGGTGAGACACATCCCACTCGGAGAGATTGTCCAGCGTGGCTCCCGCTTTCACAATAGCCTTCACCGGGCACTTCGCTACGCAGGTGCCGCACAGATTGCAGGCGTCGCCGATCTCGGCCTTATTATCCTTCATTTCAATGGCGCCCTGGGGGCAGATCTTACTGCACAGGCTGCAGCCGATACATTTATCTTTCAGAACTTCGATTCCGGACATTATGTACGCCTCCTCTTACTGTACTGCTTCGATTACAGGCAGCAACGCACCGATCATTTCTTCCTCAGACCCTTCGATCATCCGGCAGTTGCCTCTGGGATCGGGAGTAAAGGTCTTCATCACAGTGGTCACGGAGCCTTCCATACCAACCTGATTTTCCTGCAGGCCCAGGTCTGCAATTCCCCAGACGGGGGTTTCCTTTTCCTTGCCTTCCATCTTCATCCGATAGGAGGGCAGGCGGGGCACATTGATGTCCTTCAGCACGGTGAGGACCGCAGGCAGCTTCACCCGGATCACCTCAACGCCGGTCTCAATCTCTCTCTCGCAGACCACTTCACTCTCCGTGACCTCACGGATCTTTTTCACATACGCCACATGGGGAAGGCCCAGGATCTCAGCCATCTCCGGTCCGACCTGAGCGGTATCACCGTCAATGGCCTGCTTGCCGCAGATGACAAGGTCCACATCCTGGATCTTCTTCACAGCCGCCGCAAGGATACCGGCGGTGGCAAAGGTATCAGAGCCGCGGACGGCTCGGTCATTGACATGAACGCCGAGGTCAGCTCCCAGTGCATATGCGTCCAGCAGAACCTCCTTTGCGTTAGGAGGCCCCATGGTCAGTGCAACCACTTCGCCGCCCAGCTTCTCCCTGATCTGCACGCTCTCTTCAATTGCAAATTCATCGAACGTATTCAAAATGGCGGGAGCCTTATCACGAATCAAAGTACCGGTCTTAGGATCGATCTTGACTTCCATGGTGTTGGGTACCTGTTTTACACACACAACAATTTTCATTGTGTTCAGCCCTCCTTATCCTTTCACATAGCTTCACGATTTCGTTTCTCGATTGCCTGAAGCACCTTCTGGGGTGTAAAGGGTGCATCATCCAGACGTAAGCCGATGGCGTCATACACCGCATTGGCAATGGCGGGTAGCACCGACACGATGGGCGGTTCTCCCAACGCCTTTGCGCCATACGGTCCGTGCGGATCTTCGGTCTCAACAAAATCGACCACAAGTTCCGGAACGTCCAGCATAGTAGGCATCTTGTATTCAAGTAATGTGCCGCCATGAAGCAGACCTTGATTATTGATGCCAAGCTGCTCCATCATGGCAAAGCCAAATGCCTGCGCCACGCCGCCGTACACACCGCCGGCCGCCATCTGCGGATTGAATATCCTTCCGCTGTCGTGTACTGCTACAATCTTTTTTACAATGATCTTGCCGGTAGTTTCGTCCACTTCCACTTCCGCGGCTTGAACGCCGAATGGATAAGTCGGTGCCAAATTGCCGTAACCGGTAGAATCCAGCATAACAGCTGCGGGACGATACTCTCCCATGGCGATAACGGGAGCGCCGCTACGTTTGATGCATACCTTGTTTAAAGCTTCTGTAAGCGTCATCAGCACGTCGCCTCTGCCGTTTTTAATCGCTCCGTTTTCAATATGCAGCTTCCCGCTGCCAGTCATCAGCGTGATCTCGTCTAAAATCTCTTTTTTCGCATTATCACATGCTGCCAGCACGGCATTCGCCAGAATAGTCGTCAGTTTGCTCCCGTGTGTACCAGTCGCAAACGGTGTAAGTCTCGTATCGCCGAGTTGAACGATCACACTGTCCGGAGAAACGCCAAACTCTTCCGCAACAACCTGCGCCATTACCGTCTTGGCGCCTTGACCGAATTCCGACTCGCCTGCCCATACTGTCAACGTACCGTCATAAGAACACTGCAGCACGGCGCTGTCTCCCGGAAACTCGGGATCTCCTGCTCTTGAGCCTGAAGCATGCACAAGAGAGGCGCAGCCAACGCCGTGTCCGCGTTTCTTCTCGCGGCGGATCTCATCCCAGTTGATCAGTTCCTTAGCCCGCGTCATGCAATCCTGCAGACCGCAGCTGCTGATATGATAGCCATGAATACTAATACTGTTCGGTTCAATGTAGTTCAGCCTGCGCAAATCCGTCGGATCCATGCCCAGCTTCTCCGCCACCATATCGATCATGCTCTCCAGCGCAAAGTGTGCCTGCTGATTACCGTACCCACGATATGCCGCAGTAGGCGTACGATTCAAACGCACTCCCTTGCACCACACCTCAACAGAATGGAATTTGTATGTCGTATCCGCGCGATACGCTGCAACGCCCAGCACCCATGTGCCGGCCACCGCATATGCACCGACATCGCCGAGATACTCCGTCTTGCGAGAGAGGAAATGACCTTCTTTGTCTACGGCCATCGTCACTTTGACCTGCATCTCCACCGTGGGGTGCGAATCATAGAATTCTTCTTCTCTCGTCTTGATCACTCTTGCAGGGCGTCCGGTTTTCATCGCCAAAAGGCTTGCAAAGACAGGTGTCACCTGCTCGGATTTACCGCCAAATGCTCCGCCCATGTTCATTGGGTGGACCACAACTCTGTCCAGTGCGATCCCGCATCGCTGAGAAATATCATGACGCAGGCGATGCCATGCCTGGGAGCCGCAGTAAACCGATAGTTCGCCGTTAATGTAAGTTGCCGTCGCACAATTCGGTTCTAAGTAGCCTTGAATAATATGTGGAAAGTGGAAAGTATGTGTCAACAAAAGATCCGCCTTCGCAAAGTCCTCGTCTACTTCGCCGCGCACAGAATGCAGATCCATCAGCAGATTGCTTGTTGTATCTGTACGTGCCAGCGGAGCCCCTTCTTTCAAGGCATCTTCCAGGTAAAATACACCCGGTAATTCTTCGTATTCAACTTTAATAAGCTTCGCGGCTTCTTCCGCAATCCGCTCACTGTCCGCTGCAACAAGGGCAACCGGATCGCCAATATAACATACTTCTTTTTCTGCCAGCAACCATCCGTGCTCTTCGCCGATCGTGCGGTTGTCCGGTATATCTTTTGCAAGCAAGACAGTCACAACGCCCGGCAACGCCAGCGCCGCTGAAATATCAATGCTTAAAATCTTAGCATGTGCAAACGGGCTGTGGACAAGTTTTCCGTATACGGTATTACGGAAATACACATCGTCACAATAAATTGCCGTGCCGTTTACTTTTGCCGCCGCATCAACGCGCGGTACATTTTTACCGATCACATTATACTGAGACATATGATTCACCTCCGGAATTTCTGATCTCCCGTACACTCTGACTCCGGGCAGATCCTCTGCTACCTTGTGCGGCCTTCGCTTCATTATTTGCGATGCAGATGCTCTCTCAGAAGAATGCCGTGATCGTCCACGGTCACATCATTTTCGATCGAGGAGAGCATACTCCAGATACAGGCAACATTGCTGGTCAGAACAGGCTTTCCCAGCTTGCGCTCCAGTGCATCACAGATATGGAAGCCCTCCACATTGGTACAGCTGATAAATACTGCATCCGACTCCGGCACATCGGTGGACAGTACCAGTTCCTCAAAAGCCTCCGCCGATGTGGTACGGAGCTCCTCTGCCGGTACGATCTGCAGCCCCTTCATGGCCACCACCTGGATCCCGTTCATCTCAAGAAAAGCCTTTTCCTTTTCATTGATATCATCCGTATAGGGTGTGACCAGAGTCACTTTTTTAGCTCCGACCTCGCAAATCGAATCGACCATGGCCTGAGAAGCGGTAATGACAGGGCAATGGCAGGCTTGCTGTATGGTATCAATGATCCTGCTATTTCCGTCGGTCCCGCCAATGAAGCTGCCGCTGGTGCATCCATAAACCACAGCCTCCGGGTAAACCGTTGCCAGCATATCAGCAGCATGCTTCAAATCCTGTTCCATTGCTCTGAGCGTATCCTCCGTCGTATCATCCAAAAGTACACGCGTTGCATAGAAGTTGAAACCGTTCAGCTGCGGACAGCGGTTCAGTTCAGGCTCCATTCGGATATTGACCGACGGAAGAATCAGTCCTATGCGCCTTTTATCCACATCGTGATGCATACAATATCCTCCTCGTTTTCTATATATTTCGCTTTTACTTAATTTATTTTCGTATAACTAAATTTATTTTACTATCATGTCGTCAAAAGTCAAGCCCATTTTTCATCTTTAGCAAATTACACAAAACATACAATGTATTTTGTCTTTTAATAACTATATATTCTTCCAATTAGACTATTTACTTACTAAATATTCTGTTTTATATGTTTTTATTCATATTTTCTATTTGTTCTAATTGTCAACAAGTTGTACACAGTATACAATCATCTTTTATTTTCTCATTGACTTAGCGTTTTTTTAAACTATAATTTAAATATATATTCCTTTTCTATTCCAAAAACGCCCGTGTTTACCAAGGAGGATATTTAAGTGATTGCGAAATATAGAGGTGAAATTTTCCAAAAACCTGCGGTGATCGTACTCTCTGCTATGATTTGTACCGCCCTTTGGGGCAGCGCAGGGCCTTTCATTAAATTGGCCTATCAGTTTTTAGCCATTCCAATTAACAATAATCTTGATAAGAGTCTGTTGGCCGGGATCCGATTCACCTTATCTGGGATCGTTGTGCTGGTGCTCTCCTTGCTGCGCCGTCGCACCATCCAATCCCCCCCTAGGCGCCTTCTCCCCCAGCTGTTTATGCTCGGTCTTACCCAAACGACACTGCAATACACATTTTCCTTTATTGGATTCAGCTACACGACCGGCACAAAGGGGACCCTGTTCTCTTCCATCAGCTGTTTCTTTGTTGTCCTTCTCAGCCCTCTCCTATATAAAAATGTACATATTGGCCGCAACAAGGTCCTGGGCTGTCTATTCGGGCTTGTCGGACTTCTAACGGTGACCATCGGGCCCGATCTATCGCAGTTATTCATCTTTACCCCCACGGGGGAAGGCTTCCTGGCAATCTCATCCTTTTGTTTTGCTATAAGTTTTTTCTTCTCCAAGAGTATTACAGAAGAATATGACCCCATCCTGACCGGCGGCTGGCAAATGCTGATCGGAGGCTCCCTTCAAATGGTGGTCTCTTTTCTTCTGGGAGGAAGATTGACCTTCAATGCCAAAGGCCTTCTGGTGGTAGGCTATCTAATCGTCCTTTCCTGTCTTGCTGTCACGATTTGGAGCATCCTTCTAAAATACAACGATCCAAGCCAGATCGCAGTATTTCATTTGTTGACCCCCATCTTCGGCACCCTCTTCTCCTCCGTAGTGCTTCATGAGAAGACATTCAATGTGCAGAATCTGGCGGCACTTGGAATGGTATGCTTCGGTATTTTCCTTGTTAATTTCAGTAGGTCTAAAATAAGTCCATATATTTAACTTTAATAATCCACTCTTTTTATGTCAGTCAGATCCTATTCCGCAAAATCGCCTTTTCATAAATACTTCATTTTTATGCCGAATTTTTAGTAATACAGTATAAAAATATTTTTTTAATTGACTTTACTTAAGTTTATATGGTAATATGAAATTGTGAAGCTGATTTCACTAAAATCGACGTGTTTTATATCCTCGTATTTATTTGGTTCACCTAAATAATTTTTCACTGTTGCTTAAGGCCCGTTTTGGTCCTTAGAAAATACAACATAAGATTTTGAGTCGAAGGGAGATGATACACCTCAACTAAGACCGGCAGCACAGGACCAAATCAAGAAGTTCAAACATTTAATGATAGGAGTTGTGAGTATGTCAATTCTATTAAATCCGGTAACCATATCTGTGGTTGTTCTCTGTGTTCTTTGCCTCATGAGGTTAAATATTATTTTATCAATGCTGATTGCCTGCGTTGTCGGAGGCCTCGCAGGCTCCTTACCGCTGTTTGGTGCCGAAAACTCCATCATGGCACTTTTGACCTCCGGCTTTATCCGTAATTCTTCGGCAGCACTTGCATACGTACTGATGGGTGTTTTCGCCGCAATGCTGGCTGACATTGGATTGGCTGATATTCTTTCCAAAAAGCTCACTCGCATGATTGGCGGTAATCCGCTCATTCTTTTGGGCGCATTCGCAATTATTTCCGTTGTAGCTGACACATTGATTCCAGTTCACATTGCTTTTATTCCGATTTTGATCCCCCCCATGTTACCTTTGATGAATCAGATGAAGTTGGATCGAAGGGCTGCCGCTTGTTCGTTGGCCTTCGGTTTGAAAGCGCCCTACCTCGCCTTACCTATTAGCTATGGCCTAATTTTTCAAGGCATCATTGCCTTAAATCTAACCGATAACGGGGTGCACGTTGAAATCAACGAAGTATGGAAGGTAACTTGGATTCTAGGTGCCGCTATGGTAATCGGTCTTCTGGTGGCAGTTTTCGTTACCTACCGCAAGCCAAGAGAATACAATTCAGTAGAAACAGATACATCTAATACGGATGCAATCTCAGAGAGCTTAGATCGTAGGCACTATGTTGCCTTCGCTTCTATCATTGTAATTTTAGTTATCCAAGTAATTACTGCCGATTTGGCACTCGCAGCACTGGGTGGAATTATTATTATGATACTTTTCGGTGCTATCAAATGGAATGAAATTGATAAGCAGGTCAATGAAGGCATCAAGTTGATGGGAATGATATGCCTGGTATTTTTGATTGCCGGAGGATATGCATCTGTGATTCGAGCCACAGGTGGTGTAGAGTCACTGGTTGGTGCCGCATCTCAAATCATGCGCGGAAACAAACTAATCGCCTCTATTGTAATTGTTTTGATTGGATTGGTCGTTTGCATGGGCATCGGAACATCCTTTGGCACAGTTCCGATTCTTGCAACTATATATGTACCACTGTGTCAGAACATCGGTTTCTCCGTCCACGCAACTATTCTACTGATTGCTGCTGCCGCTGCAATGGGCGATGCTGCTTCGCCGGCTTCTGATGTCACTCTTGCCCCGACAGCTGGATTGAATGTTGATGGCCAGCACGATCATATTTGGGATTCCTGTGTACCAGGTTTTCTCCATTTCAGTCTCCCCATTATGCTGACAGCTGTAATTGTATCTCAGTTTATTTGATTTCAAGAGTACCTTTCTCTTTTCCCCAAAAGAAAAACTGTGAAGATCCATATGAATCTTCACAGTTTTTCTTTACAATAATCACAGATTGAAGTTGCCAACTGACAACGGTGGTGTTACGATATATAGTACCTTTGTCAGATTATTGGAGAGATTGACAAATGTATGGGGAACATTCCCGAAGCTATGGTAGCTGTCTCCCGGATAGAGGACATTTTCCTGTCCATTCAGATAATAGGTCAGGACCCCCTCCAGTACATAGATGAATTCTTCTCCCGCATGGGTCGTCTGAGATACATCCTCGCGGCTCTGTCCCGGAAGAAGGATGATCATCATGGGATCCATTTCACATTTTTCCGTACAGGCAGAAAGGTTCTTATAGATATAATAGCCTGATGTGTACCGGATCCGATTTTCATAGCTTCTCACAAACCCATTCTTTTGTTCATCTTCTGTTTTCTCAAAGAACGCAGACAGGTCCATGTCCAATGCCTCTGCTATTTTCTTCAAGGAAACCACTGCCGCGGATGTCAGTCCCCGCTCTACCATGGACAGAAAACTAATGGAAAGCTGGGTTTTTTCTGCCAATTCCTTCAGCGTCATTTTTTTCGCCAGTCGCGCAGTTTTGATTTTCTCACCTAATTTTTCTGTCATTGTTTTACCTCCATATGAGTTTATCGATCAACAAAAGGAGTGCATTGATATGTTATTTTCAGCCGGAACGAGCCATACAAAAGTTACCCTTCAGCTTATTCCATGCGGACTTGATTGGCAGGCGATCCTATGTGGTGGAGATCGTCCTCACATCGGTGCGGTGGTGCTTGCCGTTCCCCGCCCCTCTCTCAAGGATGCCCTGGTGTTGAGCTGTGACTGCTGGGTCAATCCGGTAACTGCCCACAAAGACCATCTTGTGGCACAGCCCTTGGCAGAAACGCTATGCATAGCCTGCGGACATACTGTATCCGTCAGCGCAGGCCTGCACATCGACCATATATCGCCCGACGATCTTCGTCAGCTCCGGAAACACTGCGCCCAGGTCACCGCTGAAGCCGAAAGCTATCTGAAGAAACAACCGGCCTCCCAACCGCGATAATTTATCTGTATATAGTATTATGCTGCAATTCTTCAGGTATTTCAACTATTCTATTTATAATTGCATCATTCGACATACATACGGAAGGATCACTCCCGATCAATGTTGTTCAGAATAAGGCAGTTGGAGCTTTAGTGCTCACTCAAAAACGCCACGTCATTTCCATCTATGCAAACCACGATATGTTCTCCGGCAGTCAGTTTTTCCTCCTCCCGCTTTCCAATGTGGGATACCAAAATGACCTCTCCAGGATATTCCTCCAGGAATGTGTGCAGTTCCTCCTCCATTTGTAGTTTCAAATAGCTGTCCAGGGCGGAAAAGGACTCATCCAGCAAGATCGCACCGGGCCTCGACACCGTGATCCGGGCCAGGGCCGTCCTCTGCTGCTGCCCGCCAGACAGCTGCGCCGGATAATGGTTCTCCAGTCCCTTTAAATGAAACCGTTCGATCATCTCCTCCGCAAAGCTGCTGCGTGCCTCATGTGGCAGCTTTTTTGTTCCTGCCAGTATATTTTCCCTCACCGTCATGTTGGGGAAGAGTGCATACTGTTGGAACAGGTATCCCACGCTGCGCTTTTGCGGTGCAAGGTCGATGCCAGACGCACTGTCATACAAGATACGTCCGTCCAATTCCACACGCCCTTCATCGGGGCGGATCAATCCAGCGATACACTTCAGGGCCATGCTTTTTCCGCTTCCGGAGGCGCCTACTAAGAGTGCCAGCGGCTCTCCGGCATGGATGCCGCTGCAAAAACAACTAGGTCGGCATGCTCTTCCGATGTTGGTTCATCTTTCGGGGCACAGGCCGCAAGTGAAAGCATCATGATCACCGTCATTACAATTTCTGCTAGCTCTTTCATCGTAAAGCACTACTTTTCCTAACTATTCTTGTTAACATCGGCTGCAGCGGAAATCCGGTTATTATGCAAACAGCTCTCCAAATGCGGTAAACTGGATCACGCCGCCCAGGATCAGTTCCGTTACGGATTCCTTATCCCAGACCGCACTCAGCCGCAGGTCACCGCCCGGCTGTCTGAGCAAAATATCCTGTACCGTGTCCTTTTTTCGATGTGCCAGTGCGGACGCTACGGCAGAAGAGCCGGATCCACAGCTGTTTTCCCACACTAGGGTGCGCGGGTTATCCACATACACCAGCGGCTTCATCCTGTGCTCCGCTTCATTGAAATACATCAGTCCAAAGGCTTCCGGCATGGGCCCCACAGCAGAAAGAAATGCTTTCATCTTTTCCACATCTTCCGAGTGCTCTTCATGGTTCCACAACACCATATGGCTGATTCCATCGAAAATAACGAGGCTATACTCGCCAAACCAGGGGTCATTGCCTGTCAGGATCCTCAGCGGCAGCGGCATATGTACTGTCACATAGCAGCAATTATCGCACTCCATACGCTTCAATTGTGTGACCAGCGGCTGACTGCTTCCGGACACGGAGATGGTCAATTCCATTTCCGGATCAGACAGCATTTTGGGTGCACCGACTTGTCCGCACATTCCCAGCCAGGCCGCAAAGCTTCTGGAAGCGTTTCCGCAGAATTCGCCTCCGGCCATTTCCATCCGCCAGCCATTGGGACAGGACTCGTCACGAATGATAAAGCCCAACTGTTCAGCACCTACATTTTCATAAGACAGTACAGCCTTGCTGACCTGCGCATACTGCTCTTTCGGCACAGGATCCAGGATAAAGACCGTTGTATTTCCGCTTGGATTTGCTTTAATGTAATGCAGTTTCATATTAATCAACCATTCGGCCGCGTTGCGTCCGCACAAATAGGAATGAAAGAGTGCAGACAAACGGCCGCCTTTCTTGTAGAATAATTTTGAGGAGAATGCATACTACAACGCATGGTAGGAGGAGTCGTAGACTGCATTTCAAACTTAAAACAGTATTTTAATCAGTGCTGGAACTGCCTTTTCAAGCACAAATAATCCGGAGAACATTGATCGAATAAAATTTGAGCTTCTTCCAAAACGTGCTGATGAAAATCACGATAACATTGCAGCAGCTCCCCCTGATCCCTCCTGGTCCATTCCATTGCAGTATCTTTTCGATTCCGGCTTCCCGTAGCAGGATCGGGTGTCCCAGCTTCTCCTGATATTCAGGACACACGATCTCGCCCTCTTGGTCCATGATACGTTGGAGGACCTCGGTTGAAACCAGTGGCGTATCTGCCGGCGTCACAAAAACCTGTCTTTTTTGGTCCGGAAGAGCCCTCAGCCCCAAATTTACAGATGACAGCATATCTGTTTCAGCGCATCGTTCATTTTTAATAAACATAACGCCTTCTGATTTTAAGTGCCGCTCCAGAACGGCACTTTGATACCCGGTCACCACAATAATATCTTGGATCCCAACGCTTTTCAGCGAACGGATTGAGTATCGAATAATCGTTGAATTCTCAAAGCAAAGTAATGGTTTCATCTCCAGCATGCGGGTGGAAATACCCACCGCCGGAATAACCGCAGATGTCTTCACAGCCTTCCACCTACACTCACCGTGATTTACAGCGCCTTTCGTAATTTCAATATTACAATAACCATTGTGAAATTGTCAAGAAAGTATATCACGGATTAAGCTGTATTTTTCCTATCTATACAGGTCGAATCATTTAAGAAATGTCATTTTTTCTCTATCTTTTGCATTATTATTTCAATATTATCCTATTATATCTTAAATTACATCTCTTTCCTCACCATTTTCCATTCTTGTCCCTCTCATTGATTTTCGTTTTTGATTGACAATATTCTCAGTCTTATATTATAATAATTTCAGTATTATGAAAATATATCTGTAATTCACGGCATTTCAGATGCTTCCATCATCGTTGTGATATGGAGCTTCACGCCTTGGCAAAATTAAACTGACAGATAAGATGAGGTGGATTATGAAAAAGAGATTGGTTATTGGTCTGAGTGGTGCCAGCGGGGCTCCCCTGGGCATCGAACTTCTCCGTGGGATGCAGTATTTTCCCGATTGGGAAACCCATTTGGTGTACTCCAGCAGTTTTGTAAAGACACTTGCATATGAGTCCTCCTTATCCCTCGAGGATGTATGTCATCTTGCCGATCAGGTCTACCCTCTGGATGATGTGGCTGCATCTGTGTCCAGCGGAACCTTCCGCACAGAGGGTATGGTCATCATTCCATGCAGCATGAAAACCTTAGCCGGTATTGCTTGCGGGTATTCTGATAATCTGCTTCTGCGTGCTGCTGATGTGACACTGAAAGAGCGGCGCAAGCTTGTCCTCGTCACACGAGAAACCCCGCTCAGTCAGATACATCTGCGCAATATGCTGTCACTGACTCAAACAGGTGCAGTGATCCTTCCGCCCATGCTCACATATTATAACAATCCCCAAACCATCGAAGATATGACGCGACACATTGTCGGAAAGGTCATGGCCGAGTTCGGATTGGAACACCCCAAGTTTCATAGGTGGAAATAAGTTATAGATTTCTCACCATGCTGATGTGATTGTTGCTGGAAACAACCAGTATAGCAGTTCCAGCTTTTGCTTCCTGCGGAAAGCGTTTATACCAACTTTTGTTCCGATGATACCGATTTTGAGTTGGATTGTCAAAATCAAGCTCGTCTATTATTCGAGAGGAAAAACCTCTGTGACTATTATGATGCTGTTTGCCGCGAGCCAATTGAAGAAAGTGACAATTGGCTTGAATTCTGGAGAGATGAAAGGGACTCACTTGGATATTTTGATACGGCTGGCGAAGTAGATACATTTCGAAACCTGAGTGATGGTGACGAATATGTTTACTATCTACCAGGTACAATTTCTGAATCCGCTGGTCTAGGTGGGGCAGATATTACTCAGAAGTCGTTGCAGGAGGCCATCAATGAAGCGCTTAGCACATTGACCCCTAGAGAAGAAAAAGTGCTTAGACTGCGATTTGGGTTGGACGACGGAAGAATCCGCACACTTGAAGAAGTTGGAGAAGAATTGAATACTACTCGAGAGCGCATTCGTCATATTGAAGCAAAAGCGCTGCGAAAACTACGCCATCCGTTTTGTTCTGCGCAATTGAGGGATTTTTTATAAAAAAGGAGATAATTCCTCGAAATATGTACAGGTCTGCGGTGCATTTTTTCTAAGGTGCTTCATCATTTCCGAATCGTTGCCGTGGATGATGCAGTAGGCAAAGCAGTCTGCGAAGTATTCTCTGGCGTTGGTTTTGGCATAGTTCCGCAGCGGCGCGGCGGCAGCTTCTGCACGAAAGAGCTGTTCATGCTCTGCGGGG
>OKSD01001860.1_pt1 | contig 19535 bp, 15 predicted proteins | sample 1601221 | NCBI WGS metagenome assembly OKSD01 (sample SAMEA3541550, study PRJEB24748) | human gut metagenome | biome: human gut; feature: human-associated habitat; material: faeces | place: China | collected 2012
ACAGGTCAGTGAACGTGTTGGTTTTGCAAATGTTTCTTATTTCTGCAGAAGTTTCAGGGAATATTATGGAAGCAGCCCGGAGTCCTATCGGAAAGGAAACAATGAGGATGAAGAGGCTTCTGAAGAAGTATAATGATATGAAATACCGGTACAAGCTGACAAATCTTCTTTTGTTGCACCTTCGTTGATAAGAGGCTGGATGTCTGATTTTGCGAAAACTCCACATCTTGCAGCGATAGGATATATAGATTTGTAATTTTTTGCATATTCATTAAGACCTGAGGCATCAGTCTGTAAAAGAGTAGCCATCTGGTCAATAAAAGAACCTGTACCGCCGGCACAGATGCCATTCATACGCTGGTCAACACCATTAGTGAAATAGATAATCTTGGCATCTTCTCCACCAAGTTCTATTGCAACATCGCACTGCGGAGCTTCAGCCTGAAGAGCAGTGGAAACGGCAACAACTTCCTGCGTAAAAGGAACTTCAAGATGTTTGGCAAGAGTGAGACCGCCTGAACCTGTAATTACAGGGTGGCAGTTAAAATTACCAACAGAAGCTACAGCTTTTTCAAGAAGCGACTGTAATGTTTCCTGTATATTGGCAAAATGACGTTCATAGTCTGAAAAAATCACTGTATTGTTGTCATCAATAAGGGCAATTTTAACGGTGGTTGAACCTATATCAATTCCAAGTTTATATGAATTCATAAAAATATCAGGCAAAAAGTGCCTGCCTCCTTAATTATAATTTGTCGAATAATGCGATTCGTTTCATTATATTATGAAAAAAAATAAATTTCAACATTATAACCTTATTTTATTGATTTTACATATTATGGCAATGCAAAATTTTAGAGTTTTAATATATTTTTTATAAAAGAACAGTGATGATTCGTTGACAAAAACAGTTTATATATTTATACTAAATTTAATTAGCACAAAGGCGTTGAAAGGGGCTTGTTTAAAGTATGAAATTCTTTGATAAGTTAGAACGTAGATTTGGTAAATATGCCATACCAAATCTTATGTATTATATTATAGGTATATATCTTGTAGGGTTTGTTATAGAATTATTCGCACCTGATGTATATACTTATTATCTTAGTCTTGATGTGGCAAAGGTACTGCATGGTCAGGTATGGAGACTGGTTACGTTTATTTTGCAGCCACCGTCAAGCAGCATTATTTTTATGGTATTTACATTATATTTTTATTATGTAATCGGAACCGTACTTGAGAGAATATGGGGTTCATTTAAGTTTAATGTCTATTATTTCAGCGGAGTAATCCTGCATATTATTGCAGCATTTGTTATTTACATTATATTTGGCTGGTCATTTAACATGTCAACATATTATATTAATCTTGCACTGTTTCTAGCATTTGCGGTCGAACAGGCAGATACGGAAGTCCTTCTGTTTTTTGTACTTCCTATAAAGATGAAGTGGCTTGGATGGCTTGATGGAATTATATTTGCAATAACGATTATTGGCGGATATCTTACACCTGTAATGCCTAAGGCTATATGGAGAGGATTTTATAATGCAGGACTTCTTGCCGGTAATTCATATACATGTTATGTAATGGCAACATGTGCATTAATCTCAATGCTTAATTTTATTATTTTCTTTTTTGCTACAAGAAAGGCACCTGGCAGGACATATACACAGAAGAATTATCGTAAAGCTGAGAAAAGAGCTGATAAGGCAAGAAAAAATGCGGGAAGTTTCAACGAGAGATTTTATAATGCGAACTCTGAAAAAAGCACATGGGATAGTGCCAATAAACCGTATATTAATCCGAGAGGTACAAAGCACAGATGTGCTGTCTGTAACAGGACAGAGCTGGATGGCGATAATCTTACATTCAGATTCTGCACAAAATGTGCAGGCAATCTTGAATATTGTCAGGATCATCTGTATACACATATACATGTTACAGGTGATAATAACAATCAGAATACACAAAAAAATTAAAAAATGTTTTGAAAGAACGGCATAAATATGTTAGTATCAATATAGTACTGAAAAAACAGTATTTTTTCTTATTGCTATTATAAAAGATTTATGCAATAATCTGTATTTGTGTTTAGTATGAGATAAAATTAATTGAATTAAAGTTTATTTTGGAGGTCAGAATGAAAAAAACTAAAATAATTTGTACAATGGGTCCTAATACTAATGACAGAGAACTCATCAAAAGTCTTGCTCTTGCAGGAATGGATGTTGCAAGATTTAACTTCTCTCATGGTGATCATGAAGAGCAGGCAGGACGTTTCGCATTAGTTAAGAGTGTAAGAGAAGAACTCAATATTCCTATTGCTACATTGCTTGATACAAAGGGACCTGAAATAAGAACAGGTGACCTCAAGGACGATAAGAAAGTAACACTTAAAGAAAATCAGAAGTTTACACTTACAACAAGAGACGTACTTGGTGATGAGACAATCGGAAGAATCACATATGCAGGTCTTCCACAGGATGTTTCAAAGGGAAATACAATTCTTATTGATGATGGTCTTATTGAACTTTGTGTAAATAATGTTATAGATGGCACTGATATTGAATGTACAGTAGTAAATGGCGGCGAGCTTGGTTCAAGAAAAGGTGTTAATGTTCCTAATGTAAGTATCCGTCTCCCGGGTATCACAGATAAGGATAAGGATGATATTTTATTTGGTATTGAACAGGGATTTGATTTTATTGCAGCTTCATTTGTAAGAAATGCAGCTTGTATTCAGGAAATCAAGGAACTTCTCTGGTCTCATAATGCAGATATTCCTGTAATTGCTAAGATTGAGAATGCAGAAGGCATTAAGAATCTTGATGAGATTATCAGAGTTGCTGATGGTATCATGGTTGCCCGTGGTGATATGGGTGTTGAAATTCCTGCTGAGCAGGTTCCTCATATCCAGAAGGAAATTATCAAAAAATGTAATGCAGCATATAAGACAGTTATCACAGCTACACAGATGCTTGATTCAATGATTCGTAATCCACGTCCTACAAGAGCTGAGGTTACTGATGTTGCCAATGCTATTTATGATGGTACAGACGTTGTTATGCTTTCAGGTGAGACAGCTAATGGTAAGTATCCTCTTGAAGCATTAAAGATGATGGTTAAGATTGCTGAGACTACAGAGCAGGATTTACCTAAGAAGTATGCAGATTATGCTAAGCTTCATACAAAGAGAGGAGTATCAAGTGCTGTTACTAATGCAACTGTACAGACAGCAGAGAACTTAAATGCAAAAGCAATCGTATGCCCTACAATTTCAGGATTTACAGCAAGACTTGCATCTAAGCTCAAGCCGGATACACAGATTGTTGGATGTTCACCATATGATTCTGTTCTTAGAAAAATGCAGATTTATTGGGGTGTAAAACCTGTTAAAACTGCTATTGAGACTTCTACAGATAAGATTATTGAGCATGCACTTGTCACAGCAGAGAATGCTGGATATATTGGCGAGGGAGATGTTGTCATTGTATCTGCCGGTATAGCAACAAACTCTTCTCCAACATCAAAGAGAGGTCTCACAAATACAATGCGTGTTGTAACAATCTAATTGTTACATCATGAGCATATGTCGTGATGACATTTATGAAAAGTAAATTTTTAAAAATATTTATATGGATTCCTGCTGTTATTTGTGCGGTTATGATATTCGGATTTTCGGGACAGAATGGTGAAAACTCGGGAAATCTCAGCTGTAAGGCAGCAGGTGTCATAGTTGATATTGCAGACAGCGTACATCTTGTAGATGTACGCTGGAATGGCAGACAGGAACTTATAGACAAGATAGAATTGCCTGTAAGAAAAGCAGCACATATGACTGAATATGCAATATTTGCATGTCTTGTTTATCTGGCATTTACAGTTGATGGTGTCAGTTGGCAGCTCGTCAGATTTATAAGTTTTTTTGCAACGGCAGCATTTGCATGTTCAGATGAATTTCATCAATTATACGTTCCGGGAAGAAACGGCTGCGTTACAGATGTACTGATTGACTGTGTTGGAATATTAATCGGTATTATTATATGTTCCATAGTTGACAGGCGTAAAAAAATGATAATTTAGTATGGCATTTTAGAAAATATTGTAAAACGGGAAGTGGGGAATAAACATATGACACTTTATGATGAATTAGTAGCAAGAGGACTTATAGCCCAGGTTACTGACGAAGAGCTTATAAAAGATTTAATTAACAATGGGAAAGCTACATTTTATATTGGTTTTGACCCAACTGCTGATAGTCTTCATGTAGGTCATTTTATGGCACTCTGTCTTATGAAAAGACTTCAGATGGCAGGTAATAAACCTATTGCACTTGTAGGCGGTGGTACAGCTATGATTGGCGATCCGTCCGGCAGACAGGATATGCGTAAGATGATGACAGAAGAACAGATTCAGCACAATGTTGAATGTTTCAAAAAGCAGATGTCAAGATTTATTGATTTTTCAGATGGCAAAGCAATACTTGCTAACAATGCTGACTGGCTTTTAAATCTTAATTATGTTGACTTCTTACGTGAAGTCGGAGCATGTTTTTCTGTTAACAATATGCTTAGAGCAGAATGTTATAAGCAGAGAATGGAAAAAGGACTCAGCTTCCTTGAGTTTAATTATATGATTATGCAGTCATATGACTTCCTTATGCTCTACAAGAAATACGGATGTAATTTACAGTTCGGTGGTGATGATCAGTGGAGTAACATGCTTGGCGGTACAGAACTTATAAGAAAGAAATTAGGAAAAGATGCGTCAGCAATGACAATTACACTTCTTCTCAACTCTGAAGGCAAGAAGATGGGTAAGACACAGTCAGGTGCAGTATGGCTTGACCCTGATAAGACATCACCATACGATTTCTATCAGTATTGGAGAAATGTAGATGATGCAGATGTATTAAAATGTATCAGAATGCTTACATTTATACCACTTGAAGAGATTGAAAAGATGGACAGCTGGGAAGGTGCACAGCTTAACAAAGCAAAAGAAATTCTTGCATATGAACTTACTAAGCTTGTTCATGGAGAAGAAGAAGCAAAGAAGGCAGAAGAGACTGCACGTTCTATATTTACTGGTGGAGATGCACAGAATATGCCTTCAGCTGTAATTTCAAAAGAATCTTTTAAAGATGGAAATATCGATATTATTTCAATTGTTCATCAGGCAGGACTTGCGTCTTCAAGATCAGAAGCAAGAAGAGCTGTTGAGCAGGGCGGCGTAAGCGTTAATGGTGAAAAAGTATCAGCTATTGATGCGGTATTTCCTATGGAATTATTTGAAGATGGCGTAGTTGTTAAAAAAGGCAAGAAGAATTTTAGAAAAGTAACAGTTTAGGATGTCATGAAAATGAAGAAGAATCAAATTGTTCTTATCAGAGTTGTCAGTGTAGCCGTACTTATGGCTGCACTGGCTCTAATTTTAATATTTGGTGCGGGAAGTACTGTTTTTACAAAAATAATAAAAGACCTGAATAATGGTGGCGTTACATCTGATGCTTCAGCTGTTTCTGTTTACAATCTTGTGTATTATAAGGGAATGAATGCTATATATCAGATAATATTTGGAATTGCATTGTTTACAACAATAGTTGGAATTGCAGGTGTGTTTTTTCGCATTAGAGGAACGGATATATGTCTTAATACGGCTATAATTTTTGATGTTGTAACAGGAATATATCTTATACTTGCATACGTTCTTGAAAAAAATAAATTTATGCATAAAGTGTTTGCAAAAATTTATCTTGGAGAGTTTGATACACAGTTTACGGTTGTAAGACTTATAAAACTTCATGTTCTTATTGCAGGAATATTGCTTATACTTGTAAGTCTGCTTGCGTCAGCAATTGTAAAGTCAAGTGGAATACCAAAGATGACTATTTATAAGGCTGAGAGTAATCTTGGATGGCTTCTTATAATACCATTGTTTTTTACATCATTAATATTTGATGTAGCAAGAGAATGGGCAATAAGAATTGCTTCGGGTTACAGTGATGTGTCAGGGCAGCTTTATGATATTTTAAAAGATTATTATTTTGGTGATAAGTTCCTTTTTTCAATGCCAAAGTGGCTTATTGTTTTTGTGGCTTCAGTTATAACGCTTTTTATAATGGGAGTGCTTAGAATTCATTTGAAAAGAATATTTGCTGTGATAATGGGAGCTGTTTTTACAGCTGCCGCTCTTATAAGATGCGTTGTTTTCTGGATGAATCCACCCGCAATATTCGGAACACTTTCATATAATGAAAATGTGTGTGATATGACAGACAGAGCAGGGGCAGCATATATGATATGTTTTGTTCTGGATATATTTTTTATTACAATTCTGGCAGTATTATGTATAATATGTGCACAGAAAAAGTTTTTTGAATTAAAAAATATACTGATAATCACAATCGGTTATGCAATTATCAGTATAGCTGCTATATTAATTCTTGGTTTTGGCGGCATATCTGCAATCTATGCAGGATGCGGCGTGATTGATGTTATAGCATCATCAGCATTGCTTTATCTCGTCTATAAAAGTTGATGCTATCATTGAGTAGTTTGTATAGTATACAACAAAACCGGGCTTTGAACCGGCAGGTTTTTTAACTTCTTTCTTTAAAACATAATCAACTTCAACTTTATCCTGGCTGTGTCCTTTTGAAAAATGTGCTGCGAGTGCGGCTGCTTCTTCAAAGGTACGGTCAGGAATTTCTTTGCCGTCAGTTTTTAATATGACATGTGAGCCTGCCATATTTTTTGCATGAAACCACCAGTCGCTGCCGTTTGCAAATTTGAAAGTAAGCTCATCATTCTGGAAATTATTTTTGCCTACATATATGTCGAAACCGTCGGATGATATGAAGTGAAGCGGTTTGCTTACAATTTTAATTTTCTTTGATGGTGTCTGATGACGATGTATATATCCTGACTCAATTAATTCTTCCTTGACCTGTGCAAGATCGTCCTCAGATACAGCAATGTCAAGTGATGAGGCGACTGACTCAAGATGTGCTATTTCGGCACGGGTCTCTTTTATCTGTACACTTTCGGCTTCAAAAGTACGTTTCAGTTTATTATATTTATTAAAATATTTTACTGAATTTTCGCGTGGTGTGAGTGTTGGGTCAAGAGGAATTGTGATTTCCTCGTTAGTATAATAATTAAGAGCGTTGAATTCCTTACTGCCTTCCGGAATATTATAGCCGTATGTGTTTATAAGCTCTCCGTAAACACGGTATTTATCACGTTTTTCAGTATCTTTTAACTGCTTTTCCTGTATGTCGGCTTTTTTAATGGAGCGTTCAAGTGCCGTTGAAACTATTTTCCTTAAATCAGATGATTTCTGGCGGATTCGTGTTACAGCATCTTTTTTGGAGTAAAAATCTCTTAAAAGAGTGCTGACAGAATCATATTTTGTACACTTATCAAACATTTCAAGCGGAATTGATGAGAATTCTTTTGGTTCATCTCCGATGTATACAATATTTGGAGTGAAAATATTATTTTTAATATTATCCATTATATTGCTGAAAATGTTGAACAAGTGAAGACTTTCATTTTCCTCAAGACAGTTCGCAGGCTTGTCAGAATTGATTGAAGCTTCAAAACATATTTCTTCTGCAGCGACAGGACTGATACCCGTATATGATGAATAAATTGCTTTTGATGTGCTCACAGGGCGTGTAAGTGCTGTGTTTTTAAATTCGTCATAATTCGTATTCAGTGGATTTTTCTTATCTGATGTATTGGGAATAAAATATTTTCGTCCCGGAAGAACTTCTCTTACAGAACTCATCTGTGATGAAACACGCTTGATACTATCAAGGATTGTGTCGCCGTCACAGAATATTATATTGCTGTGTTTGCCCATGAATTCTGTTATAAGATGTTTGCGGCATACATCCCCCATTTCATTCAAGTGTTCAATCTCAATATCAAGAATTCTCTCAAGACCGGGCTGCGTGATGCCTATAATACGTCCGTTTCCGAGATGTTTCCTTAAAAGCATGCAGAAATTAGGGGCTGTCATCGGACTTGGCTTATTATCATCAGTAAGATATATAAGCGGAAGACTTGCATTAGCAGAAATTACAAGTCTGTATTGGCCGTTTTGCGTTTTTATTGTAAGAAGAAGTTCATCAGCTTCCGGCTGTGCAATTTTATATAATCTTCCTCCGATGAGCTTTTCGTTTAGTTCATGTTTTATATTAGAAATGACAATACCATCAAGTGCCATAAAATCCTCCTTGTTTTTCCGAAGGAAAAATCCGAACCCAGTGGTGAGGAGAGGATTTGTCCTCCTTGTTTTTCCGAAGGAAAAATCCAAATGTGCATCTTTGATGCACTATGCCCAGTGGTGAGGAGAGGATTTTCCCTTTGTTTTCTTGCTTATTTTAGCATAAAAATGAACTTGTGTCTTGTACTTTTGCTATATTATTGATATAATTAGCTGATAAGTGATTTTGATGATTAAATATATTATCATAGCGGAAAGGTATGGCTGACACAATGATAAAAAGTATGACCGGCTTTGGCAGATGTGAGCAAAGCGAGGGAACAAGAACAATAACAATTGAAATGAAGTCTGTAAATCACAGATATCTTGAGGCTGGAATAAAGATGCCTAAAAAGCTGAATATTTTTGAAGCACGTATGCGAGAAGTGCTTAAAAAATATGCACAGAGAGGTAAGATAGATATTTTTATTTCATATGAAGATACAGCTGACAGTAATGTTCATCTGAAATATAACAGTGATCTTGCGGCTGAGTATATGAATATACTTGACAGCATGGCTGAACAGTTCGGCAAACAGAATGACATAACAATAACTTCACTCTCAAGATATCCTGAAGTTATTACTATGCAGGAAGAGACGGAAGATGAGGAAGAGTTGTGGGCATTTATAAGTAAAGCTTTGGAAAATGCCTGCTCGCAGTTTGAACAGACAAGAATTCTTGAGGGAACAAATCTTAAAAATGATTTGCAGGATAAACTTAACCATATGGAAGAACTTGTTGATTTTATTGAGAGCAGAAGTCCACAGATTATGAAAGAGTACAGAAGCAAGCTTGAAAATAAAGTTACACAGCTTCTTGGTGATACACAGATAGATGAATCAAGAATAGCAACAGAAGTTATTATATATGCAGACAAGATATGCGTTGATGAAGAGACAGTAAGATTAAGAAGTCATATTTCACATGCACGTAAGTGCCTTGAGGAGACCGGCGGCATAGGAAGAAAGATGGACTTTATCGCACAGGAGATGAACAGGGAGTCTAATACGATTTTGTCAAAGGCAAATGATATAGAGATTTCTAATGCTGCTATAGATTTAAAGACACTTATAGAGAAAGTGCGTGAGCAGATACAGAATATAGAATAATTAATATTGATAAATAACTTGATTGTTTTTCAAAATTCAGATATAATTATTCGTACATATTTTTGACAGAAAAGAGGCTGATTATGAATAATCAAGGCACACTGCTTGTTGTTTCTGGATTTTCCGGAGCAGGTAAAGGCACAGTGATAAAAGAGCTTTTAAAAGAGCATGATAATTATTCTTTATCAATATCTGCAACTACAAGGAAGCCGAGAGAAGGCGAGCAGGATGGCAGAGAATATTTCTTCAAGACAAAAGAGGAGTTTGAAGATATGATTAGCAGGGGCAGATTCCTTGAACATGCCCAGTATGTTAATAATTATTATGGAACTCCAAGAGATTATGTTGAGGAGCAGATAAAAGCAAACAGGAATGTGATTCTTGAGATAGAAAGTGTTGGTGCACTTAATGTTAAGAAGATATTTCCTGAGGCAGTTCTTGTTTTCATAACACCACCTGATGCTGATGAACTTGAGAAGAGACTCAGAGGCAGAGGAACAGAAGATGAAGAGACAATAATTGCAAGATTAAGAAAAGCTGCCAAAGAATCAGAAGGTGTTGAAAAATATGATTATATAGTTATCAATGATACAGTTAAAGAATGTGCTGTATGCATTGATGATATTACGCACAGAAAAGAAGATGTACTTGCAGAGTGCAGTGCGGACAATGCTGATAACATTAAGGTAATTAACCAGATAAGACAAGATTTAAAAAAATATTAATTTAAGGAGAGTTATATATGTTACATCCATCATATTCAGAATTAATGGAAGCTGTAAACAGCAGAGCAGAAGAAGGAGAACAGGCAGTAGTACAGAGCCGCTACTCAATTGTCAAGGCGACAGCAGAGAGAGCAAAGCAGATTATAGATGCAAGATATCTTGAGGAAAAGTATGACAAGATTACAATTCCTGATAAAGACGGTAAGGACAGAGCACCTAAGAAGACTCCGGAAGACAGAAGAAAGATTTTCATGGGTAAAGAGCTCATTGATAATGCAGAAGATATGAAACCATTATCTGTTGCAGTTAAGGAATTATACGAAGGAAAGATTAAGATTGTTGATAATACTTCAGCAGACGAAGATTAATTGATAAAGGCTCAGCCATGCAACAGATTCTGCATGGCTGTTTTTTTCTGAAAAGAGATACAGGAGGCAGTGTTGAGCGGAAAATATATTGAAGAAGATAAAACAATAACATGTTCTGTAAGCAATGACTGTGGCGGATGCTGTTATACAAAAGTTCCATATGATAAAACTTTAAGTTTAAAACAAAAACATGTTACGGAACTTTTTAGAGGTGTTGCAGAATGTGAAAAGATAACAGGAATGTACAGACCAGTCTGTTATCGCAATAAAGTTCATGCTGCAGTTGGAACCAACAGGGACGGCAGAATAATTACAGGTACATATAAAGAAGGCACACATAAAATAATTCCGGTTGACGGATGTATGATAGAAGATGCCCAGTCGGAAAATATTTTAAAAGAATTGAGAAGATTATTTCAGTCATTTAAGTATCAGCCTTATAATGAAGATACGAAACGTGGATTTATAAGACATGTTCTTATCAGAAGAGGATTTTCAACGGATGAGACGATGGTTGTCCTTGTAACAGGACAGGTGCAGTTTCCGTCAAAAAATGCTTTTATAAAAGAATTATTAAAAGCATGCCCGTCTGTGACGACGATAGTTCAGAATATTAATAATATGTCAACAAGCATGGTGCTTGGAAAAAGAAATATTGTCATCTATGGAAAGGGATATATTGAAGATGTACTCTGCTCTAACAGGTTCAGAATAAGTCCTGATTCATTTTACCAGATAAATGTCAAACAGACAGAAAAACTCTATAAAGCAGCGATAAAGGCAGCCGGGATAAATAAAAATGATACAGTTGTTGATGCATATTGCGGAATAGGAACAATTGGAATAACAGCTGCAAAGTATGCAGGAAATGTTATCGGCATAGAACTTAATCCGAAAGCGGTCGAGGATGCACAGGTTAATGCACAGATTAATAATATAAAAAATATAAGATTTTTTGAGGGTGATGCAGGTGATTTCCTTGTTGAATATGCCCGGAATAAAAAAGCAGATGTTGTAATCATGGACCCTCCAAGAAGTGGTTCTGATGAAGCATTTCTTAAATCTCTTATAAAGATAAAGCCAAGAAGCATAGTATATATTTCTTGTAATCCTGATACACAGATAAGAGATGTAAAGATTCTTGAAAAAGGCGGATATAAGGCAGAAAAATGTATGCCATTTGATTTATTTCCATATACGGAGCATATTGAAAATATCTGTGTTTTAAAGAGAGGAAAATAGCAGTGGAAGAGAATAGTAATATACAGGAAGAAGTAAAGACAGAAATAAAACAGGAAAATAATCAAGATGATGAAATAGAAATTCTTGAAGTTGAAGAGGTTAAAGAAAAAAAGGATTTTTCCAATGTTTTGTCTGGGATTTTTAAAAATAAAAAAATACTTACGGCGGCAGGAATCGTTGCTGTTGTTATTGCTACAGCTGTTACCTGTGTGGTTATTTCAGTAAATAAAAGAGGCACAAAACAGACGCTGGCTGTTGAAGAGACGACAACACAGGCTGAGACTGTAACGCAGGAACAGACGACAGAAGAACCAAAAAAGCTTGAAAATCTCATGCTTGAAGCAAATGCAGAAGAGAGTTCAATAACAGCTCATTTTGTCAATGAATCAGGAGAAGCTGTGACAGGACATAATTTTGCAGTACGTCTTTTAAGCGGAAGCATTGAAGAAAATCAGGAAAAAGTTGATAAGCTTAAAAATGATAAAAAGAGCGGTACAGATAATCTTAAAGAAAGTACGGCAGTACAGACACAGGAAAATGGCAGCCAGTCAGAAGATGTAGTTGCACAGACCGGTGCAACAGAGTATGAAGATGATAATCAGGATGGAGAAGTTGTTATAACTGACCTGAATGAGGGAACATATACGCTTGTTGCAAAGGCATATGAGGGATTCGCACTTCCTGATGCTGCGGAAGTTTCACTTGTAAAATATACAGTTATAGAAAATATTCTTGAAAGTGTTGTATATGAAGATGAAAGCACAATTAAAGAAGATCCGGAGAATGGCAGGGATGATGAGCCGGAAGACGAGCCGGTAACGCCGAATGGCTCAATTGTGATAACACCGCCATCGTATTCGGATGATAATAATGGTGTGGTTTCTCATATAAAAACACAGAATGATTCATATGTTTATGAGACAAAAAATGTAAGCACGGCAATATTTTCCGATTCTGATATTGCATCATACGAAAAGGCAGCATGTTTTATAGAAAATAATGATGAAATAAAAGAATTTGAAGGACTGGTAAAAGAAAGAACAACAGTTTCTGTTACAGATGGTGATAAAAGTGTTATAAGTACATTTCTTGTAAAGAGTGATAAAAAACAGGAATCACAGACAACAGCTGAAAAAGAGACACAAACAGCATCAGACGGGAAATTGTATGATGTCTATACTCTTTCACCGGTTCTTGTAAAAGAATATGGCGATGGCTGGCATAATATTGGCGGAAACAGATATTATTACAGGGGTTCACAGCGTGTGACAGGCTGGCAGAATATAGATGGATTGCAATATTATTTTGACGGAAATGGTAAACTTTCATCATGTACAATGATAGATGTTTCAAAATATAATGGAGATATCGACTGGAATGCAGTCAAAGCAGCCGGAGTTGATTATGCAATTATCCGTGTGGGTTACAGAGGATATGGAACAGGAAGGCTTGTTCAGGATGTGTGTTTTGACCAGAATATGCGTGGTGCAATAAATGCAGGAATCCGTGTCGGTGCATATATTGTCACACAGGCGGTAAATACTGAAGAAGCTGTCGAAGAGGCGAGCTTTATAGTAGAAAAATGCCGTGGATACAATGTGACGCTTCCACTTGCAATTGATGTTGAATGGACAACAAATAGAGATGGGAGAGCTGATTATATATCTGCTTCAACAAGAACAGATGTAATAAATGCATTTGCAAGAACTGTAATGAACAGCGGATACACAGCTATGGCATATGCAAATAAAGACTGGTTTGAAAATAAAATATATTCAGGTAATCTGTTTTCATCATGCAAAATATGGCTGGCACAGTACAGAAATACTGAATATACATATGGCGGCCGTGTAAATATGTGGCAGTATACAAGCAAAGGCAGAGTTGATGGTATAAACGGAGACGTCGATATAAGTGCATGGGTATATTGATAAAAGATTTAAAAGAATGGAGATTAATACATGAAAATAATGTTTGTGTCCTTAGGGTGCGATAAAAACCTTGTAGATACAGAAAATATGCTTGGTATTTTAAGAAACAGAGGATTTGAATTTACTGATGATGAATATGAAGCTGATGTAATAGCAGTAAACACATGCTGCTTTATACATGATGCAAAACAGGAAAGCATTGATACAATTCTTGAGATGGCTGAGCATAAAAAAGACGGAAAATGTAAGGCACTTATTGTTTCCGGATGTCTTGCACACCGTTATCATGATGAAATAGAAAAAGAAATCCCTGAGGTCGATGCTCTTCTTGGAACAGCTTCATATGATAAAATTGCAGAAGTTGTATTATCAGTTCTTGAAGGCAAGGGATACAGCTGTATAGATGATGCGGACAGACTTGTAATGACGAAGGATGAAAGAATAATAACTACAGGCGGTTATTATGAATATTTAAAGATTGCAGAAGGATGTGATAAGCATTGCACATACTGCATTATTCCAAAGGTGCGTGGCAATTACAGGAGCTATCCAATGGAATATCTTGTTAAGCAGGCTGAACAACTTGCTGAAAAAGGCGTTAAGGAACTCATACTTGTCGCACAGGAGACAACGGTTTATGGTGTTGACATTTATGGTAAAAAAATGCTTGCAGAGCTTGTAAAAAAACTTGCTGCAATTAAGGATATTGCATGGATAAGAATACTTTACTGCTATCCTGAAGAAATAGATGACGCTCTTATTGAAGTTATCAAAAATGAGCCAAAAGTCTGCCATTATCTGGATATGCCGATACAGCATGCCAGTGACAGCATTTTGAAGAAAATGGGCAGAAGAACAACAAAGCAGGAACTTAAAGATGTAATAAATAAACTCCGTGAAAATATACCTGATATTGCACTCCGCACAACACTTATAACAGGATTTCCCGGCGAAACACAAAAAGACCATGAGGAAATGCTTGATTTTGTTGATGAGATGGAATTTGACAGGCTTGGAGTATTTACATATTCACCTGAAGAGGATACGCCGGCAGCAGTTATGCCAGACCAGATTGATGAAGAAGTGAAAGAGCAAAGAAGAGATGCAGTCATGGAACTACAGCAGGAAGTTTCGCTCGACAAGTCGGAAGAAATGGTGGGAAAAGTTATAGACTGTCTTATAGAAGGCAAGATTGAAGATGATGATACTTATGTAGGCCGTTCATATAAAGATGCACCTAATGTGGATGGATTTGTTTTTGTAAAAACAGATGCTAATCTTATGTCGGGTGATATAGTTAAAGTACGTATTGACGGTGCAATGGAATACGATTTGATAGGTAGTCTGTGCGATTAGGCATGGAAGAATGGAGGAATATATGAATCTGCCAAATAAACTTACAATTCTTAGAACAATATTAATACCTTTTTTTCTGATATTTATATATACAGATTTCTGGGGAAAAGGAAATGCTTATATAGCAGTTGCGATATTTATAATAGCAAGTCTTACTGATTTATTAGATGGAAAAATAGCAAGAAAATATAATCTGGTGACCAATTTCGGTAAATTTATGGATCCGCTTGCAGATAAACTTCTTGTCTGCTCTGCACTTATCGCACTTGCTGACCTTGGAAAACTTGCAGGATGGATTGTCATTGTTATTATAGCAAGAGAATTTATAATAAGCGGATTCAGGCTTGTTGCTTCTGATAATGGAGTTGTAATTGCTGCAAGCTATTGGGGAAAATTCAAGACAACATTTCAGATGATAATGATAATTCTTCTTGTTCTTGATCTGCCATTTAAATATATGAACATAATAAACATGGCAGTTGTATATATTGCACTTGCACTTACAGTGATTTCGCTGATTGATTATATTGCAAAGAATTACAAGGTATTTATTGAAGGTTCATCAAAATAAAACAGAAAGTTTTATCTGAAGGGAGCAGCATTTATGGAATTAAGAAATAATGGTCTTCTTGAAAAGCATGTTGTTGATGTTTTAAAAGAAAAAAAACTTACTATAACAACGGCAGAATCATGTACAGGTGGGATGATTTCGTCAAGGATTGTGAATGTTCCGGGAGCTTCGGCAGTGTTGAAACAGGCTTATGTAACATATTGTGATGAAGCAAAACATACAGTGCTTGGTGTAAAAAAAGAAACGCTGGAAAAATATTATGCTGTGAGCAGCCAGACTGCATGTGAGATGGCAGAAGGCGGTGCAAAGGCAGCTGGAGCAGATGTATGTGTGTCTGTTACAGGCGTAGCAGGACCGGATACAGAGGATGGAAAACCTGTTGGCTGTGTTTTTATCGGCTGTTTTTATAACGGAAATGTTACTGTTAAGGAATATTCATTTAAAGGAAACCGTATGGAAATACGTTCACAGGCAGCAGATGAGGCTTTAAAACTTGTTCTTAATGTTGTAAAATAAATTGCCTGATGATAAAGTATCAGTGATTGGTATGTTTTTACTAATTGCTGATATTTTTAATTTATTATTTAAAAAATAACTTTACAAATAAAATACAGTGTGATATACTCATACTATAAATTAATATTAATTATGTAAATAAGAACAAATATTCGCTTTATACTTGACATCAGCTGGACAATAATATATTATATATTTTACGAACAGGTGTTCATGATGTGCATGTATAAGAATATGTGCTAAGGAGAGGAGAAGTATGGTTAAAGAAGAAAAGATTAAGGCACTTGATGCCGCACTTGCAAATATTGAAAAACAGTTTGGTAAAGGCTCAGTTATGAAGCTTGGTGAGTCTAATTATAATCTTAATGTAGAGACAGTTCCAACAGGCTCATTAAGCCTTGATATAGCACTTGGACTCGGCGGTGTTCCAAAGGGAAGAATTGTTGAGATATATGGTCCTGAATCAAGTGGTAAGACAACAGTTGCACTTCATATGGTTGCAGAAGTACAGAAACGTGGCGGTATAGCGGGATTTATAGATGCAGAGCATGCCCTTGACCCTGTATATGCCAAGAACATAGGCGTTGATATTGATAATCTTTATATATCACAGCCTGACAGTGGTGAACAGGCACTTGAGATAACAGAGACAATGGTGCGTTCAGGAGCTGTTGATATTATTATTGTCGATTCTGTTGCAGCACTTGTTCCTAAGGCAGAGATAGACGGCGATATGGGCGATTCACATGTTGGTCTTCAGGCAAGACTTATGTCACAGGCGTTAAGAAAGCTTACACCGGTTGTAAGCAAGAGCAACTGTATTGTTATATTTATCAACCAGCTTCGTGAAAAAGTTGGAGTTATGTTTGGTAATCCTGAGACGACAACAGGCGGTCGAGCTTTGAAGTTTTATTCATCAGTAAGAATGGATGTAAGAAGAATTGAGACGCTCAAGCAGGGTGGCGAAGTTATTGGTAACAGAACAAGAGTTAAGGTTGTAAAGAATAAAGTGGCACCACCATTTAAGGAAGCAGAGTTTGATATTATGTTTGGCAAGGGAATATCTGTTGAGGGTGATATACTGGATCTTGCAGTAAGTATAGGACTTGTACAGAAGAGTGGTGCATGGTTTGCATATAATAATGAAAAGATTGGACAGGGACGTGAGAATGCCAAGAATTATCTTGCTGAACATCCTGAAGTTATGGAAGAACTTGACAAAAAAGTAAGGGAACATTATTTTAGCAAAGATAACGAAGAATCAGCAGAGAATGCAGAGCAGAGCACGTCTGAAGATGCAAAAGGGGCATCGGCAAAGAAAAAGGCAGCAGCTAAAGAAGAATAATTAATATGGAATATTTCGTTACATCAATAAAAGAGATTACTTCAAAAAGAAGAGCTGTATATGTTGATTATGAACATGTTTTTGCATTGTATGCCGGAGAGTTAAGGAAGTTTGGCATTAAAGAGCAGTCCTATATAAGTGAAGATGTATATGACGAGATAATGACAGTTTTATCTAAACGTGCAGTTATCAGGGGGATGAATCTGTTAAAGAATAAAGATTATACGAGAGCAGAATTTATTAAAAAACTGAAAGACGGATATTATCCTGATAAAGCAGTTGATGCTGCATTGGAATATATTGACAGATATGGTTATATAGATGATGACAGATATGCAAGAAATTATGTAGCATTTAAAGCTCCTGTCAAAAGCAGGCGTATAATAGAACAGAAGCTTAAAGAGAAAGGCGTTTCCGCTGATATAATTGCATGTGTATGTGATGAGTATTACAGTGATAATGGTGAGTGTGAACTGAATCAGGTTGTTAGTCTTATTGAAAAGAGAACATCTAAGACAGATATAAGCAGAATGGATTACAATGAAAGACAGAAGCTTATGGCATATCTTTACCGACGTGGATTTAACTTTGATATTATTAATAAGGCTATTGATAAAGTATGTGATAATTGCATGTGAAACTTATCGGACAAGCGTAAATTTCTTGACAATAAAGCAAAATGAGTATAATATTAATATGTTGTATTGCTTGTACAATGAAAACTAAATAAGGAGGTGCTCCTGTGCTGGTTATTATCGCTATAATTGCAACATTGGTTATAGTCGCACCTATTACATGGTTTATTTCTGGTAAAGTTATCCAGAAGGCAAATGATGCCAAGATTGGTAATGCCAATGAAAGAGCCAGAGAAATAATAGATGAAGCATTAAAAACAGCCGAGACAACTAAGAAAGAAGCACTCTTGGAAATTAAAGAAGAATCTTTGAAAAACAAGAATGAACTTGAAAAGGAGACCAAAGAAAGAAGAGCTGAAGTACAGAAGTATGAAAGAAGAGTTCTTTCTAAGGAAGAATCCCTTGACAAGAAAATTGAAGCTGTCGAAAAGCGTGACTTGAGCATTACCAAGAAAGAAGAAGAACTTGGTAAAATGAAGCAAAAAGTTGATGAACTTGAACAGAAGAGACAACAGGAACTTGAAAGAATCTCAGGTTTAACCTCCGAACAGGCAAAAGAATATCTATTAAAGACTGTTGAAGATGATGTAAAACATGAAACTGCTGTAATGATTAAAGCATATGAAAGCAGAGCAAAAGAAGAAGCAGATAAGAAAGCAAAGGATTATGTGGTAACAGCTATCCAGAGATGTGCCGCAGATCATGTTGCAGAGACTACAATTTCTGTAGTACAGCTTCCTAATGACGAGATGAAGGGTAGAATTATCGGTCGTGAAGGCCGTAATATCCGTACTCTTGAGACACTTACAGGTGTGGAACTTATTATTGATGATACTCCTGAAGCTGTCGTTTTGTCAGGCTTTGATCCAATCAGACGTGAAATCGCAAGAATAGCGCTTGAGAAACTCATTGTTGACGGACGTATTCATCCGGCAAGAATTGAAGAGATGGTTGAGAAGGCTCAGAAAGAAGTAGAAGTTTTAATTAAAGAAGAAGGTGAAGCCGCAACTCTTGAAGTTGGTGTTCATGGTATTCATCCGGAGCTTGTAAGACTCCTTGGAAGAATGCGTTTCAGAACAAGTTATGGTCAGAATGCGTTAAAACATTCAATTGAAGTAGCACAGCTTTCCGGCCTTTTGGCAGGAGAGATTGGTTGTGATATCAAGCTTGCAAAACGTGCAGGTTTGCTTCATGATATTGGTAAATCAATTGACCATGAAATAGAAGGTTCTCACGTTCAAATCGGTGTTGATTTATGTAGAAAGTATAAAGAATCGCCGACTGTTATTAATGCAGTAGCATCACATCATGGTGACGTCGAGCCAGAGAGCTTAATTGCTTGTATTGTTCAGGCTGCTGATACAATTTCAGCTGCAAGACCAGGTGCAAGACGTGAGACGTTAGAAACTTACACAAACAGACTTAAACAATTAGAAGATATTACCAATTCCTTTAAGGGG
>OKSD01001862.1_pt1 | contig 19523 bp, 18 predicted proteins | sample 1601221 | NCBI WGS metagenome assembly OKSD01 (sample SAMEA3541550, study PRJEB24748) | human gut metagenome | biome: human gut; feature: human-associated habitat; material: faeces | place: China | collected 2012
TTCCTCCGCATCCTCTTTGTTACGCAGTATGTTATATGCAATCGTGTGGCAGTAGTTCCCGTACTTTTCTGCGGTGGCGGCAATCGCGCTCTCGTTACGCGCCCAGTACAATTCTATGATCTCGTGGTCTTTCATTTTGCCCTCCCTTCTTTCCGTGTAAAGGCCTTTCACTTATATAGACAACAAAAATCGTCTTTCATTGCGCGGACGGGAAAACTTTTTACAAATTTATCATATCATGCCGGAGCGGCGATTTCTACCGGCCTTAGACCAAGAATCACAGCATGGGCATTGAAAAAGCTAATGCAGTCAACACACATCTATCGGGCATCTGGTGTTGTAGGTTATAAAAGGAAGAAATACGCAGCTTAAGGCAAAGGCAGAGCTGAATTGCCAGAGCTGGATTTCGCCTGTCGCTCATTCCGTCCCGTCGGAATCTTGTTAGGGAGTGCCTTCCCCAAACCCTGCTTTATTCTGCGGCTCCTTATCGGTAGCCGCTTCCCAAAATCTCTCCGTGCTTCTTTATTAACCGTGTGCATTTCATGCGGGTTCCTTACAGAGATCCGGGTAGTTTCATGCTCCGTTTGTCAGTTACCTTTGTTCACCCTGGGACACTTGTTAGTGTTGAAAAAAGAACATTTTTCGGATACTATATAGGTGAGAGCGGCAAAAAAGCGGCACTTTTATTCGTGCAATAGGGGCGCTGGTATGATAAAAGGAGTTGGCAGCAAGGAGTATCGCTAAAATGAGAGCGTTTCGGTAAACAGTCTCGTTGGCATTGACTGCGGGCAGATCTCGCATTACACCCATTGCCGAAGCCCGGAAGCGTCCTGCTTTCGCGGACTCGGTATGCTTTCCGCAAACCTGACTATTATAGCGCCCATAGCGGGCCTTGCCCGCATATGCGCACAGCCATGCCGGCTGTGCGCATTTTTCTATTTCTGCCGCGCTCCTCCGTTTTTGAAAAATGGTTTTACCAAATCTTTCAGAAACGGAGGGCGAAAAATGTACTTTGATCAGGCCAAATTCGGGTGTCGGCTGAGGACTCTGCGGAAACGGCGGAGGATGACGCAGGAGACATTGGCAGGAGCACTTAATATCAGCATAGATCACCTCAGCAAAATCGAACATGGCAAACACGGTGTGTCCATCGATCTGCTGCTGGATATCTCCGAAGCGGTAGACACCTCTCTTGATTATCTGCTGAAAGGGACAGCGCACACCCCGCTTCAGATGAAGGAACTGATTGGCAGACTGCAGGAGCTCCACGACCAGATGGCGGCAATTTATGAAAACCCGTTCTGACAGTCCGGGTTTTTGCCCCAAAACCCGGACTACCCCGCCATACAAAAATCCTTTTGGCAGAGTTACAATTTACTCAAGCCAAAGACGACGGCTTTTCGTACCTTGAAAAACACTGCCCCCGGCAGTCATATCCGGCGACGAATAACGTCGGCTGACGGCCCCCTGACGAGGGGGAACAGCGATGCGGCGGGTGCGCGAAGACCACCTGCATCGGACAATCGTCCGATGTCAACGAACGGCCTTTAAGGTGCAGAGCGATACTCACCCAGCCAAAAGCAGACGCGGCGATCTGTCTTGCAATGATCCCGTCAGCCCTGAACAAACAGCCTGTCCAGCCACAGCCGCAAGCAATGGGGGCAGCTCGAGAGATCCTCGGGAGGTGAGAGTCCTGTTGGGCGCTGCCAAGCGCCGGTTCGTTCAGCCGCCTAACAGTCCGGGGAGTAGTGTCGAATAGGGCTGAGTAAAAGATTATCTCAAAACAGCGGGAGCCGCCCGCATTATGGGCAATGCATCATGCCGCCAAAACCATGCGCGGCGGCTCCCGCTTTCACAAATATGAGGAAAACATTATGAATGCCAATATAGACTATCTGGGCCTGCTGACTCTTCTTCGCCACTTGCTGGCATTGGGGCTGGTCAGCGATTCAGAGACGAAGAAAATCGCCGCGCGGCTGCACATGGATATGGACGCGGACATTGCAATTTTTCTCTGATTTTCCTTCCATTTTGGTATGGATATTTTCAGACTTCAATGGTATTGTGTGTTGCTGAACAGGGGGGTGAGAGAGGAATGAGCGGCAAGGAAAAAGCGAAAGGCTCGCTGGCGCTGGCAGCGCCGAGAGTTATTACGATCCCGGCAAATGTTCCGGAAATTGGACGAAAGCTCCGCGTGGCGGCCTACGCCCGCGTCAGCTCCAACTCCGAGGATCAGGCGCACTCCTTCGGGGCACAGAACGCCTACTTCTCCAAGCTCATCTCGGAAAATCCAAATTGGGAACTGGCGGATATCTACGCCGACAAAGGCATCACCGGCACTTCCATTGACAAGCGGGAGGATTTCCTGCGGGTGATGGAGGACTGCCGGAAAGGGCGTGTCGACCGCATTCTCGTCAAGTCCATCTCCCGCTTCGGCCGCAACACCAAGGAGAGCCTGGAGGCGGTGCGGGAACTGGCGGGACTTGGCGTCAGCGTCCTGTTCGAGGAACAGAAGCTCGATACGGCAGAGAGCACCGGCGAGATGCTCACCGCCACCTTCGCAACACTGGCGCAGAAGGAGAGCGAATCCATCTCCGAGAAGATGCGGTGGAGCTACCGGATGCGGATGCGGTCGGGAACGTTCCTGCCTTCCTCAATGCCATACGGATACAACATCAAAGAAAAACAAATCAGAATCTGTCCGGAGGAAGCCGAGACCATAAAAGGTATATTTTCGAGTTATCTTGCAGGACAGAGTATGCAGGCAATTGTAAACAGGCTGAATCTGGAAAGCATCCCTCGGCGAGTATCTTCCAAGACACAGTGCTGGAGAATCAGTACAATAGAGTACATCCTATCCAACGAGCGATATGTTGGGGATTCATTATGGCAGAAAACCTATCAGACCAGAGAACTGCCCCATCGAGCCAAAAAGAATAAAGGAGAATTGGAGCAGTATTATCTGCCCGATACACATCTGCCCATCATTGACAGGGAAACCTTCCTGAAAGCAAAACAGCTGCGTTTATCCCGCAAGCAATGTCCGGCAAGGATCCGCGAGGGTGATATACTTCGCAAACGACTGCGCTGCGGTATCTGCGGCGGTCCGTTCAGAAGCATATACGGCAGAAATACCCATTCTTATGAGTGTCAGGCAAAGAACAGAGGCAACAAAAAATGTACATCGCTCCGCACTTCGGAGCCGCAGCTCCAGCAAGCCTTCCTCCGCCTGTACTTCAAGCTCAAGCGCCACGGCGAGAGCGTGCTCACGCAGCTTATCGCGGATCTTCGCACCGCCAGAAACGGAAGCCTTCTCTGGAGCGAGGGCGTCGTGGAGCTGAACAAACAAATCACAGACATTGCCGGTCAGGAACGACTTCTTCTCCTGCTCAAGCAGCAGGGCGCGGCCAGTCCTGACCTTTTCCTATCCCGCAGCGATCAGCTGGCTGAACAGCGCCGCACAGCAAAATTGAAGAAAGAACGCCTTCTGCGCTCTGAGGAAGACCATACTATCCAACGCACACAGGATCTGCTGGACTACCTACGCAGTGGGCCGGACACGCTGAGCTTCTTCGACGAGGCGCTATTCAGCGAGCTGGTCGAAAAGATCATCGTAACAAACAATAAGACCCTACGCTTCCGGCTCATCAACGGGCTGGAGCTGACAGAATCCATCGAAAGGACAAAGCAGTAATGGGAAATCGAAAGCTGCCCTTCGGTTATCAGATGCGCTTCGGAGACGTGATCCCATACCCCGACGAGGCGGAAGCAGTGCAGAAAACCTATCAAAACTACCTCGCCGGAGCCTCTTTTCGGCAGATAGCGGAAGGACTTCAGGCGCAGGGTATCCCCTACGATGGGGACAAGCAGTGGAACAAGAATATGGTGGCACGGATACTGGAAAATGAACGATATACCGGCATCGGCCCATTTCCGGCGCTTGTTCCGGCAGAGCTGTTCCGAGCAGTGCAGGACCGCCGAATACAGACCGCACCAGAGAGAACGCAGACGCCGGCACAGAAGGAGCTGCGAAAGCTCTGCGGCGGCGTACCGCCAGGGTATGTGGAACGACAGGTGCTGGGCATTCTGAACCGGCTGATCCATGACCCGCAGCTCGTCATATATAAGCCAAAGAATGCCGATCAATCTCTTGAACAGCACCGCCGGGAACTGGAGAACCTTCTTCGCAGCCCGCCAGTGGATGAGGAGCAGGCACGAAAGCTGGCGCTGGACTGCGCCGGCGCCGCACTGGACAGCATCGGACCGGAGGAGTATGAAACGGAGCGGCTGCGGAAACTGTTCGGAGAGAAGCATCTCTTAAGCGAATTGGATGCAGAGCTACTGCGGCAGAGCGTCCGGCAGATCACATATACCGGCAAAGAGGTCAAAATACGGCTGAAAAACAACCAGTGGATGGAGGGATAAACTCATGGTCGAGACAAGACCGGAGAGAAAGGTCATTGTAATTCCCGCAAGGGAAAAGACACCGGAGGAGCAGGAACGGAAGAAAAACCTGCGGGTGGCGGCGTACTGCCGCGTGTCCACCAACAGCGAGGAGCAACTGTCCAGTTACGAAAACCAGCTTGCCTACTACACGGAAAAGCTCATGAAAAATCCAGAATGGACCATGATGGAGGTATTCGCCGACGAGGGCATCACCGGCACCTCCACCAGTAAGCGCAAGAACTTCCTGCGTATGATACGGCAGTGCCGACAGGGCAAGATCGACCTGATCCTCACCAAATCCATCTCCCGCTTTGCAAGGAATACCGTGGACACGCTCAACTATACCCGCGAGCTGCGGAGTCTTGGTATTCCGGTCATCTTCGAGGAGCATGGCCTCAACTCCATCTACCCGGAAAGCGAGTTCCTCATCACCATCTTCGGCGCGCAGGCGCAGGCGGAGAGCGAGTCCACATCCTCCCGTGTCAGGTGGGGCGTTCAGCAGTCCATGCGGGACGGCAGGGCCAGCATCCAGTATAAGTACCTGCTGGGCTACCGGAAAGGTGCGGACGGTCAGATGGAGATCGTGCCGGAGGAGGCTGAGACCGTCCGGCAGATCTATCGGATGTATCTGGCAGGACAGCCTCTCCGAAATATCCGGACGAGCCTTGTGTCCGAGGGACGCAGGAACGCCCTCGGTACGACGGAGTGGACCACCAGCAATCTCCAAACCATCCTGACGGACGAGAAGTACTGCGGCGATGTGCTGCGGCAGAAAACCTTCATTCAGGACTGCATCAGCAAGAAGGCGATACGGAACACGGGACAGTTGCCCAAATACCTCATTCAGAATCATCACGACGCCATCATCGACCGGGCGCAGTTTGACGCGGTGCAGATGGAGCTGGCACGGCGCAGGGCGCAGCGGGGCAGCACGAGAAAGAGCGCACCCAGCGGTCTTGGCCGCTACAGCGGGAAATACGCCCTCAGCGGTCTGCTGTTCTGCGGCGAGTGCGGCACGGCCTACCGCCGCGTGGTGTGGACACAGCACGGCGAGAAGCGCACCGTGTGGCGCTGCTGCAGCCGTCTGGATTACGGAAAGAAATACTGTGAGCATTCCCCCACGCTGGACGAAGCGCCGCTCCAACAGGCAATCCTGAACGCGGTCAACGCCTCCATGTCCGACCACGGCACGCTGTCCGCGCGGCTGATGAGCGCCATGGAGCAGGAGCTGGCGCCTATCCCCGGCGAGAGCATGAGCCTGGGCGATATCGACCGGGCTATGGAGGAACTCGGAAAGCAGTTCGATAAGCTCCTTGGGGAAGCTGCCAACGCCGATGACGCAGAGACGTACGTGGAGCGGTTTCAGAGTCTGTCCGAAGGGATGGAAGATCTCAAGCGGCGAAAAGCAGGCATTCTTCAAATCCGTCAGGAGCAGGATGCGGTAAGCCGCAGATTGCAGGCGTCCGCGGCGGCGCTGGATGCGGTCAGCGCGCAGATCACGGAGTGGGACGAAAAAACGGTTTACCAACTGCTGGAGAAGGTCACGGTGATGGAGGGATTCAAAATCAGGGTGACCTTCCGGAACGGACAGGAAATCGAACAGAGCATAGATCAACCGAAACGGAGGAAAAGGATATGATATGGGCAACGGGCGACTGCCACGGAAACTTTGAACGGTTCCGGCCGGAATACTTTCCGGAGCAGGCACAGATGACGAAGGACGATGTGGTCGTGGTCACAGGGGACTTTGGCGGCATATGGTTCGGAGATGCACGGGACGATGAAGCATTGGGCTGCCTGGAAAGTCTGCCCTTCACGCTGGCGTTCGTGGACGGCAACCATGAAAACTATGATGCGTTGGCAAGCTATCCGGCAGAGAAATGGCAGGGCGGTAAAATACACCGCATCCGTCCGCATGTGCTGCATCTGATGCGGGGGCAGATATACGAGCTGGAGGGATATCGCTTCTTCACCATGGGCGGAGCCAAAAGCCACGACATTGAAGATGGCATTCTGGAGCCGGACGCCCCGAACTTTGAGCGGAAGCTCCTGATGCTGCAGCGGAGACCGAGAGCCAGATACCGCATCAACCATATTTCATGGTGGGCGCAGGAGCTGCCCTCCGACGAAGAATACGCTGAAGCACGGCACAGCCTTGACTTGGTCGGCTGGGAGGTAGATTACATCATCACCCACTGCGCCTCGACGAGCATCGCCCTTGCCGGAACGCGGCACAACGAAGTGGACCGGCTGACAGACTTTCTGCAGGAGATTAAAGAAAAGGCAAAATACCACTACTGGCTGTTCGGTCACTATCATGACAACCGGAAAATCGACGACAAGCACATCCTGCTCTGGGAGCAGATCGTGAGGATCGTCTGAGATAGGTCAAAGCAGAGAAGAACACGGTAACGCTGCCGTGCTTTTCTCTGCTTTGAGCGTTGATTAGGCGCACCGCGCCGGAAAGGAGAAAGCCCATGAATATCCGCAAGCCAACAGATTACACCGCCATGTTTGCCGCACTGGATGCCGCTGTTGCGGCGCAGCTCCCGCAGATGGAATTGTACCGCGAGATCGGTCGGGTGGTCGGCGGCAGGGCGGAAAAAGGTGCGGCTGTCGCGGCGTCGGAATACCTGCAAGCGGCCTATCCCGCAGCCGATGGCTTCTCTCCCCGCAATCTGCGCCGTATGCGCGCGTTTTACGCCGCCTATGAGAAATCCCCTGAAATCATGCATCTGGCGATGCGCCTCGGCTGGACGCGGAATGTGGCGATTTTAGAGAGGTGCGGCAGCAACGAGGAGCGGGCGTGGTACATCCAAGCCGTGCTACGCTTCGAATGGAAGAAAGGCAAACTACTGGAAGCCATAGAATCTCAGGCATGGCTGCATTCTTCTCTCGACGCGCAGGCAGTTTCCTGCTATACTGAGGAAAAAGAAATATCTCAGGAGAGCGAGAGCGATGAAGAAGATACTTTTTGTGTGTCACGGCAATATCTGCCGCAGCCCCATGGCCGATTTCGTGATGAAGGACTTGGTAAAGAAGGCGGGGCTGGCGTCACAATTCCATATCGAATCGGCGGCTACCAGCCGGGAAGAGATCGGCAACCCGGTTTATCCTCCGGCGCGGCGCAAGCTGGCGGAGCATGGGATCTCCTGCGACGGCCACGCGACGCGGCAGCTTACCAATCAGGACTACGACGCATACGACCTGCTGATTGGCATGGACAGCGCCAACCTGCGGGACATGTACCGCATCTGCGGTGGCGATTACGCCGACAAGATGTCCCTCCTGATGGACTATACCGACCAGCCCCGCGATGTTGCCGACCCGTGGTACACCGAGGACTTCGATGCAACATGGAGGGATGTGCTGGAGGGGTGTCAGGGATTACTTGATTCCATAATCAGAAAAGAGGAATAATATGGAAGCAACAAAAAAGACAACATCTATAACTGTTCAGGATGTTCCCGTGACGATTATGAATGTTGATCAGCGGGACTACATCAGCCTGACCGATATGGCAAAAGCCCGTACCGATGCAGGACGTGCCGCCGATGTCATTAAAAACTGGCTCCGCGCCAGATCCACGCTGGAATTCCTCGGAACGTGGGAGATCATGTACAACCCGAATTTCAAAGTGGTCGAATTCGACCACTTTAAGAGCGAGGCTGGCTTGCACACTTTTACGCTCAGTGCGAAAGAATGGATTGAAAAAACAAATGCAGTTGGTATCTATGTGCAGGCAGGGCGCTACGGCGGAACCTATGCCCATAAAGATATTGCATTTGAGTTCGGCTCCGCAATCAGTCCGGTATTCAAACTATATCTGCTGAAAGAATATCAGCGGCTGAAGGATGAAGAAAACGACCGGCTCAAACTGGAGTGGAGCGCAAAGCGTTTCCTTTCCAAAAATAACTATCTGATTCACACGGACGCCGTGAAAAACTATGTTCTGCCGCAAAGCAACTACACGAAAAATACGGAATGGCTGGCATATGCGGATGAGGCTGACTTGCTGAATGTGGCGCTATTTGGCTGCACAGCGAAAGCGTGGCGTGAAGCCAATCCAACGCTGACGAAAAACAGCAACATCCGTGATTACGCATCCATTGCCGAATTGACCGTTCTCTCCAATTTGGAGACACATAATGCGGAGCTGATCAAGAGTAGAATGGAGAAGAAAGAGCGGTTTGAAGCGCTGCGGCAAATCGCTCAGTATCAGCTTCGAGTCCTGGCTGAAGCGGAGAAAATCAAGGAATTGCCCACACTTGAAGATAAGTCCTGATATGCCGGCTAAACCAGTAAACAGATGAAGATGGAATTTCATCACGCCTCCAAAAGCGAAAGCCGTTGTGTTCCAAACGCTTGAAGAAAAATATCCGAATTGATGCCGCGTGACAAAAAAGGGAAGGCATGGCGCGCGCCATGCCCTCCCTTTTTCACATATTGAAGCGTCGGCGGGCCTCCTCGCGCAGCGAGGGCACGCGGCGCACGACGCGCAGCGGGATGATGAGCCCGACGCAGATGACCACCACGACGAGCGACCACGTCGGCTGCCACGCCGCGCGGAAAAAGCGGTCCATGCAGTATTCCACGCCCAGCGCCATCAGGCCCACGGTGCCGATGCACATGGCGATCGCGGAGAGCCGCGACCGCCGCCCGCCGCGCAGCAGAAAGCTCAAAAGGAACACCAGCACGCACGCCCAGCCGAGGATGGGCAGGGTGAGGCCGCGGAACCATGCGCCGCCGCTCAGGTCGATGGAGATGAGGAAGACGTACACACCGACCGCGGCGACGTCCGCCGTCAGGCGGAAGAAGATGGGGATGCGCCGCGCGAGCATCGGCAGCACGAACCAGATCCAGAGCATCACCGCCGCGCCGATGACGTAGAGCGACCAGGGCCGCTCGGTGGGCAGCAGCAGGTTCAGCACGCCGCAGCACAGGGATACCGACGCGAGCATCGCCGTGAGCAGCGCGGCCGTCGCACGGCGCGAGGCGGGCGGCACCTCGGCGGGCTTGGTGGGAAAATAGCTCGGCGCGTCGGGGTCCGGCTTCCAGGCAGGCGTGCCGCAAAGCGGGCAGCGCGCCGCGCCGGGGTCCAGCTCCACGCCGCAGTTGACACAGTATGACATATCGTTTTCGTCCTTTCGCTCCGCTCTTCAGCGGTTGCTCTCCACGCGCACGGGGATGCCCTCGCGCACGAGGAAGCGGAAAAAGTCGCGCTCGGTGTCCGTCTCCGCCTGCGTGCCGGCAAAGGTGATCTCCATGGTATCGCCGTAGCTGATGGAGGCGCAGTGGCAGCGCGGCACGGTCGCCTGACCGAGAATGACCTCCGCTCCGCGGATGTGCGCCGCCATCTCCGGCGGCACGGTGAACGCGCCGGGATTGGTGTAGGTGCAGGAATAGGGGCGCACACCGAACAAGCGGTAGTTGAGCGCCATGACCGGATTCTTGAGCACGACCGGAATGAGGCGCAGGGCAAAGTTCTCCGTAAAGCGGACGTTGCCGGTAAAGGCCGCCTGCAGCTCCTGCCGGTTGATGTGCAGCTTCATAAAATGGCGCACCTGCGAGACGATCTCGGGGAAGGTGTAGTCGCCGAGCGCCGGGTCGATATACGGGCGGACGGTGGTGATGAAGTTGCGCAGCGTCTCGCTCGGGAACCATGCGCGCAGGTTGATCGGCACCGCCAGCGCCACGGGGCGCTCACGGTAGGGTCTCTCGCGCTTCTGCTTTTCCAGAATGACGTGGATGAGCACGGCGGAGAGGTACTCCGTGATGGAGGCATTATACTTCCTCGCCTGCTCGCGCAGGCGGGAGAGCGGCACGAAGCCCATCGTGACATGGAAGGTGTAGAACGGCTCCGGCGTGCCGGTATTCTGATAGGCCCTCGGCAGCCGCCGCAGGCCGAAGGCGTGGCGGCCCGCATAGCGGGCGTAGGCGTCCTCCAGCTCCTCCTCGCGCGCCGGCTCGTTCAGATCGAGCACGCCGTTTCCCGCGGGAACGTCCACGCCGGTCTGGCGCAGGTATTCGGCAAGGAGCGTGCGGAAAAAGACGATGGCCCCGCCGCCGTCGGAAAGCGCATGAAAGACCTCGACGGAGATGCGCTCGCGGTAATAGTAAAAGCGCACGAGCCAGCCGTTGTCCTCGCGGAAGCGGACGGGCTGGCAGGGGTCGGAGACGTCCTCCTTCAAAAACGGTCCGGGCGCATGGTTCGGCTCGAGATAGTACCAGAACAGGCCCTTGCGGATGCGCACGGCAAAGCTCGGGAAGCGCGGCATACAGCGGTCGATGGCGCGCTGGAGCGCGGCGGGATCGACCTCCCTTTCCATTCGGGCGGAGAAGCGGTAGATGGCGGAATATTCCTCCTTTTGCAGCGCGGAGTAGAGAATGCCCGCGCTGTCGAGCTTGTACCATTTGCTGTCGGGTCTCGCCATCGTCGTTTCCTCCTTCCGCGCGGCATCGCCTCGGATGGCTTATTGTAGCACAGCGGCGCGCACACCACAAGAAAAATGACGGTTTTCCTTTTCTTTTTTACGCAAACATGATATTATACAGGCAGGAAGACCAATCACAGGCAGGAGATAACGATGGAAAACAAGCTGAACCTTCCGCTGAAAAAGAAGAAAAACGAGGCCGAGAGCCCGCGCCTCGATCCGCTGATGCGCGCGCTCAAGGCGCTGCACAGCGCGGGCGCGCCCGAGACCATGACCGAGGAGGAGCTGGAGCATCAGCGCCGCAGTCAGGAGGTCCTCGGCCGGCTGACCGCGCCGATGGCCGGCATGGACTATGAGGAATTTTCACTCGGCGGCATGAACGCCGCGTGGATGCGGCTCAAGGCTCCTCACGGCAGCCGTCACGCCATTCTCTACTGCCACGGCGGCGGCTACACGAGCGGCAACCTCGGCTACGCGCGCGTGCTCGCGTCCAAGCTCGCGCACGTTACGGGCTACGACGTGCTGAGCTTTGAATACCGTCTCGCGCCCGAGCATCCCTACCCCGCCGCCATCGAGGACGCGCTGCGCGCGTGGGATCATCTCATGCTGCTCGGCTACGGCGCGCGGGATGTCGTGCTCGCGGGCGACAGCGCGGGCGGCAACCTCGCGCTCGTGCTGTGCCATCGTCTCAAGGCGGCGGGCCGCCGCCTGCCCGGGGCGCTGGTGCTGATGTCTCCGTGGACGGACATGACGATGTCGGGCGCGTCCTACGCCGAGCGGGCGGAGAGCGACCCGATGCTCACGCCGGAGTACATCGAGGCCGTGCGCACCGCCTACGCCGGCGGGCGGGACTACGCCTCGCCCGATCTTTCGCCGCTCTTTGCCGACCTTACCGGCTTCCCGCCGACGCTCATTCAGGCCGGCGATCACGAGATCCTGTATTCGGATGCCGAGATGCTCTGTCACGCGCTGGAGCGTGCGGGCGTTCCCTGCCGCTTCGAGGTGAGCGAGGGGATGTGGCACGTCTTTCAGATGTTCCCCCTGCGTAAGGCCGCCGCAGCGATGGAAAGCGTCGCGCGCTTCCTGCTGGAGCGGTGACGGCGCACCCCCTTCCGAATCCCATACCCTGAGAGGAGAAACGAATATGAAGCAGCCTCATATCCGGCTCGACGAGAGCTTGAACGTCCGCTATGCCATCCTGCCCGGCGACCCCAAGCGCGCCGAGCGCATCGCGTCGCACATGAGCGAGGTCGAGGACCTCGGCATGAACCGCGAGTACCGCAGCCTTGTCGGCACCTACCGCGGCGCGCGCATTCTGGCCATGTCCACGGGCATGGGCGGCGTCTCGACCGGCATCGCGGTCGAGGAGCTGCATAACATCGGCGTGACGCACGCCATCCGCATCGGCTCCTGCGGAGCCCTGCAGACGGACATTGCTCCCGGTGAGCTGCTCATCGCCGCCGGCGCGGTGCGCGACGACGGCACCTCTCGCGCCTATGTGCGCGAGGGCTATCCCGCCGTGCCGGACACGGAGCTGCTGCTCGCGCTGGCGGAGAGCATCCGCGCGCAGGGCTTCGCCCACCGCCTCGGCATCATCCGCAGCCACGAGAGCTTTTACATCGACGACATCGAGGAGATCAACGAATACTGGTCGAAAAAGGGCGTGCTCGGCAGCGACATGGAGACCGCCGCGCTGCTGACCGTCGGGCGGCTGCGCGGCATGAAATGCGCGAGCGTTCTCAACAACGTCGTGCGCTGGAAGGAATGCATTTCCCACGGCGTCGGCTCCTACGCCGCCGGCGCCGACGCGGCCGCCGCGGGCGAGGAGCACAGCATTCTCGCCGCGCTGGAGACCTTTGCGCGGCTGGAAGCCGAAAAAAATAGGAAAAACGGGAACTTTTTCCAGTTTTCAGCGTCAAACCCTTCAGAGACCCCAAATAAAAGATTGAGGTGATGAAAGATGAAGAGAACGCTTGCCCTTTTTCTCAGCGCGCTGCTGCTCGCCCTGCTCACGGGCTGCGGCAGCAAGTCGGCGCCGCGCGACAGCGCCGCCGGCAGCGACTACATGATGACCAACCAAAGCTACGCCAAAACGGACGAGAGCTTCGCCTACGACGAGCCGGAGCTCCCGACGCCCGACGCCGAGAACGGCTATTGGGACGGCGGTGAAAGCCAGACGCTCACCGGCGGCATGACCGCTCCGGGCGACGCGAAGATGATCTACCGCGCGAGCATCGAGGTGCAGACGCAGGACTACGCGACGAGCGAGACCGCCATCACCGAGCTGGTGAAGTCCTGCGGCGGCTACTTTGAGAGCAAGAGCCTGAGCAATCGCTCGAGCGGCTACCGCTACGGTGAATTTACCGTGCGCGTCCCCGCGAAGGAGTATGAGCACTTCTGCGAGCAGGTCGGCTCGCTCTGCCACGTCACCTATATGTCCTCCTCGGCGGAGAACATCACCGAGGAATACTACGACACCGACTCTCGTCTCAAGACCGCGCAGATCAAGCTTGAGCGGCTGCAGGAGCTGCTCTCGAAGGCGGACAATATGGCGGACATCATCACCATTGAGAGCGCCATCAGCGACACGGAGTACGAGATCGAAAGTCTCTCCGGCACGCTGCGCCACTACGATGCGCTGGTGGATTACGCCACCGTGAGCCTGACGCTCAGCGAGACCTATAAGCTCGATGAGAACGAGGGCGCGCCGCTGACCTTCGGCGCGCGCATCGCGCGGGCCTTCACGAACGGTCTGCGCGACACAGGCGTATTCCTTGAGGACCTTGCCATCGGCATCGCGAACAATCTTGTGTTCCTGGCGGTGCTGGCGGCGCTCGCCGTGATCGTCGTGCGTGCGGTGCGCAAAAAGAAGCCGTTCAGCAGGCTCGGCAAAAAGAAAAGCAAGCTCCCCGCAGGCGAGGAGCCGAAAAGCGAAGAATAACCGATAAGGAGAAAACGCCTATGAAGCTCACTTGGCTGGGCCATTCCTGCTTCGCCGTCGAAAGCGGCGGCTATCGCGTCGTGCTCGACCCATATTATGTGGAGAGCTATCCGCCGTTGCATACGAGCGCGAACGAGGTGCTCTGCTCGCACCATCACCGCGACCATGCTTTTGTCGAAGCGGTGTCGCTCACGCCGCGCAAGGACAGCCCCTTCACAGTGCAGACGGTCGAGACCTTCCACGACGACAAGGGCGGCACGCTGCGCGGAACGAACACCGTACACGTCCTCGCCGCCGAGGGGCTGCGCGTCGTGCATCTCGGCGACCTCGGTCACGAGCTGAGCGGGGAGCAGCTCGCGCCGCTGCGCGGCTGTGACGCGCTGCTGATTCCCATCGGCGGCTTCTACACCATCGACGCGGAGACCGCCAAGCGCGTGGCGGACGCCATCGCGCCGCGCGTGATCGTGCCGATGCACTACCGCCACGGCAGCCACGGCTACGATGTGATCGCCACGGTGGAGGACTTCCTGCGGCTCTATCCCGCAGACGAGGTGCACTGTCTTGACGGCAGCTCCTTTGAGCTGACGCCCGACGCGCCGCGCGGCGTGATCGTGCCGAGGTTCATGGGCTGAGCGCATATAGAAAAAGGAAGCGAAGGGGAAACCCTTCGCTTCCTTTTTTCATCTTAGAACCACTTCTTTTCCTGTGCCTTTTCCAGGACAAAGGGCAGCATCTCCTCGCGGTCGAGGACGGTGGTGTGGCGCACGGGGCGCTCGCGCAGACCGCGGAGGTTCTTCGGTGCAGGAATTCCGGTCAGACGCTCGAGCTGCTCCATGACGGCGAACTCGTCGCCCTCCGCCTTTTCGCCGAGGCCCTCGAGCACGGCGGCGGGGAACTTGTAGGGCGACGCGGTGGAGAGCACCACGACCGGCGCGTGAGCAGGGTTCGCCGCCTTGTACTGCTGCGCGACGTTCCACGCCACGGCGGTGTGCGTGTCGCAGAGATAATGATGCTCCTGCCAGACCCTGCCGATGGTCCGCTTCGTCTCGTCGTCGCCGCAGCAGCCTGCCCAGAAGAGGGACTGGATCTTCTCCTTCAGCTCCTCCGGCACCTCGTAGGCGCCGTCCTCGGAGAGCTGACGCATGAGCTTCGCCACCAGCTGCTCGTCGCCGGAGAGCAGGAAGAGCAGGCGCTCGAGATTGCTCGACACCAGAATGTCCATCGAGGGCGAGCTGGTGAGGTAGAACGGGCGCTTTTTATCGTAGCGGCCCGTGCGGATAAAGTCGGTGAGCACGTTGTTGGCGTTGGACGCGCACACGAGCGTGCCGACGGGAAGCCCCAGCTCGCGGGCGAAGTAGCCGGCGAGAATGTCGCCGAAGTTGCCGGTGGGAACGACGTAGTCCACCCGCTCGCCGACGGCGACCGTGCCGCGGCGGACAAGGTCTGCGTAAGCGCGGAAGTAATAGACGACCTGCGGGGCAAGGCGGCCGATGTTGATGGAGTTCGCGCTCGACAGGCGCACGCCCTTGCCCGCGAGCAGGTCCTCGCCGCCGACCTTGGCAAAGACCTGCTTGACGGCGGTCTGCGCGTCGTCGAAGTTGCCGCGCACCGCGGCGACACAGGTATTGTCGCCGCCCTGCGTGACCATCTGCGCCTTCTGCACGGCGGACACGCCGCCGTCCGGGTAAAAGACGATGATCTTCGTCCCCGCCACATCGCAGAAGCCCTCCATCGCGGCCTTGCCAGTGTCGCCGGAGGTCGCGGTGAGGATCAAAATTTCATCGTCCACGCCGCACTTCTTCTTTGCCGCCGTCATCAGGTGCGGCAGCATCGAGAGCGCCACATCCTTGAAGGCGCTCGTGGGGCCGCGGAACAGCTCGAGCACCGTGTCCTCGCCGACCGGAACGGTGGGGGTCAGGTCCTCGGTCTCGAATTTGCCGGTGTAGGCGGCATGGACAAGCTGCTCCATCTCCGCGTGCGTGAAGTCGGGCAGCAGCGCGCATAATATCTCCGTCGCCATGCCCTGCGTGGAGAGCGTCAGGCAGCGCTGCCAGTCGAAGTCCAGCCCCGCGAGGGCCGGCATGGCGTACAGCCCGCCGTCGGGGGCAAGGCCGTTCAGGATCGCTTCGGCGCTCGATGCGGTGAGGGCCGCGTTCCGCGTGCTTTGATAGTTCATATTAAAAATACCTCCGCTTTTCGGTTTTTTCATTTGCCATATCAAAATATTTTTTCGATTGCCTATTGCATTTCGACAATGCACATGTTATATTGTTCCCATCAAAAAGTCAAGTGTTTTTCTACCGCGGACATTTCCGTGCAAACTGCACAAATCGTCCATACTTGGCGGATTTTACAGAGAGAAAGGCAGGCACACCCCATGAACATTGCATTGCTCGGCTTCGGCACCGTCGGCAAAGCCTTCTACGAGCTCACGCTCGGGCGGAGCGATCTGCGCGTGACGAGCGTTTTATCCCGCCGTCCGCGCCCGGAGCTTCCCTGCACCGTGACAAATGATTTCGGCGAGATCGTGCGCGACCGCTCGGTCGGCATCGTGGTCGAGGTCATGGGCGGACTGGAGCCGGCTTACCGTTATATCTGCGCGGCCATGCGCGCGGGCAAGCACGTCGTCACCGCGAACAAGCAGCTCGTGTGCGCGCACTACGACGAGCTGCTGGAGCTTGCGAGGGAATGCGGCGTGTCGCTGCGCTGCACGGCGGCGGCGGGCGGCGGCATCCCGTGGCTCACGTCCCTCTCCCGCGCCGCGCGGCTCGATGAGATCACCGCCGTCGGCGGCATCCTGAACGGCACGACGAACTATATGCTCTCAGCCATGACGGCCTCCGGCGTCGATTATACCACCTGTCTGCGCGAGGCGCAAGCGCTCGGTTACGCCGAGGCCGATCCCACCGCGGACGTGGAGGGCTACGACGCGCGGCGCAAGCTGGTGCTCAGCGCGAACCTCGCCTTCGGCGCGTCGGTGCAGGAGGAGGAGATCCCCTGCTTCGGCATCTCGAGCGTGGAGAAAAAGGACTTCGCCGCCTGGCGCGAGCTGGGCAGGGTCTGCAAGCTCTTCGTCCGCGCCGAGCGGCACGAGGGCCGCATCTCCGCCTTTGTCTGCCCCACGCTCTTCCCCGCCGCGTCGCCGGTCGCGCAGACGAACGGCACGGGCAACCTCGTCACCCTGCGCGGCGCGCGCTTCGGCGAGCTGCGCTTTTCCGGCGCGGGCGCGGGCGGCTACCCCACCGGCAGCAGCGTGCTGAGCGACTGCGTGGACGTCATCGAGGGCTGCCCGAGCTTTTATGTCTCGCGGCACGAGGCGAAGCACATCGACAATTCCGCGGCGATTGGCCGCTTTTACCTGCGTACGGGCAGCGAGACCGTCTGCACCGGACCCATCACCGTCGCCGAGGCCTTTGCGCGCGCCGAGCGCGCGCGCTCGTGCGGCGAACCGGTATTCTTAGCAAGGATCGAGGAGGAGGAGTAAAGGAAAATGCTTAAAGTTCTGAAATTCGGCGGCTCGTCGCTCGCCGACGCCCAGCAGTTCGCCAAGGTCAAGGCCATCGTGGAGGCCGACGAGTCCCGCCGCGTGGTCATCGTGTCCGCGCCCGGCAAGCGCTTTTCCGGCGACCACAAGATCACCGATCTTTTGTACCTCTGCGCCGCGCACATCAAATACGGTGTGAGCTGCGAGGAAATTTTCGACATGATCCGCACGCGCTATCTCGAGATCGCGCACGACTGCGGTCTGAAGCTCGACCTGAATCCCGACTTCGACGCCCTGTGGGCGAAGATGCAGGAGGGCATCGAAAAGGACGAGCTGGCCTCGCGCGGCGAATACTTCTCCGCGCGGCTGATGGCCGAGTACCTCGGCTACGAGTTCCTCGACGCCGCCGAGTGGGTGAAGTTCCGCTTCGACGGCACGGTGGATACCGACGCGACCTACGAGGCGCTGCGCCGCGCCGCGGGCGACCGCAGCGTGGTCATTCCCGGCTTCTACGGCGTGATGCCCGACGGGCGCATCCGTACCTTCTCCCGCGGCGGCAGCGACATCACCGGTGCGCTGGCGGCAGCGGCGCTGGACGCCGACGTCTACGAAAACTGGACGGACGTCTCCGGCATTCTGATGGCCGACCCGCGCATCGTGGACGATCCCGCGCCCATCCGCCATCTCACCTACGGTGAGCTGCGCGAGCTGAGCTACATCGGCGCGCAGGTGCTCCACGAGGGCACCATCTTCCCCGTACGTGAGAAGAACATCCCGCTCAACATCCGCAACACGAACGAGCCGGAGCACCCCGGCACCACCATTCTCGAGAGCATCGAGGAGGACACGAACGACGGCAGCTTCATCACCGGCATCGCGGGCAAAAAGGGCTTCTCCGTCATCACCATCGCCAAGACCGGTATGTCCGGCGACCCCGGCACGCTCGTGCGGATCCTGGAAATTCTCGCCAAGCACGAGGTCAATGTGGAGTATATCCCCTCCGGCATCGACATCATCTCGCTGGTGGTGGAGAGCAAAAAGGTCTCCAAATGTCTCTACGCCATGCTGGGCGAGCTGCAAAAAGAGGTGCAGCCGAATAAGATAACGGTGACGGAGCACATCGCGGTCGTCGCGGCGGTCGGCCGGAAGATGGCGTACCGCCCCGGCGTTTCCGGCAAGATCTTTGCCAAGCTCGGTGAGAACGGCGTGAACATCCGCATGATCACGCAGGGTCCCGAGGAGCTGAACATCATTGTCGGCGTGGAGGAAAAGGACTTCGCGCAGGCCATTCGCGTACTGTATGACAGCTTTGTCAAGGAACATATTTAAGGAAAAGGTGAGGGCAATACCATGAAGCTTTATAATGTAGGCATTCTCGGCGCGACGGGCGCCGTGGGTCAGGAAATGATGAAAATTCTGCTCGAGCGCAAGTTCCCCGTCGGCGAGCTGCGTCCCATCGCCTCCGCGCGCAGCGCGGGCAGCGAAATCGACTTCGGCGGCAGGAAGTGCACGATCGTCGAGGCGTCGGACGTTGGCAACTTCTTTATTATAAATAGGGAAGATGCGGTAAACATGTGTCCCTTTCTTTTGCTTTTTGACTGTTAGTTCTGTTCCGGTAAATATTTCATTCAGGAGTTCATTATCAACCATTACTTTATAGCCTTCCAGCCCTGTTGTAACAGTAGGTGCTTTGAATGTGATTTTAATCGTACCGATAGCTTCACCTTGTTGGATGTTCACATTTTGGGGAGCATAGTCACTGCCGTACAATTGTAGGGTATGTACATAATATTGGCTAAGCATCGGGAAATTACCGGGTTTGTCGAGATCGCTTTTATCGGAATCTCCTCCATATTTTAACACTTTGACCAATGCACCGTTTTTGTCATACTGATAGATATGTTTTGCAGATGGAACTAATATTGGTGCCATCAAATGTTGACGGTATAGTGAATCTGACACTAATTTGCCTTCTGCGTCATAGGCATAACATTTTCTGTCGATTTCTCTTGTGCTGCCATCACTGAGATGTTTTACGGTAGAGTTCTTTAATTCATTACCCATATTGTCAAAGACATAAGAAGTGGTTTCTGCTAGCTTGATAGTTCCGGTGTAGTCGGCATCACTATAAAGATCTTTAGAACTCAGGACTCCGTTTGTATAATGATATTCATATCTTTTTGTCTCGATGTTTTTATTGTTTTTATAGACTTCTTTC
>OKSD01001874.1_pt1 | contig 19425 bp, 15 predicted proteins | sample 1601221 | NCBI WGS metagenome assembly OKSD01 (sample SAMEA3541550, study PRJEB24748) | human gut metagenome | biome: human gut; feature: human-associated habitat; material: faeces | place: China | collected 2012
CACCTTCCATGGTTACAGCCAGCTCGGTAGTCGGAGTAGAAGCCAAATCAATGTCTCAAAGGCAGAGCATCTTGTTGGTGGTCATGTTTATTTTGATGTCGTGACAGTTGGTGCGACAATTAATCTTATGCTTGCAGCCTGTCTTGCAGAGGGTGATACAATTCTTGAAAATGCGGCAAAAGAGCCACATATAGTAGATGTTGCCAATTTCCTTAATGCCATGGGTGCCAATATAAAAGGTGCCGGTACAGATGTTATCAGAATTAAAGGTGTAAGTAAACTTCATGGAACAACGTATTCAATAATTCCTGACCAGATTGAGGCAGGAACATTTATGTTTGCATCAGCTGCAACACGCGGTGATGTTGTTGTAAGAGATGTAATACCTAAACATCTTGAATCATTATCTGCTAAACTTATTGAAGTTGGCTGTGAAGTTATAGAAGGTGATGACTGGGTAAGAGTTATAAGTAAAGGCAATCTTAAAAGCACTAATGTTAAGACATTACCATATCCGGGATTCCCTACAGATATGCAGCCACAGATGGCAGTTGTTCTTGCACTTGCACATGGAACAAGTATGGTAACAGAGAGCATATTTGAAAACAGATTCAAATATGTAGATGAGTTAAATCGTATGGGATGCCATATTAAGGTAGAGGGCAATACAGCATATATAGAAGGCGTTGATAAAATAACAGGTGCACAGATGTCTGCCCCTGATTTAAGAGCCGGTGCGGCGTTGGTTATTGCTGCTCTTTCGGCAGACGGTATATCTGAAATAGAAGACATTGAATATATACAGCGTGGTTATGAAGATTTTGAAGGTAAACTCAGAGGTCTTGGTGCCATGATAGAACGTGTTGACTCAGAGCGTGAGGCTTTAAAAGCACGCCTTAAAATAGGATAAAAACATTAAAGTGCATCATTCATGGATAAGACATGGATGATGCACTTGTGCAATGCGTTGGTTAAAGGAATTTATATGAAGTTAAGAAATAAGTTAAAAATATCATTTTGCATAATGGTTATATTGCCTGTAATAATGTGTTCGATATTTGCATATGCATTTTTTAAATATCAGGCAACAACAATACACCAGTTATATGAGGTTGACAGCGGTGAACTGCTTGATAACTTTTATTCTCCGGTTGTTCTTATGGGAAGGATGACAGAAAATATATACAATGAAATGAAAGAAGTTGCTGAGACGTCACCATGGCAGTATAATTCGGTGGATTTTGTGAAACAGCTTGATGAGGAATTACAATGCAAACTTTCGAGTATTGTTGTCAGACGTAACGGCCTTTATACATATGTATCTGATAATCTTGATATAGAAAAGCTTGATGTAGTTCTTCCTGATTATGAAGCGGGAGAAAATATATCAGATGAGGGTATTTATAAAGGTGGCGATTACCAATGTCTTGTAAAACAGATAGATTTTTGTGATTCATATGGAAATCAGTACAGTGTTTCGATTATAACACCTTTAAAGCAGGCTATACCTCAGATAAAGAAGTTTTTCATACAGGTTCTTATATCAGGTGTATTTATACTTATATTGACAAGTCTTCTGCTTAATGTATGGATTTATCGCTCAATTATAAAACCACTTGACAGATTAAAGCTTGCAACGCAAAATATAAAATATGGTAATTTTGATTTTGAAATGCCTAAAAGCTCCAATGATGAAATTGGAGATGTGTGCCGCGACTTTGAAGAAATGAGAGTTATTCTGAAAAAAACGGCAGAAGACAAGCTTAATTCTGATAAAGAAGAAAAAGAACTTATAAGAAATATATCACATGATTTAAAGACGCCGCTTACAGCAATAAAAGGATATGTTGAAGGAATTCTTGACGGGATTGCAGATACACCTGAAAAACAGCATAAATATCTTATGACAGTTGCAAATAAAGTTAATGATATGGATAAGCTTATAGATGAACTTACAATTTATTCAAAGCTTGACACTAACAGGGTTCCGTATTCATTTGCAAAAATTAATTTGAAAAATTATTTTGATGACTGTTGTGAAGAGATAGGAATGGATTTGGAAACCCAGGACATAGATTTGGAATATAGATTTCATGCAACTTCAGATTGTACTGTTGTGGCTGATGCAGAACAGCTTAAAAGAGTTGTTAATAACATTGTTAGTAATTCTGTAAAATATATGCAGCCGGGAAGAAAAGGTAAAATAAGCATAGATATTTATGATGAAGGAGATTATGTTCATATAATTATCGCAGATAACGGCAAAGGAATTGGCATGGATGAGATTCCACATATTTTTGACAGATTTTACCGTACTGATTCATCCAGAAACAGCAAACAAGGCGGAAGTGGAATCGGACTTGCTATTGTAAAGAAGATTATAGAGGATCATAAGGGAAAGATATGGGCAGAAAGCGTTGAAGGAGAAGGTACTACAATGCATATTAATCTTTTGAAAGATATGGATAAACGCAACTACATTTGCATAGAAGATAACAGAAAAAAGGAGAAAAAATAGTATGAGCAGAGTATTAATTGTTGAAGATGAAGATGCAATTGCAGAAATTGAAAAGGATTACCTTGAACTTAGTGGATTTGAAGTGGTAATTAAATCAGATGGAACAAGTGGTCTGGCAACAGCACTTGAGGAAGATTTTGATATTATGATTCTTGATGTTATGCTTCCGGGTGTTGATGGATATGAAATCTGCAAACAGGTAAGAGAAAAGAAAAATACACCTATTATCATGGTATCAGCGAAGAAAGAAGATATTGATAAGATAAGAGGTCTCGGCGTTGGAGCTGATGATTATATGACTAAGCCATTCAGCCCAAGTGAGCTTGTTGCAAGAGTAAAAGCGCATCTTGCAAGATATGAAAGACTTGTAAGCAGTGCAAAAGAAGCTAATGACATTATAGAAATAAGAGGTCTCAAAATTGACAAGACAGCAAGGCGTGTATTTGTTAATGGCGAAGAAAAAGTATTTACAACAAAAGAGTTTGATCTGCTTACATTCCTCGCAGAGCATCCGAATCATGTATTTACAAAGGATGAACTTTTTAAGGAAATATGGGATATGGATTCAATTGGAGATATCGCAACTGTAACTGTTCATATCAAGAAAATCCGTGAAAAAATAGAGTATGATACATCTAAACCTCAGTATATTGAGACAATCTGGGGTGTTGGATACAGATTTAAAGTATAAGGAAGTGCTTAATAATGAGACTTGAAAAAGATAATGCAATAAGACTTTTTAATTGTGAGGCTCCCGGCTCTGAAGGTATTAAACTTGAGGAGATATTTTATGAGGAGAAAATGGAAGATGGCGGGATAAAGAAGGTTGTACAACATGTCCTTAATCCTGAGATGGTTCCATATATTCCATCTTCATTTAAAGATAAAAAAATTCCGGCGGTACTTATAATTCCGGGCGGTGCATTTAGAAGGCTTGTATACAATTTTGAAGGTGAAGAAGTTGCAAAATGGCTCAACAGTCTTGGAATAGCAGCATTTGTATTAAAGTGCAGACTTCCGGCAGATGAGCATAATGACTCATATAATGTTTCTTTGATTGATGCACAGAGAAGTATGAGAATAATACGTGCACGAGCTGATGAATTTAACATAGATGCAAATAAGATTGGTGTTATGGGATTTTCAGCAGGAGGATACTTTGCGGCACTTTTATCTACAGCATTTGATAAAAATGTATATGACAAAAAAGACGATATTGACGAATTATCGGCAAGACCTGATTTTTGCATATGCGGTTATCCAGTGATAAGTTATGATAAAAGTATAGAAGCCGGACAGAGGTATTTTCCAAAAGAAGCGATAATTGCAAATGTGCGTTCATATGAGGAAAATATGTTGAAAAAATACAATCCGGAGGAGCTGGCATCACCGGAAATGCCACCGGTATTTGTATTTGAAACAGATGATGACAGGACAACACTGGCAGAAAACAGTATTGGATTTTACATGGCTGCCAGAAAAGCAGGAGTGCCTGCTGAGTTGCATATTTTCAGAGAAGGCGGACATGGTTTCGGTTGTGGAGATGATAATGGACAGACCGGAGAATGGAAACAGCTTTTTGTAAACTGGGCTAAAAGCTTGAATATAATTTAAGACAATAAACAGAGCGGGATATGGTTTATCAATTATATTCCGCTCTGTTGTTATGTGCATGAAGCACTGCATATAACACAGGGGATGCTTCTTATGGTTATGGCTTGGCAGCCAGAGCAGCCTCAGCTTTTTCGAGTTCTTCTTTTTAATATTTTGTTAATATTTGTTCTTTGCTTACTCCGAATTCGAGCATTGAAATGATTGACGATATTTTTTCTTGCTGTTTACCGGCCTGCAATCCTTCTTCTGCCCACTCGGCTTTGAGTTCCTGAAATGCTTTACACATCATATGATCAGTGCCTCCTTTTTCCTGTTCTTTATACAAATCTATAAGTTGTGGATTATCTGTAATTGCACTTACAAGTTCAATTATTTCTGTATCGACATTTTTATATTGATACAGTGATTGTAAGTTTTTATTATATATGTCTTTTGTAATATTAAATAAATTTTTTACATCTTTATTATAAAATGTATATTTATCAGAATCAAGTATCTGTATGAGATTTAACTTGTAGTCGGAAAAAAAGGGTTTTATGTTGTCGGGAACAGATGTCATCATGTCGGAAAGACATGTAGGACCGTCCCAATAGGATTCGCCATAATAAAGAACAACTGTTATTATGGGATGGAATCTGTCTGTTTTGTTGATTCCCGAAAGAAAGCTTTCAGATGTGTGACAAAGGTCATTATTTTGCTTATGACGATTTCTTATATCATTATATTCTTTTATGTACCCGAGGGTGTCATATGTCATTGTCCTAAGTGGCATGCCATAATGAATCTTATCCTGTATTTCCAGTCCGAGAATGTTATATTCAATGCCTTGCGACATCTTTTTTACAATGTCGCGGCTGCGTCGTATGGATTCGCGATAATTTTTAGAGTAAATTGCTGATGAAGATTCGGTATCCATTTCAATAAGATTACTGGGGGATAAAACTTGTTTTCCGTTAAAAACAGCGGCATTAAAAAGGTCGGCAAAATGTGCATTATCACGCCAGAATGATTTTAGAACAGTATCTTTATTATTAGAGATGGAAGTATTTAATTTTCTCATTAATCGCCTTTCTGTATAAAATAAAATATAAAAATCAAATTGTAAAACATATAAACGACAGTATCTTAATTATGATACAACGAGCACAAGAGAGCTATAGGGAGTTTGCTCACTTTTGGAAAACAGCTAAGTGATTGAGTAATGAAAATGAGGTATATTAAAAATACTAACACTATATAAAAGGGTTGTCAATAGCATTATATAAAATTATATTGCATTAAAATATAAAATGAGAATACAAAACTGATTCTACATAATATTTGCAATGATAAATTTTAAATTTATGACAATGAATTTTTCCTGTATTGCAGAGGACTCATACCGTTTATTTGTTTAAAAAGAGTGCAGAAATAATTGGAATTGCAAAAGCCAAGCTCGTTGGATATTTCCTGGATACTTTTTGGCGATTCGGTGAGCATTGTCTGTGCAATTTTGTTTTTGTATCTGTTGACGTAAGTTTTGTATGAACAGCCTGTTGCGTCGCGGAAACGCTTCATAAAATGAGATTCGGATAATCCTGCCTTTTTTGCAAGCTCGGAGACTGAAGGATTATTCATAAAATTCGTGTCTATATAAGAAAGAATATCCATTATTTCGGTGTCTGCCGTCGAAATGTGGATTTCGGACGTTTCTGCTACGGTACCGTATCGGTACATTATAAGTATGAGCTGTTCGAGCAGATTTTGCAGGGCGAATTCCGCAACGCTGTCGTAATTATCATATTCAATAAGCATCTGTTCATAAATATCGATAATCTTTGGCTTTATTTCGTCGGGAACAGATAAAGCAGTGTGCAGCATTAAATCGTTAAATTCGTTCTCGCCTATTATTTCTTTTATTCTTGTTGTTACCGAGCTGACAAAACGCACCGCATAAACCTCGTAATTCCTGTCCGATAAAGGTGATGATTTATGATATACGCCCATGCTGACAGGTGAGAGGTATCCGTCATGGACGAAAAAAGTACGCTCGGGAGTCGAGACCTGTCGGTCGCCTTTTACCAGATAACCTATTCCGTAATATTTTTCATATATGTCAAAAGAAGGCATGTAATTGGAAGCAGGTTTTGTTACATGCTCAACTCTGAACTTGTAGCCTTTTTTAAGAGGAATTGCCATAAAAATCTCCTTGTAAAATAATAGAAAATTGTAATAATTTAATCGGATTAATAATATAATGAATGTTTTTTATATAATTATATTATAAAATGTTATTAAAGAACAATGCAAGGAGAGAATAACATAAGATGAAAAATAAAAATATTTTTACAAAAATTTTCATAAAAAATATTCCGTTGTTTTTTATTGAAATATTAAGTGCGTATATCGCAACAAAAGTATTGGTTTTGGGAAATACAAAAATATCGCAGGCGATAGACGCATTGTTTAATAATACAATTTCGGAGTATATCAATAAACAATTCTGGATATATGTTGCCGTTCTTGTTGCGGCGGGATTTATTTTTACATATATTCAGACATATGCGACAAAAGTATTTGCGGTAAATATGCAGACTGATTTCAGAAGAGAGGCGGGAAAGAAGCTGCCGGAGCTTCAGTTTAAATATTTCGACTCGCATTTGTCGGCGAGAGTGCTTAATAATTTTATTGATGATGTGGCTAAAATTTCGGAATATTATTCAGAGCTTCTTCCTGATATCGTAAAAACAATAATAACAAGCGTGACGATTTTTATTACACTTATAAAAGTTGACCGAGTGACGGCACTTCTGCTTCTTGTTATTATACCCGTAATGGCGGTTATCACAAGTTTTACGGGAAATATGGTGTCAAAGCTTACGAGAAAACATACTGAATATAACGATGAAGTAAATGAACTCGCATATGATGCCATAAACGGTATCAGTGTTGTAAAAAGTTTTAACCTTGAAAATTATTTTAAAAATAAGATAAAAAATACGTTAAAAACAATATTAAAATTTGAATACAGAAGAAATGCAATTTCGTCAATAGGCTGGGCTACGGGAAGCCTTGTATCTACGGCACCTTATATTATTTTGAGTATATTTGCGTTACACAGAGTTTTGTCGGGAAATCTGACTGTGGGCGGGATGACATATTTCATACTTTTTATGGACAGGCTTTTGCAGCCTCTTGGAAATCTTCCGTATATGATTATTGACGCAAAAATTGATTTGGTTTCAAAAAACAGGCTCAAAGAGCTGATGAATTATCCTGTTGAAACAAATATGGAAAATTCCGAGGATAACACAGGAGATTTTTCTAAAAAATCCGATAGCACCGGGAAGAACAATAATGCGGCAGTAGTATTTAAAGACGTTACATTTTCGTATGTTAAGGGAAATAATGTTTTAAAAAATTTCAATGTTAATATAGAAGCGGGAAAAAATGTTGCTTTTGTCGGTTCCTCGGGCGGCGGAAAGAGCACGATTTTTAAGCTGATTTGTGGTTTGTATGAAGTAAACGGCGGTACAGTGGAGATTTTCGGAAAGAGAATCGGCGAAGAAAATATTGATTTAATAAGAAAAGATATAGCACTTGTTTCGCAGGATACTTATCTGTTTCCAGAGACGATTGCGTGGAATGTTGCCTGCGGAGACGAATCGGTAAGTATGGAATGCATTATCGAATGTTGCAAAAAAGCAAGAATTCACGATGATATTATGAAAATGCCTCAGGGTTACAATACCGATGCAGGGGAACGCGGAAATATGCTTTCGGGCGGACAGAAGCAGAGAATAGCGATTGCAAGGGCTTTGCTTAAAGATGCCAGGCTTATATTATTCGATGAGCCGACAGCGTCCGTGGATATTGAAAATGAAGAAAAAATAAAACAGGCAATAGAAGAAATCAAAGAAAATCATACAATAATTACGATAGCACACAGACTTAATACAATAGAAAATGCAGACTGCATATATGTTGTGGATAACGGTGTTATAGCCGAAAGCGGTACGCATGATGAATTGATTGCCGGAAACGGAATATATAAAAGGCTGTATGATACGAAAGAGGAGGTGTCCCATGAATAATTTTAAAATATTAAAAGAACTGATAAAAAGATTTCAGGGAGTCCGTGCGGTTCTTTATTTTGCGGAAATAATAGGAATGGGAGTAGCAGATGGAATTTCGGTGGTTCTGGTTTCAAGAATTATAGGTATAATTACGGACACTGCCGTGTCAAAAGGAAATTTACGCGACACTCCGCTGGTAAAATATATAATTCTTACAATAATATTTAAAATTATTATACAGACATTGCTGGCTGTTTTGTATAACGACGAAGCAAAGCGGACAGGTGCGAATATGCGTAATACTGTATACGGAAAGGCACTGTCGCTTCCTATGGAATTCTATGACAATCATCATACGGGAGAATTTATGTCGAAACTTACATATGATACAAACATGGCATCTGGAGTGTTCGGTTCAAGAATAAGGCGTGTCATGATGCCTGTTATTATGGTTATTGTCTGCATAATACCGATGTTTGTTCTTTGCCCTCCCGTTCCGGCGGGGCTGCTTGTTTTATGTATAATTTCGCTTACATTAAATTTTGTGATGATACCTGTGCTTGAAAAATACAGCCGCAAAATTTCAGATGCAAATAAAGAAATAAGCAAATCCGTAACAAATATGCTTCAGGGAATGGAAACAATAAGAATGTTTCCGCTTAAAAAAGTTATAAGCGATTCTTATAATAATGCCAATGAAAATTGCGGCAAAAACATGAAAATCCAGGGACGGACAGAGGCTTTGATTTCGGCACTGAGAGCGGCATTTGACCTTATAGGGGCATTGGTATTTCTTGCACTTGGAATATTATATACAACCAAAACAGGGGGAAAACTGGGAAATCTTATAAGCCTGTACTCAATATACGGAGCGTTTCAGTATAATTTTCTGCTCATGGGTGTGTATATACCGAGTCTGTCAAGCTGGCTTGTAAATGCACAGCGTGTTCTCGAGTTTCTTGATACTCCGAACGAGAATTTTTACGTCGAAAATAAAGAAAATACAAAAAATAATATTTGTCAAAAAAACAGCAAAGCTTACCACACGGTAGAATTTAAAAATATAACATTCGGTTACGCGGGTAAAAATACAAATATATTTGAAGATTACAGTGCGTTTTTTTACAGCGGAAAAAGTTATGCACTGGTGGGAGAATCCGGCCGCGGAAAGAGTACGCTTACAAAACTTCTGCTCGGATTTTATCAGCCAAAGAAAGGACGCATATTTATTGACGGAACTGACATAACGGAGCTCGGACTTGTAAATGTGCGTGATAAAATTGCATATATACCACAGGAACCGTATTTATTTAACTGTTCGATTAAGGAAAATATAAGAATGGGAAAATTAAATGCTTCAGATGAAGAAATTTACAATGCGGCAAAACAGGCGGGAGCACACGATTTCATATCGGGGCTTGAAAACGGATACGAAACACCTGCGGGCGAACGAGGAAATACACTTTCGGGAGGTCAGAAGCAACGAATAGCAATAGCCAGAGCAATTCTCAAAGATGCACCTGTAATCATATTTGATGAGGCGACATCGGCACTTGACAATGAGACGGAAAAATATATAAACAAAACTGTTATGTCGGTGAAAAAGGACAAGCTTATCCTTATGATAGCACACCGCCCGTCTACGATAGAGACGGCAGATTGCAGATTTGAGGTGTGAAAGTGCTTACTGACATTTAATGTGGCTAAAAAGGTGGAGTGTATACAAAAAAATACTGTTGTTCGTGAAAAACTTACTGTTTATTACAAGATGCTACAAAAAACTTGAATGTTTTGACTACAGGTGATATGTTTAATACAAATATAGTGTGTTTATCGGAAAATAAAAGGTATTTTAGAGCATGTAATCCGAACAAAAGGAGGGGTATTTATGAGCAAAAAAATAAAATACATAGTGGCAGCAGTATTGGCAGCAGTGGTATGTGCTGCGGTGATTTTTACAATTAACAGGAAGAAGTCAGGCATAAATATGAATGTAGGTGAATTGTCGGGTGATGAGCAGAATTATTGGAATCCTGATATTCACAGCATTTCAAAGGCGGAAAACGGATATTATTACCTGCATTATGACGGAAAGAACCTTTTAGTGAAATATTTTGACGGGTCATCAAAAAGGTCTGTTCCGGTATGTGCGAAAGCAGAGTGCAGTCATAATTCAAAAACGTGTAATGCGTGGCTGGATACCGATGAATATCTGAGTTCTCCGATTTATTATTACAAAAATAATATATATGTTGTACGTGTGGAAGGTGGAATGGCTAAACTTGTAAGTATTAAGGCTGACGGAAGCGACAGAAAAGATGTTGCCAATTTGTTTGCAAATGACAGGATAACGTCAATTTCTATGGTGTTTCATAACGGATATGTATATGCGTACGACCATATAGGTCATATAGGAAGCTCTGAAAGCGGTAAAGAGATAATTAAAAAAATAAATATTTCAGATGGAAGTTCACAGGATATAGTCGAATATGAGGGTGAAAACAGTGCTGTGATGGGAGCGAGAAGTTACGGAGATAAACTTTTTTACAAAATTTTTCAGTATTCCATAAATAAGCAGACATTAAAAGCCAATATGAATTTTCAGCTTTATTATTATGATTATACCGACGGTGAGAATAAAAAAGTTTCGGATATGAATATATGTGATTTCTGTGTCGATGCTGACAACGGAATGTTATATTATTTTGTTGTTGGAAAGGGATTGTATTCTCAGTCGCTTGACGGACAGAATAATAAACTCATATACAAGGCGTCCGAAAATATGGTATCTGCGGTAATGTCATATGATGGCAGATATATTTATATGAGTAACGGTGGAATGGGAAGTACGACGGATTTATCTAAGACCGTTGAACGTGAAATTCAAGTTGTTGATACGACGGGAAAACAGATAGATACAATTAAGCTTGGAAATGAAATAGAGAATTTATATTTCGGCGATGAAAAATATTTATTTGGGACAAAGAGTGATAAGCTTGTTTATATAGATAAGAGCAGTCTCGGAAACGGTGCGTGTGTTTGGGAAAATGCGGAGTAGAAACTTATTATGGAAGAGTTTAAGAGGGTTTTTGGCATAAAATTTATAATGGTATTTACAGTGACAATGCTGTTAAATATCGGTTTGTTTGTATACAGCAGTTCCGAGGGTAAAAGTATGTCCGATATAAGGCAGGAGACACATTACCGTCAATGGATAATCGGAGAACTGTCGGATATGCAGCCCGAGGAAGCTCTGGAAATTGCCAATATACAAAGTGATTCCGTAATAAAACGTAAATATGACGAATTGGAACCGGAGGAGCAGACTGTATATTCAAGGCAGTTAAACAAAATAAAAGAACAATTAGAATACATAGTAAAATATCCTGAAGATATAAAAAATATACAAAATAACGCAGATACCCTGAAGAGTTTTTCGATATTTGCAGATAAAAAGTCATTTACATATAACAATATTCAAAAGACGGCAAAGGATTTCAAACGGGTAGAGGGCGTACAGGTTTATCTTACCGATAATAAAGCAGTAGACAGTTTTGTTACATATTATTATATCTATTATCTGTCATTGATACTTAATGTGTTTGTCCTGTATGAACTTTTCGGCGAACGGGAAAACGGAATGTGGTGCATTGTTCATACATCAAAAAGCGGCAGGGCAAAACTTGCGTTTAACAGGACAATGATTATTACAGCTTCTGCATTTATAATTACGGGAGTTTTGTTTTTTACAACATTTTTGACATCGTTTATATTATACAAAACGGCGTCAATTAATGCACCGATTCAGAATATTGAAAGCTTTTCGAGATTTTCATTGCCGATGAGTCAGCTTGAATATATAATATATGATTTTTTATATAGTTTTTGTGCAGTGCTTACGCTGACAGCGATTGTATGGATGGCATTTGTTTTTATAAGGCACCGCAATATAGCGGTTACGGTAATTGCGGTATTTATGGGTGTGGAAATGTTTTTGTATCAAAAAATACAGTCACAGAGCGTATATGGCATTTTTAAGCAGATTAATCTTATAAGACTGTTAAAGGTTAATGATATAATAAGCACGTATGCCAATCGCGGCAAAGGAACATTTGTGGTTTCCGAATCAAATATAATGCTGACAGTTACGACGGTGCTTTTTATTGCCGCATGTGCGGGAGGAATTCTTGGAACCGTATATATGAGACCGGAACAGAAAAAATCAGTGCTTGCAAGAATTGCGGATAAAATATGGGAAATGTATCAGCATTTATTGTCGGGATTTTCGATTACGGCAAAGGAATTCCATAAACTGCTTATAACAGGCAGAGGATTGATTGTTATAGGCGTGCTGGCGATTTTGGCGGTTTATTTTGTGAGATACGGACAAATGACATTTTCTGACAGCGCAAAAGAACTTGATAATATCTATATTACCAATGGCGGAAAAGAATATCATTATATAACCGATATGGTTAATGAAAGATTAAATGATTATCAGAGTGCGGTTAAAGATGCACAAGATTGTATGGTCCGTTACAATGCAGGAGAAGCAACGCTTGAGGAGGTTACAGAGAGCTCATCAACAGTTTCGTTATATGCGGTTAAACTTGGCAGGGTATCAGAATACATGAAAAAACAGGAGTATTTGCAGGAAATTAACGAAAAATACGGAGTAGACGGCTACATGATTTCGGACAGGGGCTATGAGGAGATTTTTGGAAAATATTCGATTATAAGGGAGACTGTACTGTTTTTGGCACTTGCTGCCGCAATAATTCTTATAGTTGCTGAAAATATTGTGCTTGAATACAGAACGGGAATGAATTATATAATAAATGCCTCAAGGCGTGGAAGATGCTGGATACAGATACACAGAGTTTTAACGGGTGTTATGCTTACAATAATTCTGTTTTGCTTTATATACGGCATGGATATGTATGCTATGTATACAATGTATGGTATGCCGTACCTTGAAGCTCCGCTTATGAGTCTTACTTTCATGGAGGGGTGTAATCCGTCTTTTACAATAGGGCAGTGGATTATAATTCGTCTTGTAAAAAGATTTGTTGTGATTCTTGAAATATATATTGCCACATATGCCATAACAAATGTTGTAATGGTTGTCCGCAAAGAGAAAACGTATTAAAAACACAAAAGTTTGAAGAAAAAAAGTTTAGAACAAAAAGTTAAGGCACAGCCGACAGAAGTTTTTCTGTAAGCTGTGCCTTTGTTTTCAATGAATTAATATATTTAATTTCAATGATTAATAATACATAGACATGTCACCTGATGTATTAATGAAAGCAAAAACATAAAATACGATTGTTAAGATTCCGAGGATAAGACCTACCAGAAGAGCAATCTTACATCTTTTGAGCTGTTTTTCATAATCATCAAAGTTTCCGATTTTGAAAGCGTTGTTACCCATGATAATAAATATTATTCCGATTACACCACATATTTTATTTAAAAATACGGCACACAATATACTCAGAGTAAGCCATGTGCCAAAAGATGGTGCATTCTGGCTTGATGGATATGGCGGACGGTTATATCCGTTATTATATTGATTATATCCGTTGTTATATTGATTATATCCGTTGTTATATTGGTTTCCGTACTGATTATTATAGTTATTATAGCCATTGTTTCCATAACCATTATTGTAACCATTGTTGTAGCTGTTGCCGTTATTATAGCCGTTATTGTAACCATTGCTGTAGCTGTAGCCGTTATTATAGCCATTATTGTAGCCGTTGTTATTACCATAGCTGTTATAGCCATTATTGTAACCGGAATTGCCATTGTTGTTATAATAATTGTTATATCCGTTGCCATAATTGTTGTTATTGGAATTATTGCTGCCGGAATTGTTATTGTAATAATTGTTGTCAGAAGAATTATTGCCGTCAGAATTATCGGATGTTGAACTATTGTTTGAATAGTCATCTGATGGTCTGTAATTGGCATCATATGTATCATTATAGCTGCCGTAAGTTCCGTTGCCGGAAGCATTATTACCGTTATTCTGATTATTATTCTGGTTGTTGCCTGAATTATCATTAAAAGGATCTGGTGTATAGTTATCCATGAAACTCCTCCATTTCTGTATGATTCATACTATACTTAGAGTATAATAAATATAAGCTGTTACGTCAAGTTAAAATTTATTACTAAAAAGTAAAATAAAAATAGCATTTGCATGTAAATTGTTAAAACAAATAAAAAAATAAGTTTGTAAATTTTATGATTGTATGATATACTCATAATAATATTAATATGTTGATGACATAAAATATCGAAAAGATAAGGAAGGTGTTTTTATGAAATATTCTAATGTAGTAGTTGCCGGTGGTGGGGTGTTGGGAAGCCAGATTGCATTTCAGGCAGCATATTGTGGTTTTAACGTAACTATATGGTTAAGAAGTGAGGGGTCTATTGGTCGTACACAGCCAAAGATTGATAATCTTAAAAAGACATATACAGAAGCAATTGAGAAGATGGCAGACGATAAAAATGCGTGGTGTGCAGGTCTTGCTGATGAAGATTCATTTGATAAGGTAGAGTGTCTTAAAAAAGTCGAAGCTGCTTATGATGGCATAAAACTTGAACTTGATATGGCAAAAGCGGTTAAAGATGCTGACCTTGTAATTGAGTCAATGGCAGAAAACGAAAAAGATAAGATTGCGTTTTATGAGAAGCTTGCCCCGCTTCTTCCTGAAAAGACGGTTGTTGTGACTAATTCATCAACACTTCTCCCGTCAATGTTTGCAAAGTATACAGGAAGACCTGATAAGTATTTATCGCTTCATTTTGCTAATTCAATATGGAAGAATAACACGGCAGAAGTAATGACACAGCCTCAGACAGACATGAAGTATTTTGATGAGGTTATGCAGTTTGCTAATGATATAAGAATGATTGGACTTCCGGTAAGGAAGGAAAAGAGTGGATATCTGCTTAATTCAATGCTTGTTCCATTTCTTTTAAGCGGACTTGATTTGTATGCGTCAGGCGTATCTGACCCTGAGAGCATTGATATAGCGTGGACAAGAGGAACAGGAGCACCTAAAGGACCATTCCAGATATTTGATACAGTAGGACTTAACACGGCATATAATATTGTTCATCAGTATCACAGTGTTCCTGGAATATTTTCACCATTATTAAAGAAGATGATGATGCCATATAATTTTAAGAAGATGGAAGAAATTCTTAAAAAATACATAGATGAAGGCAAGCTTGGAATGTCAACAGGTGAAGGATTTTACAAATATAAATAAATATATTATTCTATAGATAATCAAAAGGAGGCTTGTCAACAGATGATTGGCCTCCTGAATTATTTATACAGGAGAGATTAGATGAAATTAGATGTTCTAGGACTTATCGGTGCATGCTCATATGCATTGGACTGTGTTGAGGCAGAATTAGTTCATGTGACGAATAAACATGCAAAGCGTGTGGCATATATGAGCGTATGCACGGCAATGCAGATGGGAATCACAGACAGAAAACTGCAGGACCTGGCTGTGTGTGCACTTTTGCATGACAATGCCCTTACTCAATATATACAGGAAGAATTTCATAATGACATTTCACATGTAGATAGTATAAAAGAACTGCCGCATGCAGGTGCACATTGTGTAATGGGTGAACAAAACATAAAAGACATTCCATTTTATACAGATGTAAAAAATGTTATTTTATATCACCATGAAAATGCCGATGGAAGTGGTCCGTTTGGTAAAAAATGGAACGAGATTCCGCTTTTTGCACGAATTATACATATGTGTGACCTGCTTGATATGGTATGTCTGCGTAAGGCGGTTGACTTTGAGACATGGAAGAAAATAAGTGAGTTTCTTTCAAAAATACGTGGAACGGTTATTGATGATGAGTGTGCAGATGCATTTATGGATGCATTTACAGGAGTGTCCGTTATGAATATGGAAGATTCGCAGATAGAGAAGAGTCTGTGGGAAAAAGTACCACGCGAAAAAATAGAATTAACTTTTGAGCAGATAAAAAATATTGCCGGATTTTTTGCGAGAATAGTAGACTACAAATCACCATTTACAAGTACACATTCAATTGGCGTGGCTGAATGTGCCAGGAAACTTTCGGGATATATGGGATTCGATGATGAAACAGTACAGAAAATGTATCTTGCCGGAGCACTGCATGATATCGGAAAAGTTGCAATAGGCAATGACATACTGGAAAAACCGGACAGGCTTACTGATGAAGAATTTGATACAATGAAGCATCACGCATCATATACATATCGTATTTTGTCAGATATTGATGATTTTGACGAAATCCGTGACTGGGCAGCTTTTCACCATGAAAGATTAGATGGAACGGGATATCCGTTTGGAAAGAGTGCAGACGAATTGAATGAATGTGAACGAATAATGGCATGTGTTGATATTTATCAGGCGTTGACAGAAAGCCGGCCGTATAAAAAAGGAATGACACATGAAAAAGCAATTGGGATTCTTGAAGATATGGCACAAAAAGGATGGCTTGACAAAAATATTGTATTAAAGACAGATGAATGTTTTTCTATATGATAAATATAAAAAATACGGAGGAAATATGCTTGATATAATATATGAAGATAGAAATATGATTGTAGTAAATAAACCGGCAGGACAGCTTGTGCAGAGCGGCAGATCATTTGAACTTGACCTTACAAGCGAAGTGTTAAATTACAGGCGTGAAAAAGGCGAAGAAGCATATGCTGCAGTTATAAACAGGCTTGACAGACCGGTGAGCGGACTCGTGCTGTTTGCAAAAAATAAAAAAGAGGCATCAAGATTGAGCAGCCTTATGCAAGAAGAAGGCTTTTGTAAACAGTATTATGCGGTGTGCTGCGGAAAACTGCCTGATAAAAACGGTGAGTTTGTGGATTACCTTTTAAAAGACGGAAAGAATAATGTTTCAAAGGTTGTAAAGGAAGGGACAGCCGGTGCGAAATACGCAAAACTTCTATACGAAACATTAAAAGAGATAGAAAAAGATGATAAGGTTTACACGCTTGTAAAAGTAACACTGATAACCGGAAGACATCATCAGATACGCGTGCAGTTTGCACATAGAAATCATCCGCTTCTTGGCGATACAAAATACGGAGATGAGAGATTTAACAATGAAATAGCACTCTGTGCAGCATTTTTAAGCGTTGACGGACATGAATATTCGATAGAGCCGTCATGGCAGTTTTGAAACTGAAATACTGAATAATTACCCCGCCTGTTGACAATAATTACATATATAAAGAATGTAAAACATTGTGAACTTATTATAGAAGGGGCAGGGCAGATGCAGGAAACCAGGAAGCATTATGAAAAAGCATATTGGACAAACAGGCAGAAGTTGCAGTATATAAGTGGAATCGTGATTATTACGGTATCTGTAATTGCTGGCTTTAAATATGTTTTTCCTTTTGTTGCACCATTTGTGATTGCATATGCTGTGGCAGTAATGATTGAAAAGCCTGTAAACAGACTCGCAAGGGTGTTCAAGGGCAGAAAAATGATTGCGTCGGCTGTTATAGTTATTTTGTTTTCGGCAGTTTTGTGTGTGGGAATCGGACTGGCAGCGTATTTTGGACTGGCTGAGATAAAGTCATTTATAAAAAATTATGAGTATAATATGGTGACATTCAGGCAGACCGCCGCAAGAATCTGTTTTAATATGGATGGATGGCTTGGACTTTCGGACGGACAATGCCTTGATTTTATATGCCGCTGTATGGAAAAATTTGAAAAAACTGTCGATAATGGCGGTGTTTCACAGATTATGACTAAAGTTGTGACAATTTCGGTTCCTGCTGTAATAAAAACAATTACAGTTACAGGTTCGGTAATTATCTGCTTTATATCAGTTGTGTATCTTGCGGTTGTGATTGACAACGTGAGGGATTGGAAAAAGGAAAATGTTTTTCGCATGGAGATAAAAGCTGTATCTGATTCGTTATACAGGCTTATACATGTATATTTTAAAATAGAGGCATTAATTCTGGTTATTAATTCAATACTATGTATAATTGCTTTGCTTATAATAAAAAATCCGTATGCAGTTGTGCTTGGCATACTTATAGGTATTGTGGATATGCTTCCTGTTTTCGGAACCGGAACAGTTCTTCTTCCGTGGGCATTATTTGAACTTGTTAATAAAAATGTGACATCGGCAGCAGTTCTTGTAAGTGCATATGTTGTGACATATTTTGTGCGTGAGATAATGGAGAGCAAGTGCCTGGGAGACAAAACGGGGATTCCGCCGTTTGTCATGCTTATGGTAATATTTCTGGGGATTATGATATATGGCATAATGGGATTTATATTAGGCCCTGTTTCATATTGTATAATGAAAGCATTGATACTTCACTTGAAAATAGAGATTGAACGTGGTACACTAAAAAATACTTGAAATATAAGCTGTAAAGTAACAGCAAAATCGGAGGTAGACATGGCAGAGGATAAGAAACTGGTAGAGGCAATTACATCGATGGATGTTGATTTTGCACAGTGGTATACAGATGTTTGTAAGAAGGCAGAACTTATGTCATATTCAAGCGTGAAGGGATGCATGATTTTTAAGCCCGCTGGATATGCCATTTGGGAAAATATAAGAAATGAACTTGATAGAAGATTTAAGGAAGCAGGCGTTGAGAATGTATACATGCCAATGTTTATTCCAGAGAGTCTTTTGGAAAGAGAAAAAGACCATGTAGAAGGTTTTGCACCTGAAGTTGCATGGGTGACATATGGCGGACTTAATCCGCTTCAGGAAAGAATGTGTGTAAGACCTACATCAGAGACTCTTTTCTGTGATTTTTATAAAGATGAAGTACAGTCATACAGAGATTTGCCAAAGGTTTATAACCAGTGGTGTTCAGTTGTAAGATGGGAGAAAGAGACAAGACCATTTCTCCGTTCAAGAGAATTTTTGTGGCAGGAAGGTCATACAGCACATGCTACAGCACAGGAAGCTGAGGAAAGAACACAGCAGATGCTTAATCTGTATGCAGCATTTTGTGAAGAGGTTCTTGCAATTCCTGTTATTAAAGGACGCAAGACAGATAAAGAAAAATTTGCCGGAGCAGAGGCTACATATACGATTGAGGCACTTATGCATGATGGCAAGGCACTTCAGTCAGGTACAAGCCATAATTTTGGTGATGGATTTGCTCAGGAAGTATCTTCCTGAACTTCTTATAGGTGTGCG
>OKSD01001888.1_pt1 | contig 19332 bp, 10 predicted proteins | sample 1601221 | NCBI WGS metagenome assembly OKSD01 (sample SAMEA3541550, study PRJEB24748) | human gut metagenome | biome: human gut; feature: human-associated habitat; material: faeces | place: China | collected 2012
TCAACTCCATGTCCGTGCTCGGCCCGAACAAATGGTATGACGCGGGCGACGAGCGTTTCCATCCCGACAATATCATCGTGGACGGCCGCGAAGCCAACATTATTTTCATCATTTCCAAAGCCACCGGCAAAATCACTTGGAAGCTTGGCCCGGATTACGACAACAGTCCTGAGGCCAAAGCTATCGGCTGGATCATCGGGCAGCATCATGCGCACATGATTCCTCACACCCTGCCTGGCGGCGGCAACATCCTCGTGTTCGACAACGGCGGCTGGGGCGGCTACGACGTGCCGAACCCCGGTGCTCCTACCGGCGTGAAGGCGGCCTTGCGCGACTATTCCCGCGTGTTGGAAATCGACCCCGTGGCCATGAAGATCGTGTGGCAGTACACGCCCACTGAAGCCGGGTTCCTCGCCCCGATGGACAGCAACCGCTTCTACAGCCCCTTCATCAGCGGTATGCAGCGTTTGCCCAACGGCAACACCCTGATCACCGAAGGTTCCGACGGCCGCGTGTTTGAAGTGACGCCCGACCACAAGATCGTGTGGGAATTCGTTTCCCCGTACAAGGGCAAGTTCGTGCCCATGAACATGACGTACCGCGCTTACCGTGTGCCCTACGAATGGGTGCCGCAGGTCGCCAAGCCCGTTGAAACGGCCATCGAGCCTCTGGACGTTTCCACCTTCCGCGTGCCCGGCGCGGCGGCGTTCGGCGATCGGGCCAAGGAAGTGAGCGTTGAAGGCTGCGTGCCCTATGAAGGCAGCAACGCCCTGTGCGTCGCTTCCGTCGAAGATCCAGAAGACAAGTAAGCGGGAGAAAGAGGGGTTTGGGGATTGCCGCCTTGCATGAAGGGCAGGGCGGCATCCCTGGAGTTCCTTTTCCTTCGAGAGAAAGTACCGTTCGCCTGTTGCGTTGGGGAAATGGGATTCGCCCTGCTGTACCGTGGGGCCGGGTTTTGTTTGCGCCGGGCGGAAACGGGAAAGGCCGGAATGTTCCGGCCTTTTTTCGTGTCCTGTGTGGAAAGCGCAAAGGGATGGGGTTGGTTGTACGTGGAGAAGGTGGCTTCTGGCAAACATCTATTTGTACTTAAAAGGCATTTTTATGAAAGGTGCGCCCTTGCGAAAAAGGGCAGGTATGCTATTCCCGGAAGGAAGAACCTCAAGGAGGCAATCATGATTGATTTCAAGGTGGATGAGTCCCTGTGCGTTTCGTGCGGGGCTTGCGTCAAAGATTGTCTGCATCAGGCTCTCCGCATGGACACGTACCCCGTGATGGTCGATGAAGGGCACTGTATCCGCTGTCAGCACTGCCTTGCGGTCTGCCCTACGGGGGCTGTTTCCATTATGGGGGCGGCCGCCTCTGATTGCACGCCGCTTGCGGGCAATATCCCGGAGCCCCGCCAACTGGATACGCTGTTCAAGGGGCGCCGCTCCGTACGGCACTATAAGCGCGAAAACGTTTCGCCCGGGTTGCTTCAAGAGCTTCTCGACAGTGCTGCCTACGCGCCTACCGGCAGCAATGCGCAGAATCTGCTGGTTTCGGTTGTCGACGACATTGCGGCGATGGATGCCCTCCGGGAGGCTGTCTACCTGCGTCTGGACGAGCTGGCGGAAACGGGTGCCATGCCGGACTGCCAGCGCCGCGCGTTTTTTCTTTCCGCCGGAAAGCTCTGGAAGGCCGGGGGATGGGACGGCATTTTCCGCTCCGCTCCGCATTGCGTGATCGTGGCCAACGCGAAGAATGCGACCTGCGTCGAGCAGGACCCGCTCATCTATCTGTCGTACTTCGAGCTGATGGCACAGGCGCGCGGGATAGGCACGCTCTGGTGCGGCCTGCTGTACTGGTGCCTGCGGGACGTGCTGCCTGACTTCCTGCCCCGTTTGGGTATTCCGGATACGCACCAACTGGGATACGCAATGTTGTTCGGCTATCCCTCCATCAATTATCGGCGTACGGTTGAAACCCGTTCCGCGCTCGTCAGGCACATCGGCTGGAACTGACTCAACGGTTGATCCGGACGGCGGGCCCTTGGCTATTTGGGGGACCGCCGCCTTTTTTCGACGGAAAAGCGGCAGCGCTGGCTGCGGCCGTCCGGGAGACGTTGGAAAATCGTCTGCGTACGCACCTTGAGCAGCTTAAGAAACAGTCCTTATACCCCGAATGCGCGGAGAAGAGATGAAAACCGGAGCCGTTTCGAGCCAGTGGTATGCCTTCGCCACCGTAGTCCTGTGGTCGTCCGCATTCGTATTCACGAAAGTGGCGTTGCTGTCTTTTTCGTCAACCGCGCTCGGGTTCCTGCGTTGCGCCATCGCGTCCGTGGTGCTCTATGCCGTGTTGCGCTGCAAGGGGGTGAGGATGCTTAGCTGGCGCGAGTTGCCCCGGTTCACGCTTTCCGGCGCGCTCGGGTTTTCCATCTATCTGTTCATCTTCAATAAAGGCTCCGAGACGCTGACGGCGGCCACGGGATGTATCCTCATTGCCACCGCGCCCATCATTACGGCGCTGATGGCGTCCGTCGTATTCCGGGAACGTTTGACGCGGCTTGCGTGGATTGCGCTGTGGCTTGCGTTCCTCGGGGTGCTCGTCCTCATGCTGTGGAACGGGAGCGTTTCAATCAACGCCGGGGTATTCTGGATGCTCGGGGCCGCCCTTGCCATCAGTGCGTACAACGTGATCCAGCGGCTCTATGCAAACGGGTATACGTCGCTCCAGATAACGGCCTACAGTTTTTTTACGGCAACGGTGATGCTTGCGGGCTTTTTGCCGGAATCCATACGCCAGATCGAGTCGGCCCCTCTTTCCCATGTGATCGCGGTGATCTTTCTGGGCGTTTTCCCGAGTGCGCTGGCGTATCTGTTATGGGCGAAGGCGCTTTCTTTTGCTGCGACCACCAGTGACGTGACCAAGTTCATGTTTTTGACCCCGCTGCTTTCGTTTGTGCTCGGCTATGTGGTGATCAGCGAGCTGCCCGGCGTGGAAACATGGATCGGCGGCGCGCTCATCCTCTCCGGGCTGGCATTGTTTCACATCTCAGGCCAGCGGGCCGAGAGGGCCCGGCGGGCGGCAATGCGGCACTGACGGGCTGGCGCTTGCGCGTGGTTCCCTATATGCGGAGAATGATGGGCTGAATGTGCGCTGATTGCCAAGAAAAGCAAGGAAGGGAGGAAACCCTAGGCTTCCTCCCTTCCTTGCTCTATATATAGTTACCAGCGCGATTACTTGATTTTCGAGAGGAGATCGTTCAAGGCTTCCGTCATGGAAGGATGGGTATAGATCATATCCCGCAGGAAGGTGTAGCCTTTACCCGCACGGATGGCCGTTTCCACGACATTGATCATCTCTCCGGCATCGGCGCAATGTAGGGCGCAACCCAATATGGTTCCGGTTTTTGCGTCCACTACGGCCTTGAGCATACCCGTGGTTTCACCCATCAACCGGGCGCGGGGGATGGCTGCCGCAGGAAGGACGGCAACCTTGATGTCGAGGTTTTTGTCGCGGGCGGCCTGTTCCGTGAGTCCCACGCGACCGAGAGGGGGATCCATGAATACGGTATACGCGGGATCGCGGTCGCTGGCGACGCGCTTGCCCTCTCCGTAAAGGGCATCCCGGACGATGCGGAAGTCGTCCAGCGAAATGTACGTGAACTGCGGGCCGCCTTTGACGTCGCCGAGAGCCCAGATATGCGGAACGGAGGTTTGCAGGCGTTCGTCCACGGCAATCGCGCCTTGTTCCGTTGTCTTCACGCCAGCGGCTTCAAGGTTGAGCCCCGCCGTGAGCGGGCGGCGGCCCGTCGCGAGCAGGATGGCATCCACGGGCAACGCCTGTTCCGTGCCGTCGAGAATGAAACGGACCTCGGCTTCATCCCCGGCGTCGCGTACGGCACTGGCGGATGCACCGGTTATGATCGTTACACCCTTGTTTTCCAGCGCCTTGCGGACGCTGTCGGCCACATCGGCGTCTTCGCGGGCAAGGAAGCGGGAACCGCGTTCCAGTATGGTGACCCGTGAACCGAATTCCGCGTAGAACGAGGCGAATTCCAGCGCGATATACCCGCCGCCGAGGATGATCAGACGGCGGGGCAGGTCTTCCAGCTCCAGCATGGTGGTGCTGGTGTAGACTCGCGGGTTTTCGCGGACGCCTTCAATGGGCGGGATGACGGTTTCGCCGCCGGTGTTGATGAAGATGCGTTCGCCGGAGAGGAGCAGGGTTTTGTCCGCCGTTTTGACTTCGACTTCATGCGGGGAAACGAACGAGGCCGTCCCCGTGATGACGTCCACATTGTCCCGGTCGGCAAGCATGGCGTAGTTTTTACCGCGCAGGAAACCGGTCACTTCGTTCTTGCGGGCGATGGCGCGCCGATAGTCGGCGGCCTTTTCCTCAAAGCTGCGCTCTCCGCGGCACAGGCTCTTATGCGCTTCGTAGACCAGCGTCTTGGTGGGGATGCAGGCGATGTTGATGCAGGTGCCGCCGTACATTTTGTCCGAGCGTTCGACGATGGCAACGGATTGTCCTTGATCCGCGAGATAGGCGGCCAGCGTCTTGCCTCCTTTCCCGAATCCGATAATGATGGCGTTATAGCGCTGCTGCATGGCATATTCTCCTTGTCGGCAGTTGCGGGCTTTTCAGAAGGTCTTACTTGAAAGTAAATGAGCCGTCATTGCCGTATACGGGTATTCCTTTGAGAAACCATAGATTCTTCTTCTGAGGGTACGCTTCCCGGATCATGTCGTAGGCCGTTTCAGCCCGGCGTCCGGTCCGGCAGAGGAGCAGGACGGAGCCGTCGGCGGGGACTTGACCCATATGTTCGCGCAGTGTCTGGATCGGAAGGAGCAGAGCGCCGGGGACGTGGCCTTGGGCGTATTCCTGCTCGGTACGGACATCGATGACGGTCAGCTTGTCGCCAAGCGTGTCCATCAGCTGCAGGGCTTCAGCCGGGGCGAGCGCGCCGGTCTGCGGGAGTTCGGCGGCGGGGGAGTGGCCGTATGCCGCGAACATGAAAACGCAAGCCAAGAGTACGGCAAACCATTTGGAACGAAGAGAATGCATAGCGACCTCCAGGGGTATGCGGCTGTGGGCAAAATGCCTCTGTTGCTTTTTTATTTAACGATCATTAAAATACTCGGGTGACCGTTTCTGTCAAGCGGTTTTTGATGCCAAGCGATGAAGGAGTTTGCAATGGGAAGGCCACCATCCTATGATCATACGATGTTACTGCGTGAAATCATTGATTGCCTGTGGGAGCGCGGGTACGCGGCGACGCCCATCAGCGTCATCGTCCAGGAGACGGGAGTCAACGCGGCAAGCCTCTATGCCCGGTTCGGCAGCAAAAAAGGGATCATGCTTGCGGCGCTGGACTTGTATGCCAAGGAGACAATCGACGCGCTTGAAGCCTTGCTGGCCGCGACGCAGCCGGGAGCCGGACAAGTACGCGCCATCTTGGAACATGCCATGGGCAGTTTTGAGGACCCGCGTGCGCGAGGGTGCTTTCTGGTAAACACCGTCACCAACATTTCGACGGATACGCCGGATTTCGCAATGGCGGTAGCGGATTATATGGAGCAGATACGCGGCAGAATCAAGGACGCGCTCAAGCGTGCGCCGGGCTTGCGGCCAGAGGTGACGCCGGAAGATGCGGCACTGTACGTGCAAGTGCAGGTTTGGGGCCTCAAAGTCATGGCCCGGATGCGCCCTGACAAAGCCGCTGGAAAGGTTGTTGTCAGGCAGACGCTGACAGGGTTGTTTACGGATGAAGCCGTAGCCTCCCTAGAGGCATAAGACGCTCCGCCGGCCTGCAGCATACGGAAAAATTTAATTGAAATAATTTATTTTTTACTCTTTTGGCAAAAGAAATTTTGGGAAGAAGGCACGAATGTTCATATATTCGTGCCTTCTCGTTTTATAGAGTCTTTATCGTCTTATTTAACGTGCGTCACTTGTTTTTATAAACTGGTTTTGTCTTTATAACATGTTTTTTGTTTTAATAAGATTTTCATACCTCTTCACTTTTGTTGAGCCGAATCTTGTAAAGAAAAATATGCGGGTATATAATGTATTTAAAACTGTCAGCGGAATAGGGGAAGGGAGGCCAAAATGAAGATTATCCGGTGTTGCCGTTCCGGCTCTCTCTCTCTCTCTCTCTCTCTCTCTCTCGTAGTGTATTCGGTTCCGCTCGGTGAAAAGCCCGCGCCTCTCGGCGTGGGCTTTTTTCATCGGGAAATAACTACATCTTTAACGCCGTAAGTTTCAAATCCATCCTGAGGAGGATGTAATCATGACCTTATCGAGAGGAGCTATCGGGAACCTGGTCAACAGGTACCGTGCCGTCCTGCGGAAGTGTCGCATGATGAACGTATTCGGGTCATTAGCAGTGGCCGGCATGCTTGTCGCGGGAAACGCGGGGTTTGCCGGCGCGGAGGAATTATCAGGCGACATTTCCCCGATATCTTTATCAGGAGATACCCGAAATATTATTGGGGTTGGGGATATAAGTCTCCGGTCGACCGAGCCTGCGCTGCGGTATCTCATCAATGTGTCGGGGCAAGGGCAACTTGATATTTCCATGTCCAACGGCAGTCCGATGGCTGTTGGACATGCTGATGGGATCTATTTAAAGGATTATTCTGACTCTGATCAATACGCGTCGGCTTTCCATGTAGCTGGTTCGGGAAGTTCCGGTTCTTTTGTGGGGACAGGAACCTTCTCAATGGTGGGCGGCGGAAAGCTGTTGGGCGTGTGCGCTTTTTTGAGTGAAAGTAAAGGAACGCTGACTCTTTCTGGGGATATTACTGGTGAAGCCGAAGCCGTGATGAACGGCTCCAATGGGTATGCCTCCTTTGCTGCTGCAGCGGCAGGGGGAAATCTGGTTTTTGGAGGGGACAGGACGACATTACGGGCGAAAGCATCTACAGGGAACAATGCCAATGGGGCCTTCGTCAAGTATGGAGGTATGATTGACTTTGCCAGTAAGTCCGTATTGATTGAATCAAAAAATACGGATTCCAACAGCGTGGGTATCAACTGTGCTGATGGTACGGTCAAAACAAGTGCTGATACGGATCTGGATATCGTGGTGGAGGGAAACAAGGCTACAACGGGTATCCAGCTTACGGCGAGTTCCTCCGATGTGCAGCTTGCCGGGAATCTTGATCTGACGGCAACGCAGACAGGGCAAGATTCTTTTGCTTCAGTACTTGGTATATCAAATGACTCAGGCAAAATGGTCGTCTCTGGCCCTACCTCGTTACGTTTGGTTACCAATGCCCCCTTTGATGCAAAGGGTATTACCGCTTCCGGCAAAGCTGATATGAGCTTTCTTGGGGATGTCGAGATTGCGGTTACGGGTAGCGCATCCGGTAGTGCTCTTTATACGACCTACCGTTATGATTATTCGACTCAAGCCGGTATCTGCCCGGTTATCTCCCTAGGTACCGACGGGAAGGCCGTAACGCTGAATTCTTCAGGTTATGGCATAAATAATCAGGGAGGAAGCGTTTCCCTCACGGGACAGCGAATCAATATAACGGGAAGCACGGGCGTCTTTGTTGAGGGGGGCGGCAATGAGAATGTTTTCGCAGACGTCCGGTTTGATGGGCCTACGACTATAAATGCGGACAAGGCGATTGTCACGAGTATCAAGGCCGGAGAGCAGGTCGGCGCTTCCGTGACCTTTGCCTATAACCCTACGCCGATCAATGTCCCCGTCACGAAGGAAAGCGCGGATTCAAAGGTGAGGGGGAGTGTCACCGGTTCCTCCGGTACAATCAACAAGGAGAACGCAGGTTCTCTTGCATTCTATGGCGATATTTCCAATTTTAGCGGAGTGTTTAATCAAAAGGGCGGAACGACGTTCTTGAGTGAAGGTGCAGCCGGGTATTTTGGCAAGGCGCAGTTAGCCGTGACGGGTGGCGCACTTGTCGCTCCTACCTTGTCCTTCCAAAAGACAGGCACGCTTACTCTTGCGGGCGGTACGCTGGAAACGGGAACGGGACAGATCTTTACGAGCGCTTTGAACGCGGACGGGGATATGAAGGACCCCGGCGCGGTGAAGCTGAGCGACAGCAATTGGAAGTTTGACTCAGGGGTGATCGCGTTTGATGACGCCAAGTACAACATTGTATACGCCCAGACAGCGGCCGGTCTGCTGGGGGCTGGTAATGTTGCGGCGGACAATGTGTCCGGCTCGGGCTCCGCAAAGGAGATCACGTTCACCGGAACGCTTGTCGAGTTGCCCCCTGGAGATCCTGACAGCTTTGAAACGCTGCAAAAGGCCGTTTTGGATACCGGAATCGACAGCATCAAGCTGGGAAGCGATATCGTTTTATCCAAGCGCTTGCAGGGAACCACACCCGTCGCTCGCTCATTGGCCATCGACGGCAACGGGCACACGATAAGCGGAGCCTACCCGGGCCTGTGGTTCAAGGGGATGGATTCCGGGACTGTTTCCATCCAGAATATTGCCTTTGACGGCTTGAAGACGTCTTCTGGCGACAGATACGAAGGGCCCGTGTCCTTCGGCCCGGCCATTTTCTTTGATATGGGGTACTTTGCCTATAACTGGAAGAGTACCGCAAAGCTGATTATCGGTGACGGCGTCCAATTCAGGAATACGGAAAGCGTAGGTGACGGCGCTGGCGGAGCCGTCAGGACTGCTCACGGCATTGTGGAAATAGGAAACAACGTCGGTTTTATCAACTGTACGGGAGGTTCTGGAGGCGGTCTTTACAGCGAATCGTTTACCACGATCGGCGACAACGTTGTCTTTGAAGGCAACAAGGGCCGCAGAGGCGGCGCGCTGAATGTGGTTGACGATTATGAAGACTACCTCACTGATCCCGACTATGCGTCCGGCGCGCGCCGCGTAAAGTATGTACACATCGGGAAGAACGCCCTTTTCAATAACAACAGCGTTGAATTGCTGGGTTCCGGAGGGAACGGCGGGGCCATCGAAGTGCAGTCGGGAGAGCTGAGTATCGATGACGGCGCCACGTTTACGGGAAATAGCTCCAAGTCCACAGGCGGCGCCATAGCCGTATGCGATTGGAGCCCCCAACTGCCCGCCAAAGCGGTATTGGGATCCGCGACGTTCACTCAAAACAGCGCGGGAAGCTATGGCGGAGCGATCATCAACGAAGGCGACGTGCGCTTCAACGGTCCTGTCTCGTTTGTTGAGAACACGGCCGGCAAGATCGGGGGTGCCGTTTGCAACCTGAATACGCTGAATATGGCGGCGGAATCCACGTTTTCCAAGAATACGGCTGGAGTGGGCGGAGGGCTTTATAACGAAGGGATTGCTTCTCTGGGCAAGGCTTCCTTTATTGAAAACGCCGCTGCCGACGGTGGCGGAGCCGTATTCAACGTGCACCAGCTGACGTTTGCCGACGGAGCCGTTTTCTCCGGGAACAGCGCGACGGACGGCGGCGCCGTTTATAACGATTTCTCCGAGGATAAGGACGGCAACGCCGTGAGTGCGGGTTCCCTCGCATTCAACGGCGGAGCGCGCTTCACCGGCAATACGGCCAGCGGGCTTGGCGGGGCCATTTACAACACCCGTTCCATTACCCTCAATCCCGGCGCGGGGCAGGAGATCGTGTTCAACGGGAATACGGACTCCACGGGCTCGAACGCGATCTTCATGGGCGACGGTTCCAGTCTGGACATCACGGGAGACGGCAAGGTCGTCTTTGATGATGCACTGTCGTCTCAAAGCGCAACGCCGACCCTGAAGAAGACGGGGAGCGGTACATTGCTGTTCAATGCCTCGATGGATGGTTTTCTGGGAACGGCTGCCTTTGAGGACGGGCGCACGGAAATTGCTCAGAAGTGGCTCATCAAGAATACGGTGACCATTACGGGCGGCAGATTGAAGATGCCTGCGTTTTCCTTTGTTGCCCAAGGTGAAGGGAACAATGTCGCTGGCGGCAAGCTGATCCTTGCTGGTGGCATCCTGGAGACCGGAACGGGACAGATCTTCATAAACGGATTGAACGCGGAGGGGGATAACAAGGATCCCGGTGCCGTAAAGCTGAGCGGAGACAATTGGAGCTTTGATTCTGGACTGATAGCGTTCAATGACGCTCTGTACAACCTTACGTACGCTCAGGCAGCGGCTGATTCATTGGGAGCGAACAACGTAGAAGCGGGTGAGGGGGCTGGCTCCACCTCCGCGAAGGAGATCACATTCATCGGAACGGGGTATGTAGATCCTGTCCCAGATCCGGTTCCTCCTGTGGAGCCTGACCCAGATCCGGTTCCTCCTGTGGATCCTGGCCCAGATCCGGTTCCCCCTGTGGAGCCTGACCCGACTCCCCCCGCTCCTGAACCGAAGCCCGATGAAGATCGCACGGGAAAGGTCTCCGTTGACGAATTGAACAACAACCACGCCAACAACATTGTTCTTGGCAATGTAACCATCACTACCGGCACAAGTTCGGATTCGGGCAAGGATTTCGTTGTCGGCGCGAGTGCGAAGGACGACAAGACGGACTCGATAAGCGGCAGCATTGGTGGGAAGAACATCGATCTCGGTTCCTCCGGTCGGAATATCTCCGTAGTGGGCGGTCATTATCTGACATTGGTTGGAGGTTCCTCCGATACGCCTTTGGTCACGGCAGGGGGAAATCCCGTCAATGTTCATGTAGGAGGTACTGGGGAAGGGGCATTCGGTGTGCTGAACCTTGGCACGCCGGTCATGGATTCCGGCGGCACGCTCTCGGGAAATATAGAAATCGCCGCGGCGAGCACCGTCAATGTCCGTGCGGGAACGCACGTCATCACGGGTGAAGCCAATGAAACCACCGGCACGGCGGACGTCGCCGGGATGAACAACAACGGCGGCACGATCAACATTGCCGAGGGGGCACATCTCCAATCGACGATACGTCAGACCGATGGGCAGACGAATGTTTCCGGCAAGCTGACTTCCGCTTCTGTCGAACTTTCCGGAGGTGCCCTGAATGTCTCCGGCGCTGTGGATTCTTCGTCCGTCACAGCCTCCAAGGGAGATATCAAGGTTGCGGGAACGCTGGCGGCGGACGTCTTGACCACATCTTCCGATGTCCAGATCAACATCGGCGATCAAGGGAGCGCCGGTAGAGTGGTCGCCCGTCAGGCTCAGTTGCAGGGCGGCAGGGTATTCCTTGATCCCGCGTGGAAGGGCAATGATGCATTGGCTGATGCGTCGCACGGCGTCTTCACCTTTGTGAACAATGAAATAGACGGGTTGCTCACGGCGGGGCAGAATTCCCTGCTCGTGTTGGGTGACACGGATACCGGTTGGGCGCTGGACGCGTTCGGCAGATCCAGCCTCCAGTGGGGACAGAACGGCGTAACCGCCGCGCTGGCTATCCGGAAGCCGCAGACGTTGAACGGTACGCTAGGCGCGGTGATGGTGGACGGAACCAAGACCAGCGCTCCGGTATTGACTCCGAATACGGCGACTTTCGCTGACGGTTCTTTGCTGCTCATTGACGGGAGCGGTCTCAACGGCGCCGCGGCGTTGACGTCCCAGGGCGGGACGCTGAATGTGGATGCGGGCGCCAAGCTGCTTATCGACAACATCACGCAGGGCGAATACGCGATTACGTCCGGATTCTCGGTCAGCAACGTGCAGGGCTGGAACGGAGACAACCTTTCCACGCCGGATAATCTCATTGGGCTTGTGCTGGGCAAGGATGCCGACGGTTCGATGAAGGTACAGGCCACAGCCCGGCGCTCGTCCGATGTTTTCCGGGGGCTTTCCCTCGTCAACACGATGGATGCCATCTGGGGCAGGGGGCTGAACGACACCGAAAGCGGCAACATGGGCATCCGGTTCCTCTCTCGGGCGGTCAATGAAAACCATCTGCCCAAGGCGGACACGGTGCATACTGTTGACGGCGCGGCGCAGATCGCCGTGGCCGGAGGCGTGCAGGGTATGGCCGTCGCGGCGGCGGATGCCCCGGTTCGGGCGATTCAGGATCACGCGTCGCTTTCACATATGACCACCACGCGTGAAGGGGCCATTCGTAAGGACGGATTGAACCTCTGGATCAATGCCCTGTATGGAGCGGAACACGCGCGCAATTTGGGCGCGGGCTCTCTTGATGGCGGCTATAATGCCGATTTCGGCGGCATCGTCTTTGGCGGCGACTACGCGTTCGGCGATTTCCGGGTCGGCATGGCCCTGAACGCCGGAAGCGGTACGGCCCGTTCCCGTGGGGATTTCAACGCGACCAAGAATGATTTCGATTTCTGGGGCATGAACCTGTACGGGAGCTGGTCGCGGGATCAGTTCAATATCGTGGGCGATCTCGGTTATTCCGCCAACAAGAACGAGGTGAAGCAGGATCTGCCCGCAACCATGCAGCTCGGCCAGCTCAGGGCCGATGTGGATACGGGCGTGCTGACGGCGGGTCTGCGCGGCGAATACCGGTTCGAAACGGATTGGGCCGATGTGACGCCGCATGTCGGGGTACGATACTACAACCTGCGGACGGATGGGTTCACATCTCGGATCGACGATCACGACGTGTTCCGCGTGGGACGCGATACGCAGGAGATCTGGACATTCCCGATCGGCGTGAGCTTCAGCCGCGACTTTGAAACGTCGTCCGGCTGGAAGGTGAAGCCGAGGGCCGACCTTTCCGTAGCGCCCGCTGCGGGTGATCTCAAGGCGAAGGCCAAGGCCCGGGTGCCGGGCGTCGCGGCTTCCGATACGATCAAGGCCCGGATGATGGACAGCGTATCCTTTGACGGCACGCTCGGGCTTGAGGTGCAGAAGGACAACATCTCGTTCGGCCTCGACTACGGCATCCGCGCTTCGGAGCATAAGGTGGGACATGGCGTGAACGTGAGCTTCACCTACAAGTTCTAACCTCCCAATCAGAAACAGAAAGCCCGGCGGTCGGAGAATATTCCGGTCGCCGGGCTTTCTGTTTCTGATTGGGGGAAGAAGGAACCTCCCGGCCTTTGGGAAGCCGGGAGGCCCGCTTTTGGGGGAGGAGGGAGAATCAGAAGCGTCCGCGCAGGGCCTTTTCCATCCGGTCCATGGCGATGCTCAGGTTTTCATACGAATTGGCGTAGGAGATGCGGAGGTGCTCTTCATCCCACGGCACGATGGCAAGCCCCGCGTCAAGCAGAAATTCGGCGGCCTGCATGGGCGTTCCCAGACCGGGGATGCTTACCATGATGTAAAACGCTCCCTTGGGGCGCACGAAGGAAACGCCGGGCATGGCGGCCAGCCGGTCGAGCAGCATGAGCCGCCTGCGATCCAGTTCTTTTACCATATCCGCAATGTGTCCCTGCGGGCCGCGCAAAGCGGCGACGGCCCCCCACTGCGCATAGGTGCAGGGGCACATGGCGGAATACTGATGCGCGCAATAGATGGGGGCTATGAGCCGTTCCGGACCCGCCGCGTACCCGATGCGCGAGCCTGTCATGGCATAGGCTTTGGAAAAGCCGTTCAGGACGACGGTACGTTCGCGCATACCGGGCAAAGAGGCGATGCTGATGTGTTCCTCGCCGTCAAAGATGATCTTTTCATTGATTTCGTCGCTGACGACGATGAGATCATGCCTGATCGCCAGATCCGCGATGCCTTGCAGTGTTTCGCGCGGATAAACCGTTCCTGTGGGGTTTTGGGGTGAGTTGATGAGGATGAGCTTGGTCTTCGGGGTGATATGACGCTCCAGAACATCGGGTTCGGGCTGGAAGCCCTTGGCCTGTTCCGTGGGCACGAATACCGGGACGCCGCTCGCCATGTGTACGCAACTGCCGTAGCTCAGAAACGCGGGGGCGGGTATGAGCGCCTCGTCGCCGGGATTGAGCAGGGCGGCCATGCTCAGGTGCAGCGCTTCGGAGACGCCCGCCGTGATGACGATTTCGGTTTCCGGGGCGTAGCCGAGCCCGTTTTCGTCTTTCAGCTTGCGGGCCACTTCCTGCCGCAGTTCAAGGAGGCCGTAATTGGAGGTGTAGTGAACCTGCCCGTCGTCGACGGCCTTCTTGACGGCTTCGTTGATGTGCGGCGCGGGGAGGAAGTCCGGGCGGCCCATGACCATGTTGATGATGTCCTGCCCGGCGCGCTGTCGGGCTTCCGCCGCGTCGAAAAAGGCGCAGAGGCTGGAAAAGGGGATGTGTTCCGTGCGAAGTGCGAGTTGCATTGCGGTCTCCTTGAAGCGTGAGGAAGGGCTAGGCCGTCTGCCGGAATCCGGCGGGACAGTAGTAGCGTTGCAGACAGTAGACGATGGTGAAGAGGCCGATGCCCGCGAAGTCCCAGATATGGCCGGGAATGAACAGCAGGAGCGCGCCGCCCAGCAGCAGGAGGCGTTCGAGCAGCGTGGTCCGGCGCATCAGGTAGTTCTCCCAGACCGCCGCGAAAGCGATGAGGCCGAGCATGACGGTAACGAAGGTGAGCGCGATGTCGAACAGGCTCGACTGAAGCAGCAGCGCGGGGCGGTAGTAGAAGAGAATGGGAAGGATATACAACGCCTTTGCGTATTTGAAGGCCGTAAACATGGTCTTCATGGGGTCGGCGTTGGCGATGCCCGCGCCCACGATGGAGGCGAGGCCCACCGGAGGCGTGATTTCCGAGTCGATGCTGAACCACATCATGATGAAGTGGGCGGTCATCAGCGGAAAGCCCATATCCGCCAGCGCGGGGCCTACGGCAATGGCGGTGACGATGTAGGCCGGTCCGCTGGCAAGGCCCATGCCGAGGATCATGGAAATGAGGCCCACGAGCAGGATGGCGACGAGAGGGCTGCCGTTGGCGAGAGTCGTGAACAGCCACGAGAGCTTGAGCCCGACGCCCGTCAGGCCGACGAGCGAGAGGATGATGCCGATGCAACCCACGAGGCTGCCGATGCCGAGCGAGTAGCGCCCGCCGAGCACCATCGCTTCATACAGCATCTTGAAGTCGACCTTACGGCTTTTGATGCTGTGGATCACGATGAGGGTGATGATCCCGCCGAGCGCGGACATGCCCGGCGAATACCCGAAGGCCATGATCACGATGATGACCATGATGGCGACGAAGAAGTGCCACCCCTCGCTGCAGACGGTCCGGGCGGAGGGGATGTGATGATCCTTCATTTGCCCGATGTTGTGCTTTTTGGCTTCAAAATGGATGAAGGCCATCAGCGTGATGTAATACAGGATGATCGGGCCGGTGGCGACGGTCACGATGGTAAGGTAGGGGATCTGGGTGAATTCGGCCATAAGGAAGGCCACGGCGCCCATGATGGGGGGCATGATCTGCCCGCCCGTGGAGGCGGCGGCTTCGATGGCGCCCGCCACATGAGGCCGGTAGCCGACCTTCTTCATCATAGGGATGGTCAGCACGCCGGTGGAAGAGACGTTGGCCACGGCGCTGCCGGAGATGGAGCCGAGGAGCGCGCTGCCGATGACGGCGGCCTTGGCCGGTCCGCCCACGGTATTGCGGGTGAGCGCGAAGGCCAGACGGATGAAGAAATCCCCGGCTCCGGACTTTTCCAGAAAAGCGCCCATGAGGATGAACGGGGCCACGTACTGGATCATCATCTTGGCGGAAAGCCCGTAGTAGCCTTCCATGCCCGCATAGACCTGCGTGACCACCGCTTCGAGATCGAAGCCGCCGTGCCCGAAGTGCCCGGGGATGACGAATCCGTACAGCGAATAGAGGATGAGGACGATGGACACCAGCGTCAGCGACCAGCCGATGACCCTGCGCCCGACCTCAAGGCCGAGGAACAGCATCAGGCAGCCGAAGAAGATATCCATTTCCGTCAACATGCCCAGCCGCATGAAGCGATCCAGATATTCCCAGATGGCGTAGGCCGAACCGGCGATGCTGCCGATGATGAGCAGCCAGTCCACAAGGGAGACGTGGTTGACCTTCGGCTTTTTTTCGAAGGGGTAAATGACCAGCGTCATGCAGAAGACGGTCATGATGTAGAGGCCGTGCTTCCACATCACGTCGGCGCTGACGTAGACGGTCCAATAGATTATAAGCGCGGATATGGACGCAAGGCAGATATTGACGATCCGTTCCGGGGTGCCGGTAAAGACGCGTTCCTTTTCCTTGCCTTCTTCGGCAATAAGCGGCTCATGGAGAGGCGTTTCGTTCATGGTATTCCTCGGCAGGCTTTCCGTAAGGGAAGGGGGAAGGCGCCTCCGAGGCTCCCCGGAGGCGCCGAACGAATGTAAATCAATCCTTGATGAGGCCTATTTCGCGGAAATAACGTTCCGCGCCGGGATGCAGGGGGATGGGCTTGTAGCTGACGGCAAGGTTGGGGCTCATGCTCTTGAGCGCGGCGATGACGTTGCCCAGATAGTCGACGCCTTCCTGGCTGTAGACGGTCTTGACGATTTCATAGACAAGGTCGTCCGGCAGGTCGGCCCGGCAGGCGAACATGGCGCCCGTGCCCACGGTTTCGATGGGCTGGTCGATGCCGTTGTAGGCTCCCTTTTCGATGGTGGTAGGCAGGTATTGGGGGTACTTCTGCATCATGTCGGCGCGTGCTCCCGGCAGGAATTCGAGGATATGCACGGGACGCAGGATGGAGAGTTCGGAGATCTGCGGCGAGGGGATGGACGACAGTTCCACGGCGACGTCCACCTGTCCGGTCTTGACCGCTTCCATGGCTTCGCTGGCGGGCAGGAACAGCACCTTGCCGAAATCCTTCTTGGGATCAAGCCCATTGGCTTCGACCCAGCGGAAGAAGTCGAGATGCATGGTGCCGCCGGGAGCGCCCACGCTGAGGGTCTTGCCCTTGAGATCCTTGAAGGTGCGGATGCCCGAGGACTTGAGGGTGTAGGGCTGGGCGGCCTGCATGTACAGGATGCCCATGCCGCGCATGTTCCGATACTGCTTCTTGTAGGGGGCCTTGCCTTCCCACGCCAGTGGCGGGTCCTGCGTATTGAGCATGGCGAAATCGGCCTTGCCTTGCTCCAGCCTGTTGATGCTCTCCACGACGCCGGCGGCGGAGATCGCGGTAATGCTGATGCCGGGGATCTTTTGCGAGGCGAAACCCGCGATGCCGCTGCCTACGGCGAAAAAGCCTCCGCCCACGGAGCCGGTGGAGAAGGTGAGCTTGAGAGGCTCGGCCTGTGCCGTTCCGCCGCAGAAGGCGGTCAGGGCAACGATGAGAGCTGCCAGTGTACGCTTGAGCATGATGATCCTCCTGAGAAACGCGGTTTGACGTGAATGAGAAAACCGGGTGGCTGCCTTGGCCTGCTGGAGGTGGACGAAATCTCGCCCTTCATGAATCTTTAAGTGTATACTACTGGTAATATCACAAAGCTGTAAAGGTTTTTTAGCTACTTTTTATTCAGTTTTTTCAAAAAGATATATTCTTATATTCGGCAAGGGGAGAAGACCCCGGCCGATATTCCGGCGGGTTCCCGAAAGGCTTGGGAGATGGTGCGTCAGCCCTTTAGGATGGGCCCGCGGGGAGGAAGCGGCCGGGAAGGGCTCCCGTGATTTCGCCGCGTTTGCGGATGATTTCCCCCGGCGGAGGACGGTCACGGGACCGCCGAGGCATTGTCTGCCCATAAAGATGCTGGAACCCACCACGAGATGGGGATTGCGCTCGGGTACGGTCCGGGGCCATCCCGGATCGACAAGAACCATATCGGCGTCGGAACCGGGCCGCAGTGTTCCTTTTTGCGGGTAAAGTCCGAATGTTTTCGCCGGATTCTGGCTCATGATCCTGACGAAATCCGTGACGGCGATGCGCCCCCCTGTTGATGCCCTCATCCCACGTCACGCCGAACGGGGTTTCCACGCCGGGCGTGCCGTGCGGAGCCCTGTCCCCGGCGATGAGTATGCCCAGCGCCCTGAGTGCGCCGGAATCAACGATGATACCGTTTTTGACAAGCACTGTTCGCATGGGATCCCCCGCTTGTTGCAGAACCGGTTCAAGGCCGGGAAACGTCAACACCCCATGCCGCCTTGATCCAACAATCCGAAGTGCGCGGATAGGAAAACCTTTTTGGGAACCAACCGTCTTGGCTCCGCCTTTCGGAAACCGCCTCGAGAGGGCCACTCCCTGATCGCCCTGCCGGGCCCCGTACCCGTCATGACGCCGTTTCCGACGACGAACGCCCCGTTCTCCAGAACATGGGGCATCCCGGCGGGATGGACGCGGGGATTGTCGCAGCCGTTGGTGTCCAGCACGGTCCGCTCGTTGAAGGCCACGAGATCCGCGTCAAATCCGGGCAGGGTGACGCCCTTGTGCGCCAGCCGGATCTTGCGGGCCGGTTAGCGAAGTCATCTTGCGGATGGCCTCTTCCTGCGACAGCACACCCAGTTCGCGCGCGTACCTCCCCAGAATATGGGGATAGGTCGCATAGGGGCGGGGGACATGCCGTCCAGCCCGAGGTTTTCGGTGGCCACGCCCTGCATGGTTTTGCAGTCGGTGGGTTCGCCGGAAAGCAGCGGACGTTCGGAATGGCTGTGCCCGTCGACGAAGCCGGGGCAGAGGATGCCGCCTTCCAGAACGATCGTGTGCCGGGAGAGTGGCTTGGTGGTGCGGGGGAGCACGGCGGCGACGAAGCCGTCCTGCACACCGAGGGAACCCCAGAACCACGGGGTGCCCGTGCCGTCCACGATCCGGGCGTTGCAAAAGAGCGTATCAAACATGGGATGCCTCGCAGAAAGAAGGGGAAACGGCCCGGGGCGGCGGGGGGAACAGCCCCCGGCGGCAAAGGCGTCGTACCACTTCTGGCAGTCGGCGCAGAAAAGGAGCACCAGCGGGGCCTGGGCGATGAAGGGCTGGTGGTCGCACAGGTCGGCCAGGCGTGCCTTCAGCGCGGCGTCGGTGATGTCGAGGATGGTGTACAGCATCTGGTTGCCAGCCGTGGGGGCCTGCATGGCCGCCTGGAACAGCGCGTTTTTAACAGCCTGCGGCACAGGCTCCTCTGTGAACACGCGGACGGATTTGCGCGCGCAAAGCGCATCCAGTGTGGGATTGCGTTCAAATTCCATTCAAAGCACCTCCGGCGCGGGAAGGCACAGGGCTGCCGCGTCGCGCAGTGATCGTTCCGTTTCGGCGGCGCCCAGCGCGCTCAGCGGCACAGGCGGCACGGGCACGGCAGGAAGCGGCTGCAACGTGAGCTGATAATAGGAAAGACCCAGCCACCGGCCGTCCTTGTAGCCCGCGTGGGGCAGGCGCGCGGCTTCGGCAAAGCCCATCCGCTCGTGGAAGGCGGCGCTGGCCGGGTTGGGGTGTGTGATGAGCGCAAAGCAGTTGACGTAGCCCTGCCTGCGCAGCAGAGCCAGCAATGCGGTGTACAGCGCGGTGGCGGCGTGCCGCCGGTGTGCGGCGGCAGACAGGTATACTGTGACCTCGGCGTCCCAGTCGTAGCCCCGGCGTGCGG
>OKSD01001895.1_pt1 | contig 19277 bp, 16 predicted proteins | sample 1601221 | NCBI WGS metagenome assembly OKSD01 (sample SAMEA3541550, study PRJEB24748) | human gut metagenome | biome: human gut; feature: human-associated habitat; material: faeces | place: China | collected 2012
CCATGACGACCTTTCATCTGACGGTGGTCACGCCGGACGGCTGCGCCTTTGACGGCCAGGCCGAACGGGTGGTCTGCCGCGCCATCGACGGCGACCTTGCCATTCTGGCAAAGCACGGCGATTACTGCACGGCGCTGGGCATGGGCGAAGCCCATATCGTGGACGCCGACGGCCAGCGCCGCCGCGCCGCCTGCATGGGCGGCATGCTCAGCGTGCTGGATGGCGAGGTGCGTCTGGTGGCTACCACCTGGGAGTGGGCGGAAGAGATCGACCAGGCCCGCGCCGAGGCTTCCAAAAAGCGCGCCGAGGAGATTCTGGCCCAGAAGAACCTCGACAAGCGCGACTACGAGATGGCCCAGGCCCGCCTGAAGCGTGCTTTGGTGCGCACTTCCATCCACTGAGATCCTGTAAAACAAACCCCGGAGTTCCGAGCGGAACTCCGGGGTTTTTGCGTCATTCGGTCAGCGGCTCCCAGAAATTCGGGATGGCGGTCAGGTGCTCTTTGATGTACCGGGCATATTCCAGCACCCCTTGGTCGGTATGAGGGGAAGTGACAAAGCCTAGTCGATGCCCCTGGCCCCAGTCCAAGGAAACCGCCGGATCGTGGCCGCTATACTGAATGGCCGGGAGCAGCAGCGTGAAGTGGGGGCAAGAGGAAGTATAGGTGAAAAAGTCCTTAGGGTCTACAAACTGCAGTTGGGGCATCTGTTCCCGCAGGTGGCGGCGCAGACTGTCTTCGTAGGAGTTGGAGCCGGGATGATTGTGAAAAGCCACCAGGTGATCCTGCAATTCCTCCAGATGGATCCGGGGCAGGGGGTCACTGCCCACCGGGAGGGCTCCTGGAGCAAAAAGACATAGCTCCGGAACCCGGGCAAAGGGCAGAAAGTCTAGCCCGATGCGGTGGATATCCTCGTTTTCCAACAGGGCGGCGATCTGGGCCTCCCCCCGCAGCAGGGCAGTGTAAAGTGCCTCCTTGCTCTCATAGCGGACAGACCGGGATGCGTACTGCTCTGCCGACGGCATGGCAATGCGGAACAGATCCCCCCAGAGCTGAAAAAACTGGTCCCCCAGGCAGCCGATACAGAAGTGCTTGATGTGACAGCTGCTCAACTGCTGCAGCTGCTGCCCCTCAGAAAGCGCATGAGCGTACAGTGCCTGCAGCTGCTGGGCGTTGCGGTAAAAGCTGCGGCCTGCCTCGGTGAGGGTGACCTGCCGGGTGCTGCGGTCAAACAGCTGGAACCCCAGCTGATGCTCCAACTGCCGGATCTGTTGGGATAAGGCAGATTGGGAGATGTAGAGGGTGTCTGCCGCAGCAGTAAAGCTCTGCTTTTCAGCAACGGCTAAAAAGCTCTGCAGCTGATGAATGGTCATGAAAAGTACTCCTATAAGTTTGATCTAATAGATAGTATAAGAGAAATGATTTGCAAAAGCAAGATTTTTGCATTATAATGCAAATTATAAATGGTTTGTGAATTAACAAACCATGTTTCACACGCTTGGAAAAGAAGAAAAAGAACAAGGAGAACACATCATGGAAAAGATCTCGCGCAAGAGCTTTGTCAAGGGTGCTCTGGGTCTGGGTGCCGTAGGGATTCTGGCTGGTTGTGCTTCCAGTGCCAGCAGCGCGGCAGCTTCCGCTTCCAGCACGGCTGCACCTGCCGAAAAGAAGGAGTTTACGTTTGCAGACACTGTCCGCTGGGATGCCCAGTATGACGTGGTGGTCATGGGCATGGGCGCAGCCGGTATGGTAGCAGCCAAGACTGCTGCCGACAACGGTGCCAAGGTGGTCATCGTGGAAAAGTGCGACGAGGGCAAGGCCGGCGGCAACACCAAGGTCTGTGGCCAGCTGTTTGCTTACGCCAACGGTGACAAGGACGCTGCAAAGAGTTACTATACTGCTCTGGCCGGCGGCCGTGACATCGAGCCGGAGATCATTGATGCGATTTCCGAGGGTGTTGCCAACATGGCCGACATCCTGGCCGACGAGTTCGGCTTTAACAAAGATGAGTACATGGACTGGACCGGCGTGAACGTGGGCGGCACCAACATGGGCGCTATGAGCCCCGAGTACCCTGAGATGCCCGGCCATGAGAAGATGGCTCTGTGGACCACCCATGCAGGTGCCAGCGACGGCTATCTGTATCAGGGCCTGAAGCAGAACGTGACCGACCGTGTGGATGCCATTGATGTATGGTACAGCTCCCCGGCCAAGAGCCTCATTCAGGACCCCGTCACCAAGACGGTCGTGGGCGTTACCGTGGAGCGTGATGGTAAGGAAATGAACATCCGTGCCCTGAACGGCGTGTGCATCTGCACCGGCGGCTTTGAGTGCAACAAGGAGATGGTGCAGCACTACCTGAACGTCATCAACTATGCACCCCGCGGTGGTCAGTTCAACACCGGCGATGGCATCAAGATGGCACAGGCTGTGGGTGCAGATCTGTGGCACATGGACTGCTATGAGGGCCTGTTCGGTCTGGGCAGTGTGACTTATCCGGTCGAAGAGGGCATCCCCTGCGATATGATCGCAACGCTGGCACAGAATGCTGTCAACACCGGTGCTGCCATTCTGGTGGGCACCGACGGTGATCGCTTTGTCAACGAGAGTGAGACGGTGCGTCACGGCCACCTGTATGAGAACGGCATCTGGGAGAACCCCACCTTCCCCGAAAAGGTCTGGTACATCATTGATGAGACCCAGAAGGGCGAGATCGAGGCTGCTGGTGCAATGCCTGAAGAGCAGCTGGCCAAGCTGACCGCTTACGACAGCATCGGCGCACTGGCTGAGGGCATTGGCGTTGATAAGGACCGTCTGACCAAGACCATCAAGAACTACAACAGCTTTGCCAACAACGGCGAGGACTACAAGTGCGGCCGTGAAGCACAGTATATGCGTGCGTTCGACGGCAAGAAGTACTACGCAATGTACATGGTGTCCGGTCTGCTGAACACTCAGGGCGGCCCCAAGCGCAGCGCCAACGCTGAGGTTCTGGACACCCAGGGCAACCCCATCCCGCACCTGTACTCCGCCGGTGAGTGCGGCGGCATCACCGTGTGCATGTATCAGGGCGGCACCAACATTGCCGAGTGCATCACCTTCGGCCGCATTGCCGGCAAGAACGCCGCAGCGGTCAAGGACGCACTGCCCACCTACACTGTGGAGGCTGTGGAGTCTGCGCCCGCACAGCCCGGTGACATCGACGATCTGGTCGGCGAGGAAGAAACCTACGAGACTGCTGACAACCAGTACATCGGCAAGGCACAGGGCATGGACGATGAGATCGTGGTCCGTGTGACCGTGGATGACGGCAAGATCAGCCAGGTAGAAGTGCTGAAGCAGAACGAGACGGAGGGCATCGGCGTGCCTGCCACCGAGCAGCTGCCGGAGAAGTTCGTTGGTCTGGACACCGAGGAAGCCATCAATGCTGTGGATGGTATTTCGGGCGCTACCATTACCTCCAACGCTCTTAAGCAGGCGGTGGTCAACGCACTGCTGCAGGCCAAGGGCTGATAAGAACCGGATAAATGCAGAAGGGGCTGCCGATGTGGAATCGGCAGCCCCTTTTTGGACGGAAAAATCACCGCATATTTGCCTTCTCGATCAGGCTGCGGATGTGGTGGGCCAGCATCTCGATGGCGGTGGTGTTTTCGCCGCCGTTGGGCACGATGATGTCGGCGTTGCGCTTGCTGGGCTCCACAAAGGCCTCGTGCATGGGCTTGACCGTGGTCAGGTACTGCTCGATCACGCTGTCCAGGCTGCGGCCGCGCTCCTTCACGTCCCGCACAAGACGGCGCAGGATGCGCTCGTCGGCGTCGGTGTCCACGAAGATCTTGTAGTCGAACATGGCGCACAGCTCCGGCTCTACAAAGGGCAGGATGCCCTCCACGATGAGCACCGGGGCCGGTTCGATGTGCTGCACTTTGTCACTGCGGTTGTGGTTGGAGTAGTCGTATACGGGGCAGTCGATGGCACGGCCGGCCTTGAGCTCCTGCAGGTGGTAGATGAGCAGGGCATTGTCGAAAGCGTCCGGGTGGTCGTAGTTCAGCTTGCAGCGCTCTTCAAAGGGCAGGTCGTCGTGGCGCTTATAGTAGCTGTCGTGGGAGATCAGCCGCACCTCGTCCTCGCCAAAGCGCTCCTTCAGCCGCAGGGCCAGGGTGGTCTTGCCGCTGCCGGAACCGCCTGCAATGCCAATGATCAGATTGTTCATAGTCGAAACTCCTCCTGCACAAAAAACCTTGTCGGCTCCGGTGGAAAAACCGACAGAAATGGATTATAATAGAAGAAATCAACGGCCGGTCGGGGCTGTATGCGGCCCGGCGGCCTTCTGTTCCATCTATCATACCATAAAATGCCCGGTTTTGACAGCCCGGAAGGGCGGTCGGGTGCAATTTTTTCAACTGGCAGGCGGCCTGCCGCGGAGGAAACAGACAGGATGCAAACACAACAGCTGCAGAAGAACATGAAAGAAAAAGTAAAGGTGTTTGAGGACGGCGGAATCCGTCTGCTCAAAAAGGGGCAGAAGGGCCTTGTACACGCCATCTTCAGCCGGTTCGGGCTGGTGCTGGTGCTGCTGCTGCTGCAGTTCGGGGCACTGTTCAGCCTGCTGCGCTGGTTCGGGCAGCTGCTGCCCCATTACCTGGGCGGCACGGCGCTGGTCACGGCTGCCATGGTGATCTACCTGCTCAACATCGACATGGACAACAGCGTGCGCATCACCTGGCTGGTGGTCATTGCAGTGCTGCCGGTGCTGGGCGTGCCGCTGTTCTGGTACACCAAGGCGGACATCGGCCACAACGCCCTGAAAAAGCGCCTGATGGATCTGGAAAGCCAGACCCGCGCCCAGCTGCCCCAGCCGGAAGGGGTGGAGCAGCGTCTGGAGGCGGACAGCCCCGGAGCGGCTTCGCTGGCGCGCTACCTGCGGGGGCGGGGCGGCGGCTTCCCGGTGTACGGCAATACCGCTGTGACCTACTTCAACGGCGGCGAGGCCAAGTTTGCCGAGCTGCTGCGCCAGTTGGAAACGGCGGAGCATTACATCTTTCTGGAATACTTCATCATCGACGAAGGGCTCATGTGGGGCCGCATCCTGGAGGTGCTGGCCCGTAAGGCGGCCGGCGGCGTGGATGTGCGGGTGATGTACGATGGTACCTGTGAGTTTTCCACCCTGCCGCGGGACTACCCCAAGCGGCTGGAAGCGCTGGGCATCCGGTGCAAGGTGTTTGCACCGGTCACGCCGTTTGTGTCCACCCACTACAACTACCGCGACCACCGCAAAATTCTGATCATTGACGGGCGGGTGGGCTTTACCGGCGGGGGGAACCTGGCCGACGAGTACATCAACCATGTGGAGAAATACGGCCGCTGGAAGGACGCCGCCGTCATGCTGGAGGGCGAAGGCGTGCGCTCCATGACCGCGCTGTTTTTGCAGATGTGGAGTGTGCTGCAGGAGCCGGAGTTTGAGCAGTTCCTGCGCCCGGAGGTCCCGGCGGCCCGCGCGGAGGGCTTTGTGGTGCCTTACGGTGATTGCCCGCTGGACGGCGAGCGGGTGGGTGAGATGGTGTACATCGACCTGCTGAACCGTGCCCGGAAGTATGTGCACATCATCACGCCGTACCTCATTCTGGACGGCGAGCTGGAAACTGCCCTGCGCTTTGCGGCAGAGCGCGGCGTGGATGTGCACCTGATCCTGCCCGGCGTGCCGGATAAGCAGTTCGCCTATGCGCTGGCCAAAACGCACTACAAGGCGCTGCTGTCGTCGGGCGTGAAGATCAGCGAGTGGACGCCCGGCTTCACCCATGCAAAGCTGGTGGTGATGGACGGAGTGGAAGCCGTGGTGGGCACCATCAATCTGGACTACCGCAGCCTGTACCATCATTTTGAGAACGCTGTGTGGATGCGCCGCGTGGGCAGCATCCGCGACATGGAGACGGATTTTCAGGACACACTGGCCCGCTGCCGCACCGTGGAAGCGACCCTGCAGAGCGTCTGGCAGGGCAAAAAGCTGCTGCGCCTGATGGGTCTGCTGTTGAAGGTGATCGCACCGCTGATGTAAAAACAAACTCCCTCCGGCATCGCTGCACGATGCCTGAGGGAGTTTTTGCATAAAGAAAGAGAGCTGCGGCAAAACCACAGCTCTCCGGAACAGAACCGATTTAAAGAAAAATCAGCGCTTAGTTCTGCTTCATGCGAGCGAAGCAGTCAGAGCAGTAGACCGGACGGTCCTCACGGGGCTGGAAGGGAACCTTGCAAGCCTTGCCGCAAGCTGCGCAGACAGCATCGAACATCTGACGCTCACCGCCGTTGTTGCCGCCACGGACGCCGTTCTTGCGGGCGTCACGGCAGGGCTTGCAGCGCTGGGGCTGATTCTCGAAGCCGCGAGATGCGTAGAACTCCTGCTCACCAGCAGTCCAAACAAACTCCTTACCGCAGTCCTTGCAGACTAAAGTCTTGTCTTCAAACATAGTAGTATCTCCTCTTTGTCAGTTCTTGCCCACGGAAGGATTATAACCATACCTTTGGTTTTTGGGGACCATCGCGCTGATCAGTTAGCTTACCAGGGGCTTGAATAGTAAATATCCTCTAGCTGAGGACTTTCCTATTGTACCGTTAATTTCCGCGTTTGTCAACTAAAAAACAGTCCGAGCACCTGTTCTTTGTGGATATGGCACAATCCGGGCTGGGCCAAACCGGCATTCCGACGAAAAAAGGAGCCGTGCTCCCCAACGGGAACACGGCTCCGGAGAAACCGATTACTTCTCGATGACTTCCTTGGTGTCGCGGGCGATCATCAGCTCCTCATCGGTAGCGATGACCAGGGTGCGGACCTTGGCGCCCCAGGCAGTGATCTCGCACACATCGCCTTGGGGGTGCTTGTTCTTCTCAGTGTCGATGCGGATGCCCAGCCAATCCATGTGGTGGCAGATCTTTGCACGGGCAATGGCGTCATGCTCGCCGATGCCGCCGGTAAAGACGATGGCGTCCACGCCGCCCATAGCAGCGATGTAAGCACCAATGGTCTTTTTGATCTGGTAGTTCAGCATATCGGAAGCCAGCTGTGCACGCTTGTTGCCGGCCGCAGCAGCCTCCTCCACATCACGCTTGTCGCTGGAAACACCGGAGATGCCCAGCAGGCCGGACTTCTTGTTCAGGATCTCGTCCAGCTGGTGGCCGGTGATGTTCAGGGTGTACTTCAGGTAGTTGACCACAGAGGGATCCAGGTCGCCGCAGCGGGTGCCCATCATCAGGCCGGCCAGCGGGGTCATGCCCATGGAGGTATCCACGACCTTGCCCTGATCCACAGCAGCGATGGAAGAACCATTGCCCAGGTGGCAGGTGATCAGCTTCAGGCGCTCAATGGGCTCCTCCAGGTACTCGGCTGCCTTGTGGGCAACGTACTTGTGGCTGGTGCCGTGGAAGCCGTAGCGGCGCACGCCGTACTTCTCATAGTACTCATAGGGGATGGCGTACATGTAAGCCTTCGGGGGCATGGTGCTGTGGAAAGCGGTGTCGAACACGGCCACCATGGGGATGTTGCCGAACACCTTGCGGGCGGCCTCGATGCCCAGGATGCCTGCGGGGTTGTGCAGGGGAGCCAGCGGGCTCAGCTCACGCAGAGTCTCGATGACCTCATCGGTGATCAGGCAGCTGCTCTTGAACTTCTCGCCGCCATGCACCACGCGGTGGCCGATGGCGTCGATCTCGCTCACGTCATTGATGCACTTGCCCTCGCCGGTGGTCATCTTCTTCACGACCTCAGCAAATGCCTCGGTGTGGGTGGGGAAGATGGCCGGGGTGGTGGCCTTGTGGCCGTTGGCCTCGTGAGTGATCATGCTGCTCTCCATGCCAATGCGCTCGCACAGGCCCTTGCACAGCACCTTCTCGCCGTCCATATCGATCAGCTGATACTTCAGGGAAGAAGAACCGCAGTTAATAACCAGAACTTTCATCTGTGTTGCCTCCTGTATGTTTTTGCTCTGCCCGCCGTTTTTTGGAAATCTGCGGACAGAATTTTACAGATTCCTGTGTTTATTATATAATAGGAACAACGCCTTTTCAAGGCACAATCCGGGCAAAGCGGTAAAACTTGTGTACAAGGCTTTTGTACACCCTGCCTACAAATGCAGAAAAACCCGTAGGTTTTCTGTATATACGATATAAATTTAACAATCTTCCGGGGCGGAGAGAGGCCCTTTTTGCCCGGAAAGGAGCATTGTCATGAGATTTGCAGGCATCATTGCCGAGTACGACCCCTTCCACAACGGCCACGCCTGGCAGCTGGCGCAGGCGCGGGCGCTGGGGGCGCAGCGTGTGGCGGTAGCCATGAGCTGCGGGCTGACCCAGCGGGGAGCGCTTCCGCTGCTGCCGGAAAGCGTGCGGGTGCGCGCCGCGCTGGAGTGCGGGGCCGACCTCGTGTTTGCCTTGCCGGCACCCTGGGCCTGCGCGGGGGCGGAGGCCTTTGCACGGGCCGGGGTGCATCTGCTGGCGGCCACCGGGTGCGACGCCCTGGTGTTCGGGGCCGAGACCCCGGACGCTGCCCTGCTGCTGGAAACCGCCCGGGTGCTGAACAGTGCGGCCTACCGCGCGGCACTGAAGCAGCAGCTGGCCGCCGGGGCGCGCAGCTTTGCGGCAGCCCGGCAGGCGGCAGTGCAGGCCGTGGGGGCCGACCCTGCCATGGCGGCGCTGCTGAGCCAGCCGAACAACAACCTGGCCGTGGAATACTGCCGCGCCATCCTGGAGCAGCGGGCAGGCATGACCCCGGTGCCGCTGCCCCGCAGGGGGGCCAACCACGGGCAGACGCTGGAGGAGAGCGGTCACGCGCAATTTGCCAGTGCCAGCGCTCTGCGGGCTCTCTGGGCCGAGGGTGGAGCCGAGGCCGTGGCCCCGTTTGTGCCGGAAAAGGCGTTTGAACTGTATAAAACGGCGGAAAATGACGGCGCGTATACGGATTTTGACGCGGCAGGCCGGTGTGAGCTGACACTGCTGCGGGCAGCCTGCGCAAAGCCGGAGCCTTTTGCAGCGGTGCGCGGAGTGTCCGAAGGGCTGGAACACCGGTTGGAACACGCAGTACGGCAAAGTACCAGTCTGCCGCAGCTGCTGGATGCCCTGACCACGGTGCGCTACCCCCGGGCCCGGATGCGCCGCCTTGCCATGGATGCTGCATTGGGCTATACGGCCGACACGGTGCCGGCCCTGCCGCCGGCGCTGCACCTGCTGGGAGCACGGAAGGACGCCCTGCCGCTGCTGGGGCAGGTGTCCCTTCCGGTGTCTCACTCGTTGGCAAAGCTGGCCCAGACCGGCCCCGACGGTGCCCGGATGGCGGCGGCACAGGCAGCGGCCAGCGACTTTGGGGCCCTGTGCCGGGCAAACCCGGCCCCGATGGGCGGAATATATCGTCAAAAAAATATCTTTTTGACGAATTGACAAAAAATTCTGGCAAAAAATCAGCAATTCCGCTCTTGTAACCGTGCCGTATTGGGTGTATCATTAAAGCAATGCAATGTTGGATACAACATGCGAGAAGAAGAAGGAAGATCGGCCCCGCCGATCCAAGGAGGAACGCATGGCACTTCATGTTCTGGACGAAGCCAACCGCTGCCTCGGCTGCAAAAAGCCGCTGTGTCAGCAGGGCTGCCCCATCCACACCAACATCCCCGAGGTGATCCGTCTGCTCAAGGCAAACCAGATGGACGCCGCAGGCCAGATGCTGTTTGAAAACAACCCGCTCACCACCGTGTGCAGTCTGGTGTGCAACCACGAGAACCAGTGCGAGGGCCACTGCGTCCGCAACCGGATGCCCAGCCACGACCCGGTGCACTTTTCCATCATCGAGGACTACATCTCCACCACCTACGCCAACAAGATGACCGCCGGCCCGGCCCCCAAGAACGGCATGAAGGCGGCTGTGGTGGGTTCCGGCCCGGCGGGCCTGACCATTGCGGTGCTGCTGGCACGCTGGGGCTACGATGTGACCATCTTTGACGCCCGCGACAAGATCGGCGGCGTGATGCGCTACGGCATCCCCAACTACCGCCTGCCGGACAGTGTGCTGGACGATTTCCAGTACCGCCATCTGGAGCTCAAGGGCATCAAGGTACGGCCCAACACCACCATCGGCAAGACCATCACCATCGACGACCTGTTCCGCGACGGCTACAAGAGCGTATTCATCGGTGCCGGTCTGTGGAAGGCCAACGCCATGCACATCAAGGGCGAGAGCCTGGGCAACGTGGCCTTTGGCATCGACTATCTGGCCAACTCCAAGGCCTTCCGTCTGGGCGATGACATTGCGGTCATCGGCGTGGGCAACTCGGCCATGGACTGCGCCCGCACCGCCATCCGCAACGGTGCCCGTCATGTGACCTGCTACGCCCGCCGCGACGAGAGCTGCATCAGCGCCTCCGAATATGAGGTGAGCTATGCCAAGCTGGAAGGCGTGGGCTTCCGCTTCTGCAAGGCTCCTGTGGAGATCCGGGAAAACGGCCTCATCTGCCGCGACACCGTCAAGGGCGAGGACGGCAAGTTTACCCAGGTGGAGGGCAGCGAGATCTTCTACCCCCACACCGGCGTTATCGTGTCGGTGAGCCAGGGCTCCGAGAGCAACCTTGTCAAGACCACCACCGGCATCGAGACCAACCAGAAGGGCCTGCTCACCGTCAGTGAGGACGGCAGCACCACCCGCGAGGGCGTGTTTGCCGGCGGCGACGCCGTGATGGGTGCCCGCACTGTGGTCGAGGCTGTGGCTGTGGCCAAGAAGGTGGCTGAGTCCATGGACGCCTACATGAAGAGCCTGCCGGTCGATGATGCCGCCGACCCCTATGCAGACATCCCGGTGTTCCAGACCCCCACCTCCGACGTGCTGGCTAAGCAGGAATTGTAAATTATCTGTATCTTTGCCGCCCCGTCGGTTGACGGGGCGGCAGTTGCTTTGTATACTTTTTATATACGTTGCACAAAAATGTACAGAACGGAAAGGCGGTGGACGCGATTTTAAAAGCATCTCTCCCCAAACTGCGGGAAAAACTGCTGGAAGCCCTGCAGGCCGTGCTGCCCATTGTGGCCATTGTGCTGGTGCTGTGCTTTACCATTGCGCCGGTGTCGCCCAGCATCCTGCTGTGCTTTCTGCTGGGTGCGGTGCTCATCGTGGTGGGCATCATGTTCTTTACACTGGGCGCAGAAATGAGCATGACCCCCATGGGCGAGCGTGTGGGTGCTGTGCTCACCCGGAGCCGCAAACTTCCGGTGATCCTGGGCGTCGGCTTTCTGCTGGGGTTCCTCATCACCATTTCGGAGCCGGACCTGCAGGTGCTGGCCAATCAGGTGCCCTCCATCCCCAACCAGACCCTGATCTTCTCGGTGGCGGCGGGCGTGGGCCTGTTCCTCACCGTCGCGTTCCTGCGCATGCTGCTGGGCGTGGCGCTGCCGCCGCTGCTGGTGGCATTTTACGGCCTTGTGTTCGTGCTGGCTGCCTTTGTGCCCCGGGAGTTTCTGGCCGTGGCCTTTGACTCCGGCGGTGTGACCACCGGCCCCATGACGGTACCTTTTATCATGGCGCTGGGTGTGGGCGTGTCGGCGATCCGCGGCGACCGCCATGCGGCGGACGACAGCTTTGGTCTGGTGGCACTGTGCTCAGTGGGCCCCATTCTGGCGGTGCTGATCCTCGGCATCGCATTTCGCGCGTCCGACAGCACCTACATCCCGCCGGTGCTGCCGGAGGTGAGCGATTCGGTGGAGCTGTGGCAGCTGTTCCATGAGGGGCTGCCGGAGTACATCAAGGAAATTGCTTCCTCGCTGCTGCCCATCGTGGTCATGTTCGGGGTGTTCCAGGCCGTGGCCCTGCGGCTGGACAAACGCACGCTGGGCCGCATTGCGGTGGGCCTTGCCTATACCTATGTGGGGCTGGTGCTGTTCCTCACCGGAGCAAATGTGGGCTTTATGCCTGCCGGTAATTACCTGGGCCAGGTGCTGACCGGCTGTGGGATGCCCTGGGTGATCATCCCCATCGGCATGCTCATCGGTTACTTTATCGTCCGGGCAGAGCCAGCGGTGTATGTGCTGAACAAACAGGTGGAAGAGGTGACCGATGGTGCCATCTCGGCCCAGGCCATGGGCATGGCGCTCTCGGCGGGTGTGTCCATTTCGGTGGGGCTGGCCATGGTGCGGGTGCTCACCGGCATTTCCATCCTGTGGTTCCTCATCCCGGGCTATGCGGTGGCCATCGGCATCTCCTTTGTGGTGCCCAAGCTGTTCACCGCCATTGCCTTTGACGCTGGCGGCGTGGCCTCTGGTCCCATGACGGCCACCTTCCTGCTGCCGCTGGCACAGGGAGCCTGCGTGGCCGTGGGCGGCAACATCGTTACGGACGCCTTTGGCGTGGTGGCCATGGTGGCCATGACGCCGCTCATTACGGTGCAGCTGATGGGCCTTGCCGCTCAGCTCAAAACCGGACGGCGCAGGGCTGCCCGTGCCGCCGAACCCGCGCTGGCCGGGGTGGCAGCCTATGCCGACTGGCCGGATGACGACATCATTGAACTGTAAGGAGGGCAAGCGCTGTGAGTTCGCTGTTTCTGATGAGCACCATCACCGACCGCCGCACTGCCGACGCCTTTCTGCAGTTGTATGAGGCCCACGGTGTGAACGTGACCCTGCGCACGGTGGGCACCGGCACGGCGGTGCAGGAGACCCTTTCCACCCTGGGGCTGGAAAAGACCGAAAAAGCTGTGCTGCTGGCGGTGGTCACAGCCCAGACCTGGCAGGAGGTGCAGCGGGACCTGCGCCGCAAAATGCGCATCGACGTGCCGGGCACCGGCATTGCATTCACCGTGCCGCTGAGCAGCATCGGCGGAAAACGGGCCCTTGGGTTCCTCACGGAGCACCAGACCCTGACCTGGAAGGAGGAGAGTACCTTGAAGGATACCCGCTATGAACTGCTGCTGGTGATCGCAAACCAGGGCTACACCGGTTCCATCATGGACGCGGCCCGCGCAGCCGGTGCCGGCGGCGGCACCGTGATCCACGCAAAGGGCACCGGCATGGAAGGGGCCGCTCCCTTTCTGGGCATGGAACTGGTGAACGAGAAGGAGCTGGTGCTCATCGTGAGCCGTACCGCGCAGAAGAACCAGATCATGAAAGCCATCATGGACGGGGCCGACCGCAGGGCGGGGGCCATCGTGTTCTCGCTGCCGGTCACCGACACCGCCGGTCTGCGCCTGCTGGAAGAGGAAGAACCGGCTACAAAATAATCAAAAAAGGATGAATATTCTCCACGTTTGTCGGCAAAAGCTTGATAAACGTGGAGTTTTTCGTTATGATAAAAGAAAGTGATTCAAGAACAGAGGTGGAAAGATGATTCAACTTTCATATAAGCAGCAGATCGCCTTCAACTCGCTGTCCATCATTGCGGGCAACGCACTGTACGCGCTGACGGTCGTGCTGTTTCTGGTGCCGTCCGGGCTGATCACCGGCGGCGCCACCGGCATTGCGCTGGGAGTCAACCGTGTGCTGGGCCTGCCGGTGTCCGGGGTGCTGTTTGCCATCAACATCAGCATGCTGGTGCTGGGCTGGATGGTACTGGGCAGCCGCTTTGCCCTTACCACCATTGCCAGCACCATCCTCAGCCCGCTGTTTCTGGCCCTGTGGGAGCGGGTGTTTGCAGATTTTGTGCTCACCGATGATCTGGTGCTCAACACCATCTTTGCCGGTCTGGGCGTGGGCATCTCGCTGGGCATCACCATCCGTGCCGGTGCCTCCACCGGCGGCATGGACATCCCTCCTCTGGTGCTCAACAAGTGGTTCCACCTGCCGGTGTCGGCGACCATGATGGTGTTCGACCTGATCATTCTGGCGGTGCAGGCGGCGTTCAGCCCGCTGCAGCAGTGCCTGTATGGCATCGTGATGGTCATCGTGTACACCGTTGTGCTGGACAAAGTGCTCATTTTCGGTTCCACCCGTACCGAGGTCAAGATCATCAGTCAGCATGCGGACGAGATCCGGGAAGCCATTTTCTCCCAGCTGGACCGCGGCGTGACCATCCTGCACGGTGAGGGCGGCTATAGCCGGAACAGCGAACAGGTGCTGCTGAGTGTTATCAGCAACCGGCAGCTGCCCAAGCTGGAAAAGATCGCCCACCTGATCGACCCCACCTGCTTCATGATCGTGAGCCATGTGACCGAAGTAAGCGGCCGCGGCTTCTCGCTGGAAAAGGATTACAAGGAGGAGGACTGATTTTGCCCGCAGATACTTGCAAAATACAGGCCAGTTGGGGTATAGTATAGAAGAACGGTAGGTTTTGCCGTACATTACCCGATCAAGAAAGGAAATCCATCATGTTTGATATTTTCAATATGCTCAAAAAAGAAGAGGACGCTGCCCCCAAGCAGGTCACCCGCGACACCATCATCGGCGACATTCTGGACATGGACCAGAGCACCGCTCCCTACTTCATGGAGATCGGCATGCACTGCCTGGGCTGCCCTGCATCCCGCGGCGAGAGCATCGAAGAGGCCTGCGCAGTGCACGGCGTGGACTGCGATGAGCTGATCGCAAAGCTCAACGAGCACCTGGGCGCAAAGAAGGCCTGAGTGCTGCCCACACTGGATGCGCGTCTGGCGGCGGCGGCAGAACTGGTGCGCCCCGGGCAGCCGGTGGCAGACATCGGCTGCGACCACGGCAAGCTGACGGCGGTGCTGGCTGCTTCGGGCCGGTACCCCAAGGTCATCGGGGCCGACCTGCGCCCCGGCCCGCTGTCCAAAGCCCGGCAGACGCTGGAACATGCCAATTGTCAAGACCGCGCAGAGCTGAGGCTCGGCGACGGTCTTTCTGTGTTGTCGGCCGGTGAGGTGGGCAGCATCGTGCTGGCGGGCGTCTCGGCCCAGACCACCTGGGAGATCCTGGAAAAGGCCCCGTGGGTGTTCACGGTGGGTGGGCCGCGGATCATCATGATCCCGGCTACCCGTCACAGCGAGCTGCGCCGCTGGCTGTGGACCCATGGCTTTGCATTTGTGGCCGACCGCCCCGTGCAGGCGGCAGGCCGCTGGTATGCCGTGATGGCAGCCGAGTACACCGGAGAGCGGCACGAGCCGACCTTTTCTGAGTGTCTGCTGGGCGGCACCGGCAGCTGGCCGGAGGGCGCGGGCTATGCGGCCTGGCAGAAGGCCAAGCTCCCCCGCATGCGCCTTGGTGTGCCGGACGGCACCCCGCTGGCAGACGAGATCGACCGACTTTTGAAAGAGGGGACCGGACTATGACGACCGTACAGCAGCTTTATGAAGCCATGCAGGCCCTGGCACCACTGGAACTGGCAGAAAGCTGGGACAATCCCGGCCTGCTGGTGGACTGCGCCGGGGAAGTGACCCGGGTGCTGGTCACGCTGGACATCACCCCGGAGGTGGTGACAGAGGCTGCCGCGAAGCACTGCGAAGCCATCGTGGCGCACCACCCGGTCATCTTTGACCCGCTCAAAAAGCTGGGGCCGCAGGATGTGCCGTTTCAGCTGGTGCGGGCGGGCATCTCGGCCATCTGCATGCACACCAATCTGGATGCGGCTGCCGACGGCGTCAACGAGGTGCTGGCCGGTATCTTTGGCATGCAGGACCCGGAGCCCTTTGCCGAGGGCTGCGGCCGGGTGGGCAGCATTGAACCCATCACGGTGCCGCAGCTGGCCCGCAAGGCACAGCAGGAGCTGGCCGCCCGCTGCAATGCACCGGACGCAGGCCCGGCGGTGCAGGTCAAATTTGCCGACACCGGCAAACCGGTGCAGCGGCTGGCCGTCATCAGCGGTGCAGGCGGCAGCCTGTTTGAAGAGGCCCTTGCCATGGGCGCGGACTGCCTGCTGACCGGCGAGGCAAATCACCACCACGCCTGTGATGCAAAGCGGCTGGGGCTGTCCCTGGTGGCGGCAGGCCACTATGCCACGGAGTTCCCGGTGACCACTGCTGTGGCAGAAAAGCTGCGTGCCGCTCTGCCCGGCGTGGAAGTGCTGGTGAGCACAGCCAACAAGGACCCGTATACTTATTTATAATAGGGGAGGGCTGTAGCTTTCCGCAACGGCCCCTTTCGTGAAAAAGCAATCGGAGCAGCCCGCAGGCTGCTCCGATTGTAATTAAAAAAGAACATTCCGCTGAATATGGCCAAAGCGAACGCGGAGGCCATTTTAATGATAAGAACGAGGTAACACACATGGCATTGGATGCCGCGACACTGGAACTGACGGCCCGGGAACTGAAAACCGTTCTGGCCGACGCCAAGATCGCAAAACTGTTTGAACCGACCCGCGATGAGCTGGTCATCACCCTGCGCACCCGCACGGACACCTACGCGTTGCTGCTGTCGGCCCGCAGCGGTTCCGCCCGGGTCTGCCTGACCGAGGAGACCTTTGAAAACCCGGAGACGCCGCCCTCCTTCTGCATGCTGATACGCAAGCACCTCACCGGCGGCAAGCTGCTGGATGTGCACATGGAGCCGGGGGACCGCATCGTCTACTTCGACTTCCAGTGCACCAACGAGATGGGCGACCTGGTGCGCAACACCCTCTGCGCCGAGCTCATGGGCCGCTACTCCAATCTGGTGCTGGTGCAGAACGGCAAGATCATCGACGCCCTCAAGCGGGTGGATTTTGAGGACAGCGACATCCGGCAGCTGTTGCCGGGCCTGACCTACACCACACCGCCCAAGCCTGCCCGGCCGGATTTCCTGCAGGTGAGTTCCGCTTCCATCGTGGCAGCGGCCTGCCAGCGGGACCTGCCGGTGGCGGATGCCCTGAACAAGACCGTGGCCGGGGTCGGCCCGGTGGTCTGCCGCGAAGCCGCCTGGCGCGCCTTTGACGGGGAACACCTGCTGGCCAATGAGCTGACCGAGGAGCAGAAGCGCAGCCTGATGGCGGCCATCGACGAGCTGAAGGAGCTGCACGACAAGGGCGGCTGCCCCTGCAGCGTGACCGACCCGGACGGCAAGCCGGTGGAGTTCACCTTCTTCCGTCCGCAGCAGTACGGCGAAAACTACGCGGTGAAGGAATGGCCGTCCTTCAACGCGATGCTGGAGGGCTACTACGCCGAGAAGGACCGCGCCGAGCGCCTGCGTACCAAGAGCAAGGAGCTGCACAAGGCCGTGCACAATATGTACGAGCGTGCCGTCCGCAAGCAGGCCGCCCGGCAGGAAGAGCTGGCCGCCAGCGGCAAAAGCGAAAAGCTGCGCCTGTACGGCGAGCTGCTCTCGGCCAACCTGTATCTGGCCCAGAAGGGCATGAAGAGCATCACGGTGCCCAACTGGTACGATGAGGGCAAAGAGGTGACCATCCCGCTGGACCTGCGGTTCACCCCCAGCCAGAACGCCCAGAACTTCTTTAAAAACTACAAGAAGAAGCAGACCGCCGCCCGGATGCTGGTGGACCTGCTGGCCGAGGGCGAAAAAGAGATCGCCTACCTGGAAACGGTGCTCTACGAGGTGGAGACCGCCTCTGGCGAAGCTGCCCTCAACGAGATCCGGGCAGAGCTGAAGAGCCAGGGCTATCTGAAGTACTACAAGCAGCGCGACAAGCGCCAGAAGCCTGCCGACTTCCTGCGGTTCACCTCCAGCGACGGGTTCGAGATCCTGGTGGGCCGCAACAACGCCCAGAACGACAAGCTCACCCTGCACACGGCCCGTGGCAAGGACCTGTGGTTCCATGTGCAGAAAGCTCCCGGCAGCCACGTTGTGGTCATGAGCCACGGTGAGGACATCCCGGACACCACCCAGCAGGAGGCCGCCGAGCTGGCGGTCATCTATTCCAGTGCCTACAAGGCCGGCACCGGAGCCAAGGTGGCGGTGGACACCACCGAGGTGAAGAACATCTGGAAAGCAAACGGTGCCAAGCCCGGCATGGTGCTGTACGAGGTGTACACCACCGTCTACATCACGCCCCGGGAAGGGCTGGAGGAAGAGCTGAAGAAGAAATGAAGAAAGAAGCTGCATCATTTTATGATGCAGCTTCTTTCTTTTAGGCGTACTCTTTGATTTTTTTTAGGCAACTCTCCTTCATGTTTCCGTATAGCCGTTCGGTTTTAGCGAGATTGGCGATTTGAAGTATTAAATTATCATTTACATTCGCAGAACCGTTCTTCTTTAAGGTTTCTAAGAAAGAAAGAATCTCGGAGGCGGAAGAGAGTTGTTCGGCGGAAGAAAGCAGATCAATGGAATGAGAAGAAAGAGTGCTGGGAACGTTTGATGGATGCGAAAAAGTGGAATCAGAGTTGGAAATTAAAGAAGAATCTATAGAGCACTTTTTGATTGAAATCAAAGCGGACTGAACAGAAACGGATTGTGCGAAGGAAATTGGAAGGATGGTATACGAACTTGAAAAAATTGAACCAGAATTAGAAAAACTGGAGAAAACAATATTTTCTAGGTTGAGAGATTCATCAGAAAACGTTTGGAGATGAATGTCGGCAAGGATATAATCGATAGAGGACGAGAACCGGCTAAAAGAAACCTCAAGCTTAGCTAATGGAGCAGAAATATTAGACTGGATGATTAACTTAGTGGGTGTGAGGGAATATTCTGAGTGGGGTTGCAGCAGGATTTCTTTGCGAGAACCTACAGGAGTGATTTTAACGGCAGTTCCATTTACTACAACTCCAATTAAGTCGGCCGTAAAAGTTGTATAATCAATATCAACGGAGATGATAGCGTTTGCTCCAAGGGCGGCGGCCTTTTTTTCAACGATGGAAAGGGCTGCTTGTTTAGCAGCATCAAGTTTTTCATTATAACTTGTACTGCTGATACCTAGAAAGTCGGCAATTGTGGCATCTAGGCTGCTTAAAAAACCAGTTCCTAGGGCGCATTCACCTGAGACGATACCGCAGTAGGATTCAATTGTGTAATTTTCAAAATGGTTACCGGTGGTGAGAAGCATGAGATTGTCCTCCAATATACCTATATAATAAGGCGAACACACGGATCTTTGGAAAGCGTTATAATTACGATATCATGAAAAGGAGAAAGATTCAAGGAAGTTTTAAAAAGAGAATGTGAGATGCCTTTTTGAAACCATGTGGAGTGAAGAATGTGCGTTGAACGCAGGCTATCTTTGCAAACAGGACGCGGGGGAGTTTTCCACCGGCAAAAAGCGCTGAGATTGTGCATCTTGCACAGAAAAAACGCAATTCCACAAAACAGAGAAAATAAAAAAGAAAATTCGTTCTTTTTTTCAAAAAACACTTGCCAAATGTACGAAGGTGTGATAGAATAACTCTTGGCTGCAAAGGGCTTGTGCGATACAAGTCGTGCAGGCCAGCGATATGCGTAGATG
>OKSD01001911.1_pt1 | contig 19166 bp, 23 predicted proteins | sample 1601221 | NCBI WGS metagenome assembly OKSD01 (sample SAMEA3541550, study PRJEB24748) | human gut metagenome | biome: human gut; feature: human-associated habitat; material: faeces | place: China | collected 2012
GTTTTGCAAACGGTCCGCATATTTGCATGGAACCTATCATAAAATTAGGGTCAGGCGATGAGCCTGACCCTTTCTTAACCTTAAACTATAAAAAGCACCTGCCTGCTGCAGGTGCTTTTGGTGGAGACTAATGGACTCGAACCATCGACCTCCTGCGTGTGAAGCAGGCGCTCTAACCAGCTGAGCTAAGCCTCCATAGCGAAATTTATTATACCATATTCTTCTGAAAAATCAAGGACTATTTTCCGCATCGCGAAAAAATACGTGTGATGCCATTTTGCGCGCGAGGTACGGCGATGTGCCGCATCTCGCACCGTTTTCGAATTCAGAAGAAAAGCAGGAATGTCAACGCAGAATGCGGCATAGGTTGTACTCAAAGGAGGGGAAACGGAAATGAAGAAAAAGGGGACTACCGTTACGACAAAACGCGGGGGCAGGGGACTGCTGTTCCTGATCCTCGGCATGCTGGCGCTGACCTTCGGACTGACAGCGATTTTCGCGGCGTTGATGGAGGGCGGCTCAATTCCGGAAGAAAAGACCGGCCTGCTTGCTGCGATCACCGTAGGTGCGGTCAGTCTGGCGGCTTGTGCCATCCTTGCCGCGCGGGCACAGGAGAAAAAACTGCTCCGTGGGATACTGGGCGCAGCGATCTATGCCGTGATGCTGCTGCTCGGAAATCTTCTGTTCTTTGGCGTGGGGTACACGGATGTTCTGCCGATCCTGATGAGCATTCTGGCCGGAGGTGTTGTCGGAAGCATTCTGGGCAGCGTGAAAAAGAAAAAACGAAAATTTGGCTGATTCAACAAAGAGAAAATACGGCACAATCGAAAATGGCAAAATGCAAGAGAACTTGCAAAACGGAAGAATCACAAGATTTGGAGGGCAGTAAAAGGTGCTATATACAAGATATTGCGTGCGGCAGAGGAAAACACCCGCGACTGCCGCATCGCAGTTTCGAAGTTTACATAACAACGTTTACATAAAATATGTGCATAATAGACAAATTTTTGAAAAATCTCAAAATAGTATTGAAATCTGCGGGATTTTAGAGTATAGTATCAAACACAGAGAGATAAAAGTTGGTAGAAATAATATTTTTGGCATAAATTGTGACTGCGTTCCGTTTCTGCCACAAGATATAGCCCCAATTGGGAGGCAGGCGTTTTGAGCGCCGCGTTCCGTTCGGGAAATGTCAGAACTGCCGGCGATTTGTGCGGCATATTTTTTATGCTGACTTTCTTTGGCGGCGCTCTTTGCGGCTTTTTTCTGGCGAATGGGAGCATCCCGGTTCTGACATGGGCCTCCGACCCTGCGTCCCTTTCCGGGGCGGGCAGCGCAGCGCGGATGCTGTTTCCCGCAGCCGTTCTTTCCGGTGTATTGTTTGCTGCCTGCTTCCGCCCGCTGCGACCTGCGCTTCTTGGTGTCGGGTTCTTGGAAGCGATGTCCACTGTGTTCTGCTCCGGCGTCTGCTGGCAGGCGTGGGGCATATCCGGGCTGTGGTTCTCCTGCTGGCTGCTTTTGCCGCGTATGCTTCTTTTCGCGGTTCTGGCCGTCTGGCAGTTTTCAGGGCATGCAGCTTTTTTTCGCTGCGTGTGCAGAAGCGCGGTAATGCCTCTGCTGTTTCTGGTACAGTATCTCCTGTTTCCTTATTTTATTGCGCCGTTAATTCCAATGATGAAATGAGAAGGTAAGTGTAGGATGGTCAACCTTGTGTCAGCGTATGAAAGCTATCTTTTGAATATGAAGCACGCATCCGCGAACACGGTGGCCTCTTACATGCGTGACATCCGACAGTTCAACGCCTATCTTCAGGATGTCGAAGAGCTGCCGCTTGATGCCTGCGACCGCGAGTGCATTTGCCGCTATGTGCAGCACCTGATCAACGCGGGAAAATCCCCCGCCACGATCTCGCGTTCCATCGCCTCTCTCAAGAGCTTCTATCGCTTCTGCGTAGATACCAGCCTGATGTCGGAAAACCCCGTACATAACATTCCGCAGCCAAAGGCGGAGAAAAAGCTCCCGCAGATCCTGACTGGCCGAGAGGTCGAGTTGCTTCTTGAGCAGCCGAAGTGCGTGGACGTCAAGGGCTACCGCGACAAGGCCATGCTGGAGCTGCTTTATGCCACCGGGATGCGCGTGAGCGAGATGATCGCGCTGAACGTTTCCGATGTCAGTCTGGCGGGCGGCTTTGTCAAGTGCGAGGGGCATGACAAATTCCGCATCATTCCCATCTATCCGGCCGCAGTCAAGGCGCTGAGCGCTTATCTGACGGACATCCGCCCCAAGATGGTGTCCGATCCGGCGGAGGAAGCGCTCTTCGTCAATCTCAGCGGCGAGCGCATGACCCGTCAGGGCTTCTGGAAGATCATCAAGCACTATCAGCAGATGGCGCAGATCGACAAGGACATCACCCCGCACACGCTGCGGCACAGCTTTGCCGCCCATCTTCTGGAGAACGGCGCGGATCTGCACTCTTTGCAGGAGATGCTGGGGCACAGCGATATTTCCTCCACACAGATCTATACGCAGGTCATCAAGCAGAATCTGAAAAATGTCTATAATAAGTATCATCCCAGAGCGTAATGATGGCCTGTGAGATATTGCAGACTGTTCATACAAAGTCCCCTGTGGTCATCGGGCCACAGGGGACTTCCACGTTTGTCCATATTGCTCTGCAATTTACGCAAGCGCTTTCAGTTCACGGTAAAGGCCGATTGCTGCGCAGCAGCCGTATTTCTCCGCGATCGCCAGCCGCAGCTGCAGCGTTTCCGGTGTGTCAAAATAGCGAAGTTCTCCGCCGCGCGCTTCCACCTCGCAGCAGGCGTAGGGGAGCCGCCGTACTTCTGCCGTCTTCCCGCGCCGTAGAAAGGTGCGGCTCCAAGGGATCAGCTCCAGACACCAGCCGGCGGGATAGGCAGCGCTTTTTTCTTCCAGATAGCGCGCCCAGTGGTTGCATGGTACGGCGCGGGAGAGAACGCATACGCTGTTCGGCGCCAGCGCATGATAAGCCTCCGGCAGAAAGATAGGCACAGCCTGCGGCAGGCGTTCCTGCAGGCCGTTGACGAGCGCCCGGTGCAGCGCGGCCATCGGCCGGACGAAATCGAAGAAGCATCCCTGCCCGCAGGCGGCGGCGAGCGTGTCCAATACGGATTCGTCCGGCGCATACTTTGACAGGAAAGCGTCGTCTATAACTGCCAGTGCCGGGACACTTTCCGGCGGGGTACGGACGCTTCCGTCTGAAAAAACGCCGTAGCCGGTCAGGGCTCGGTCGTGCGTGCCTGAAATTGTTACAATTTCTTCACAATCCGCTGCAAAATAGAGGGGGATAGGCAATAGACAAACCTCCGTTCCGGTGGTATAATATCCTAGAATTATTTATGGAAATGTTGGGTAGTTTATGCTGTCTTTTTTACCGAAGTTTCTGTTCCGCAATCTGACGGACATCACGCCGGAGTTTTTGCACAGTAAGGGGATCGACCTGCTCCTGATGGATTTTGACAATACGATGCTTCCTTACACAACCGACGAGCCGGAACAGCCGCTGCTGGACTGGATTGCCGGGATGAAAGCCGCCGGCGTGCAGCTGTGCATTGTTTCCAACAGCAAGCGCCGCCGCGTGCCGGATTTTTCCGAAAAGTATGGCGTGGACTGCGTCACGCGGGCAAAGAAACCGTTTACCAAGGGCATCCGCGAAGCGCTGCGGCGCTATGATGCGTCCAAATCGGAAACCGCGCTCGTCGGCGACCAGACCTTTACGGACACGCTGGGTGCGAATCTGGCAGGCATTACCTCGCTTCAGGTTCGTTCGATCCATAATCACACTGTCTGGCTGAAGCTGCGCCACGTTTTTGAGGTGCCGTTTCTCGCCATGGCAAAGAAAAGGAGAGTTACATCATGACCAATCTGGAAAAATATCGTTCCCTTTTGACCTGCAATTCGGATGCGATCCTGCTGACCTCGCGCTATAACCGGATGTACGCTGCGGAGTTTGACATCGCCGAGGGCGTTGCCCTCGTCGGCAAAACCGGCGCGCGCTACTTTACCGACAGCCGCTATATCGAATCCGCGCAGAACAACATCAAAAACTTTGAAGTGATCGACATCGTCACCCGCGGCGGCTATGTCGCCTGTCTGAATGAAGCCATCCGGGATTTCGGCGTAAAGAGCCTCGGTTATGAGGAAGACTATATCACAGCGGGCGAGTTCCACAGCTACGAAGAAGCCCTGCACGCCGCGCTCAAGCCCGTACAGAAGGCGCTCAATGCTTTCCGCGCGAGTAAGGAGCCGTGGGAGCTGGACCGCATGGTCAAGGCGCAGGAGATCACGGACAAGGCGTTCACGGAAGTCTGCACCCGCATCCACGAGGGAATGACAGAGAAGGAGCTGTGCGCCGAGCTGATCTACTGCCTGTATAAAAACGGCGGCGAGGGGCTTTCCTTTGCCCCCATCGTCGTTTCCGGTCCGAACACCAGTATGCCGCACGGCGTCCCCGGCGACCGCAAGCTCCGGAAGGGCGACTTCATCACGATGGACTTCGGCGTTCTGTATCAGGGCTACTGCTCCGATATGACCCGCACCGTCGCGCTGGGCTACGCCACGGACGAAATGAAGAAGGTCTACAACACTGTGCTTCAGGCGCAGCTTGCCGGCCTGGCGGCCAGCCGGGCAGGCGTGAGCGGCAAGGAAGTCGACACCGCGGCGCGCAATGTGATCAAGGCAGCCGGCTACGGCGAGTATTTCGGCCACAGCTACGGCCACAGTCTCGGCCTTGAGATCCACGAGGCGCCCAACTGCAACCAGCGCAACACCGAGCCTATGCCGCTGCACGCGGTCTGCTCGGCCGAGCCCGGCATCTATCTGCCCGGCAAATTCGGCGTCCGCATCGAGGATGTGGCCATTTTCGAGGAGAACGGCTGCCGCGATATTACCCACAGCCCGAAAGATTTGCTGATTCTGTGATGGAAATTCAGGAAAAGGGTTGAAATTTTCATGCGCATCGGTTAGAATATAATCGTATTTTATGAATCATTTTTCCCGCAGAGGGGGAAAATAGGAGGACAAGCAATATGATTTCTGTCAGCGATTTTAGAAACGGCGTTACCTTCGACATGGACGGCAAGGTCATGCAGATCATCGAGTTCCAGCACGTCAAGCCCGGCAAGGGCGCGGCGTTCGTTCGCGTAAAAATGCGCAATGTTATCACCGGCGGCGTGACCGAAACGACCTTCAACCCCAACGATAAGTATCCCACCGCTTATATCGAGCGCCGCAAGATGGACTATTCCTACAACGACGGCGACCTGTATTATTTCATGGACAACGAGACCTACGAGATGACGCCGGTCAACGCCGACATCCTCGATGCCAGCTTCCGCTTCGTCAAGGAAAACGACCAGTGCACCGTTCTGTCCTACAAGGGCAGCGTGTTCAGCGTTGAAGCACCGAACTTTGTCGATCTGGAAGTCACCAAGACCGAGCCGGGTCTGGCAGGCAACACCGCAACCAACACCCTCAAGCCTGCGACCGTCGAAACCGGCGCGGAGGTCCGCGTTCCTCTCTTTATCAACGAAGGCGACAGAATTTCCATTGACACGCGTACCGGCGAGTATCTTGGCCGCGCCAAGGGCTGATCGGACGCCCACGGAAAGGAGTACGACATGACACTCTCTGAAAAATCCGCATATCTGAAGGGCTTGATGGACGGCCTGAACCTCAGCAAGGAAACGCCGGAGGGCAAGATGATCTCCGGAATCGTTGATCTGCTGCAGGACATGACCTCTTCCATCAGCGATCTGGAGGAAAACGCGATCGCGGTTTCCGACGAGCTCGACGAGATCGAGGATGATCTGGATGCCATCGAAGAATTCCTGATGGATGAAGGCGACGAGGATGAGGATGACGACGAGGACGATGTCATCGACTTCGCCGACGACAATGGCGATGATTTTGCCTATGATGAGGACGCCACCTATGAGGTGACCTGCCCGAAGTGCGGTGAAACCACGACCGTCGATGAGCAGACCCTCCTCAATGAGTCGATCCACTGCCCGAAGTGCGGCGAGCTGCTCGAATTTGAGTTTGACGCCGACGACGAGCTGTAATTTGATTCTATAATTAAGACACCCTCCGGAAAAGCCGGAGGGTGTCTTTCTGCAATACGAAAAATACACAGCCCCACCGTATGCCTTGTACGGTGGGGCTGCGATTTTGTTATTTCTTTTTCGGGCGGAAGGCGGCGTTCAGGATCAAAACGCACAGCATGATGAGGAGAATGACGATGAAGATCGCGCCCCAACCCTGTCCCATGAGCTTGAGGGATTCTTTCCACGTAGCAGGACGTTCGGCGACCTCTGCGGCCGCGGCGAGAAATTGAAACAGCATGACACGAACCTCCTTAGTGGATCAGATAGACCAGACTCATGATCAGGCCGCCTGCGATGACGGACGCGATCTGGCCGGAAACATTCACGCCGATGGTGTGCATCAGCAGGAAATTCTGCGGGTCTTCCTTCAGTCCCATCTTGTGCACAACGCGCGCGGACATGGGGAAGGCGGAAATACCGGCCGCGCCGATCATGGGATTGATTTTCTTGCCCTTCGGCAGGAAGATGTTGATAAACTTAGCGACCAGCACACCGCCCGCGGTGTCAAAGATGAAGGCGATCAGGCCGAGGCCCATGATCATCAGAGTTTCCAACCGGAGGAATTCGTTTGCGTTCATCTTGACGGCGATCGTGATGCCGAGGAAGATGGTGACAAGATTGGCCAGCACCTTCTGCGCGGTTTCGGAGAGGGAGTTCAGCACGCCGCATTCACGGATGAGATTGCCGAACATCAGGAAGGCAATCAGCTCCACCGCCTTGGGCGCGAAAATGCCGGTAATGATGGTGATGACAATGGGGAAGAGGATCTTTGTCGTCTGGGAAACGCTCTTCGGCTCGTAGGGCATCCGGATCAGGCGTTCCTTTTTCGTGGTAAGCAGCTTGATCACCGGCGGCTGGACGATGGGAACAAGCGCCATGTAGGAATAGGCAGCGACCGTGATCGCACCGATGTAGCCGCTCTTGAGGGCGTTGGCCACGACGATGGAGGTCGGGCCGTCCGCTGCGCCGATGATGGCGATGGACGCGGCGTCGTTGATATTGAAGCCGCAGAGACTTGCCATGAAGAAAGTGAAGAAAATGCCGAACTGCGCGGCAGCGCCGAAGATCATCAGCTTCGGATTGGAAAGCAGCGGCCCGAAATCGATCATCGCGCCGATGCCGATGAAGAGGACCAGCGGGAACAGCTCGTTGACGATGCCGTTATTGTAGAGCAGCTCCAGCGTTTTCAGGTTCTCGATCTCGCCCGCGGCGTTGACAATGCCGGGCAGGTTCATGATGATCGCGCCGAAGCCGATGGGCAGGAGCAGGGAGGGCTCCATGTCCTTCACGATCGCCAGATAGATCAGCACGCCGCCGATCACCCACATGACCAGCAGCTTCCACGCACCGCCGACAAAGAGGTTTTGCAGATTTTCAAACAATACTTCCAAAACAGTTCCTCCTAGTATTCGTTGGGAAGAATTTACAGGCAGAGACAGCAGAATATTTGCCGTCCCCGTCGATACCATCATTTTATTTGAAGGTCAGAAGATTGTCAAGCATTTTACCTATTTTTTACGTTGCGGCAAGCGGGGCAGAATAGATTTGCGAATGGACAAACGGATGAATTTGTGATAGAATAACAAAAATAGGGAAAAAGGAGCGCTGCGAGGATGAAAACCGAGGTTCTGGGCGTTTTCTATGACAATGTAACAATGGACGAAGCCCTCGGTCTGGCGCAGAAGCTGTTGGAAAACGGCCCGCCCGCCTACTGCGTCACACCCAACGCGGAGATCGCCTATGACGCGCTGAAAAACGACAGCCTGCGGGCACTTATCAATAAAGCCGGCCTTGTTCTGCCGGACGGCGCGGGCGTGGTGCTTGCGTCCAAGCTCGTGCGCGCGCCGCTCAAGCAGAAGGTCGCTGGCTTTGATTTTGCGATGCGGCTGCTTCCTTATCTGACGGAAACCGGCAAGCGCCTGTATCTGCTCGGCAGTAAGCCCGGCATTGCGGAGCTTGCCGCGGAAAAGCTGCGCCAGCGTTATCCGGCGCTCTGCATCTGCGGCACGGCAGACGGGTATTTCAAAGAGGACGAAGCGGCCGTCCGGAAGCTGCGCGAGGCAAAGCCGGATGTCGTCTTTGTTTGCCTGGGTTCTCCGAAGCAGGAATATTTTATGCAGAAGTATCTGGCGCAGTCCGGCGCGAAGCTGATGATCGGTCTGGGCGGGACGCTGGATGTCGTTGCCGGGACGCTCAAGCGCGCGCCAAAATGGATGCAGAAGCTGCAACTGGAGTGGCTTTACCGCCTGATCTGCGAGCCGCGGCGCATCGGAAGAATGATGCGCCTGCCGAAATTTGTCTTTGCGGCCCTGAAAAAGAGATGGAAAGGATAGTGCTTTTATGGGAAAGCTGATCGTATTTGAAGGAACGGACGGCTCCGGCAAATCCACGCAGTTCAAGCTGCTCACCGCACGGCTTCAGGCCGATGGGGTGGATTTCCGTACCATGGTGTTCCCGCAGTATTCCGAGCCATCCTCGGCTCTTATCAGAATGTACCTTGGCGGGGAATTCGGCACGAAGCCGTCGGACGTCAACGCCTATGCGGCCTCGACCTTTTACGCCGTCGACCGCTATGCGTCCTATCAGAAGATCTGGAAAGACTACTACCGGCAGGGCGGGCTGATGCTCTCCGACCGCTACACGACTTCCAACGCCGTACATCAGGCGTCGAAGGAACCGGCGGAGCGCCGGGAGGAGTTCTTCCACTGGCTTCAGGACTTTGAATACAACCGGCTGGAACTTCCAAAACCCGATCTCGTCTTATATCTCGACGTTCCCACCGAGCTGACGGACGTTATGCTCCGCAAGCGCGAAACACGCACGCACACGCATGCAGACATCCACGAGCAGAACATGGATTATCTGCGCCAGTGCCGTGAGGTCGGCATGGATGCCGCGCGGCATTATGGCTGGAGCATCATCCACTGCGCAAAGGACGGAAAAATGCGCACAATAGACGACATTCACGCTGAGATCTATGCGCTGGTCAATCGCTGTCTGGAGGAAGCATAATGGTATACATCATTCTTGGAACCGGTTTTGAAGAGGCGGAGGCGATCATCCCCTGCGATCTGCTGCGCCGCGCCGGTGTGGACGTAAAATTTGCCGGGATCGGTGCGCTGTGCATCACCGGAAGCCACGGAATCTCCGTGACGGCTGACTGCATCGTCGAGGATACCGACCTGACGATGGCGGATATGATCGTCCTGCCCGGCGGACTGGGCGGCGTCGATTCCATCCGCAAAAGCAGGGAAACGCTTCTGGCTGCCCAGAAGATGTACGAAAAAGGAAAATATGTCGCCGCGATCTGCGCCGCGCCGACGGTGCTGGCAAGCCTCGGCATCACGGACGGAAAGCGGGCGGTCTGCTATCCCGGCATGGAGGTTGAGATGGGCAGTGCGCAGATGCTGACCTGCGGTGCCGTGACGGACGGGCGCGTGATCACCGGCCGCGCCGCCGGAACGGCGTTCGACTTTGCACTGGAACTGATCCGGGCGCTGCGCGGCGAAGAGGCCGCACAAAAAGTAGCTTCCGGCATCGTTTACAGACAGGAGGTATAATATGACTGACCGAAACAGAGATTATGACGAATACGGAGATTCTTCCGAATTCTATAATATCGATTCCTATCCGCAGGAGGGTGCGCCGGAATCGCAGAATGACGACTTTAACCCGGATTTCGGAGATGCTTTCGACGATTACGGCGAATACGACGACGGGGTCGCTTACACGGAGGAACCGGAAGTGCCGCAAAAGAAAAAGCCGCGCCGCCGCAAAAAGCGCATCGTGCCGCTGTTCCTGAAGATTCTGATTTATATCGTTGCCGTTTCTCTCATCTCCGTCGGCCTCGGCTTTGCCGCGTGGGAGTGCGCGGAGGATGTTCTGGCCTTTGGGCGCTCCTCCGATACGGTGCAGGTCACGATCGAAGACGGCGCGACGCTGGACGACATCGCGCAGATGCTTCAGGACCAGGGCCTGATTAAATATCCGTGGCTCTTTAAGTTCTATTGCAAGTTCACCCACTCTGCCGATTCCATGGCGCCAGGCACGTATCAATTACAGTATAACTATGACTATCACGCTCTCAACAGTGGGATGCGTAAGAACAGCGCGAATCGGACAGAGATTACGGTCACAATTCCGGAAGGCAAGACCTGCGCACAGATCTTTAGCCTGATGGAGGAAAAGGGTGTCTGTTCCGCCGACGCACTGAAGAAATGCGCTGCGGAAACGGAATTCGATTACTGGTTCCTTGAGGGAATTCCCTACGGGCAGGAGAACCGGCTGGAGGGCTTCCTTTTCCCGGACACCTACTATTTCTATCTGAATGACGACGCGGAGCGCGTGCTGAACAAGCTCCTTGCCAACTTCAATCGCAAATTCTCCGAGGATGCGCAGGCTCAGCTGGAAACGCTGAACGCCGCCCTTGCCGACCGTCTGGCTGCACGCGGTTATGACGAGAGCTATATCGAAGCGAATAAGATGACGGTCTATCGTCTGATCACAGTCGCTTCCATGGTAGAAAAGGAGACTGCCGGTGCGAAGGAGAGCGCGGACATCGCTTCCGTCATCTATAACCGCCTGTGCCGTCCGGCGGACTATCCCTATCTGAACATCGACGCCACTGTTATCTATGGCCTTGGCGGTATTACCGGTTCTCTGACCTACGAGCAGACGCAGATCGACGGCCCGTACAACACCTACACCCGTCAGGGACTGCCTGCCGGTCCGATCTCCAACCCCGGCCTGAACAGCATCTCCGCGGCACTCAACCCGTCCGATACGAATTACTATTTCTACGCACTGGACGAGTCGACGGGCTATCACCACTTCTCCGAAACCTATGACGAGCACAACCGCTTCTTGGAGAGTCAGAATGGCTAAGCCGGAGCTGCTGGCCCCAGCGGGGGATATGGAGCGCCTGAAAATGGCGGTTCTCTACGGCGCGGACGCGGTCTATCTCGCCGGAACGAGCTTCGGGATGCGCTCCTTTGCGGGGAATTTTTCCCCGGAGGAGCTGCCGGAGGCTGTGCGCTATGCGCATGCGCATGGCGTGAAGGTCCATGTTACGGTCAATACCATGCCGCGCGGCAATGAGCTTCCGGCACTTCCTGCGCATCTGGAGCTTCTGAATGACTGCGGCGTGGATGCGCTGATCATCGCCGACCTCGGCGTATTCCGGATGGCGGAGAAGTATGCGCCGCGCTGCGAGCGCCATGTTTCCACGCAGGTGAGCATTGCAAACGCCGCCTGCGCCTCGGCATGGTATGACCTCGGCGCGAAGCGCGTCGTCCTTGCGCGGGAGCTTTCTCTGGAGGAGATCCGCGTCATCCGGCAAAACACACCGCCCGGATTGGAGATCGAAACCTTCGCGCACGGCGCGATGTGCGTTTCCTATTCCGGCCGCTGCCTGCTCTCGAACTACATGACCGGACGCGACAGCAACCGCGGCGCCTGTGCCCAGCCTTGCCGTTATCAATATGCGCTGATGGAGGAAAAGCGCCCCGGCGAGTTTTTTCCCGTATTTGAGGACGAAAAGGGAACCTATATCATGAATTCCCGCGATATGTGCATGATCGACCACATTGCGGAGCTGATGGACGCCGGTGTGGACTGCCTGAAAATCGAGGGCCGCGCAAAATCCGCCTACTATGCGGCCATCGTCACCGGCGCTTATCGCCACGCGATCGATGCTGTCGTCGCCGGGCAGCCGCTTGATCCGGTCTGGCGCGACGAGGTGGAGCACGTTTCCCACCGGCACTATTCGACCGGCTTCTTCTTCGGTCTGCCGGGGCAGTATTATCAGAATTCCCGCTATATCCGCCAGTGGCAGGTCTGTGCCATTGTGACCGAGTGCGATGCTGAGGGCAATGCCACGCTGTCGCTGCGCAATAAATTTGCGGCAGGGGAGCCCGTGGAGCTGGTCGGCCCGGATTTCAAGCCGATCTCTTTTCCGGCACCCATGATGCAGAATATGGACGGAAATGAGCTGACGCAGCCGCGCAATCCGCAGATGCTGTTCCGGATGCGCCTGCCGAAGCAGGCTCCGGCGTTCAGTATTCTGCGCCACGCGGTGGAGCTCTCTGCGGAATAGAGAATACCGTGGCAGTGTAAACTGCCACGGTTCAAATCATTTTGGGCAGAGAGCGTTTTGTCCGGAAAGAGCTTCACGCTCTGGAAAAACAGTTGACTCTGCGCTTTTTTCAAGAATATGGTTGACAAATCATAATGCATATGCTAAAATATTTCAGTCAACATTCGGAGAGATGTCCGAGCGGTTTAAGGAGCTGGTCTTGAAAACCAGTGACCCGGCAACGGGCCGTGGGTTCGAATCCCACTCTCTCCGCCAGATTTCTTCAAAATATTTTTTTTTGATTCGGAGTGATACCCAAGAGGCCGAAGGGGCTCCCCTGCTAAGGGAGTAGGCGTGTAAAAAGCGCGCGAGAGTTCAAATCTCTCTCACTCCGCCAAAACGACAAACCCAAAAAGGGGTTTGTCGTTTTTTTGTTTTTTTCACCAACCAACCAGCCGTTCCTGCGTGTAAAAGAAAGGCGAATGTTATGTGGGTACTATTTTCATTTGGCTCGGCGCTTTTTGCCGGACTCACAGCGATCCTTGCAAAATGCGGCATTAAAAAGACGGATTCCGATGCCGCGACCGCCATCCGCACCATCGTGGTCCTGCTATTTTCATGGCTGATGGTCTGGATCGTCGGCTCCGCACCGACAATTACGACACTCACCGCAAAAACATGGGTATTCCTGATCCTCTCAGGTCTTGCTACCGGCGCCTCCTGGCTGTGTTATTTCCGCGCGTTACAGCTCGGCGATGTGAACAAGGTCGTGCCCATTGATAAATCCAGTACCGTCCTGACCATTCTGCTTGCGCTGATCTTCCTCAATGAGAGGATCAGCTGGCTCAAGGGTGCCGCCGTTGTGCTGATCGGCGTCGGCACCTTTCTGATGATCGAAAAGAAAGCTGTGTCCGGGGAAAAGAAGGAGCGGAAAAGCTGGCTGATCTACGCCGTGCTTTCGGCCGTTTTCGCCAGTCTGACCTCCATCCTCGGCAAGATCGGCATTGAGGGCGTGGAGTCCAACCTCGGCACCGCTATCCGCACCGGCGTGGTGCTGATCATGGCGTGGCTGATCGTGTTTATTAAGGGCAAGCAGCACACCCTGAAAAGTGTCCCCAAAACGGAACTGGCCTTTATCTGCCTGTCCGGCCTTGCCACCGGCGGCTCCTGGCTGTGCTACTACAAGGCGCTGCAGGACGGGTTTGCCAGTGTGGTCGTGCCCATCGATAAGCTGAGCATTCTGGTGTCCATCGGCTTCTCCGCGCTGGTTTTCAAGGAGCGACTGTCAAAGAAAGCGGCAGTTGGCCTTGCGCTTATCGTCGCGGGCACTCTGATGATGTTAATAAAGATCCCAACCTGAGCATCCGCCTCTGCGTGTAACCAAGTGAAGAACAGAAGGAGGAGGAAACAGTGAATGAAAAAGCCCTGATCAAAAAATGTCAGCGCGGCGACAAGCAGGCGTTTGAGGAGCTGATCCGGCTGTATTATGATTATGTTTCCGGTTTTCTTCTGAAAACCACGACGGACAGCACGCTTTCGGAAGATCTGGCGCAGGAAACCTTTCTGAAAATGATCCGGAGCATTGAAAAATTCGACCCCGACGGAAGCGCCGCCTTCGGCACTTAGCTGATCACCATTGCAAAAAACTGTTATATCGACCACCTGCGGCGAAATTGTGTTCCACTTGAAGACATTTGTCGGAACGGTCGGGTATCTCTACCGGGAGCAGCTGAACTTTGCATGGCAGTATTCCCGGCTGGAGGAAGCAAAAGACCCGGAAAAACTGCGCGCTGCGGCACAGAAAACAGCATCTGCGTCCGCGGATGTCGTCGATGTGCTGATTCTGGACGAGAATAACCGTGTGACTTTTTCCGCAAAAAACTCCGAGTTTGCCGGCGGAACGCTGGAGTTTGCAAAGGTAGGCGCGGAGAAAAAGTACCTCGCCTCGGCGGCATATCCGGATGCCGTGTTCCAATATGTCAAGAGCGAGGAATTCATGCTGAATTCCATCATCAACAAGGATTTTGGAAAGTTCCGTACAGACTACGACGACGACAGCGCCTTTGAAAGTGGTCTTGCTTCCAAGACGATCTATCTGCTCAGCCGCGTGAATGTTCATAAAAGCGGCAGCAGGATCTACGTTATCACCATTCCGACCTCCGTTCCCGGCGGGATGACTGCGCTGAAGGTTACGGAGGCACTCGCAATGCTGTTTTTCTGTGTCTACTGGGTGCTGATTGCTCTGTGGATGTACCGAGATGCTGCCAAGTGCAAGCTCTCCGGGCTGTACTGGGGCCTCATCGGTCTGCTGACCAATCTGATCGGCCTGATCGTCTATAAGATCTATAGCGCAGTACCGCGATCTGTCCCGCCTGCGGCGCGGCACAGAACGCAGGACATCTGTTCTGCACCTTCTGCGGATCACCCCTCAGCAAACGCTGTGGGGCCTGCGGCAGCAAGGTTGGCGCGAAAGACCAATTCTGCCACCATTGCGGCACCCGGCTCTGAGCCTGCAAAGAAAGCCCTGCAAGGAAATCTTCCTTGCAGGGCTTTCGAATTGAAATGCTCAGGCGGCAGTGCCGAAAAGGGAAAGATACCAGCCAAGACCCGCCACAACGATGACCAGATATGCTGCATAGATCACAAGCAGGAGAATGCCCTGCCAGCGGCTGAATTTCTTCCGAATGATCGTTGGAACCAGCGCAATGAGCGAAACAAGAATGGCGACCGGGAAATCAAGGTAGATATTCTGCGCCGAAACCGGGAGCTTGCCACCGTAGACGAAGGAGCAGACGGCCAGAATGAGTGTCGTATCAATGACGTTCGCGCCGATCACGTTACCGACGGACATGGACGACTGCTTTTTGACGATCGCCGCGATCGCAGTGACGAGTTCCGGCAGGGAAGTGCCGACAGCGACGAGGGTAACGCCGATGATCGCTTCCGAAACGCCCCAGGACGCCGCGATTTTGCTGCCGTTGTTGACAAGAAGCTGCGAACCGATCACAATGCCGGCCGCACCGACGACGACTCGGAGAATGTTGGTCACGACAGATTTTTTATCCGTCGCGGGGCGTTCGTCGCTGCTTTCCGCGGGATTGCCCTTCGCGGAGCGGATGTTTTCAAAGATATAGAGCGCGAAAATAAGCATCAGAACGGCTGCGCCAAGCAGAGAGAAGGAGCCGTTCATGGAGAGAAGAAACAGCGCCGTCACAGCGGCAATGAGCAGAATGGCCTTCGGTGCAAAGTCCTTGCGCTTGATCGCGATGGGCATGAAAACGATCCCGATCGCAAGGATCATGGCCGTATTGCAGATGACGGAGCCGATGCCGTTGCCGATCGCCATGCCGACCTTATCCTGCGAGGCGGCGATATAGTCTCCGACGCCGGAAGCGAGGATGCGGTGGCCGTCCACGGCGGCGATGGTGGAAACGATGATCTCCGGCAGGGTAGTGGCGACGCTGACGATGGTCGCGCCGATGATGAAGCGCGGGATCCTGGTCACTTCCGCGACCCAGACGGCGCCGTCAACGAACCAGTCGCCGCCCTTGATGATCAGAACAACACCGATTGCGAACAGAAAGTACATCCAAAAAGTTTCCATAGGATTCCTCCGTGTCTTGTCATTGACATAAAAAAAGTGCATGGAATACGGTCCATACACGAAAGACTGCATGCACAACGACAGAATTGTACATGAGTCTCATTAATTAAGATATGCCAGGCGAGAACGCCAGAATGTTGACATATCACGCACGAATGCGCCAATTACTCCCTCAAGTTAGTCTATTCTATCATAAAACGCAGATAAAATCAATAGGTTTTCTTAGAAAATCCGGTACCAACCATTTTCCCCCGGCGGCGTATAAGTAGATGAACAAGAAAGAAATGGGGGAATGGCTGATGAACAATTCTCGGCGCGGCGATCGCAACATTCGCAAGTTATTTTATCGTCTTTCTTGTTCGTGTCGCCAATGCGCGGCGACTGATCCCGTTCCGTCTGTTTAAGGCTGCGTTGTTTACCGACAGCGCTGTGCTTGCGGTACAGATTCTTTTTCTCAGCTTCCAGTGGCCGGGATGGAAGGTCATACAGGGGATTGCCATTGCAGCGTTGCTGTTTCTTAATCAGGCGCCTCTTCGCAAGCTCCTAAAAAAGGGAAGGTGAAAGGGTCAACGCCTCCGCAGAGAACGCCGGCCCACGCAGGGAAGCCAGCCCTATGGCGCGGAAATTTCTGATGAGCGCAGCTATCGGTGGCTGGACGGTGAGAAAACGCATCGTCGATAGCCGAAGCACCTCACCGCCGATGCAAACAGCAGAAACGAGAAGCCTTTGCACACGGACAGGGGAAAGCACACATGATAAATCCAGAGGCGCGAACGCCAACAAAACGGGTATTTTGTTGTGGCGGTATGCCGCTTTATTCGGCTTTGCCGAACGCAACAAAATAAAAATTTTGTTGCGTTCGACGCTTGAAATTTACAGAAAGCTGTGCTACAATCGTATATACATGATTACACAAGCATGATCGGCTGAAACGCTGCGACAATACTGTCGCGGCATGGACTTTGCCGCACTTTCGTTTCGGAAAACGCGATCAGAATGCAGCGCTGTGTATTCCTGCAACGCTCAGTCGAGCAGATATACCGACGGTTCCGCTGCATGTGCTGCACCAGATGATTTCTGCAATTCTCACACACGCTGTGACACTTTTTTATTTCCCGGAAAGGAGCCTTTCCCAAATGGAACGCTACACGGATTGTCCGCAGATCCTCCGCGAATTTCTGTCCTACCATGAAACGATCAAGGGCCAATCCCAAAAGACGATTCAGGAATATTATCTTGATCTGCGGATATTTCTGCGGTTTATGGTGCTGGTGAAAAACGAGATGCCTTATACGACGCCGTTGGAAGACATCTCCATCCGCAATGTCAATCTTGATTTTATAAAAACGATAACGATTACTGATATTTTTGATTTCCTTTCCTATCTCGCAAATGACCGTCAATCGGCGGAGTCCATAAATCCCGGCATCGGCTCTGCCGCGCGTGCGCGCAAGCTCTCCGCAGTCAAATCCTTCTATAAATATCTGACGGTTCGGACGAAGCAGCTCACGGAAAACCCCGTCAAGGACGTTGAATATCCCAAAATCCGCAAGTCCCTCCCCAAATACCTGACACTGGAGGAATCCAAGCGCCTTCTCTCCTCCGTTCAGGGGCCGAATGCCAAGCGCGACTATGCGATCCTGATGCTTTTCCTGAACTGCGGTATCCGGCGTTCCGAGCTGGTCGGGCTGAATCTGAACGACGTGTATGATGACAGAATTCGCGTCGTCGGCAAGGGAAATAAGGAGCGCATCGTCTATTTTGGCTCTGCCTGCAAGCTGGCAATTGACGATTACCTCCTCGAACGCAACAAAAAAGTTCTCTCTGACAACCGGGCGCTTTTTGGCTCGCGCGATAATAACCGCATCAGCGTGACCGCCGTCCACCGTCTGGTCAAAAAGCATATGTTGGAGGCCGGACTCGACCCGGAGCAATATTCCGCCCACAAGCTGCGTCACACCGCAGCGACCCTGATGATCTCCAACGGCGTGGACATCAAGACCGTGCAGGAGGTGCTCGGCCACGAGCATCTGAACACGACGGAGATCTACACCCACATTGAAAACACCGAACTGAAAATCGCTGCGGAGGCCAATCCCCTCTCGCACCTCAATTTGAAGGAGAATTCTCATGAAAACGACACTGATTTTTGATTTGGACGGCACGCTGCTTGATACGCTGGAAGACCTGAAGGACAGCACGAACTATGCTTTACAAGCCTTCGGCTTTCCCACAAGGACGTTAGACGAGGTCCGCGCCTTTGTCGGAAACGGGCTACGGATGCTCATCCGCCGCGCCGTGCCGGCACAGACGGATGAAGCGACGGTCGACACCGTCCTTGCCGAAATGAAGCGGTATTATTCCAAGAATTATCACAATAAAACGAAGCCATATGTCGGAATTCCTGAAATTCTGCAACGTTTTCAGGAGGAAGGCTATCCCATGGCCATCGTTTCCAACAAGGCAGACAGCGTCGTTTCCCTCCTGCGTGAGCTGTATTTTGACAAGCTCATTCCCGTGGCCGTCGGCGAAATGCCGGGCGTTGCCCGCAAGCCAGCGCCGGACATGGTCTACGAGGGCATGAAGCGCCTTGGCGTCGGCCGGGAAAACGCGGTCTACATCGGGGATTCCGAGGTCGATCTGCAAACGGCGCGCAACGCCGGACTTCCCTGCCTCAGCGTGACGTGGGGCTTCCGCACGGAAGCGCAGCTGATCGAGGCCGGCGCGCAGAAGCTGTGCCATACGCCGGAGGAATTGTACGAGGCCGTCCGTGCCCTGGGTGAAATACCTATTGACACGACGCCTTCTATCTGATAAGATCGAATTAGAGATTTGAATAGAAGGAGGCTAGAAAAATGTCCGTCAAACGTGTCATTCCCCTGTTCCTGCTTTTGCTCCTGCTTCTATCCGCTTGTCAGGACCGTGAATCCGCTCTTTTCCGCGAAAATTTTGCCGATGCGCCTGCAAGGGTCAGCGGCGCTCCGGATAATGTCCCTCCGTCGCTTGACGAAGGACACCTGCCGGAGATCATTGCCGCCTGCAAGCAGTCCGGCATCGGCTCTCCGCGTTTCCTTTCCGACGATGCGCCCCCGGCTGACGGCGCGCTGCTCCAGAGAAGCGCTTATCTCAAGCTGGAAAACGGCAAGGAACTCCGCTGCACGTATTTCCTCTATGCGGGAAAGGACGAGGTCTACAGCCGCTGGATCGAGGCCGCCGAGAGCGGCAGCAATTTGATTTCCATCTTCCCCGCCGACACAACGCAGGAAAACATTTTGAAAGAATTTCAATAAAAAAAGCCGCTGAGATGATCATCTCAGCGGCTTTTTGCAGTCCAAAATTTCGGAAG
>OKSD01001953.1_pt1 | contig 18792 bp, 13 predicted proteins | sample 1601221 | NCBI WGS metagenome assembly OKSD01 (sample SAMEA3541550, study PRJEB24748) | human gut metagenome | biome: human gut; feature: human-associated habitat; material: faeces | place: China | collected 2012
CGGGCGGCGGTTGCCGCCCGGTACATATTATAATAAGGAAATCCATAGTAACCATCTCACATACAGAAGGTGACGCAGATGAGCGAGATTTTATTGTATCATGGCAGTAAAGAAGAAGTTGTCTATAAAATCACAGGCGATAACATTTACAAGGTTCTCACCTGTTTTGAAAAGCTCTTCGATGTGATGAACCCCCTTGAACGCAAAAAGCTGATGGAACATCTGATCTCTGAAATTCAAATCTACCCAGAGCGTCAGCCCAACGGCCAGTGGCTCAAATCTATCAAATTCCGACTGCCTATCATTGAAAATGATATGGATTTACGTTTGGACAACGGAAGTCATGTCGAGTGTGTAAGTTGCTATACCAAAGTGTGATAGAATACTCCGTCGCTGCGAAGTGATCCGAATCGTCTCCCAACGCATCGCATAAACCACAACAACATAAAAAGGGCGGCGCACCGTTTGGTGCGCCGCCCCTTTCCTTTACCAGTAAATCGAACTGGCTCAGGCCCCATCGGGATGAAGCGATGGGCGTGATGAAGGAGAAAATAAATATGGGTATGAGGTCAGCTCTGGAAACGCGGGACTGGTTCAGAACAAAAGCCGCCCTGCTGCGCCGACGACCAGCAGCAATGCCGGATACGCCAGATAATCGACGATGCGGTTTTCCGGGCCTTTTTCACCGTTGTAAAAGTGAATGGCCAGAAAGCCCATCGGCGCAGCCATGAAGAACAGCGAGAAGATGCAGCACAGGATGGACACTGCCGAGCCCACAAGGCTCTGGAAGGAGCCTTTGCCCCGGAACGCCCACAGCGCGGCGAAAAGGACCACCGTGCTGTTTCCATACCGGATGGACAGCATGAAACACCAGATGACTGCTGCAGCCGTTACCAGGACCCGGAGCAGCAGATGCGGTGCATTCTTCTCCGGGAATTTCTGGTACAGGTAGACCATCACCAGACAGACCACCAGCCCGAACACCGGGTTGCGGGAGGTCGTGTCCAGCAGTTTCCCACTGGTCGCCAGGTTATACGGCAGTTCGCTCAGAACCGCCAGGCCTGCAACACGCAGTGCATAATTCCGCAGGCTGGACGTGTGCTCTACCCCTTCCACCAGCAAAAAGGCGAAGATGGGCACAGCACAGGTCTCCATGGCCTGCAGGAGCAGCGCCAGCGTTGCATACAGCATCGCTGCGCGGGAGGTCTGCATCTGCTCCAGCAGCTGCCCGAAACTGACAGCGCCCAGGTTCAGCAGACCGTTCTGCAGGATGCTTTTGCCCAGCATCCCGGCCAGAAGAAAGAACATCCCCCATGTCCGCAGCCCATTGCTGCTGATGCCGGAAGATCGTTTCCTGGCAGTTTCCATAGGGGTGTTCTCCTTTCCGGGTGCATCGGACGGGGCAGCCCGGGCATCAGCCCTTGACTGCGCCGCTCATTGCCTCCTGATAGAATTTCTGGGTGATCATGAACAGGATCGCAATGGGGATGGACACCAGCACCGCGCCTGCGCAGAAGCGGACGAACCAGGTATCGACGTATTCCTTTTCCAGCATGCTCCACAGGCCGATGGAGACCGTGAAGTACTGCGAATTGGTACGGCAGATGACCTTTGCGAACACGAAGTCCACCCAGGGTGCCATGAACGAGGTGATGATCTGATACACGATCATGGGCTTGCTCAGCGGCAGCGTGATCTTGGTGAAGATCTGCCAGCGGGTGCAGCCGTCCAGGGTGGCGGCCTCATCCAGCGCCTTCGGGATGGTATCCATAAAGCCCTTCATCACGAAGAAGCCGGTACCGGAACCCGACGAGAAGCAGATGATCAGTGCCAGCGGGATGCGGTTGCCCTCGGTCATGCCCAGCGCCTTCAGGATGAAGTAGACGGCGATCATGGTCATGAAGCCCGGGAACAGGTTCAGGATCATCGCCATGTTCATGTAAGGCTTGCGCATCTTCCACTTCAGGCGGCTGGTGCAGTACGCCACACTCAGCACGAAGAAGGTGGAGATGACGCAGGTGCAGCAGGCGATGAAGAAGGTGTTCATGAACATCCGGGGGAAGTTCATGACGTCAAACTGCGTGAACAGCGCCTTGTAGTTGTTCACGGTGTAGGCCTTGGGCAGGAAGGTCGAGATGAACTGGCCCTTGCCGTCACGGAAGGACTGCATCACCAGCCAGAAGAACGGGATCAGCCAGATGACGCTCAGCACGATCAGGAAGATATACGTAATAATATCGCCCGTCACGCGCTTGGCGTGCATTCCGCCGTCTTTGATTTTGTTCGACATTACTTGAATCCCTCCTCATCCTTGTACGAGCCGCTGGAACGATAGGTGACCAGAGACACGATGGACAGCACCACAAAGGTGAAGATGCCAATGACAGCTGCCAGATTGTACTTCTGCTGATCGACCGACAGCTTGTACAGCCAGGTGACAAGCAGATCGGTCCCGCCTGCAGAGTTGCCGACATACATCGGCTCGCCGCGGGTCAGCAGGTAGATGACGTTGAAGTTGTTGATGTTGCCCGTGAACTGGGTGATGAGGTAGGGCGTCATGACGAACAGCATGTAGGGCAGCGTGATGTTGGTGAACTGCTGGAAGGCGTTTGCACCGTCGATGCGGGCAGACTCATACTGGTCGGCGGGGATGTTCTGCAGAATGCCCGTGACCTGCATGATGGTATACGGGATGCCGACCCACAGGTTGACGACGATGACCAGCACGCGGGCCCAGGTCACATTCTCCAGGAAGGGCAGGCGCTGGCTGATCCAGCCCGCATTGAGCAGCATCTTGTTCACGATGCCTTCGGGCTGCACCATCGAGCGGACGACCATCAGGGAAACGAACTGCGGCACAGCGATCGTCATGGACAGGCAGCCGCGCCAGAAGCCCTTGAACTTGATGGTCGGGCGGTTGATGATAAGCGCCACGATCGTGCCAAGGAAGAAGTTCAGGAAGGTTGCAAAGAACGCCCAGATCAGCGTCCAGAGCAGCACGCTGCCGAACTGCTTGCCGATGACCGACGAGGAGTCAAAAATGGCCATGAAGTTCTTCAGGCCCACCCAGTCGAACAGGACCAGGTGATCGCCCTCTTTGGAGTAGTTGGTGAACGCCATGCTCATCATGTAGAGCAGCGGCAGGATGGTGAAGATCACAAGGCAGGCCATCGGCGGGGTCATCAGCAGCATGTGGACGTTTTCGTCCAGCAGACTGCGCAGCTGCTCTTTGAAGTTGGGCACATGTTCGCCCATCTTCTTCAGAGCGGCGGCGCGGTAGCCGCTGCGGACAGAGGACTGCCAGACCAGGACCAGCAGCACCACGACGCACAGCGAAGCGATGCCGTACAGCAGGATCAGCTGGGACTGGTCGCCTGCAACGTACTCGTAGACGAAGGTCTTTTCGTTGAACACCTTCTGCTGCTCGCGCCAGCCAAGGCTGGGCAGCATCGAGATCCAATACAGGCCACCATTGGGGACTGCCAGAAAAACGATCACGCCGATCTCAACCGCCAGATAGATCAGACCCATGATCAGCTGGCCGTTCAGGATATTGGCCAGGCCCATGATGAGGCAGGAAGCCCACACCACCGGCCCACCGTTTTTCAGCGCAATGGACAAAGAATCCGGGATCTTCGGTTTGCGCTGGGGTTCGGTGTTCGTCAATGTTTTTGGCACATGATCATCTCCTTCAGCCAAATTCATGGGTTACATGCTGGCGTTGTTCAGAGCATTGTTGTAAGCCTCGGTCTTCTCAGCTGCGTTGTCCAGAGTGACCTCGCCGCTGACGATGGCCTTGCCCATGTTCTCGGAAGGAGTCCAGTAGCTGCCCATCTCCGGCAGAGTAGCCTGCAGCACGGAGGTGTTGGCGATGGTGTTGGCCTGTGCCATTGCAACGATATCGGCAGAAACGGTTGCGTCGTTGCTCAGAGCTTTGGAGGTGGGCACGATGCCGCGCATCTCATAGTGAGCCTTCTGAGCCTCAGCAGAACCCAGGTAGACGGCCAGAGCAATAGCAGCCTGCATGTTCTGGCAGTTGGGGTTGACACCGATGGCCTTGGAGCCTGCGAAGGAACGCATCTGCTTTGCTTCGCCGTCGATGGTGATGGTGGGCAGCTGGGTCGCACCGAAGTTGTCGCCCAGAGCTTCCTTGACAGGCTCGGCATTCCAGGTGCCGGAGAAGATGGCGTTGACGGTGCCCTCACGCAGGCCGGACAGGCCGGAACCGTCGGCGTCCACAGAGAAGTTTGCGTTGTTGTACAGGTTCACCAGATACTTGGTAACTGCAACGGCCTTGTCGCCGCCGAAGTCGAAGCCGGCGTCGGCATCCATGCCGCTCTCACCGAAGATGGTGCAGCCGTTTGCGTAGTAGAAAGATGCGATGTACCAGGAGTCGGTCAGGGGGAATGCGACCTTGCCCTTCTCCAGCATGGTGTCCAGAGACTTCACGTCGTCCTCGCTGAAGACGGAGGTGTCATAGTACATGAACCAGGTGTTGCCGGTGAAAGGCACGCCGTACACGCCGCCGTCGGTGCTGGTGACAGAGTCGATCATGGTATCGGGGTTGTCGTTCAGGACCTCATCCAGGTAGCTGCCGCCCAGCTGTGCAATGGCGTTTGCCTGCACCAGGGTGCCCAGCTGGTCGTTTGCGAACATGTAGACGTCGGCAGCTGCGGAGACGTCCTGGGTGACGTTCTTGCTTGCGTCGCCCTCGGAGCAGACCTCATAGGTGAAGGTGATGTTCCACTCGGGGTGTGCATCGTTGAACTGCTCGCACATGGTGGGCAGCCAGCTGCTGGAATCCACCTGATCTTCCTGGGGGCCCCAGACCTTCAGGGCAACGTCCTGCACCTCAACGGAAGCAGCCTCGGAGCTGCCGGCTGCTGCAGAAGAAGCAGTGCTGGAGCTGCTGCCGCCGCAGGCGGTCAGAGCAGTTGCTGCGGCCAGAGTGCCGCAAACGGCCAGGAACGAACGACGCGAGATCTTTTTCATAATTTTTCTCCTCCATAAAATAAATGTTATTCAATACAGCGGTTGCTGTTCGAAACAAAGTTTATCCGTTCAGGATATCCCAGTTGACGCGGCCGGTGCGCTTCGTCAGCGCCATCAGCTCGTCGGCAAGGGCGTCGGTCACCTGACCGGGCGCAAGGCGCCAGCGCCAGTTGAAGCCCACGGTGCCCGGCTGGTTCATGCGGGCCTCGTTGCCCAGGCCCAGGTAGTCCTGAATGGGGATGATGCAGTCCTTTGCGACGCTGCGCAGCGCCAGCCGGATGAGCACCTTGTACATCTGCGCATCCGGGGTGAATGCATCGCCCAGATAGTCCCGCACCTGGCGGCGGGAAGCCTCGTCCAGCCCGGCGTACCAGCCTGCCAGAGTGGGGTTATCATGCGTGCCCGTGTAGACCACGCAGTGGGTGTTATAGTTGTGGGGCCAGTAGTCGTTGGACGCGGTGGTGTCCTCCGGGTCGATGGCGAACTGCAGCACCTTCATGTTGGGGCAGCCGCTGGCCCGCACCAGCGCGCGGACGCTGTCGGTCAGCAGGCCCAGGTCCTCGGCGATGACGTTCACCTCGCCCAGCTGCCAGTGCATGGTGTCGAACAGCTCCATGCCCGGGCCCTTTTCCCAGTGGCCCGCCCTCGCGTTGGCGGCATCGGCCGGGATCGAGAAATACTCGTCGAAGCCGCGGAAGTGATCGATGCGCACGATGTCGTACAGTTTGAAGCTGTACCACATCCGGCTCATCCACCAGGCGTAGCCGGTCTCCCGGTGGCGCTCCCAGCGGTAGAGCGGGTTGCCCCAGACCTGGCCGTCGGCAGCAAAGGCATCCGGCGGGCAGCCTGCAATGGCCGTCGGCTGGTTTTCGCTGTTCAGCTGGAACAGGTCCGGGTGTGCCCAAACGTCTGCGCCGTCCGGCGAAACATAGATGGGGATGTCGCCCACGATCCGGATGTGCCGTGCGTTGGCATAAGCCTTCAGCTGCGACCACTGCTGGGCGAACTTGTACTGCAGATATTTGTGGAACTCCACATCAAAGTAGAGTTCACGGTTGTAGTAATCCACGGCGAAGTCCCAGTGCATGCGGATATCTTTCGGCCAGCTCTGGAACGGTGCTTCCCGGAAGAAGGTCTTCAGCGCCATGAACAATGCATAATCGTCCAGCCACCAGGCGTTGTCTGCACAGAATGCGTGGAACCCGCCGTCCTGCGCGATATTGCTCCGCTCATAGGCCTTGTGCAGCAGCGCGAGACGGTTCTCGTGGAGCTTGTCGAAGTCGATCTTCGCGGGGTCGCTGCCGAAATCCACGGCATCGCACTCCTCGCGGGTCAGCACGCCTTCCCCGATGAGGGTCTCCAGGCTGATGAGGTAGGGGCTGCCCGCAAAGGCGGAGTAGGCCTGATAGGGGGAGTTGTCCGGCAGGCCGTAAGCCGTTGCGCCCAGCGGAAGGATCTGCCAGTAGCGCTGCCCGGCCTTTGCCAGCCAATCCACAAACGCATAGGCCGCGCCGTCAAAGCAGCCGATGCCGTAGGGAGACGGCAGGCTGGTGACGGACATCAGAACACCTGCATAACGGTTCATTGGGTCAGCACTCCTTTTTGATCAGCATCCATGCCTCATAGGGGCGAATGGTCTGGACAGACGGTTCTTTGTAGTTGGAGACAAGGCACTCCGCGCCGCGGTATTCCGCCGGGAAGTCGAAGGAAGCTTCGCGCCCGGAGAAGTTGCAGACCACCAGCAGGTGCTCCGTTTCGGTGTCGCGGGTGTAGGCAAACAGCTGCTCGTCCTCGGGGCACAGCAGCGTGAACCGCCCATCCCGGAAGACCGGCAGCTCCTTGCGCAGGGCAATGAGCTTTTTGTAATAGTAGAAGATGGAATCCGGGTCGGCCAGAGCAGCCGCGGCATTGATGACGGTGTGGTTCTCGTTCACGGGCAGCCAGGGCGTGCCGGTGGTGAAACCTGCGTTCTCCCCTGCCGTCCACTGCATGGGGGTGCGGGCGTTGTCGCGGCCCCGCGCCCAGATGGACTGCATGACGCTCTCGGGCGAGTCGCCGCGCTCTGTCCGCTCTTTGTACATGTTGTGGATCTCCAGATCCTGATACTGTTCCAGCGGCAGGCGGATGTTCGTCATGCCGAGCTCCTCGCCCTGGTAGATGTAGGGCGTGCCCTGCAGGCCGTAAAGCATGGTGGCCAGCATTTTGGCCGACTCCACGCGGTACTCTTTGTCGTTGCCCCAGCGGGAAACGATGCGGGGCAGATCGTGGTTGTTGAAGAACAGGCTGTTCCAGCCGCAGCCGTACAGCTCCTGCTGCCAGCGGCGCAGGCATTCCTTCAGGCGGGGCAGCTCCAGCGGGATCATATCCCACTTGTCCTTGCCCGGCTCCTGGTCGAGGCCGATGTGCTCGAACTGGAACACCATGCTCAGCTCGCTGCCGTCCGGCGCGCTGTAGCGCTTGGCGCGTTCGGTGTCTGCACCCCACGCTTCGCCCACCGTCACCAGACCTTCGTCGGTGAGAACGTTCTCGGAAATGCCGCGCAGATATTCATGCAGCCGCGGGCCGTTGATGGTGATATCCTTGTCCGGCTCTTTCGCGATCTGGTCAATGACGTCCAGGCGGAAGCCTGCCACGCCTTTCTTGACCCAGAACTTCATCACATCGTAAAGTTCTTGCCGCAGTTTCGGGTTTTCCCAGTTCATATCCGGCTGTTCCGGCGCGAACTGGTGGAAGTACCACTGGCCGATCTCCGGCACATAGGTCCATGCCGAACCGCCGAAGACGCTGCGCATCCCGCTGGGCGGGCAGTCCGGCGTGCCGTCCCGCCAGAGGAAGTAATCGTGATAGGGGTTCTCGCGGGAGCTTTTTGCCGCCCGGAACCAGCGGTGCTGGTCCGAACAGTGGTTCAGGGTCAGGTCGATGAGGATGCCGATGCCCCGCTTTTTGCTCTCGGCAATGAGCTCGTCCATGTCCGCCATGGTGCCGAAGCTCGGCTCGATGGCGCAGAAGTCCGAGATATCGTAGCCATTGTCCACCTGCGGCGATGCGCAGATGGGGCACAGCCAGATGGCGTCCACGCCCAGCGTTTCGAGGTAATCCAGATGCGAGAGGATGCCCCGCAGATCGCCGGTGCCGCTGCCGGTCGTATCCTGAAAGCTCTTGGGATACAGTTCATAGAACACGGCCGATTTCCACCAGCCGCAGCGGCTCTTATCAAGTACCACTCGTTCCATGTTTTCCTCCTGCACCTTCGATCCTTTCCAGCGCCGCATAGACCCGCAGCATCTCGCCGACGCTCCATGCCTGCGCAAAGCAGCCTTTGCTTTCCGCCGGGAAGTCGCCGCTGTAGATCTCGGGCAGCTGGCCGATGCAGCCTTCCCGCAGCATGGGAAGCACCGCATCCAGCTCCCGGCGGACCTGTGCAGCCGCTTCCGGGGTGTTGTTGTGTACCTTTAGATAAGCCCGATAATAGGCACCCAGCGGGAACACCCAAACCGTTCCCTGGTGATACGCCAGGTCACGCGCAAGCTGTTCGCCGCCGTAGCTGCCGTGGTACTGCGGGTCTTCCGGCGAGAGCGTCCGCAGCCCGCAGGGCGTGTAGAGCTGCCGGTAGACCGTCTCCACCACGTTCTTTTCCTGTTCGGGAGACAGCGCGGAGAAGGACATCGACACCGCCCAGATCTGGTTGCAGCGGATCTGCTCGTCGGCGTCCGTGCCCGAGAGCACGTCCTTCAGGTATCCCTTCTCCGGCATGTAGAATTTTTCTGCGAAAGAGCGCTTCACCTTTTCGGCCAGCTGCTCGTAGTCGGCTTCTTTTCCCAGCTGCTTGGCAAACGCCGCCATGATCGCAAGGGCGTTGTACCAGTAAGCGTTGACCTCCACCGGCTTGCCGTGGCGGGGCGTCGGCAGGATGCCGTTCACACACACATCCATCCAGGTCACCTGGTCCAGTCCCTCACCGGCGGTGATGAGCCCATCCGCATCCATCCGGATGCCGTGGTGGGTCCCCTTCCGGTAAGCCGCGATGATGCGTTCCATCACCGGGTAGGCTTCGTGCAGGAATGCGTGGTCGCCGCTGCGCTGAATGTACAGCCACACTCCTTCAATGAGAAGGAGCGCCGCGTCCACAGTGTTGTACATCGGCTTCTGTGCGCCCTCCGGGAAAAGGTTCGGCACAAGGCCGTCTTTCTCGTAGGCCAGGAAGGTGCGCAGAATGCTTTTTGCATCCTCATAGCGGCCGGTCTCCAGGCAGCAGCCGGGCAAGGCGATCATCGTGTCGCGGCCCCAGTCGCTGAACAGCGGGTAGCCCGCCAGAATGGTCTTGCCGTTGGTGGAGGCCCGCCGTGCGATAAAGGCATCGGCCGCCGCAGCCAGCTGCGAAGCGGCCGGGTCTGCGAAGCCCGCCTTCTTCTCCAGCGCAGCCAGGCGCATTTCCTGCTGGCGCAGGAGCTCTGTGCCCGAAGCCGCCGTTTCGCCGGTGAAGAACACCACCTCGAACTGAGCCGTCTCGCCCGCCTCCACGGTGCGGGTGATGGAAAAACAGGATGCCGCATAGCCAAATGCGGGGCGGCCGTCCTTTTCGTCTGCCGTGTAGTGCAGCTTTTCCCACTGCACCGGGCGCGCGGCCAGCGCGGCGTCCGTGAAGACGTGCATCGTTTCGCCGCCGGAAGTGACCTTGCCGTTTTCAAAGCGGAAGGTCTTGTCCGGCTTTTTCAGCGCGTCCTCTTTGGGGGCGAACTTCAGCTGCGGCACGATCTCGAGTGTACAGGGCCGGCCCGAACGGTTCTCCACGGTGTAGAGAGCGGCGGCGGTGTTTTCCTCCCAGCCCAGGGCGAGCTTCCGCTCCACCATCACGCCGCCGACGTGATACCGCCAGCAGGGCGTATATTGATAGGTAAAGCTGCTGAGGTTTTTCCAGCCGTCCTCTGCCGCTTCTTCGGCAAAACTCTGGGTCGAGAGGAAGGTCTCCTTCTGCCCGATGCGCAGCACTTCTTTCAGCCGGTGCACCAGCATCACGCGGCGGTTGGGGGCCTGCACGGCTGCCGCCAGAAGTCCCTGATCGCACCGCGGTGCCGAGAACGCTGCCGTCGTAGACAGATAGCCGCCCAGACCGTTCGTCAGCAGGACACTGACGTCTTCTGCACGCTGCCTTGTGCACAGCTCCTGTTTTCCGTAAACAAACCGCATTCTCGTTCCCTCGTGTGGTGACCGTTTTCAAATGTTTCGCAGAGTTTCGTCACTGCAAAGTATAGTACCGTTTGGGTGTTCCGTCAATTCTTTTTGCAAGGTTTACCAAAATTCTCCCTATCCGCCAAATTATTTTGAAGATTTTTATGCAAGATTTCTCTTGTTTTTTCCTGTGATCTATGTTCCAATTATCTCAACAGAAACATTACGAAACTTTTCCGTGTGAAACCATGCCCTTTCGGGTTGTTTTGACCCGGCTGCTGTGGTAAGATATCCCACGAAACTTGCGAAACAAACGCAAAGGGAGGGATCCGATGGCAACTTTGGAAGATATCGCCCGCACGCTGGGCGTTTCAAAAGGTACTGTTTCCAAGGCGCTGAGCGGTGCAGGCGGCGTCAGCGATGCCATGCGCAAATCGGTGGTCGAGACCGCCGTGGAGCTGGGCTATTCCCGCATCTGCCGGAAGGACGCATCGCGCCGCATCGCAGTTTTCATCACCAACATGGATTACGCAAAGCCGGAGGACTTCGGCTACGACATCCTGGCGGGGTTCCGGAAGCTGGCCGAGCCGGACGGCTGCCAGGTGGTGGTCGTGCCGCTGAGCTGTGCATTGGAAAACAGCGTCCCCTACGACGCCTACATGATGCAGCACAACTACCTCGGCGGCCTGTTTCTGGGCCTTTCGCTCAACGACCCCTGGCTGGAGGACTTCAAGACCTGCAAGACCCCTGCCGTGCTTTACGACAACTGTGTGCCGGGGAACCCCCGGGTCACCAGCATCAGCGTGGACAATGCCGAGGCCATGGACCAGGCCGTCCGCTACCTGAAAAGCCTGGGCCACAAGAAGATCGGCTACCTGAGCCACGCGCTGGGGTCCTACGTTTACCAGCAGCGCTACCAGGCGTTTTTCCGGGCCGTGCAGGCAAACGGCCTGCCCTGCAGCGAAAGCCTGGGCAAATGCGATTTCTTCACCTCGGTCTGTCTGTCGGAGCACCTGCCCGCACTGCTGGAGCAGGGCTGCACGGCCATCGTCTGCAGCCACGACCGCCTTGCCAACAGCGTCCTCATCGACTGCCAGGAGCGGGGCATCCGCGTGCCGGAAGACCTGAGCATCCTGGGCTTCGACGACCTGCCGCTGTGCCGGTTCACGCCGCCGCCCCTGACCACCATCCGCCAGAACCGTGCAGAGCTGGGCAAGAGCGCCTATTTTGCGCTGTCCAGCCAGCTGCACGATGTTTCCATCAGCCTGATCCAGCTGCACACGGAGCTGATCGTGCGCTCCTCCTGCGGCAAGGCCCCGCGGCGGCCGCAGGCCAAAAAACGCATTCCCCGGGCAGAGCCCGTCACCAAAAAGGAACGAAATGATGAAGCATAAGATCCCTGTAGAATGGATGCAGCGCTATGAAAGCGAGGCCTTTGCCCGCGAGACCGCCTGCTCCGGCCCCCTTGGCGCTGCCTACACCCCGGAGGCGACCACCTTCCGGCTCTGGACGCCGCTTGCCGAGGCCGTGTCGGTCGATCTTTATCCCCACGGGAATGGCGGCGGCCGCCCCGAGGTGCACCCCATGGAGCGGGATGCGCAGGGCGTGTGGAGCGTCACCCTGCCCGGCGACCAGAACGGCCGCTACTACACCTACACGGTGCAGATCGACGGCAAAACGCAGGAGACCGGCGACCCCTATGCCGTGGCAGCGGGTGTGAACGGCCTGCGCAGCATGGTCCTGGACCTGGATGCCGCCGCGCCCGCCGGGTGGCAGGACGACCGGCGGCCGGACATCCCGCCCCAGAAACGGGTGGTCTGGGAGGTGAGCGTCCGCGATTTCTCGCAGGATGCCGCCAGCGGTGTCCGCCCGGACTGGCGCGGGAAGTTTCTGGCCTTCACCCAGCCCGGCACCACCCTGTGCGGGGACGGCACCCACCCCACCTGCCTGAACTACCTGCAGCAGCTGGGTGTGGGCTATGTCCAGATCATGCCGATGTACGATTTCGGCAGTGTGGACGAAGCAAAACCGCTGACGAAACAATACAACTGGGGCTATGACCCCATCAACTTCAACGTCCCGGAGGGCAGCTATTCCACCGACCCCTACCACGGCGAAGTCCGCATCCGGGAGTGCCGCACCATGATCCAGGCCCTGCACAAGGCCGGCATCGGCGTCATCATGGATGTGGTCTACAACCACACCTACCGCCACGAGAACGTTCTGAACCACGTCATGCCGGGATACTTTTTCCGGGAAAACGAGGACGGCAGCTATTCGGACGGCAGCGGCTGCAGCAACGAGTTTGCCAGCGAGCGCCCCATGGCCCGGCGGTATCTCATCGACTCTGTCCTCTACTGGGCGAAGGAATACCACCTGGACGGTTTCCGCTTCGACCTGATGGAAATTTACGACGTGGAAACGATGAATCTGCTGCGCGCCGCGCTGGATGAGCTGCCGGGCGGTGAAAGCATCCTGATGTACGGCGAACCGTGGAAGGGCGGCCCCAGCGTGCTGCAGCAGCCCGCCGCCAATAAGGACGCCCTTTCCCTGCTGGATGACCGCATCGGTGTGTTCTGCGATAACACCCGCGACGCCATCAAGGGCCACTGCTTCTACGCCAGGGAAGCGGGCTATGTGAACGGCAGGCCGGACATGTTCCCGGAGATCCGGGCAGCGGTCACCGCGTGGTGCTGCAGCGATGCTTTGCCTGAACACGCACCCGGCCAGATCGTGAGCTATGTTTCCGCCCACGACAACTACACCCTGTGGGACAAGCTTCTGCTGGTGCGCACCGACCACCCGGACTACAACGTCTTCGATCCGGCGGTGCTGGCCGAGAACCGGCTGGCCGCCGGCATCTACCTCACCTGCATGGGCATCCCCTTCCTGCAGGCCGGCGAGGAGTTTGCCCGCACCAAAAAAGGCGAGGACAACAGCTATGCCTCCTCTGCCCTGCTCAATCAGCTGGACTGGAAGCGCACCGCCGCCTGCCCGGGGCTGGTGGAGTATTACCGCGGCCTGATCGGGCTGCGCAATGCCTTCCCCCGCCTGAGCGCGCCGGACCCCGACACCCCCCGTGCCGTCCGGTTCCTCCCGGTGGAAGCACCGCTGGTGGGCTGGGTGCTGCCCGCCGGGCCGGAGCGCGCCGCCTGGAAGGCTCTGTGCGTATTTTACAATCCCCTGGCCGAGACCCGTGTCGTTTCGCTGCCGGAAGGCCGCTGGAAGCTTCTGAGCGACGGCACCACCTCCGCCCTGTGGCAGGGCGAAAGCACCGTCTGCACCGGTGAATTTTCGCTTCCGTCCTGCAGCGCCGTGATCTTCGGCCTCTTATAAATAAACGCGGCCCTTCAAATCAAAGAAACCCGGCTGTCGGCGTTCTGCCAGCAGTCGGGTTTTGGTTTTATGGGGTCACAGCCTGCACAGCAGCGCCGTCAGGGCGGCCCAGTCGTCGCCTTCGTATTCGTAGCGGCGGCAGTCGGCGGGGGCCTTTCCCGGCGTGCGGGCCGGGTCCGCCGGTTCCTGGTCGGGCGGGGTGAGCCCGGTGTGCAGGTAAAGCGTTGCAAGGCCTGCGTTCACTGCGCCCGCAATGTCCGTTTCGCGGTCATTGCCGATCATCAGGCAGCGGGCCGGGTCGAGCTTTTGTTCGTCCAGCAGCGCCGCAAAAAATTTCCGGTCCGGCTTGCGGCAGTTGTAGTCCGAGGAAAGGTAGATGCCGTCGAACTGCTCCCCCAGCCCCAGATACCGCAGCTCGTAGGCCGTGAAGACCCGCTGCGCGTTACTCAGCAGCCAGAGACGAAAGCCCTTTGCCCGCAGCGCAGCCAGCGCTTCCAAAACATGAGGGTAGAGCCGCAGATGTTCCATGGACGCAATGCGGAACAGCTGCGCCGCATTCTGCCCCAGTCCCTCGGTGCAGATGCCCTTTTTCCGGAACAGCGCATCCATCACCTGCTCGAACGGGATATCCGGGAAGCACTCGTAGCTCTGCCCGGCCTTCGCCTGGCGGGCGGCCATTTCCCGTTCAAAGGCCCGCTTCAGCTCTGCGCCCGTGTAGCGGGCACCGTAAAAGCCAAAGTAGAGGGCCGTCTTTTCCCAGACCTCCGCACTTTCCTCCGTGTGGATGTCCACCAGCGTGCCGTACAGGTCAAAGATCAGGTCGGTATAGGTCATCGTACAGCGCATCACTTGCCCAGGTGCCAGATGTCGCGGTCGTACTCGGCAATGGTGCGGTCAGAGGAGAACATGCCGGCCTTGGCGATGTTCACCAGGCACTTGCGGCGCCAGCCCATCGGGTCGCAGGCGTAGTCGCTCAGGGCCTGATCCTTGCGCACCACATAGGCGTTGAAGTCCGGCAGGGTCTGGAACCAGTCCTTGTGGATCAGCTCGTCGTGCAGGCGGGTCAGGTTCTCGGCGTGGCCTGCTGCCAGCATCTCCTCCCCGGTCAGGAAGTCGATGGCACGGCGGATGTTGGCATCGCCCTCATACCACTGCGCAGCGATGTAATCGCCTGCGTCGTAGCGGTGGATGACCTGATCGGAGGTCTGGCCGAAGATATAGATGTTCTCCTCGCCCACCTGCTGGCTGATCTCCACGTTGGCACCGTCCATGGTGCCCAGGGTCAGCGCGCCGTTCAGCATGAACTTCATGTTGCCGGTGCCGGAAGCCTCTTTGGAAGCCAGGCTGATCTGCTCAGACAGATCGCAGGCCGGGATCAGCTTTTCGGCGGCGGTGACGTTGTAGTTCTCCACAAACACCACCTGCAGCCACTTGGACACTTCCGGGTCGGCGGCAATGACCTTCGAGAGGGTCAGCAGGGCGTGGATGATATCCTTTGCGATGATATAGGCAGGTGCGGCCTTTGCGCCGAAGATGCTCACCAGCGGGGCAGCGGGCAGATGACCGGCCTTGATCTCGTAATACTTGTGGATGAGGTACAGCAGGTTCAGCTGCTGGCGCTTGTACTCGTGCAGGCGCTTGGACTGGATGTCGAAGACGGCCTCGGTGTTCACCTTCACGTTCTGGGTGCGCAGCAGCCAGTCGGCCAGAGCTTCCTTGTTGGCCTTCTTCACGGCGGTCAGCTCGCCCAGCACGGTCTCGTCGTCTGCAAAGGCCAGCAGCTTTTCCAGCTCGGAAGCGTCCTTGCGGAAGCCGGAGCCGATGCGCTGCTCCAGCTCGGCAGTCAGGCGCGGATCGCACTCCAGCAGCCAGCGGCGGAAGGTGATGCCGTTGGTCTTGTTGTTGAACTTTTCGGGGTACAGCTCGTAGAAGCCGTGCAGCTCAGAGTTCTTCAGGATCTCGGTGTGCAGGGCAGCCACGCCGTTGGTGGAGTGGGTGAAGTGGATGTCCATGTGGGCCATGTGCACCCGGTCGTCCTTGTCGATGATGGCAAGGCTCTCGTCCTTGGTGCGGGTGCGGGCCAGCTCGTCCAGCTTCTCAATGATGGGCATCAGCTGCGGCACAACGGCATCCAGATAGGCGCGGGGCCACTTTTCCAGTGCTTCGGCCAGGATGGTGTGGTTGGTGTAGGCGCAGGTCTTGGTGACGATCTCCACGGCTTCCTCAAAGGCAATGCCCTTCTCGCCCAGCAGACGGATCAGCTCGGGGATGACCATGCTGGGGTGGGTGTCGTTGATCTGGATGGCGGCGTAATCGGCCAGGTCGTGGTAGTTGCAGCCGCGGGCAGCGCTCTCGGCCAGGATCAGCTGGGCACCGGCAGAGACCATCAGGTACTGCTGGTACACGCGCAGACGGCGGCCTGCCTCGTCGGAGTCATCCGGGTAGAGGAACAGGGTCAGGTTCTTGTCGATGGCGGTCTTGTCGAAGGCAATGCCGTCGTGGACGATGCTCTCATCAATGGTGTCCAGATCGAACAGGTTCAGGGTGTTGGTGCGGCCCTCGTAGCCGGTGACGGCCAGCTTGTACAGGCGGGCGGTGTACTCCCTGCCTGCCAGCTCCACCGGGTAGGTCACGTCGGTCTTCTCGGCCCAGCTGTGGGCGGTGAGCCACGGATCCGGCTTCTCGTTCTGGATGCCGTCCTCAAAGGACTGGTGGAACAGGCCGAAGTGATAGCGCAGGCCCACGCCGTCGCCGGGCAGGTTCAGCGTTGCCAGCGAATCCAGGAAGCAGGCAGCCAGACGGCCCAGGCCGCCGTTGCCCAGGGACGGTTCGGGCTCCACTTCTTCAATGTCGGACAGGTTCTTGCCTGCGGCGGCCAGGGCCTCGCGGGCTTCGTCGTACAGACCAAGGTTGATCAGGTTGTTGGACAGCAGCTTTCCGATGAGAAACTCTGCGCTGATATAATACAGTTTGCGGCCGGTGACGGGCTGGACGCGGTCTGCGCTTTTCTGCCGGACGATCTCCAGCAGAGCCAGATACAGCTCCTGATCCGTGCAGTCTGCCAGCGGTTTGCCAGTGAGGTTCTGTAACATTTCGGTGAAGTTCATAAACGAATCCTCCTTATCATGCGGAAAACAGGTTTCACGTCTGTACGCTTTGTACTTCAAGATATACCACATAAAAGCGGCAAAATCTTGCCAAATAAGCGCACGGTATGGTACAATCCTATCATCAGGAGGTAGCAGCGATGCAAAATCAGGCTTCTTTGCAGGAAACCAAGCAGCATGGTGCCGTGCGGTTTCCCTTCAACATTTACCCCTGCACCATCCCCGGGGATTTCCCGCAGGTGGCGCTCCACTGGCACGACAGCATGGAGCTGGTCTTCGTCAAGCGGGGCGCAGGGCTCATCCAGATGGGCACCGTCACCTACCCCACCCGCACCGGCGACATCTTTGTCTTTTCGCCCGGCACGCTCCACGCGCTGCGGCAGGTGCCCGGCAGCTCCATGGAATATGAGAACATCATCTTTGATCTGGAGCTTCTGGGCGGCGCGGAAGACCTCTGCGCCGAAAAGTATCTGCTCCCTCTCCAGAGCGGCCGCCTGACCCTCACCGGGCGGCTGAGCACCAACGACCTGTGTTACCCCAAAGCCGCCGCCTGCCTGCGGGAGGTGGAAGACGCCAACCGCTCCAAGCTGCCCGGCTATGAGCTGATCGTCAAGGGGGAGCTGCTGCATTTTCTCGCCCTGCTCATCGCGCAGGGCAGGCAGCACCTTTCCGCCGAGACCGCCGAGACCGCCGACACCCAGCGGCTGAAAGCCCTGCTGCAATGGCTCTCGGCCCACTCTGCAGAAGACCTTCACATTGCTGACGCCGCGCAGGTCTGCTCGTTCAGCTCCAGCCACTTCATGCGCTGGTTCCGGCAGATGACCGGGCAGAGCTTTGTCGCCTACCTGAACGACTACCGCCTGAACATGGCAGCCGAGGCGCTCCACACCACCGACGACACGGTGCTTTCCATCGCTTCGCGCTGCGGCTTCGAGAACCTCTCCTACTTCAACCGCGCCTTCAAGGCGCACTTCCAGATGACCCCGCGGGAATACCGCCGGAAATGATCTGCCGGACCGGGCCAACACAACGCCGCAAAACAAAAAAGACACCACACATTTCTGTGCAGTGTCTTAGGTCTGGTGGAGAATACCGGGATCGAACCGGTGACCTCTTGCATGCCATGCAAGCGCTCTCCCAGCTGAGCTAATCCCCCATAATTTTCCAGAAGTAGAAGCTTCTGGAAAAAGAGACGCTCAAATAAGAAATGCTTTGTGAAGTTCAGCTGTGGGGGTGCGTGAGCGCACTGCTTGGGCTCCCGAACCACCTTGAAACGCACCCCCAGAAAAGCGTGTGTGAATGGGTATGATTTGGCGTTAATACGCCAAATTCGGTTGAAAAGTGTTTTCCTATCCAACAATCAGCATAGCTGCATGAGAACAATTTAGGCACAGAATTCATTTGGCTGTATTTTACAGTCGGATTTACCTGCTGTCAAGATGTTTCATATCATTCATGCCGCTAAAGTGAGTCAATACTCTTCTATTTCAAATTACATAGCGCAATTTCGACCGCCAAAATCGAAGTTGCGCTTTTTTCATTCCTCAATAAATTTTTTCACCGGAGGTTTTTTACAATGTTTATATCTCATTGTTGCTTTCAGCCCTTGACACAACCGTATGACCCTTGACTACTTTTACGGACAGGCCGGAGGATTCTTTTCGTTCTTCCGCATTCCAAAGGCTCTTTTTCAGGAGCAGCGGTTTCAAGATCTGTCAACCGATGCAAAAATTCTGTACGGCATCCTGCTTGACCGTATGAACCTTTCTGTTAAAAATGAATGCTTGAAGAAAAAATACAACACGCCCCACCGCAGTCATGTGGTCAAAACTCGCATGACCGAGGAAGAATACGCCGACTTTACCGAGCGGCTGAAACACTATGACATGAGCCAAGCCGAATTTATCCGGCAAGCCATCACACGGGCGACTATTCGCCCCATCGTTACCGTTTCCCCGGTCAATGATGAACTGCTGTCCGCCGTTGGCAGGCTGACCGCTGAATACGGAAAAATCGGCGGCAACCTCAATCAGATCGCCCGCGCCCTCAATGAGTACGGCACACCATATAACGCCCTGTCCGTTGAAGTCCGCACCGCCATTTCTGACCTTGCCGCCTTGAAGTTTGAAGTCTTGCGAAAGGTAGGTGACGCTGTTGGCAACATTCAAACATATCAGCTCTAAAAATG
>OKSD01001955.1_pt1 | contig 18784 bp, 16 predicted proteins | sample 1601221 | NCBI WGS metagenome assembly OKSD01 (sample SAMEA3541550, study PRJEB24748) | human gut metagenome | biome: human gut; feature: human-associated habitat; material: faeces | place: China | collected 2012
CAGGCTAATCAGGCTAACCAGGGTGTTCTTTCACTCTTAGGCTAATTAGGTAGTTGAAGTTATAATACTATCATAAAGGCTGTGACTTTAACAAGTATTTGTTATTGTCACAGCCTTTTTAAAAATTTTTTAATTAAGGGGTTAAGTCTATATCAAAATATCCGATATATATTGCAGTTAAGTTTTGGAAGGCTTATATACATTTTATTAATTACAATATATATTTAAGGATAAGTAAGACATTCAGGGAGGAATTATAATCATGGTAGTACAGCACAATCTTACAGCGATGAACGCTAACAGGAATTTATCAACAGTAACAGGTGCACAGCAGAAGTCAACAGAGAAGTTATCATCTGGCTATAGAATTAACAGAGCAGCAGATGATGCAGCTGGACTTTCTATATCAGAGAAGTTAAGAAGCCAGATAAGAGGTCTTGATAAGGCTGCTTCTAATTCGCAGGATGGTATTTCATTAGTACAGGTAGCTGAAGGTGCCCTTAATGAGACACATTCAATCTTACAGAGAATGAATGAGTTAGCAACACAGGCAGCTAATGATACTAATACATCATCAGATAGAGATGCTATACAGCAGGAGATGGATCAGCTCACATCAGAGATTGATAGAATACGTTCCACAACACAGTTCAACTCAATGAACCTGCTTGATGGTACATTTACTGGAATGAGATTGCAGGTAGGTGCATTATCAGGACAGAGTATTTCAATTTCTATTACTAATATGAATGCTTCAACACTTAAGGTTAGTGGACTTAAGGTGAGTTCATTTTCAGCAGCAGGAAAGGCTATGGCATCTATTCAGGCAGCTATCAATTCAGTATCTAATATGAGATCTAAGCTTGGTGCTATTCAGAACAGACTTGAGCATACTATTAATAACCTTCAGACAACAAGTGAGAATACATCGGCAGCAGAATCTCGTATCCGCGATGTAGATATGGCTACAGAGATGGTTGAATACAGCAAGAACAACATTCTTGCACAGGCTGGACAGTCTATGCTTGCACAGGCTAATCAGGCTACACAGGGAGTTCTTTCACTTCTTCAGTAATTTATAATTATAATAAAGATATATGTTATAGAGGATTGTCATATTATATGGCAATCCTCATTAATTATATGGAGGAATTAATGGTAAAGGTATCAATTGTTATACCAGTATATAATGCTGAAAAGTATATAGACAGGTGTGTGGATTGTCTGCTTAACCAGACGTTAAAGGATATAGAGGTAATATTTGTTGATGATGGTTCAACAGATAATAGTGGATTATTGTTAGAACAGTGGTGTAATAAAGTGCCAGATATATTTCAGGTAATTCATTCAGATAGAGACAGAGGTCCGGGTGGAGCAAGAAATCTGGGTATAGCCAAAGCAACAGGAAGTTATATTGGATTTATGGATTGTGATGACATAATTGATCGTACAATGTATGAAAAGCTATATAATAAAGCAGCAGAAGCAGGTTATGATATGGTGGATTGTGCATATTATAATGAATTGTCAGATGAGAGCGCTTTGGCGATAGGAGACAATATTACAGGCAAATTAGATGATGCCAAACGCAGTGATATTATAGCAGGAGTGGGTTATGCAGTAACCAAGATATTCAGGCTGTCGGTAATAAAAGATAATAATATCAGGATAAGAGAAAATGTTATATATGAAGATTTAGATTTTCTTATAAATATAGCACTGAAAATTAATAATACTGCTAATGTCAAAGAAATCCTGTATATATATAAGAATAATGATAATTCCGCATCACATAATAATCGTGAACAGATTAAATTTAACGATATGTTAGCTGTATACAAGGCAATTGACCGCCTTAAGTATGATTGCAATGTAGATGAAGCAATAAAGTATGCTAAGATAACGTGTATTGCAGGGGCAATAGGAATATGTCTTATGAATCAGGACAATAATCAATTCAGTTTAGAAGATAATCTTTTAAATCTTAGAAGCATTTCTAAGAAAGAACTGGTTAATTGGGAGAATAACAGATATATTCAGGAAAATATGTCTAAGGATAATAAAGATATATTAAAATGGTTTGCAAAGATATAATCAGTGTATAAGAATTGAGGAAAAATGAAAATATTATATTGTAGCTGGTATGAGAATTCGAGGGAAGATCTGGAACGTGCCCTTAATAAAGCTGCTGATGAGGTTATAGTTATTGAGCATAAAGTTAAAGAGTATTTAGGACTGAATGAGAATATAAGACAAGAAATAATAAGTATTGTAGTTAAAGGTATTGATATAGTAATCTCCTTTGACTTTATTCCAATATTATCCGAAATATGTAATTGTTACAATATTCAATATGTATCGTGGATATATGACTGGCCTAACTATACGTTATTTTGTAAAGAAGTATATAACAAATGCAATAGGATTTTTCTGTTTGAGAGAAATGGTATAGAATTATTGTCCAGATATAATATTGGAAATATACAATATTCCAGCCTTGCTGTGGATACAGACAGACTTGACAGGCAATTAGGGAAGGACATTATCAATACTAAATATGATTATGATGTAAGCTTTGTTGGAAATATGAATACTAACCTGAATAATATATTGATGTCAGATGAAATTCCGTCATATTATGAGGGATATATCAATGGTCTGGCACAGGTACAGCAAAAAATATATGGATATAATGTTGTCAATGAAATTGTGGATAAGGAATGGGTACGCGGATATTTGAGAGCTTCATGTGTTGATATGGATAATATTGTTATTCCGCACGAATGTGTGTTAGCGGCTCAGATTAATAAATACACAACAGGTCTTGAAAGAACTAATCTGTTAAATGCAATTGCTGATAAGTATAATTTAGATGTATTTACCGGCAACGAAGAATTAAACATAGAAAAAGCAGCCATGCACAAAAGCATAGATTATTATAGCAGAATGCCAGAAGTATTTAGAAAATCAAAGATTAATCTGAATATGACATTACGTTCAATTACATCAGGTATTTCATTAAGAGTATATGATATTTTAGGTGCAGGTGGCTTCTGCCTTACTAATTATCAGGAGGATATAGCTAAGCTTTTTAAGGATGGTGAAGAATTAGTTATGTTTACTGATGAGAATGATATGCTTAATAAGCTGGAGTATTATCTTTTGCATGAAGAAGAAAGAATGGCAATTGCTTTAAATGGACATAAAGCAGTTAAAAAATTTAGCTATGATAATGTGCTGGAATATATATTGAAGTATATAGCTTTGACATAGTATTGAAGGAGTGATTGGGTGAATTTATCAGTATGTATAATTACAAAGAATGAAGCATTAAAATTAAAAAAATGTCTGGCTTCTTTAAAGCGTTATGATGTTGAAATTGTAGTCGTGGATACTGGTTCAACAGATGAAACCTTACAGGTTATTGAGGAATATGCGGATATAAAAGGTAATTATAAATGGAATGACAATTTTGCTGAGGCAAGAAATTGCTCCATAACGCTTGCGAATAATGAATGGATTCTCGTATTAGACAGCGATGAATGGATTGAAAGTGCAGATATGAATTTAATAAATTCAATATTATTACAATCTGATAGTAATATTGTTGGACGTATTGAGCGTATTAATGACATAAATTTGAGTGGTGAGAATGTAAAAGGAACAGAAAGAATAAGCCGCTTGTTTAATAAAAAATATTGCCATTATGAAGGGCGGATTCACGAACAGGTTGTAAGTAATAATGGAGATGAGATTAAAACCATAGATGTTCCGATAATAGCAGGACATTCAGGATATGCAGGAAGCGAAGATGATAAGAAGAGAAAATCAGAACGTAATATAAAGCTGCTTATGGTGGATTTAATGGAAAATGGAGCTTCTCCCTATACATATTATCAGATTGGTAAAAGCTATTATATGCAGAAGGATTATGAGAAGGCATCAGAATATTTTGAGAAAGGTCTGGAATATGATTTGAATCCGAAGCTTGAATATGTTCAGGATATGGTTGAGACATATGGGTATTCGTTACTTAATCAAAAGCGGATACAAGAAATGATGTTTCTTGAAAATGTATATAATGAATTTGCAGTAAGCGCAGATTATGTGTTTCTTATGGGGCTGGCATATATGAACAATGGTCTGTTTGATAAAGCAATAGATGAATTTAATAAGGCAAAATTGTATAAGCTGTGTAAGATTGAAGGCTGTAATAGTTATAAGGCTGATTATAATATTGGTGTGATATATGAATGCCTTGGTAATAAAGAAAAGGCACTGGAAAACTATAAAAAATGTGGAAGATATGATCCGGCATTGAATGGAATAAAAAGGATTGGCTGTAATTAATCAGCCAATCCTTGAAATTATGCTATCAATATTATTTATAAGGTTAATGTCTTTGCTGCTCATTTTATTCTGTATATATTTATTGTCCGTTATTGGAAGTTTTATGTAGTTATTCAGATAATAATTTATTGTATTAAGTCGCTGCTTCTGTATAGAAGCGGGAGCAGCCTGTCCTAGGTTAAGACAAGTGTTAAGTGTCAAAGCACATAAATTATATATAGAATATTCTACAGCATATTGGATTTTGGAATAATCAGGTAAAGACGATAATTTATTATAGATAGCTTCTATTGCGGCAGAAGCATTGTTATAATAACTATCGGCATTAACACATTTGGAAATTGATGTTGGATAATTTTTATAACAATAAAGTATTTCTTTAACATTTCCAATGCTGTCAGCGGTGGCAAATAAATACATTAATGTTTCAAAATCTTCAAGTATACAATGTTCTCGGAATTCAAGACCAACTCTGTCAATAAAAGATTTCTTTATAAGCTTAGACCAGAAATATCCACCACTAGCAATCAATTCGCTTCGTTTATAACCATTAAGAGTTCCGGTTAATTCATCAGAAGCGTGCACAATAGCAGTATCTGTAGCTTCGTTGTAATATCCACAATCCACAATATCATAATTACCCGAGATTGCCTTAGTATACATTTTCTCAAACATATCAGGAGTTGCAATATCATCACTATCCATAAAGCCGATATAATCTCCAGAAGCATATGATAAACCGATATTTCTTGCACCTCCAGCTCCGTGGTTCTCATCAAGATTTATTAGAAGAACCTTGTCAGAAAATTGTGATTCGCAATCAGAAAGTATATTAAATGAGCCGTCAGTGGAGCAGTCATTAACAAGAATCAGTTCCATATCGGAAAGGGTCTGGTTGACCAGACTGCTTAAGCTGTCAACAAGAGTTGGTTCAGAATTGTAAACGGGCATAATAACCGATACTTTTGGCATATTAATCTTTATCCTCCTTGATATATGTGATAATATTATTATAACATAGATTGGCGTATAAAAGGAGTGTATGTATGAGTATAGTCAGGATTTATTGTATGGCACATAAAAAATATGAGAAATTAAATAATGATATATACATTCCACTTCAGGTAGGAGCTGCACTTCATAATTCCTTAGGATATCATAGTGATAATACAGGTGATAATATTTCGGAAAGAAATCCTTATTACAGTGAGCTTACAGGGTTGTATTGGTTATATAAGAATGATTCGGATTGTGATATAACAGGGTTATGTCACTATAGAAGATATTTCATTAATGAGCGTAATGAGGTGCTTTTAAAAGAAGATATAGAACATATATTAAATGAGTATGATATTATTGTGTCAGAGCCTTTAGAGCTTCAGAGTCAATCATTATATGAAAGTTATGCTGTTAAGCACAATAAAAAAGATATGGATTTAACAAGAGAGGCAGTTTCAAAGATGTATCCAGATTATCTTGATACATTTGATGAGGTAATGAATGGCAGTAAAATGTATTTTGCCAATATGTTGATTGCTTCAAAAGAGAAAGTTAATGCTTATTCTAAGTGGCTTTTTGATATATTATTTGATGTTGAGAAGCAGCTTGATATGACAGGATACGACGAATATAATCAAAGAGTATATGGCTTTATAGCAGAGCGGCTTTTAAGAGTATGGATTGTTTATAATAATTATAAACCATACGAATGCATTGTTGGTCTTACGGAAAGTAAGGCAGAAACTAAAAATGCAATTGAACACGCAGCACAATTATTAAAAAATGGTAATTATAATCAAGTGTTGCAATATCTAGATGAAGTTAAAGAGAAAAGACCAGATGCGTTCTATCTGGATTCAGATATAGATAGAAGTCTTGGATATATCTATACATTTGCTAAGATAATGCAGACAGAGGAACAGGCGGGGATTAATAATCTTTGTGGATTGTCGCTTGATTATAAGGGACTGATTAATGTTGGTAATGAACTTGCTGATATAATTGCAGGTGCGCCGGAGAAGCTTTATGGTTATATTCAGACAAAGAATTTGTCAATATATTATATGCTTGTTATGCTGCCTAAATTGTATGAGAATAAAGAAGACTTAATTAATATTTATAACTATCTTGCTAATGAATATCTTAATCGTAATGATTTGAATACGGCAAAGATATATGTTAATCAGGCACTGGAGCTTGAATAAGATTATTGGAAGCAGTTTACAGGTGGTAATATGGAAAGATGTGTATAACGAATAAAGATATACATAGGATAAATAAAGATATACATATGATAAATAAAGGCATATATGTTAAAGATAAATAGAAGATAATTGTGATTGCATATAGTAGAAAAGAGGGAATATGAAAAAGATAAGTGTTATTATTCCGTGTTATAATTCTGTTAAGTGGCTGCCTAAGTGTTTTATGTCGCTTGTTGAGCAGAGTATAGGTATAGATAACCTTGAGTTGATATTTGTTAATGATGCTTCTACGGATGATGGGCAGACGTGGGATATGCTTAAAGAGATGGAAAAAGCATATCCAGAGTCGATTATTATAATAGACCTTCCATATAACAGAAGACAGGGTGGGGCAAGGAATGAAGGACTTAAGTATGCTTCGGGTGAGTATATTGCATTTGTGGATTCCGATGACTGGATTGAAGAAGTCTTATACGAAAAAGCATATTTGAAAGCAAAAGAGAAAGATGCGGATATAGTACAGTTTAATTATAACTATTATTTTGATAATGTGGGAATAGTCTGTAATAAGAATGAGATGAAAGATGAATATATTGAAATAAAGTGTGCAGATGATAGAAAAAATATGCTGATTATGGAGAAATTCACATATGGCTGTTGGAATAAGCTGTATAAAAGGTCGATGGTTATTAATGCCAACACAGCATTTGCAGAAAATGTTATATATGAAGAACCATTATTTGTCTATCCATTACTATTTTATGCTAATAAATTAGTGAAAATGTCCGATAAATTATATATATATAGACAGAACAACTACGGAACTATGCGTAATGATATGAAAGCGGTGGAAACATTATTTCAACATGCACAGGTTCAGTTAATGGTCTGGGAGTTTATGAAGAATACTTCATATTTTAATGAATATTATGAGGAGATTAAGTTATATTTTCTTCATACATATTTATATGAAATTCTTGATTTTGCAAAGCAAAGAGAGATAACAATAGATTATGAACAGTATGTTCCACTTACAAGCAGGGCATTGAGTGAGGTGAAAGATATAACAGAATCACCTTATAGTGCGATTCTTGTAAAGCAGATGCCATTATATAAGGCAATCGCAGAAGGACTTACGAGACAGCAGTATATTGGATATATTGATAAGATTTAAGAGGTAGCAAGGATGCTGGAATTGGATGATAATTATTTCAAGGAAGAAGAAAGATGTGAGTTTAAGATTCCGTCTATGATGAAGCGCGTATGGGCGGTTGAGATGGATGTACTCACACATATAGATCGAATATGTATGGAATATGGACTTACATATTATGCAGCTTTTGGGACAATGTTAGGGGCGGTACGCCATAATGGTTTTGTTCCGTGGGATGATGATATTGACATCTATATGATAAGACCTGATTATCAGATATTGATGAAGGTTTTATCAGATGAACTTCCCGAAGGTTATTATAATAGCAGTTCATATTCTGATTCTACGCATATGCAGCCTTTGACATCAGTTATGAATACCAAATACATAATTACTGATGTGTCTGAAAGAAAAAAATTCTACGGATGCCCATATATATGTGGCATTGATATTTTTCCATTAGACTATATTCCAAGTAATGAAGAAGAATTGAACACATTTAGAAATATATATACAGTTGTATATTCTACTGCAAGAGAATTTAATCAATATACAATAGAAGAACGAGAACGATATCTGAATCTCATTGAAGAAATGTGTAATACAAATATAGATAGGAATGAGAATATACAGAATCAGCTCTGGTTATTATTGGATAAAGTGGCAGGAATATTTAATAAAGATGAATGTGAGTATCTTACATATCTACCAACGAATATATGTTATAATCCAGAGCTTAAATATAAAAAGGAATGGTTTACCGGCGTGAAGCGTTTTCCTTTTGAATACATATCAGTGCCTGTAGCCAATGGATATGATGAGCTTCTTAAAATAACATATGGCGATTATATGCAATATGACAGACAACGTGGACGAGCACATAATTATCCATTTTATAAGAAACAGGAAGATTTTCTGATAAAGAATAATCTGATGTAGATATTAAGAATATGTGTTGTTTTGGATAAATCTCTGATTATAAAGAATGATTAGAGTATGACAATCATGGAGGATAAAATGAAAAAGGTAATTACATATGGAACCTATGATTTATTTCATGAGGGACATTACAAATTGCTGAAAAGAGCAAAGGAATTGGGCGATTATCTTATAGTCGGAGTAACAACAGAGCATTTTGATGAGGCGAGAGGAAAGCTTAATGTTGTTGACCCAATTATGAAACGTATAGAGAATGTTAAGAATACTGGTCTTGCTGATATGATTATAGTTGAGGACCATGAAGGACAGAAGATAGAGGATATACAGAAATATAATGTAGATATATTCACCGTAGGTTCTGACTGGATTGGAACATTTGATTATCTTAATGCCTTCTGTAAAGTGGTATATCTGGAGAGAACACCTAATATATCATCTACAATGCTTAGGAGCAGTTCTTTTAATATAACAAAAGTAGGACTTGTTGGAACTGGCCGTATAGCTGAAAGATTCGTTGCAGAAGCAAGATATGCCAGTGGATTGATTGTTACAAGTGCCTATAATCCTGATATTGAAAGTGTTAATGATTTCAAGAAAAATTGTTCTGAATATGAGATAGATATGTATACAGACAATTATGATGAATTTCTTGAAAAAATAGATGCAATATATATAGCATCTACACACGAAACGCATTATGAGTATGCCAAGAAGGCATTAAAGAAAGGCAAGCATGTTCTTTGTGAAAAGCCATTGGCATTTACAAGGGCTGAAAGTATAGAATTATATGATCTGGCAAAAGAACAGGGTGTCGTTTTAATGGAGGCAATTAAAGCGGCATATTGTCCGGGATTTCAGCAGCTTCTTAATGTTGTACAGAGTGGCAAGATAGGTGAGATTAAAGATGTGGAAGCCTGCTTTTCAAGAATAGCAAGAGTTGAGTCGAGAGAGCGAAAAGATCCTAAGTATGGTGGAGCATTCCTTGAATATGGTGGTAATGCGTTAATGCCAATCATTAAGATATTGGGTCGTGATTATGAATCAGTTACATTTGATAGTCTTAATAATGAACTGGGTACAGATGATTACACAAAGGTACAGATTAGGTATAAAAATGCAATGGCAACAGCAAAGGTCGGTATGGCTGTAAAATCAGAGGGACAATTAATAGTCGCAGGAACTAAGGGCTATGTAATTGCGCAGTCACCTTGGTGGCTCACTGAAAAGTTTGATGTAAGGTACGAGGACGAGTCAGTAATAGAACATTATGAACCAAAATTTATAGGAGATGGACTTCGTTATGAAATAAGTGAGTTCGTAGCCAAAATTCATCATATGGGAGAGAATGCGTATAAACTTACGGCAGGAGAATCAATTGCGATAACTGGTATTGTTGAAGAATTTGTTAGAAGAAAAATATTATAAAATAATGAATAATGAAATGAGGAGAGTGATAAATTATGTATTATGTTAATCCCAATTTGGTAAATTTGCATAGAATTGTTTATCAGAATAATAGAAAAGATTATTTAAGGCTTGATTTGAATGAAAATCCTGGTGGATTACCACAGGATTTTATTGATGAGGTTCTTGAAGGTATTACTCCGCAATATGTATCTCAGTATCCTGAAACATATGAATTTGAAAGTTGTCTTTCTGAGTTTTTAGGGGTGAAAAATGAAAATATATGCCTTGTAAATGGCTCATCTGAAGGAATTCGTTTTATTATAGAAGCATTTTCATCACCAGGTGGGAAAATTGTTGGTGTTGTACCTTCCTATGCAATGTATCAGGTTTATGCGAATATGTATGGAAGAGAATTTGTAAATATATTATATGAAGATGACCTGACACTTCCAGTTGAAAAAATAATTGAAAAATTAAGTGAAGATGTAGAGTTATTGATTTTATTGAATCCCAATAATCCAATAGGAAATGTATATACAAATCAGGAATTTGAGATGATTTTGGAAGCTGCAAAAAAGTATGAAATTAGTATTTTAATTGATGAGGCATATATGTATTTCTATGATAATACATTTATTGATTATGCTCTTAATAATCCACACATTTTAGTTACAAGGACATTTTCAAAATTATTTTCTCTTGGCAGTTTAAGACTTGGATATGTTGTAGGGCAGCCACAAGATGTAAAAATGATTTCTAATTTGTGTACGCCTCATAATACTAATGCCTTTGCTATGAGATTTGCAAAAGCAATATTAGAAAAAGATGGAATGTTAGATATGCTTATAAAGAATCAATTGGAAGGTAAAGAATATATAATTAATGCTCTCAAAAAAAATGGATTTGTTGTAAATGCAAAAGAGGGGAATTTTATATTTGTTAAACCAAGGAAAGTAGATGCTGATATTATTGTAGAGCGAATGAAACAAGAAAAGAAGATACTTATTAAATCATATTCAGAGATAGGAACTTTGGGCAAATGTCTTCGTGTCACAACGGGGGGAAAAATATATATGGAGAAATTTCTGGAGGCATTATTAGACATTGATAAATAAAGAATTTTGTTTTGAAGAAGAAATAAGAGATGGGTATTTGGTTACTGAAAGAGTAAAAAAAATATGGTATACAGAAATTAATTTATTAATCGCTTTTGATAGAATGTGTAAGGAATATAATCTAAAATATAGTGTTTGTTATGGTACACTCCTTGGAGCTATAAGACATAAAGGTTTTATACCATGGGATGATGATATAGATGTGTTTATGATGAGAGACGATTATAATAAGATGCTAAAAATAGCACCAAATTATTTTAAAGAACCATATTTTTTCCAAAGTGCGTATACAGATGTTATGGTATGGGGATTTTCTAAGTTGAGGGATTCTAGAACAACAGCTATAGAATTTGATGATATGAAAGAACAATTTAATCAAGGTATATTTATTGATATATTTCCACTTGATAGTACAGATGATGGAAGTGCAAAAATGAAAACTGTAACAAATATAAAAAAAGATATATGGGATTGTATATTTAACAGAGAAGCAATATTAAATAATATTGATAATCCTGATATATGGAAAATATTTACATTAGATAAAGATATGATACTGGAACTTGTAAATATGAGCTACAAAGATGCTTTAAGAGTTTTTGAGGAATTCTGTGAAACGCATTTGTATGATACTGATAAATTAAGGTGTTGGTCATCAGAAGTTATGGGACGCTTAAGAAAGCATTATGAACGAAAGTGGTTTGATAAAATAGAATATGCTCAATTTGAAAATATTTTAGTTCCTGTTCCAGCAGATTATGAAGAAGTATTAACTATGGAATATATAGAATGGAAGATACCTGTAAAAAGTGAAACTTTACATAGCGGAATTATTATTGATCCAGATATTTCATATAAGGAATGGTTAAAAAATCATACAAAGTATAAAAAGAATGTAATGGAGTAATTATAAAATGGTGAAATATACAGATGAAACATTAAAACAATTACATAGCACAATCTTAGAAATGCTAATTGAGTTTGATCGAATTTGTAGAAAATATAATATACCATATATTATTGAAAGTGGAACACTGTTGGGAGCTGTTAGAAATAAAGGATTTATTGAGTGGGACGATGATGCAGATATAAAAATGTTGAGAAAAGATTATAATAAGTTCTGTGAAGTATGTGAAAAGGATTTAGATAAAAATAGGTTTTTCTTACAAAATTATAATACTGATAAAAATTATAGGTGGGGTTATGCAAAATTATTAAGAAATAACACAGTCTTTAATCGTGAAAAACAAGAAATGCTTGAAATGAAAAGAGGATTATTCATTGATATATTTCCATGTGATAATGTACCAGATAAGTTCATTGCAAAAAAAATATTTTCATTGAAATGTTTTTGGGTTAGGAAAAATTCGTATGCACCTGTTGGAGCAAAATATGAATCTAATAAAATATACAGACTTTTTTACAAAATACTTTCGCATAATTCGTTAGCCTATATAAGAAAGTTGTATGATGCATTAGCTTGTCAATGTTTAGATGAAAATACCAAAAGAGTTAGAATTGTAGCATGGAGTAGTAAAAGAGAAAATGAAGGTTTTCCCAGAAAATGGATGGAAGATAGAATAGAGTACCATCCAGGACGCCATCGAGGGCATCACCCACAGCATGTGCAGCCTCGAGTTCGAGAACCACCGCCCCCTGTACAACTGGGTCATCGAGAACATTTTTGGCACCGAGTTCCCCAAGCAGCGCGAGTTTGCCCGCCTGAACATGACCAACACCGTCATGAGCAAGCGCTATCTGCGTGAGCTGGTGGAGATGGGCATCGTGGACGGCTGGGATGACCCCCGTATGCCCACCCTGTGCGGTCTGCGCCGCCGCGGTTACACCGCTTCTTCTATCTTCACCTTCGTGCGCGAGGCCGGCATCTCCAAGTCCGACAACCTCATTGATATGCGCCAGCTGGAAGCCTGCATCCGCAGCGAGCTGGACCTGACTGCACAGCGCCGCATCGCCGTGCTGGACCCCGTCAAGCTGGTGGTGGACAACTACCCCGCCGACAAGACCGAGTATTTCGACATCGCCAACAACCCCAACCGTGAAGCCAACGACACCACTACCCGCAAGGTCGCCTTCACCAGGGAGCTGTGGATCGAGAACGAGGACTTCGCCGAGGTGCCGCCTCCGAAGTTCAAGCGCCTGACCGTCGGCGGCGAAGTCCGTCTGATGGGCGGCTATATCGTCAAGTGCGAGAGCGTCGAGAAGAACCCCGACGGCAGCATCGCTGTCATCCACTGCACTGCCGACCTCGAGACCGGCAACGGCAACCCTGCCGATGGCCGCAAGGTCAAGGGTACCATCCACTGGGTGAGCGCCGCCCACGCCGTGGATGCCGAGGTACGCCTGTACGACAAGCTCTTCACCGAGGCGAACATGAATGCCATCCCCGAGGGCAGCGACTACAAGGATTATCTGAATCCCGACAGCGTTGTCGTCCGCAAGGGCTGCAAGCTGGAAGAGGCTCTGGCCGACGCAAAGCCCGGCGATAAGTTCCAGTTCGTGCGCACCGGTTTCTTCACTCCCGACTCGAAGAACCCCGGCGTGTACAATCGTGTCGTGACCCTGCGCGACAGCTTCAAGCCCGCAAAGTAACGGGCGGACCCCAAACATCGCAAAAGGAGCACTTCACAGACCATGAAAAAACACATGACCCGCAACATTATCCTCATGCTGGTGCTGGACGTCGTCCTCGGCATCGTGCTGGCCCTTTATATCTCGAGCACCGGCACCGTGCCTGCTGCCGATAATGCTGACACCTACACCGACGGCACCTACACCGCCAGTGCGCAGGGCTGTCTGAGCGAGGTGGGCGTTACCGTGACCATCACCGGCGGCAAGGTGACGAATGTTGTGATAGACGCTTCCGGCGAGACGCCGGAGCTGGGCGGCAAGGCGGCAGAGACGCTGTCGGCCTCCCTGCTGGCGGCTGGCTCGACCGTCGGAGTGGATGCTGTCTCCGGCAGCACCATGACCAGCGACGCGGTATTTGCGGCAATGAACGATTGCCTTGCACAGGCCGCACAGTGATGAAGTTTTGAACGGAGCTGCTGCACGGCGTGTCTGTGCGGCAGCTTTTTTGTGAGCGAGGTTCTTATGATACTGGATATTCTGCCGCTGGCGGGCGGCACGGCCCGCCTTGTGCGGGTGTACGGCGGTGAGCCCTGCGTAAAGCTGCCTGGGGCTGTTTCTGCGCCGGAAGGGGAGGGCCAGTGGCCCATCACCGAACTGGGAGATTACTGTTTTTCCGAAAAGCCCCGGGGGCTGCCCGGGCCGGAAAAGATCTGCCGCTATGAGCAGGCCGAGGACGGCAAGCTCTGTCTGACCCGTGCTTTTGGCCGGGATGTGAGCGGCAAAGAGCGGTACAGCTTTGACTTCGACGCCCCCGCCGCCCCGGCGCAGGACGACGAGCTCCACCCCATCTGCGGGAACTTCCTCGAAGAAGTCACCCTGCCGGATAGTCTGCGGGTCATCGGCAGCTGCACATTCTACAACTGCCGCAGGCTGCGCCGCCTGACTGCCGGGACAGGAGAGCTGACCATGGGCAGCGATGTCTTCCTCAACTGCTTTGCGCTGGAAGACCTCATCATCCGAGCTACGCCCGAGCAGGCCACCGGCCTGTTCGCCCTCGTGGGCAGCATCACCGAGGCCGTGCGGGCGCTGTTCTGGCCGGTGGGGGAGGCCGCACCCCGGGCGGGGCTGTGGTATCCCGCCTACTGGGAGGACATCGAGGAGACGCCCGCCCACATCCTGCTCCACACCTTTTCGGGGCAGGGCTACCACTACCGGCAGTGCTTTCTCGAAAATAAGCTTCTCCCGGCGGAGTACGACGCCATTTTCCCGCAGGGCCACGACGCCGACGACGCTTCCGTGATGGCGATGCTCTGCTTCGACCGCCTGCGCTGGCCGTGGCAGCTGAGCGATGCCGCCCGGGATGCATACCGGGACTTCCTCAAGACCAACACCGGGCGGGTGCTGACCCGTCTGCTCAAGGCGCAGGACACCGAGGGCGTCAAAGCCCTGCTGGCGCTGGATGTGATGGATACTGATGCCTTTGCCGAGGGTGCGGCCCTCGCGGCCAAGGCCGACAATGCCGAAGCTGCCGCCCTGCTGGCCGACGCAGAGCACAAAAAGCGTGCCGCTGCGCCCCAAAAGAAGAGGTATGATTTTGATTTCTGAGAAGGAAAAGTTTTTTGACCCCCGCAAGCCCTTCCAGTCGGCCCGGCCCGAGACTCACGAAGAGTGGCAGGCCCGGATGGGCGGTGAAGTGCTGGCCGTGGTGCGCAGCGGGCTGTATCTGGACTTCCGCTTTTTAGACCAGGCCCTCTCGGCCCTGACGCCCACCGCCGACGAGCGGTGCGGCGTGCTGGCGACGGATGGGACCATCCTCTGCTACCAGCCAAGCGCCCTGTTGCAGCTCTACCAGAAGAACCCCAAATATCTTAACCGGCTCTATCTCCACACGGTGTTCCACTGCATCTTCCGCCATCTCTGGCTGCGCGGCAAGCGGGACAAACGCCTGTGGGACCTTGCGTGTGACATTGCGGTGGAGAACGTCATCGACGGTCTTGGCCGCAAGAGCGTCCAGCGCCCCCTGACGTGGGTGCGCCAACACGCCTATGAGGAGATCATCGCGCAGGAAAAAGTGGCTGCTGCAGCGCCCATCTACCGCTGGCTGGTGCGGCAGACTCCCGGTGTTCTCCGCCAGCTGGAAAAAGAATTCTACACCGACGACCACCGCCTCTGGCCCAAAGATGCCCCCGAACAGCCTCAGCAGATGCCTGCGCCGCTGCCCCAGAAGACATGGCAAAAAATCGGCGAGCGGATGCAGACAGAGCTGGAACTCCGGGACAAAGAGGCCGGTGAGGGCGCGGATGCCATGCGGGAGCAGATCAAAGCCGCAAACCGCAGCCGCCGCAGCTACGGCGACTTCCTGCGCCGGTTCTGTGTCACCCGGGAGGAAGTCCACCTCGACCCGGACGAGTTCGATCTGAACTTTTACACCTATGGCCTGTCGGTCTACGGCAACCTGCCCCTCATCGAGCCGCTGGAGACCCGGGAGAGCAAGAAGATAGAAGAGCTGGCCCTCGTCATCGACACCAGCTACTCCACCTCGGGTGAGCTGGTGCGGGCCTTTCTGGCCGAGACGTACACTCTGCTGAAGGGCAGGGAGAATTTCTTCCATCGGATGAATCTCCACCTCATCCAGGCCGACAACGCGGTGCGGCAGGATATTCCCGTCAAAAACGAAGACGACCTCATCCGTGCCATGAACCACTTCGAGCTGCGGGGCGGCGGCGGCACCGATTTCCGGCCCGCCTTCGAGTACGTCAGCCAGCTCTGCGCCGAGAAGAAGTTCTCGAACCTCCGGGGTCTGCTCTATTTTACCGACGGTATGGGGACTTACCCGGCCCGACGCCCGGCTTACGACACGGCATTTCTATTTCTGGGCGACCGCTTCGACGACGCCAATGTGCCGCCCTGGGCGATGAAAGTGGTGCTGGACGAAGAAGAATTTACCGGTGAGGCAGCCCGCAGCGCCTCGGCCCTGTCCGAAGCGCTGGCGGAGGAAGACGACCTCTACCGTGACCTCAACAATTCGTGATAACGAGGGAAAGAATATGAACATCAAACGAGCCAAAGAAGAGATCGAGCATACCGTCAAAGCGTACCTCGCCAAAGATGCTCTGGGCGAATACGCCATCCCGGCCATCCGCCAGCGCCCTATCCTGCTGATGGGGCCTCCGGGCATCGGCAAGACCCAGGTCATGGAGCAGGCGGCGCGGGAGTGCGGCGTGGCGCTGGTGGCCTATACCATCACCCATCACACCCGCCAGAGCGCCGTGGGCCTGCCCTTCATCCGTCAGCGCAACTACGGCGGCCGGGACGTCTCTGTGACGGAGTACACCATGAGCGAGATCATCGCCAGTGTCTACGCCAAGATGGAGGCCACCGGCCTGAAAGAGGGCATCCTCTTCATCGACGAGATCAACTGTGTCTCCGAGACGCTGGCCCCCACCATGCTGCAGTTTCTGCAGTGCAAGACCTTCGGCAATCAGGCTGTGCCTGCGGGCTGGGTCATCGTGGCGGCAGGCAACCCGCCGGAGTACAATAAATCCGTCCGCGATTTCGACATCGTCACCCTCGACCGCGTCCGCCGGATGGACATTGAGCCGGATCTGCCGGTCTGGAAGGACTACGCCCGTGCAGCCCACATCCACAGCGCTATCCTGAGCTACCTCGAACTGCACCCCCAGAACTTCTACCAGATAAACGCCGACGTGGACGGCACCCAGTTCGTCACCGCCCGCGGTTGGGAAGACCTCTCCAACCTGCTCAATACCTATGAGTCGCTGGGCCTGCAGGCCGATGAAGAACTCATCCGCCAGTATATCCAGCACCAGAAGATCGCCGAGGACTTCTCGGCCTACCTCGACCTCTACTACAAGTACCGTGACGACTACGGCGTGGAGGACATTCTGGCCGGTCAGGCCAAGCCTGCCGCTTTTGCGCGGCTGCTGCAGGCCCCCTTCGACGAGAAGCTGAGCCTCGTGAGCCTGATCCTGTCCGGCCTCGAGACGCGCTTCTCTGCCTCCCGGCGGGCAGACGCTGTGGCCGACAGCTGCTATGCCTTCCTGCGGGAGACGAAGAAAGCCTTTGCCGAGATGCCCGCAGAGCTGGCACAGGAGCCGAACTGCTGGGCGCAGCTCTTTGACCAGATGACCGCCGACTACGAGGCCGAGACCCAGAAAAAGCGCACCGCCGGTCTGCTGGATAAGCCCACGCTGGAAGCCCGCTTGCAGACCGCCAAGACCCTGCGCAGCTGGGAGAAAGAGCTTCTGCGCGCCGCCGCGCCGGACGCGGACGCTGCTTTCAAGGTGCTGCGCACCCAGTTCGGCACCCTGTCGGATGTCCGGGACACCGCCCAGCAGACGGCCAGCGCCGCGCTGGAAGCGGCCTTCGACTTTATGGAGCAGGCATTCGCCGAGAGTCAGGAGATGGTGGTCTTCGTCACCGAACTGACCCTCTCGCCCGCCGCCCATGCGTTCATTGCCGAAAACGGCTGTGAGCGGTATTTCCAGTACAACAAAGACCTCCTGCTCGACCACCGCAAGGCGGCCCTGAATCAGGAGCTGGAAGCCGAACAGCGTCGGCACGGGATGCTGTAAAAGATATAAACGCAAACGAGAGGCCGCACAGCTGTGCGTACCTTGCATTACCGTCTGTATCTGTGTAATACTCAGGATTTCCAATCTGTTTCCAGAAATTATAAGTCTTTTTAAGTAGTGGCTCATATACATCTTTTCTTACATCAAATGTATCTTTGCCGTACATCTTAATCAGCGCCACATCATCAGTTGTTATCACAGCGTCACCGTAAGTCTGTAAGAATTCATATATAGGAATAAGCATCCAGCCAGCACCGGCATTCCAGTACTGGAATGGATAATTAATATCGTACTCTACCATCATTGCCCTGTGTCCATCAGTATTAACCGGAATAAGCACTGCATCCTTCATTCCATACACCATTGCCGCATTGTTAACCCAGTCAGGTATCTGTCGAAGTATAAACCACATATAACCAGCACCTGCTTCAT